>Ga0315322_10000437_pt1 | contig 31207 bp, 25 predicted proteins | sample M110021515metaG_FD_203461 | JGI IMG/M metagenome (GOLD analysis project Ga0315322, IMG submission 203461) | Ammonia-oxidizing marine archaeal communities from Monterey Bay, California, United States - M1 100m 21515 | ecosystem: Environmental > Aquatic > Marine > Intertidal zone | place: USA...
TTTCAGAATTCTTAATTTCCGAATCAAGCAAGCACATCTTCCCTATCTCATAGTAGTCCTCTGATGCTAAGTCTTTACTCACAATCTTCTGAATGGTATGTTTTGGCTGGGTACCCCACCCAAGCGTAATAACCCCAACTAGCTCATCATTCTTGAATACGCCGAGCCAATGCTTTGTAAGTTTAGGCATGACTGGCGAATAGTGATTAGCCTGAACCAACTCAGTTGCAGTAACTTTGTCAATTTTCTTAATTTCATAATTTATTTTCCTACTGTATAAAGTAGGGTCGCTGTAATTCTTGCTTTGCATCTTTTAGCCTTTCTTATCTTGCTATGGATATGAATACTCTTCTAGTATACAGTCTTTGGTGGGATTTGTAAAGAAAAAAGTGAGCCTAAGGCAGGATTCGAACTTGCAGCTTCCCGGCTGGACACCGGGCACCCATTCCTATAGGGTCTCTTAGGCTTAGATACTTATTCCTACTTTTTCAGAAACTTTGATTGTCTCTATTGTCTACAAGATGATCTCATTATATCATATTGTGTTAAAAAGTCAAGCACTTTTTTTATACAAATTTAATTTCGCAGGCTCCGCCGGCACAAGCCACCTCGCCCTTGAGGTCGGTATTGTCCTCTTCTTCTGTGACCTTCGTGAGGTCTACTGCTGTTAGAGACTTCATCATTGCCTCGTAGGTTTCCTTGGAGCAGTCTTCAAATGGAGCCTGAGTATACGTACCTCCGTCATAGGGTAGGACAGATAAACCATTGTAACTACTACGGTTTTCCCACATCCACTCTCCAACATCTGCCCACTCGGCCTCCTTAATGGATATTGTTGCAGAAATATTGTGAGTATTCTGCCCCTTACGAAAACCGGGCTTTACCCACTCGTCTGTTACCAGCTTTACTCTCTTGAGCAATTGTAGTGCCGACTCTGTTCTCATGATGGAGCCTTCTGGTGCCTTCTGAGGGATGGAAATCACTGCTGTGGTATGTGGACTAAAATATTCATCTTCTACAAGCTCTGGATGGTTATTCACCAAATATGAGTAAATTGGCTCGTTCTTTCCCACTCTTAGTCTCCGGATATAGTACTCGTTATGCCAAGCGTGAATACCAGAGCTGGTACCCAAGGTCAGGCTAGTCGTGCCGGCTGGTTTTACACAAGTTGTTCTTGCTGCCTCATTTATGCCGATAAGCTTAGCAACTCGTGCGTTTTCTTGCTTTACCACTTTTGCTGCAGCTGCCATATCAAGTTGCAAGACAGCGTTCGAAGCAATACCCGTCATAGAGACACCGATAAGAGCGTCCTTTTCTGTTATTCTCCTCCAAACATCGCGAAGGTAATGAAAATCCGTATAGCTAGCTTGGAGTGTACCAATGAAGGTGCCGGCTCTCACTCTTTCTTCTAAGTCCTCCTGGCTCTCAACATTTGAGACATTCACCTCTGTGAGGTTGCAGAATTGATAAGGTCTAAGTCCGATTTCACAACAAGGATTTGTGCCCCAGTCCTTATCATTAGAAAAGTAAAACCCGGGCTCGCCTGCCCCTGAAGCCTTAACCCTGTCCCAAAGGTCCATAAAATATTCTTTATCAATCTTGTGGCGGAGCAGAACGACCGAGTTGTTTGCACGTCCTCTTTGAGGGCTTGTTTCCCACCAGTTTCCAGTCTTTGCTGAAATCATCTCCTGGTCGTCGGCTGAGAACAAAGAAATAAGCGCAGCCCTTCTAATACCCCCTGCTAACACCGCATCTGCAATGTGGCAAATCATGTCGTGCACTTCGATAGAAGATAATTTATCGCCATTCTCTTTTTCCGAGAGCATACCCTCTAATTTAACGAGGCATTCCCTTAGAGGTTGAGGTCCTGGTGCTTTGCCACCACTGGTGATTAGCGCTGCCCCTTTTGGGCGGATATCGGAGAAGTCAAACCTAAGCTTTGAGCCCCCTTGGAAGTAACTCCTTGTTAGTGCCTTAATAGCGTCGGCCCATCCCTCGATGGAGTCGTTGACTAGGAACCTGCGAGTACGTTTAGAGTTTGGCTTAGTAATTTCCGGAAGTTTCTCGATATGATGAGTCTGGACGCTATAGCCTACGCCAGTACCGCCCAAAAGCAGAAACATCGCTTCACCAAATGTCCTCCAGTCGTCAATAGGCATAAAAGCACAATTAAAGATGCGATTTGGAGCAACCTCAATAGGCTTTCCACCAAATTGCATGGAGCGCATGGATGGAAGCACCTTCTTATCATAAACAAGCTTATACGCCTTCCTAATCTGAAGCTCAAGCTCTGGAAACTTCTTAAGATGCATATTCATGTTGCGAGTAACCAACTCTTCCCACGTTTCGCGGCGTTGGTGGTCCTCAATATATCTGGCATACTTCATATGCACAGTTATTTCTGATAAGATTTTATTTGATAGCTCCATGTTCACTTACTCCTTTTGTTCCTTCTTAAAATTTGCGTACTTTTGCTTTAAATTATCGAGTCTCTCTTTTGAGGACTTTTCCATTATATCACTAATTGACTCATTTGTTTGATTTAAAACCTTAATCTTTACATTACTGGTATCCATAAACAGAGGAAATATAAGCCCGTCGGGTCCATTCCTGTTCTTCGCTAAAAAAATGCGACCTGTGTTGGTGTTTTTATCCTCAACCGTCCTTGAGACCGTAAAGATAAAATCTGCGACGAAGCATTTATTGAACGCTTCGGAGATGGATTCCATTGTAATGACTTCCGCATTTAAACCCGATCTATTAGTCTGAGATGCTGTCCAGACCGGACATTCGCTCTCCTGAGCCAAGCCTCTCAGCTCCTCATAAATAGTTTCTAATTGGTGTCTTTTCTCGTCTCTTCCGGAAGATTCTGGCTTTATTAGGTCGCCGTAATCAATGATTATCATGTCTGGAACGAAGTCCCTTCTTCGTAACTTATCGATATGATTCTTAATTGTCTGTATCGTTGCAGAGCGCGTTGGGTATTCTTTTACAATCAATTTTCCTGTTAAATCTTTAATCTCGTCGTATATCTTTTCTTTGAATACTGCCAGGTTCTTTAGCTCGACGCCAGTGATGGCAGAATCATACCTTCCAGCTACTATTGTGTCTGCTAGTTCTAGAGTATAGTGCAATACGTTCTTGCCCTGTTTAAGGGCTGCGGCGCCGAGATGAACCAAGACCATAGACTTGCCGGCGCCAGTAGGGGCTACTACAACTCCTAACTCGCCTTTGCCCAAGCCACCCTTTGCAACTTCGTCAATCTGCTGCCAGCCGGTTGATACGGGGTTTCTAGCCTTCAGTTCGAACCTCTTTTCAAAATCTGCAAGATACTCATACCCAAATGAATTATCTGAGCCGAGCTTCAGCGCGCTGTCTATGACCTTCGATACTTCATCAAAGGAGGAAGACTTGATAAGGTCAACTGACTTAATAAGTGCCTCTTTGAGTTTCTGTTTCTTGCAGAAGTCTAGAGCTGTATCTTTGATGTATTCTGATGAGTTAGGGATTTCACCCTTTGCTAGGACTCTAGCGTAATATTCTCTAATCCGGACTTTAACCGAATCTGGTTCCGAATCTAGGCCCGTACGTATGATAGAGTGCATGATATTGGAAGTGGGATGAACCCCGTACTTTTTCCGATATTTTGCAATCTTGTCAATGAATACTCGCAGATGTTTAAGTTCTAGAAAATTGAGGTCCAATACCTCAAACATCTGGTCTGCAAATGGTCGGTCATTCAAGACGAGATGACAAAGATCTTCTTGAAATGACTTTCCGAATTTTGAAAAGCTAACTGCTTGTTCCATGTTGTTCCTTACTTGTTACTTATATACTATAGCAGACTTTCTCAAGAAAAGGAAGTAATAATATCATTAAATTTCTGTTCTAAATCTTGCATATTTACTGTTAACACACCATCCTGTATCATCAGCTTCCTCAACTCTGTCTGGTTGTAGTGCGGGGCATACTCTTCAAATGTTTCGTCAATCTTGTTTTTGCTCTGTGGGGACAAACATGGAGACGAGAGTTGCATGATGTTGTAGTTCTCTTCGATAAGCCTCTCAGATTCAAGCACATTGGTATATAGCTTTAGTTTGTTCTCTTCCTTCTCGCACTCATGAACGATATCCGCAATAAAGTAGTCTCTCTCCTCCTTCAGAAAAGAGAAGCGTTTTGCTACTGTGCCGAGGCCAACACGAGGTACACCAGGGAGGTTATCACTAGGGTCTCCTGCCATGGCTCTAGCAAGAGCAAAATTCGTTGGGTGGATACCAAATTTCTCTATCACCATATTAGTATTAAGTACTTCTTTCTGAATAGGGCGAAAGAGAAGCGTCTTATCATCTAAAAGCTGAATGAAATCTTTATCTGCAGAGACAATGACCTTTTGCCAGTCTGAAAACATTGACGTATTCTTCACATATGAGATAACATCGTCAGCTTCCACCTCAGGCTCCATAAATTGGATAATTGGTGTTTCGTTTAAGTACTCTACCACCCTCAGCTGTTGCCACAACTTGTTATTATCAGTATCTTGGGCTGTCATCTCATCTGACTTCCAGTTTACTCTTAACGGTTTTCTTCCTGCCTTGTAATTCTTATTCATTGAGCGCCGCTTCTTTGAACCGCCCTTACCGTCCCACACTACCACAATCATATCAGGGGAAATCTCCCTAGTGATTTTGTTCATAATATTGATAAAGGTCCGCATTCCGCCGATGGGGTTTCCATTAGGATTTTTACTTGGGTCGACGATGTATCCCCGTAGGAACTGGTTGAATGCGTCAACAATCATTACTCTCTTCATTATTTTCTCCATAAAAAAAGCCCACCGAAGAGGTGGGCTTTGTGTTTAGCTGTCTGGCTTCGCGACCGGGTCGTCCGTATCGTAGAAGTCGTCAGCTTTGCCTTCTCTATTCTTGAACTTCATAATAACATCTTCGTCCATGATTGTCAAGACACTTTCTCTGAATTTTTCATCCTGAAGTTTATCCACCCAGTTCTTGCGTTGGAATTTGACTTCCGTGCTATCATTCTGAATTAAAGTGAACCAAGCTCCTGACTGAAGAAGTCTATTAGAGACCTGAATTGCATCAAACCAACTTTCTTCATCTTGGACACCGATACTATCGTCTCCCCATAAGATTTTAAAGTTGCAATGCCGGCCGGCTGTACCAAAACGAGACTTTTCGAGCTTCGCCTTGACTTCTGAACCTATTCTGAAGCCGTTATCATCTTGTACGAAGGAGGCTTTAGCTTTTCGCCCAGTAAGCCAAATTCGTAAGGAATAGGCATAGTGCATCGCTTTACCGCCTGGAGTCACGTAAGGGGTTGTCATAGCTTCAGACGGTGAACGTGTAATGTTCGTCTTTAACTGGTTAAGTACCAGAAACGTTGCTTTGCTATTGGCAATTGGTACTGTTAACTTTGACATACCCTTAGATAAAATCCTTGGCTTTACAGCCATCGATGATTGAGGGTTAAAATCCCCCTCAACATCTGACATAGAAGGTGTCAGGGCCAAAGAATCCCATATGAACAACCACTTGTTCCCTGTCCCCAACAATTCTTCAATGGTCTCCAAGACGAACTCGACTGATTCAGCCTGAACGTACATAAGACGCTCAAGGTCACAGCCGGCTCGTTCTAGGAAACTTGGATCAAGGGCCGACTCGGAATCGAAGTAAACCACGTCAATGCCCATCTTTTGAGCATTTCCGGCTACTTGTGCAGCCATGAATGATTTACCGGTCGCTTCCAAACCTGCAATCTCTGATATCTTGCCGACTGGAATGCCAGCAAGCTTTCCCTTGCAGATAATTGAGTCTAACCATCTTGATCCGGTAGAAATCCACTCATTCACTTGGGTTGGGTTGTTATCTTGTAGTGAATGAGCGACTTCTCTACCAGCCTTTTTGTTGATAATGCTGCGAACGGCAGCAATATCGAGTGAGCCCTTCTTGAGCTTTGTTACTTTAGATCTAGCCACCGTTCACTCCTTAAGAATTCAACAAATCGTTAAAAGCTGATTCAACTGCGCTGGCGGAGCCAACTGTTGAAGTGTTTCCATACTTTTCAACTTCTGAGTTTCCTGTGTCCGCTGACAGGAACTGGTCCAAAACGGATTGTACTTCTTCTGTGCTCTTGCGGTCGAAGAGTGTATCGAGGTCCGGGATAGTCTCCAGCAGCTCTGCACAGCGTTCATCTCCGCCTACAGCGTCGTCACAAAGGATTGTCTTGCGAGGGCGAGGACGAATATCTGTGCGAGGGAAGGATGCACCTGGTAACTTACCATACATAAGCTTCAAGTCATTACCGTTCTCGGGGTCTGTGATATCACCATAATCAGGGTCCAAAACGATTGTCAACAGCTTCTCATAAGCCATCTTACCGTAGCCCCAGATACGAATACCTTGGTCTTCTTCTCCTCTGACGAGGACTGGTGAAAAGAAACGTTGCTTTGCAAAGAGGTCCTTTGCCTGCTTCTTGCTCTCTTCCGTACCCTCGTTCCAGAGTTTGTTGCCAAAGTCACAGACTGGGCAGCTGTCTCCAAAGTTTCGTTTAGGACAAAGAAATCCCGCGGTTCCTACATTATAGTGAAAGTAGCGCTCCTTGAAAGGGTCGCCGTCTGCTGTTGAGACAATACGGACATTATTCTCTCCGTCTTCTGGGCGCCAGAAACGATTATTGCTCCCATCGCCTTTTCCGTTTAGTTTGTCTAACTTCGCTTTCATTGCGTCTAAATTAAGTGCCATGTTGTATTACCTCCTATGGTATATTGTTTTTTTTGCACGTTTGGCTATAGCAGGTCAGCAAATATCCTGACCAACTGTTTATATAATATCAGATTGTTTATTCTGTGTCAACAGTTATTTGTTGAATTTTTGGAGAAAAGTATTCTACGTAAATGTAGTCGCTTTCATAGTCCGTGGGGTAGATGCCGAAATATGCTTTTGTTTCTTCGGTCATTCTAGCCTTCACGCTGGTTGTAAGTTCGCGGAAGAAGTTTCCTTGAGTTTTCAACTTCTCTTCATTGATACCAAAATAGTATAGCACTTCTACTTCCTGATTAAAAGGAAAAAATAACTTATCTTCACAAGAAGTGGTGCTTATACCGATTGTCTTTATTCTGCAGGATTCCCTAATGCGAGAAAAGGTTGACATCACAGGTTTCGTGTTTTTAAAGACCTCGATCATGTGATAGCTATCACAAAAGACATCGTTTATCTGCTTGTAATAGTCGAGAACGTTAATAGAGCCGACAAAATCTTCTAGAACCTTATTAGAAACTAGTGTAATGTCCTCAAAAAGCCCGGACCTTGCATATTGTTGAAGTATTCCAGTAACAACCCTTTCTTGTAAGGTCTGTTCTTCTGACAAAAAGTCAATTTCGGGCTGAAAGCATACTACTTTTATCTTCAGTCCTCGCTTGTGTAATTCTTCTAGGACTCTAAGTGACATTGCAGCGCTTGTTGAGGCACCGCAAACAAAAAAGGTTACTTCTTCTTTTATATCGTCCAAAAACTTAATCTTACTTGAGACCTCAAGATTTTCATAATCTTCTGCAGAATTTAGTTCTGGAATAATGTACCCAGTCTTGCTTTTTGTTCCCTTGTTCTGGATTTTGTAGACATTATATATATCATATTTTTCCAGCGAATCCACGATGTTGCATGCTGCGCTACCCAAGGCCAGTATATTCTTCAAACTTTCATATCCCTCATATCACCAAAATTCTTGCCTATCCTGACATTTGATAGAAACCTACCGAACATATTGGTTTCAAAAATCTCCCTCAACTCTTCAACCATAGCGTGGTCTTCTTTCGAAAAGTCCAACACAACAGAATCGTGCATTGTGAAAGCCACAAAACTCTTTGAACCTTTAAGTTTCTTCATTATTTGATAAGCATTGTCTAATACTATATCAGATGTTGTTGATTGAAGCAAGTAATTTAATGCTTTTCTTTCATCTGTTTCCAGGCTGCGGCCGAAGGGCGTCAAAATCTTGTGGTTATCGTAGTAGCTCCTATACACTGACTTATCGTAAAGTCCTTCCAGCATATAGTCCCTAGCATTGGGGTTATATAGCCATGCAAAAAAACGTGCTTTGACCTCTTCTCTTGTCGATAGATTTCGCGAGCATTTGTCTTTATTAAATTCGTGTATGTCATATGCCGGCTGGTTCTTCCCTGAAAACGCTAATAACGTTCTAATTTCTGCACCATTTAGGTCAAGTTCCAAATAAAGGTCGTTTTGAGGTTTTATTTGAACACGCTCCTCTTTTCTGATGCTGAGGATTGGATATGAGCCTTTGGTGGTTGCAAGTCGGCCAGTTGCTGAAGAGAAAATATCATAAATAATTCTTTCTTTGTTTTCTCCTACATTAATTTCCCTCTTACTTATGTCTGTGGTAAGAACGTGAATTTTATGTAAAATATCGTAATCTTTAGGTCTTTCTATTCGCGAAGCTGCTCGGACCATAGCGTTCTCCCTAAGAGAGAACCATTTACCCATCAAATGGTCGGGCAGAAAGTCATAGAAACAAAGCTCTGAAAAATCGATTTTGGCTGTAATAGCTGCCTTTTTTTGTGCTTCCAGCAACTCTTCTACCTGAGATAATGCCATGGGGTCTTCGGAGTACTCCGATAGCTGCTGATTTTTCAAGAAAATGTTTAAATAAGTATATTGTTGGTCTTCTTCAAAAATGGGGGAGTGGCGCCAAGCAGTATTGCTGTCTTTTACCAGAGGTTTTATCTCAGTGTCATTAAATGTAAAATTGTTGTCGCAATATATGCCTACGCATTGGTTCTCTATATCAAGTGGCTGTATTATCTTCTCTTTTTTCATATTTCTCTTTTATAATCTGCGAGCTTATTTGGCCTATTTTGCCAATAGCTTCTTTGAGTCCATATATTTGGTTAATCTGTAGGACACTTGTCTTGCTCTTTTCAAAACTAGTGTCAGTATAAATATCTAGCTCCATAAGCCGGACGAATAGTAGCAGCTCCAACCACTCTTCCGCGGAGAGCATTTCTATTTCTGGGCGGAATACGTTCTCTTCCTTTGTTTTCGCGTTTTGACTATTATACACTGATCTTACATAAAATGGAACTACTTTTTTCATGTCATTGTAAGTTTTTATTACAAAATCCTGCAAATCGTAGAGGTCGTCTTCATGAGATTTCAGCCTATATATTGAATTTAACACGTTTTTTGCTTGTTGTCTAGTGTGTGGCTCATCCGATTCCGAGGCTTGTCCTCTTCTAAGTATGGAGTGAATTGATGGGTGGTCTAAATTCGCATACAATCTCCAAGGGTTAAATTTGTCAACGTAAAAACCAGATGAAGCTGCATAATCCACAAAACACTCAAAATCCCTACTCTGGACTATCTGCCCCTTTTCAAAGTCACGATTGTAATCAAGCTTTGCCAGCTCCAAAACCATGCCAGAACTTCTAACGTTATTGTGCCTAGAAAGGAGAAAGCCGCTTCTAGTAACCGGAAAATTCCTTAGATTTTTCGACAACGTTTCCTTGAGAGCTGTCAAATAACACCTATAATCATTAATTTGCTTATCATTTTGAAGAAAACTGGAATACTTTGCACTGTTATAGATAATGTAATCCCCGTAGAGCCTTTCGAATGACTCGTGGCCTGCAACCGGAACAACACCATCAAGGAAAACTGGGGCGTTTCTATCCGTATTGTTTATTCTTTCAAGATATGCTGCCCTAAATATCTCGAATGCTGTCGCGACGAAACCTAAACACTGTATATCTGGTGCAAAAGTAGGAAAAGTAGCAAACACTGCAGGATCGCCAACGGGATATACCGGCTCAAACACCTCATTGATTAGTCCATAAGCGTGCTTATCGTATAAAGTGTCTATCATCCCGGGATAATTAATTAAATTTTTGTATTTTAATCTTTCGTCGAATTCCACTTTAAGTATTGACGTCGAGCCACCAAGAAATATTTCCTTTTCAGCCATTTTATCCCTCTCCTCTAGCAGGGGTTTTCTTAAATTGTGTCGAACTCACTAGTCGCACAGCTTCGCTTGAAGGGCGAGATTCATCAATCTCTATTACCTCGCCGCGGATAAGGTTATATCGAACACCCCCTGTCTGGGGATTTATTTCCTTATCTACAACACCGGGGATTGAAACAACATTACTATCCTGGTGTAATATAAAATCGTTTGAAACGCGGCGGGCAGTATTCTCGTCAAGAATATTTCTACCTGTTGAGGGGTCCTTTAGCTCCACGAGTTGTGATAAGTAGTGACTCTGCGAAACCTCGACCATGGTCGTATCCAAATCTGGGATTTCACCAGGGACATCGTCATTGCTGGCCTCCGTTCTCTTCATATTGTCTAAAGATTTCGGTTTAGGAGCAGCGTTACTTAAGCCCTCTGCCTCTGAAGCATGCGAACCAAAAGAGCACTCAATCGAAGTCGTAAGAGAGCCTGCTCCATCGAATTTCGTTGATATGTTTAGGACTGTATAGTATCCACCAAGACCTATTCTAAATGCTGGGGAGTTTACATCGTCGGCTGAGCCAAAACCTATGTTATTTGGGTTTATATATATTTGACTACCAGGCATAAACAAGTTGTTACCGACCATAGTAATATTGGCATTATATGGCATCTTAAGTTCGTCATATAGCCCAACCTGATTTGTCATTAACTGCTCTTGTGCGAAGGGTACATCAAAACGCGAAAAGTTAATCTCCTTTATGAGTCCTCTATTCTTACCTAAGAGAAAGTGATAAATGCCTTCGCGAGAGTCCTTGTCTAGATTCCCAGAACCATCTGGTGCTAACTCTCTATCTGCTTTTTGATATATAACAAAGTACTCGCTTTCATCATCAATCTTTGTTGCCCTAAAGTCTTTCTGGCCGCTTGGGACCGCTTCGGGTCTCATGGCGGCTTGCGATGCGAGAGCTTGTCTCATTCGGGGTCCGGAATACGTAGTCGACGTAAATGTTGGCTGAGCGCTTACAACCTTAGAAGCAATACCAACATTGGACCAATTCCTTCCAAATACATTTGGCAACAAAGTGCTAACGCAATCGTTAACAAATTGAGGTATAGTGTATGTGTTTCTATAAGAATTTACAATCTTATCAAACATAAACTCTTGATAAGCCTCTAGAGATATTGGTATATCGGCTATGTTAATCCTCGTGGTCTCTTCTGAATTATTTGGCTGTACGTAACTCTTAAACTCTATGTCGGGCAGCAGCATTCGATAATTCGATAATTGCTTTTTGGCGCCCGAAAGCACTTTTGCAATCTTCTTTTTCTCGTCTGTAGTTTTTTTAGCTATAGTGACTAGGTTGCTTAGTTCTTCTTTGTTGATCCCCACGTCCGCTGCTAATTTATCCGCTTCGGACGACTTAATATCAATATACGGTGGTATCTTAGCTGACTTTTGAAGGGTAGCTAAGGCGTCATCTAAGCCTTCTCTTGTCTTCTCAAAAAACGCTTCTATCAGGTCCCCAAAGGTGACATAGTAAATTCTTCTTTTGGAGCTGTCCAAATCCTCTAACATTTTTGTCAAATCTTGTGACCCTGGAAATAATTTCAAATCATCTGCGGGTATACCTATAGCACCAAGGGCCGAATTGACGAATTTCTGTGCGCCGGAGGCCACTCTTTCGTTGAGGGTTACTCCAAGCTCAGTATAACTCTTCAAGGTGGGCTCGTCAGTGTCAATAAAGTAAATTTTCTTATTTCTTTCGAGAATATTCATCAGCTTTCTTATCTCTATCGACTTCTGTATTTGTGTCTTTCTAACAGACTTTTGCGCTTGGTCATCGCTTTGCTTCTTCTTTGTTGAGTCTAGCTTCTTTTTTTCAGGTGAAAACATCTGCCTTATGTTGGCGCGTTTAAGCAGGTCGACCGGACTATCAGTTGTGCTAAAAATTCTGTCGCGGCCGGCATTGTTTATTCTTGCCGTATACTGAATGTCTATGTTTGCCGAGCCATCCTGATTAACGTTAATACTGTGATGCACCACATTCATCCTCAAAGATATGTTTGAGTCTCTTATTTCCTTTATCTCTTCCTGCGTAAACAGCCTGGTGTCGGGTACTGCATATCCCAGAGTGGCTGCGACCTCTACTGGGCGGACCAGGTCGCCGGACGTAACTGTTGACCCATTAATCTCCTTCTTCTTTGCCGACTTTGCAATAGATATCGTAAAAAGGTCTGCCAAAGGGGCATAACCCTTCTCAACATCAAATAAATTCGCCAAATTGTCAACGTAAAGAGCTAAGTTGGCTTCCAAAAAGCGTGGTGCCTCGTATGGATTCGTCCCTGTAAACTTCACATCAAAAGACTTGATACCTGCACCTTTCGTTCTGCTGTGGCCACTAGTCGTAGCTGCCTCGTCTGAAATTGTAGAAACGGGAAAGAAAAAAGGTGTTAGGCGCGCGGCGGCATCGTTTGCTGCGTTCTGAGCTTTAAAAAATCTCAATTCTGGCACCAGAGCACTTATTTTGTGAGTCTCAAGGTTGAAAAAGTGTGCCTTTATAAGCTTTTTCCCAGATGCATCTCGGGCGTTGTAAATCTTTGACATAACCGCTTCAGGCCGGTATGGACCCTGAAGCTTGTGCACACCCGTTGCTGACGTTCCTGGTGAAAGTCTGCTCTCTTTTAAGGTTTTTGGCGCACCGGACAACAAATATATGAGATATGCCTGTGGGTGAAAATTGTTTAAGATTATTTCGCTGGACATGTTATCTCTCTCTTGTAGCTATCCTTATGGCCACATCTAGTTCTCGAGGAATGTAAACCACATCCCCTATATTAAAGTGGGTATCTGTAGGCTTATTGTTATACCAGGCGATAATCCACCAATAATCAACATCGCCATAATATTCATAAGCAAACTTATAAAGCCTATCTCCCATCTTATAGATCCTCTGGACATGTGTCAAGTCTTTTCTTAACTCTTCGTCCGTCGGAGAATTGGGAGGCATCCTGGAAAGAACCGAGGTCTCTTCAATGAAACGCCTATCGTATATTGTCTCTCTCTGTTTCTTGTCTGCTGTGTAAATGTCTCTATACAAATTTCTATTTGACATGTAAAGTGCTCCTTTATTTCTCTAGCCCTCTAGAAGTGGTTGCAGCGTCTAAAGTAGCGTTAACGCCGCCCTGATTAATCGTGGCGCCGGCTGGGCTAGCTGCTGAATATGGAAAAGTCTTCGTTATAAAATCCGAAGTTTCTGAGTCCCAGCCTAATGGACTTTCATGCTGCGGTGTAAATCTAAAGCTAATATTAAAATGCTTTGGAAATAAATCTCCTGCCAACGACACAAAATAGCCTGCGTCCTTATTTGGATTGAAATCTAACCCTTCGATACACCCCAAAAGGCTGCCGGCACCATTTGCTGACTGAATCATGTTGACGAATTTGACTCTTAAAAGTGGTGGCGCTTTAATTGTTCTGCCAATCGAACCACCTGAGCCATCAAGTGGTGCACTATAAACTGGATACAGCATCTTGACTAGTGTTTGCCAATTTGTTAGATTCTCTCTAGCACTTTCAAAACTAGGGGATAGCACGTCAAAACCCACCTGAAGTTGGCGAGTTGTTGATTGGTATGGTTTTATTGGGTCGTTTCTCCCAAAGACCTGCTCGTTACCCCAAGTAACTTGATAACTGTCGCTATATTCTGTTATAAATGCAGGAAAAGACACCTTCGTACTTGTCGCGACGTGTGTCAGTTCTACTATTTGATTTTTGCCTTTTGCTATATCATTAAAATTTGTAAAACTCATATGTTACCTCCTAGGCTTATCTTATCGGTGCCGAGGGTACCTGCTTACCCGCCGAGTTGAATATTTTAACTGCTATTTCCTGTGGCATTATCTTTTTGAGGTTTTCCACAGTAAAGATGCTCTCAATTGTTTCTGAAGCCAAAAGAACCGCCTTGGCTGCATCGCTTGATGCCAACGCTGACCCTGCGAACAGCTGGCCCCATGCTTGTGCATCGGGTGGTAATTTGTTAACAATCTTCTGTACTCTCTCCAAAGCATCGAAAGTCGCAGTTCTTTGAATCCCAGTGGTTGTACGAGGGTCTTTGACCATCTTGGCGCCCCCCATTTGCAATTCAAGAAAGGCCGGCATAAGTTGGTCTATCGTGGTACCCATCGCTGCAAGTTTTTTCATTGCTTTCTGACGCATGAATATCTCGGTTGCTGCAGCCCTTGACATCTTGGACAACTGTATAGCGAATCTGTCGGCGGCCGGACGCGTTCGGTCAATTCCTGTTCTCAAAGTGTCTAACGACCTTCCCAGTTGTTTTGACTTCATAGCGGTTGGGTCCTTAGCCTCTATCGCCTTCATCGACTTCTTCTCATCTATCTTTAAGTCCCCTCTGAGGAATTTGCGAGTGGTTGCCGCGTCCATACCCAGAGTCTTTCCTAATGCTAGGATTTCGAACTTGCCCATATCCTCGATGCTTCGACCGGATTCCATTATGGAACTGCGGACCTTTTTTGCTCTCTCCGCTTCGGTCATTGTCAACAGTTCCATTGAGTTAAAGGCGGACTTACCTAAAATCTGATTTAATTTCCCTGCTTTTTCTGCTGCTCCGGTAAAGGTGTCCATCCCGTCTCCGGAGAATGTATCCATCAACTGGTCAAAACCTACACCAGTTGTTGTGGACATTTTTTGCAAATCAATGAAATTATCCATCATCTTGTCGGCCGTATAAGCAAAGTTTTTCTGCGCGAATTGAAAGTTCTTAGCTAACTCACCTGCAGAAACTGGTATCTCTCTCTGCACATTTATGAGAGTACTTGTCAGTCCTTTTATTTCCGACTCGTTCTGGTTAAATGCGAAAGCTGCGGTGTCGACAATTTGTGCAAAATCACTCATTTCAAAGCCGGCACCTTGCATTGCAACGCCGGCAGTCATTAATGTTTTGGTGAAATCCTTAGATGCAACCGCAATTGCTAAAGTGTTATCCCTAAATGCAGCAGTTACATTAGAAGCTGCGGCAAGATTACCATTCAAGTCTAAACTAGCTTTATTTGCCGCAGAGATAGCCTTTGAAAAATCGTACATCTGACCAGAATAGCCTGCTTGAAAAAACTTTTGGTTTTGGTCTTGAAACTCTTTGGTTGAGGCGACCAATGCGGTAAAATGGCCTAGAACTTGTTCCGTTGGTTCGGTTATTGCCTTCATCGCATCGCCAACAGATTTAATGGAGGCAGACGCCATTTTGCCGGTTGCCTTTGCAGCCTTGCTAAAGGCCGATTCGATATGCTTCTTTCCCTCGCGAGAAATGCCCTCGTAAGTCTTTTTGTCTTTTTCTTCTAATCCCTTTAGAAAATCAGTCATTGAATAAGCCTCTCCTATACAGACTAAATAGGTGGGTTCAGGGGTTTATTATTCTGGTTTATCTTCAATGTCCCTGATTAAGCGGTTTAGAAACCACTCTCGAAGTTGCACGGGTAGGCTATAAGCTTCCGTAAACGTCCACTTACCATGCTTCATCAGTATATATATCGATTCGTAAGTACCCTTCTCGACGTACTCTTTAGTTAGACCAAAACCAGCCCACAGAGAAGGGCACCTCCTTTTCTACTTCTGTAGAGCATGAGGGACAAGTAACATTCTGTTTTGTATCGAATGCTGGAACGTTCATATTATGTGCATATTTTATCATTCTTGCATCAGCTGCAGGAAGAATATCAATTAGCTTGGATAGGTCTGACATATCAACGATATCATTCACTGAGACTAACGCTCTTCTAATAAACTCAATTGTTTCGTTGTAAGGTAAGTTTAGCCGGTCTTTCTGCTCTTTGGATTTCTGCAAAAACTGAATATCTTCTCTTGATAGGAGTTTTACTCTCGCTGACAATCCCGTCACCGGCAAAACAATTTCCAAAGTCTCGCTCGTAGTATCATACTTCCATTGATCAGTGTCCTCTATCTCAAACTTTTCAGTCTTTGTTTTTTCAAGCATTGCTGAAAGGCTGACCTCTACAGTCGATAGCTCTCCGCACTCTGGACAATCATGATTGATATCTAGACCGTCACCATACCCCGTCTTTCTTGCTGAGACCAGTATTGCAACTTTGTCACAATCTAATAAATCTGCAGCTCTTACTCCTTGGGTTATCATAAGCGAGTCTATTAACTTATCAAAAACAATCCCTTGCTCAATAAAACTATCATTAATCATGATATCTTCTTCTTTTGCAGTCATTGACTTGATTTCAAGGCTCTCTAGTCCACTAATTGGGCTATTCTGCTCATAAAACTTGCCCCCACTAGGCAGATGTACTATCTCTGTCGCGACGGCGAAAGAAAGCCCAAATGGATTGGGCTTTTCCTGTTGCATGTGGGGGCTCATATTTTGCTGCGGTGGTACCGCTTCTGACTCCACAGACTTAGGTATCTGTGTTCTTCTCGAATTTCTTGACATGTTTCCTCTTTTAACTATTAACTAACTGTCTCTTGACTTAATCTTCTGGGTTGAAACCCGCTCCCTCTTGGCTATTGAGATCCCAGGTTCCGGTTGGTTTAGGATTGTTTTTGCCGCTGACGCCATCGATTGTAGCATAATCATAGGTTATGCTTATACTGATGTTCAATAAATCATCTGCACTATAGTCTAGCGTATCAAATTCTACAGAAGTTATTAGAGGGTTGTGGATTCTCCACTTTTCGGCCTCAGTAACACCGTCTGCTTTGAGCTGGACTAATTGTATTTGAGTACCTAGCGCCTCGACCATACCCTTTTTAGAGATGGTGGTCGCCTGGTTTTCATTATATTCACTTGGGATAACATATCCAGAGTTTTCCAAAATCTTATACAAACTTTTTGTAGAATCCGGATTGACTGGGTCAACAAGAGTAATATCGATGGGATTCCATTTTACTCTTCCTGGGTAATTGAATTCATAATTCAAAAACTGATGTGGTGTAGTCTCCACATTATAGCTCGGCTTCTTCACGCTCTTTACCACGAACTGGGGCACGCCTGTCCAATAGAGGAGCCATCTGAACTTCCTCTTTGGCTCGACTTGTCTTTCATTCCAAAATGCCATTATATTAAGTCTCCTATTAGTATATATTACTTTCTTTGCTTTTTTGACGACTATTAGTCGTCAAAAGATGCGCCAGAGCGCGTTATAACAAAATCAACTGCGATAAACTCAATGGCTCTTGCTGGCTTCAAGAATATCTTTGCGTACATAACGTTTCTATCAACTAAATCAGGGGTTGTTGTTGTCTTGTCCAGCACCACCTTGAAATCTGTCAAGCCAAGTCTCGTCTTTACTCCTTCAAGAAAGGGTATTACCTGGCCAGTGAAGCGGGCCCATGTTGCCGGTACATTCTGGTCAAAAAGTAAGCCATTTGCAATTCTAGATACCTCTTTCTTGACAAAAATTAGGAGACGACGAACATTGATTCTATCGAGAGCTGATGGTGTCAATTGAAGTGTCTTTTGCCCGAAAATAACCAAACCTTCTGAAACGAATGAGGCAATCGGATTAATGTTTGCCTCGTAGAGAGTGTCTCTGTCAGAAGAGAGCAACTGCTCCGATGCTTGCAACACTGGTATACCTGCATTACCTTCGTTTAGTCCGCCTCTGTTAAAGCCAGCTGGTGCGAACCAGACTTCATCGCGCTGTTCGGTATACCCTATGACGCCCAAGGCGACAACTGATGGAGGGGCCCAAATATCACGAGCGTTAATAGTGTCTCTGACCTTTACCCATGGGTAATAGGTTGCTCCGTAGCTCGAGTTTAGTTGGCGAGCGGTGAGTGCCTTAGCGCTCTTGGCAGGGGTAGTATTATTAACCCTGTCCTGAAAGCTGGCACAACGAGCCTCAGAAGGTGGAATGTACACATCTGGAAGGTCGATGATGGCTAGTGCATCTGCTCGAGCTTCGCATGTTTGAACCAACTTTCTAGTCAGTGTAGTGTTCGTAATCCCAGGCATGACTGCCAAGTTCATCTCGAGCGCTTCAGGGTCACTAATTAACTCGATCGCCCTATCGATACTTGCGTGAGCATAGCTATTTCGCGTAGTGCTATCTGGGCCCACGCAGTTTGAGCGCGCACTCATGTTAAAGGGGTCTGCCTCTCGAATATTAACTCCGTCAAAGCCGCCCTGCATAGGCATCGAGAAAGTATCAACGATATCTGTAATTGCTGACGATGTTGCATTGGACAATGAAGTGTAAGCTGAGCCGGTGCGTTGTGAGCCAGAAATAAAAGCCACAACCGTTGGGCTATAAGAACTGAGGTCACCCACGTCAGGAGTGGCGTTGCCAGTGATGTAAACTTCATCGAGCGAGAACAAGTAAGAGTGTTCTCCAACGGAGGCAACACCACTAATTTGCTCAGATAAAATACTACTGAAGTCACTGAATCTTCTTAAGTGGTCCATCATGCCAGTGTTAACTGCTGAGTAGTTTATTGTGCCTGATACATTCCCAATGGATTTCCTGTATTCGGCATTACCCATGCTGTATTTAGCACTAAGAGACGGCGCTTGAGAGCCAGTGACAACATGTGGAACTTCTGGCCATTTGAGCTTTGTACCATCGGTCGCGGGGCCGGCGTTTAGGGCCCCAGTAACCCAAGAGCTCTCGGCGTCGAACTTATTCCATCTTGAGTCTTGAGCCGCGCGAATGGCTTTGGGTACGATTGGGCCCAAGAAGCCGAAAGGCACGGACTTTGGGTCAGCTGGTCCATTCTCGCCAACATCCTGAGCCATTTCAACCCTGATATAGCTGGACTGGTTAACATAATTTCCATATACCTTGTTTCTCTTTTGTACTCCGTCCCACTCAAAGTATTGGTCGCCGATTCTACGGGCGATGAAATCATTTGAGTTAGGGTTCAGATTAAGGTTCTCATAGCTATCAACTATATAAACTCTTCCACCTCGTCTCTGCTCAACAACAACGTCAAAGCGACCGAATGGGGAAGGACTGCCTGTGTCTGCAATCTTTATGTTTTCAATCTTCACATTCAAGTCCATCCCCCTTTCGCCCTCTTGGATGGCGATGAAGCGGAAGAGCTTCTCTAAAGAGGCTGGTGCGTAGCTACTGCTGGCGCCGTTATACTGAGGGATTGTCCACCCAGTACGGGCTGCAGCCAATTGATGATTGCTGCTCTTAAAATTTTCCATATTGTCTTTTAGTTTTAGTGGGAATACAACGAAGGTGGAACCGTCGGCAGCTTCTCTCACCACCTTCTCATACTCTTCTTCGAAAGTTTCACCAATCCAGTAGTGCTCAGCTAGGGAGCCAGACGGTGGACGTATTACACTAGAGTTTGTAGCAACTGGGTTTGTGTTCAGCACGTCTCTTATATAGTTTTTGCCTTCTCTCAGAGATACAGTTTTAGTTGCAGTCTCAGTGCCGTCGGTGACGACAACTTGAAAAGAGTGTCCTGAAATCTTGACTGGATACGTGGTGTGTCCGCCGGTCGAGCCACTAACTAGACTAGTTATGGTGTTTGCCGAGGAGGCGGTGACAGGGGCGCCCTTTACGCCAAATTTAAAGCTTGGTGATGCCAAATCCGAATATGCGATTGCGCACAAAGAAGCTGTTATAGCGCTCCCAGATACGCCAACGAAAAGCCCGTAAGCATCCTCTACATCCCATCCAGCTTCTGCACCAGATTGGACGTCTTCTCCTTCGACCCCCAGAAGTCTTATAACGGTTACTGGCGAGTTGATATCTGCCTTAAGGTATGCTTGTGCTGCCAGAGGAGCATAGGCCGGGGCTAAGAGTCCGTTTCCCTCTCTCCAAGGGTCACTACCTTCATTACCAGGCAGTGGCTCTCCGAAAATCTCGACGAATTCCTGAAATGAATTAACCTTCACAGGTTTTAGTGCCGGTCCTCTTCTTGTACGACCGATAACAACTGGCCCAATGCCACCTGGGACCTTTGGTAGTTGGCTATTATCAATCTCGCTCAGGAAAACACCAGGCGAGACAAACTTGAATTTCTTTGCAGACATATTAACTAATCTCCTTAAATCAGGCTCTTTCAAAAAAGTAAAATATTACTCTAATAAATAGTTTTAGGTTTTTTCAAAAGAATAAAAGAAAGGAAAAGAAGGCCCCGACCGAAGTCGGGACCAATGAGGAAGGATTTAGGATAGGGATATTATTGGTTGATGTACTTGACGATGACTTCGTCTTCTGCAGCTATTGAGTTACCAGATCCCAATGTAATGGTGGAGCCACTAATTGTGTAATCTGTACCCTGAGATTGCATAATGCCGTTGAAGTACACAGAAACGGCCGCGGCAGATGCAGGAGCGTTAGTCAACTCATCATAGGCTCCTCCTGAGCCAAATAGTACGGCAGATGCTGCGCATGCAGTACCGGTCTCGCGGACCTCTGAATGAGTAATCGAAAGAACACCAGCACTGGTCATCTGGATACCGTCGCCCTTAATATCACTGTTAAGCTTCGCACCAGTAACCTGGTCATCACCTAGATGAGCAGTGTCGATAGAGCCATCAACATACTGGTCACTATCAACAGAGTTTGCTGACATGTGAACAAGGTCGATAGAACCGTCAACGTACTGGTCACTGTCGACAGAGTTTGCTGACATGTGATCGAGGTCAATTGCGCCTGAGGCGATTTCTGCAGAGTCAACCGAGTCGGCTGAAAGCGTTAGAACACCAGCTGACAGAGTAGCATCACCACTCATTGCAACCCAAGCGGCATCGGTGCCGTCAGATTGGAAAAAGCGATTTGCAGCACCTAGAGCCAGTGCCTGTGGGTCACCGGAAGCATCACCAGAAATGATAGAGCCACGGGCGATACCAGCCATCTTAGCTAGTGTAACCTGATTATCCGCGATGTGAGCAGTGTCAATTGAGCCGTCGACGTACTGGTCGCTATCAACAGAGTTTGCACTCATGTGAGCCAAGTCGATTGCTCCGGCTGCAATGTGCTCGCTGTCTACAGCATCATCTTCAATCTTAGTGCCGTCAATAACGTCAGCAGAAAGGTGTACTCTATCAATAGAGCCATCAACGTATTGGTCACTATCTACAGAGTTTGCAGACATGTGAATTAAGTCGATAGAGCCATCAACGTATTGGTCACTGTCGACAGAGTTGGCTGACATGTGCTCAAGGTCAATAGAACCAGCAGCAAAGTGCTCACTGTCAACAGCATCATCGGCAATCTTAGTGCCGTCGATTGCATCTGCAGCAATATAAGCTCGAGCAACAGCAGTACCCTGCCACACACCGGCTGCGATAGTGCCAACCGAAGTCAAGCTTGAACCAACAACGCTAGAACCTAGTGTCGTAGCACTAAGGACAGAAGCGTTATTGATCTTAAATTCTTGACTAGATGCAAGATTCAAGTGGTCAGAAACGTCCCAAGAGTCAACACCGTCATAGAGTAGGGAGGCCAAAGAGCCCGACGTGCCCGCGTCTTTGCCGATAGCGACACCTGCGCCGCCTGCAGAAGCGATTGAAGCGTTAGAAGAACCGGAAGCAAAAACCATTGCCTTATCAGCAATAGCAACAACAGTTGAGTTAACAGTTGTGGTGGTCCCGCCAACAACAAGATTGCCAGTCAGAGTAAGATCTTTGGCTCCCACATCGCCGTCGGCGTCAACAGAGAAGCCGGACATGGTGATTGTTCCCATTGTGAGATCGCCGGAGCCATCAATACTTGTGGCTCCAGCGATTGCGTTGGCAGTTGTGATACCACCAGAGAAGACTGCTGCGGCTTGGAAAGTTGGCACACCTTCAACATTTAGAGTACCATCGATATCAGTGTTACCATTTCGAGCAACAGTGAATTCTGCCATCGCGATGGTTCCAACTGCTAATTCGCCAGAACCAGAAATGGTTGTTGCACCAGCAACTGCGCCGGCTGTGCTAATAGTAAGGTTACCATTAACGTCCACGCCACCGTCAAGAGAAGCAAGGGCACTAAAGGTTTTAGCACCTGAAAAAGTCTGAGCAGTGGTCAGGTGAGCAGTGTCAGCATCCAAATAGGCTGAATCGATGACTGTACCTTGCCAAACACCAGTTGCGATGGTACCAAGGGCCGTAACTTGAGTTTGGGAAGCATCGACTGCCAATACGCCGCTGGTTGCGGTAAGGCCGGTGCCACCTAACTCAGTTGCAACATCATCATGAACCATTCCAGTTTGGACGGCGTTAGCAGCGATAGTCAAAGCGCCTCCGTCAGCGACAGTTGCATCACCAGAGATAGCTGCAAAGTAGTGATTTTGAAGACTGTCAAGGCCGACCTTCTTAAGCAGGCCGCCATCACTAATCATCAATTCGTCTGCGTCTGCAATGTCGGCATGAGCCAACTCTGTTTGACCAGAAATAACATTGTCGTTAAGCATTGAACCCTCAACTGCATCAGCTACAATTGTGGCGGCGCCGCCGGCGGCAATAGTGACATCACCGGCTGCGGTGGTGACGTTAGCGAAAATTGCATCCTCGAGGTTACCGAAAGTAATACTCTTTGGCTTACTGTCAGTTGCATCCTGGAAAGCAAAGGAATCTGCTTGTGCAACTGCAGTCAATGCACTCAAGCCTGCAAGGTCTAGCATCAATGCGGACTTACCGTCTGCGGAACCTGACAAACCACCTGACCCTGAAAGGGCAATCTGTCTTGCTGAAATTTGTAATCGTTTAGCCACTGTATCTCCTCCCGAAGATGCACCACCCGACATACCACTTAGGGTTATGTTGGTAGCGTCTGTTGTTGTTATTGTAACGTTTCCGTCTGTACCTTCCACGTCATTTGTTAGACTAACTGTACCATCACTAACTGTTGCTGTAATCTGAATAGGCAGATTATTAATAAGAGCACCGATGTAAGTCGCAAACTGGGCTGTAGTCAAAGTTGAACTACTGTCCCCCGAGGCGCCACGAGCAGCATAAACTGCTTCGTTAGCGGTCTGGACCGATGCCATGTTGTTGTTACCTCTATCAGTACCTACCTTCCAGGCAACTACGCCGGCGTCAGTCCAACTAGCACTTCCCGATGGAACCAGAGCAAGACTTAGCACGTTAGCCGCTGAGGTCGCTCTATCATCCATTACTCGCAAATAATTGCTAGAAACAGTTAATTGAGATGTGTAGAAGTCTGCTTCACCTGCGGTGTTGGCTGCTGTAAAGATCGACTTAATAGTATTCATTGTGTTTGACAGGTTAGTAATACTATTCAAGTTGATCGAATAATCGCCTGTGCCGTTATCTCTACCATAACTGCCAAGGCCCGAGGTGGCGGTGAAACCGGAAGCCAAATCGACAAAGTCGATTGTAAACCCTCCAAACCCCGGTTGCTTGAATTGCAGCTTTGCTGGGGCGGTGCCGTCATTCTTAAAAGCAGCCTTCCAGTCTGCAAAAGAAGCTCCGCCGTCGGCGAGAGAGAAGTCAAAGAAAGGTCTTCGACTAGTGTTACCTTGCTGATATACAGTTACCAACTCCGACGCATTGCCATCGACTGTATTGTTGGATGCGGCGGTGCCGGATACAAAAATGCTGGATAAGCTCGAGTCATTAACTTGAACGCCAAGTTTGAGCGTACTGTAAGCAGCGCTTTGACCGTCATTAATAGTAATGACAGTATATTGGTTCGGTAAACCTGAAAAGGCTATAGAACCTGCTGAATAAGCCATACTTATTCCTCCTGTTTATTTTGTTTCTACAGGTATATTATATGATATTATTAAACAGGATATAAATTAGGAATGGAGTAAAAATTAATCTTTCGTAAAAGAAACTTTATCACTGGGGCTGGACGGTAACGAAACTGTGTATCCCTCTTCGGGGACACCATACTCCAATCTGAGGGAGTTCAACTCTCCGTAGAATTCGTTGGTACTTGTCCCTACGAACCGAAGCAGTTGAGCTTTTTTCTGCTCGAATGATATAACAAGGTCCGCCAAAGAAGCCTTTGCAGCCTTAATCGCATCGAGTCTTTCGGTGACTCTTAAAGTCTCCTCCTCACTACACTCTAAGTAGGAAGGCACTTCCTCAATCGCCTCTTCTTCTTCAACTTCTTCTTCTGTAGTTTCTTCTTCATGAAGATCGGACTCTTCCAGAATGGGCTCTTCTTGCTCAGATGGCGTATCGATTTCTTCAGTTTCCACACCATTTTGTGTGGTTTTTGGCTCTCTTTTTTGTGATTCGCCCGTTTCTAAGGCTGTGACTAAATCTTTTAATTTTTCTAAAATACTCATAATATTTTCCCCTCTATGAAAAAAGAATTTTTTTAAGATTTCTAACATTATTATCAAATCTACAGAAATCAGAAGATAAAAATTGTAAAGACGCTTCCTTGCATGTCTCGCCCGTATCTTCAAACTCAAAAAAGAACTTGCCGCTATCGAGCCTCTTACACGTCAAAAGTTTGCGCCCCTGGAGCTGCAAGTATGCGGCGATTCCGATATCACTTGTAATGAATGTCTTTTTTTCTTGCTCTGGTTCCGACATGTTTATTATCTCCAATGTTAGTTATTGATTGTAAGATAAATAGAAAACTGCAAGAAGAATAACTGATACTATTCGTCTTTTCTTAGAAAGTACCCTTTCTCTCCGGGGGTGGCAGGGAGCTTAAGCTCATACGTGAGGTTTTCACTAACATTTAAGTCTTTTTGGAGATTTTGGGCCATAGTGTAGAGGTCATTCTGCCCATATACTATCTGGTTCATTAGGTTTACTTTATTTTTCTCGAACTGAAGACACATACTTGAGAAATAAGCCTCTAAGTCTTGAAGTTTTTGCCTAAATTCAAAAACCGGTTGCACTTTTTCCCAATCAACCTCTACAACTTCTGTGTTTGTATTAGTGTTGGTTGTATTAGCGGTTGTGGTATCTGTGTTTTCAGAAGCGACTGTAGTTTCTTCTGTGTTTGTTGTTTTGGCCATGATTTCTCCTTATTGATGCTAGCCTTTTATGTAGGTTATCACAACAAGGTCTCCATTTTCAACATTTTCGTTGAAAACTACAGTATTTCCGCCAGTAATGGTGTAATCTTTAAGGGCGCCATCAGCCTGCAAGATACCATTAACTAAAACTTGCTCTGTATTTGCCTTTATTGTATGCAATGTTGCGAAAGTTGTCAATGATGCCGGTATTTCGTCATCTTCTTTTAATGTTTCTCTTACTACTAAATTCTGAGCCATGGTTTCAGCAAAATTTTCCGTTGTAACGACATTGGCGGATACATCTGAGCCCCCTCCGGAGCCGGCTGTGGAAAAAAAGCTAGCAGCAGGAGTATTATTGATTATATATGGCGACATTAGCAAAGACGCCAAGACATCCTTGGGGACACCCTCTAGTCCATAATATGCGCCGCGCTCATGTTCTGGGACCTCACCTAAAGTAATGCGCTCCCTGGGAATCTTTATCTCGACTGCGTTCTCTCTTATTGCGTAATGTGGCTTTTCTCTGTTTTTGCCCTCACCAACAATGTAGCCGATAACCTTAATAGCGATTTTAGTCTCGAATTTCCTCTCATCTCCGGAGAAGTCAGCTAGGTTATCACTAGAAGTATAATCTGGCTGGATAAAACCCTCATATTTATGATCCTTTTCCTGCAATCGAACAAAATTAACTGTGCCAGGCTTTGTCGCAAACGGAGTCATGAGGTCATTCATTTGCTGTTGGTATTCTGTCCTAAGAGTTATCTCATATGATACTTCAACATTTACCGGCATAGGAACAGTAACTGTCTTATAGACCACTTTTGGGTTAGCTCCTGGAAAATTCTTCTGGCCATATAGCTTTAATGCATCAGCATTTGCAAATTTCAATGTTTTTTGTTGATACAGGACTCTGCTAACATTAAGAGAGCCACCCTGCGAATCATCAGTTTCCGGCACATTACCCTGGAATATACCCGGAGATTGTTGGGACTTTGTAAAGGAATTTCTTTTGATAGAAATAATGGGGAGAACCAGCAAGCCTTGCTTGTCTCTTATTTCTTTATTTCGCTTAACCTGAAAAGACCTCTCTGCAGAGCCCCAAATAATTGGCACTGGCTTGAAGCCCTTGTTTGTCATCGTTGCCAGGCTAAGTGATTTAACAAAATTAAAAACAGATTGGTCTATTGTCTCTATAGTCGAGACTTCAAAATGAACTTTCTTATCAATTGTCTCTGACATTGAATAATCCCTCTCTGGCTCTCACGCATGATGCGGCGATTTCGAAACTAGATTCCACTTGACCAAAGAGCCACTTTGGCTCCTCAAGAGTCAATATCTCATACATGTGTTCGCCATACTGTATGAAGTCGCCCTCTCGAACAAACAAGTCCTGATCTTCTGTTAGCCTTCTCTTGTGAAATGCAACTGATATCTTCTCAACCCTATCGACTCCTAAAGGTGTCGTAGACGTAGTTTGTGATTCATATTTGACCATCGCATACACCCTCACCGGTGCAAGGAAATTCTTATCAATTGATTCGCCGTACAAGCTGTGGAAGTTTGTGTGTTCTAAGCTAATCGGGTAATAGACAATGGTCTGACCAATGACTCTCTCAATAACCTCGTCATTTACCTGCTTGACAAAGTCTTTTTCTTTTTGGCCAGTAAAAAGTGGAGGAGGAGGCGAATCCGGCTGTGACCATTTGTTATCATCAGACATCTATATTACCCCACGAAAATGTAGTTAGGAACCTTTGTTAATCCCTTTTCTGAGTTTTCAAGCATTGCTGAATCTCTTTCTGCCAATTTAGCATATGTCAATTCTGCTAGTGTTTCCTTGAGTTCTGTTCTCAACTTATCTTGCTCCTCCTTGCCCTCAGAGATTAGTGCAGAACCGTTTAGGGTGACGCTCTCGCCGGGGATAGGCACCGTCCCGAACTTGGACCTTACTTGTCCCAGAGTCTCCTTGCAGAGAGCCAATGCGAATCTTCTAATCCATTGCTTGCCAATAGAGTTGATGTTGACAAAAGGCAAGTTTCCTATGGGCAAAGTATTCATGTTGTTGACACCATCGACAGCTGGGTCATCACTCTCCCACGCATCTTGTGGGATGGAAAAGTCAATCCACATCTTAGTAGGTCCACCGGAATATGGCCTTGGGTACAATCTTACTTTGTTGTCGCGCAGTTCATAAGAAAAGTGAGACATCCTTGTGTAGATTGCATCCTCAAAAGCTTGGGCCTGGGCTTTATTCTGCCAAGCTGGTATTAGCTGAAAGCTTGAATCATCTGAAAATTGGCCATAACTACTGAGGTTGCCTACCACGTTTAGACCTCCGTAGTATCCAAAGAATCTCCACATAGCATGCGGCGTCTTATAATATACTTTCTTGACCAGTATCTTTTTGTTCCCGACTGATGCTGAATAGGCTGTACTCCCTGATACAATCTTCTGCAAATCATAATCTTGCTTTCCGTAAGTTATGTCAAAGCTAGCAGAGAATTGTGTTGAGCCCTTAAGCCCAACGTCAGCACTTACGCCTTCGGCAACGCGGCGAGTCATTCCATAATCAAATTTAGGAAACTTAAGTGCGACATGTTTTCCCCCAAGAGAAGAAGAAAGTGCACCTGCTTGGATATTCCCCTTTGAGTCAAAACTACCGGTGGAATCCCCTAAAGCATCCGATATAATGTTAGTTGCTTGGTGAATGTTTATTAGGTATGAGTACTCTAACACTGCCTCTTCGTAGGCAGCATAAACATTACCCTCTGTAAGTTCAATGTCTAGGACGTCACCTCCCAGCTTTTTATAGACGTATGAAACCTGGTCAACTGCTCCTGTCAAAAATTCAACAGAATACAGCGGAGATGAAGCTTGTGAGTAGATCTTATAAGGCAAAGTGCTATCGACATTCAGCACTGAACCTGTTGTTGGCAATATAACGGCAGATAACGTACTTGCTGGCGTCAATGTAGGTAAAGACATTTAGTGTCCCTCGCTAAATATAGTTTATCACTATAACTAGTATTTCAGGCTACTAAATGGCTGACTAGTCTTTTTTTGTTTTTGTGGTCTTGCGGCGGGTTCTTGTTTGTTTGAGGCCGCTAGGTTTTCTCTTGGGCTTCTCAATCTCGACTTGTTGGAGCTGTGGCTCTGGTGTAGGAACTGCTGTCTTTTTAGCGCGAGGGGTTGATGGGGCCTTGTTTTTTATGACCACCACATCTGCCTCACTCTCTTCCATTAGGTCCTTAGTGGTTACAACCTCGATATCTAGGACTGGTTCAACAGGGGCAACCTTCTCTTCCACTACTGGTGCCTCTACTTCCTCTGCCTTCTCTAGTCCTCTTGCTTTGCGCCAGTTGGCAAACTTGGCACTGAGTAGTCTTCTCTTCTTCTTTCCCACGATTACTCCTGCTCTGTTGCTTCAACAACTGGTGCCGGCTCTGGCTCGGCGACTGGTGCTGGGGCTGGAGCCGCGGGCTTCACTGCAGCTGAAAGCCACTTTCCTAGTCTTTTGAGCAATCTAATTTTCTTCTTCTTAACTGCCATTGGGTTATCCTCCATTAGGGTTATATTCTAAATAGTTTTCACAAAAAGAAAAGCCCCGCTCGAGGCGGGGCTTAACTCAATAGATTTCTCTATTTTATGTTATCGGACAGCTTATGCGGCGCCGCCGGACTCACCTAGGAGACCACGGACGACAACAAGACCATACATATCTGGTCGAACCATCTTCTTGGCATAGCGCGTCATGACGCCCTTACGAGGTACGAAGTCCTCTGTGCCAAAGATGGTAGGAGTGACCTGTAGTGGTACATAAGGAGCGTAGACAAAACCACTTTCGAGGAAGCTACTACCCTTACGGCCTACAAGACACACGTTTCGCAAGAAGTAAGGGTCAACGTAAACGTCAAACTTCTTACTCAAGCTACCAGCCTTCACAGCACCGATGGTGCCACGGTCCTGGTCAGCAGTTACGCTTGCGCGGAAACCACTGGTGAATTCCAAGATGTTCGCAACTTCTGGTGAACAAACAACGAAGTTTGCCCCGCCGCGAAGCGTCTTGCGGTGAATCTGAGCGCTAACATCATTGATAGTCTCGATGAGTGTCTCATACCACTCACTGACTGTACCAGTGAAGTCAGGGGCAAGAGCGCTTGCTCCAACCTCAGCACCAGAGCTGTCAACGAACAAACCAGGAGCGCGGCTCCAGTAACGAGTTCCAGCAGTTGCACCATTAACAAGCTCACCAAGAAGCTCACGGTCAATTTCAAGAGCAATCTGCTCTGAAAGAATACCAGTCAATTCAACCTCTGCGTCAAGGTTGTGATAAGCGTTAAGGTCTTGACCAAGCTCTGGAGACCACTTGGCCTTCAACTTCTTAGTCTGTGCGGTAACAGCAACACTGTCAACCTTGATGTCGATTTCAGGAATCTCAGACTTGCCCGTGTCATCGCCGGTATTACCTGTCGCGGTCTTTGGCTCTTCAAGTCCCCAGATGGTGTCACCAGTAACAGCACCTACGGCGCCGCCGATGGTGAAGTCATCTACAATCGGGAAAGACATAGCAAGAGTCTTGCTGCCGTCGGCGTCTGCAGTTGCAGGGTCAGGGGCACCGCCAGTGTTGTGGACAACAATCAAGAGATTGCCGGCATCATCCAAGCTAGTTAGGCGTCGGATAACGCGACCACTAGTCATAGTGACGTCGACACCTGAGAGAGCACCGGTATCAAGCTGTGCTGGGATGAGTGATGCCGAAATTGCAAGAACAGACACTTGGTCAGCATCGGCACCTGCTAAAAGGTCAGCGTCGAAACGGATGGCCTTAGCAAAAGCTTTCTTTCTGGCAGAGTCGCCGAGTTTGATGTCAGCGATGGTTGATGCAGTTAGTGCCGTGGCAATTGAATCAGTTTGGCCGTCGGAACTGTGAGCGACCGACGCGCTGCTGCCTGTTGGGGCTGCGTATCTGTTGCCCAAGTTGTAGTGGCCACCAGCAAGTCCGTCGTTAAATCTGTCCAGTTTAACACCACCAGTCAATTGACGACCGACAACGTTACCACCATATAGGGAGTCGCCGCCGATGGCGCCATTGCGACCAGCTTCATGTGTAAAGTCCAAGAAGAAAATCAATCCACTTGGAAGACTCATTGGCTGAACGCTAACGAGATCGTTTGCAATCAATCCACCGAACACGCGGCGAACGATTGGGAATGCAACTGCTGCGAAGCCTTCGACGTCGCCTGCTGCCATTGATGAAGCCTCACGGAGAAGCTCCTTAGCCTGGTTTTCAAGTAGGACGGCCATGCCCTGCTTTTGCTGTCCTTCGTTAAGACCCTCAAGAAGACCGGTAGCTTCCCACTTGTTAAGTAGAGCTGCGCCTTCCTTACGGACGTCACGAGAGACAACACCTTCAGTTAGTTTTTGTAATACAGACATTGTATTATACCTCCAAAAATATTGTTATTTAGTTATTCCTGCTAATTTTTGCAATCTATCGAATGCAGGGTTAGCGGCCCTTTCTTTTTGCTCTTCACGAGCAGATACAAGTAGCGTTGAGCGTCTTGAAACGGCTTCACTGAGGCTGTTCACTTTCTTCTCTGCAGGTGAGGAAGTAACAGTCTCGCAAAGTGTATCAAACACTATCTTTGCTTCTTGTACAGTTGTGGCTTTGGAAATGGATTCAACAATTTTTTGTTTTTGTCGCTCATTCAGGGAGGCATTCTCTAAAGCCCGGTTAATATACAACAGCTTCGCGTTGGAGACATTCGTGGTTTCCAACTTTTCTTGCAAAGTCTCTAATGTTGTAGTGTACTTTTCGACCTGTGCCTCAAGTTTTGTGGCAACAGTACCTAAAGTCTTGTTTTCGTTCTGAAGATTTGCTACTGTTTTACGCAACTCTTCATTTTCTTCTTTAATCTTTGTATCTTGTTCGCGAGCTAGAAGCATTGCTTCGTACTCTTGCATAATCTTTTCAGGAGTTCCTGCCCAACCAGACTTTTGTGGTTCAAAGTCAGCTCGAACGGCCTCCACGACGTCTTCAATGTCGATATCCTCATCGATATCCATCTCGCTGAGCACCTCTGCAACCATTTCGGGAGAGATGTCAACGCCAAGGTCCGCATCGACTGCGGCTTCTGGTGCAGTCTCCGTGTCAAAACCCATGTCAAGGTCAATATCGACCTCTTCATCACCAAATTCTTCGTCATCTGTGATATCAATGCCAATCTCATCGTCAGTTAGCTCGTCGTCACCGCCAAATACACCTTCTTCTTCGTCTGGTAACTCTGC
>Ga0315322_10000438_pt1 | contig 31185 bp, 21 predicted proteins | sample M110021515metaG_FD_203461 | JGI IMG/M metagenome (GOLD analysis project Ga0315322, IMG submission 203461) | Ammonia-oxidizing marine archaeal communities from Monterey Bay, California, United States - M1 100m 21515 | ecosystem: Environmental > Aquatic > Marine > Intertidal zone | place: USA...
CTTTTTGCTTGCAGCAGCGCGAGTATTAATTCTCTGATGAAACCTTTGCCACAGGTAAGTATGGTTCAGGTCGATAGCTCCGCGGAGGAAATTGAACGTGCTGTAAAGCTTTCTCGAACGGCAACGCTGGTGGTATATGAAGGACATCGTAAGAATGCCGTCGGATATATCTCGGTAATTGAAATGAGAATGAGGGAACAACAAACGATTGAACAGTATTGTGCACTGCCCACATTTGCAGCCCACTGTCAATTAACCGAGGCTTTGGCCGAAATGAGAGAGAACCGAATACCAGTGGCTGGGGTTACCAATCCACGAAATCAGGTGATAGGTATTGTCTATCACGATGATCTTGTCCAGGCGATCATGACTTAGCCGCTAACTAGTCGTCAGCACTCTGCGTGCGTCCCATCGCAACATCGAATTCGCCAATCGCCGGCATCATCATGGCTAATGTTGTAAAGCCATAGATAACGGAGATAACCATGACGCTGGTAAGGTGATGCTCGATGAAAAAACTGGTGATGGCATGGAATGTGGCAAAGGGTAGCAGTAAGGTTGACCAAAAAATAGCAGAGGATGGATTTCTAAACCCTAGAGCTACGTAAAGCCCGACACTTCCACCCAGAATGAAAGCCAGGAAAGGTGCAAGCTGTTGTTCGAACGAACCGCTGAAGGAGATCATCACCATAATGCAGGTGATCACCCCTAAAAATAGAAAGAAGACACTTCCCATGCTGACGCTGATGGCAGATTTACTGCTGGCATAATTGAGCCCGCAATGCACGCCGAGCATTGTGACAAAGAATATTAAGACTGTTAAGCCGGTAAGCAGGAAAAGGAATCCTTCGAAGTCAATGCCGCCGCGAATCAGCAGATATATCGATATCAACAGCGGTAGAATAATCATCTCTTTCGTCACGTAGAAGATCCCCCACAGCTTTCCAAAAACAAATTCGGCGGGTGAGATGTCCGTAACTAAAAGTAGATCTAATGCTTGCCCATCCCTTTCATTTGTAATCGAGTTGACTGCCAACGCGTTAATGATGATCAGGCTGACGAGAAACAGAGGAGCGAGCGATGTTGCCGCTGCAGGAAAGATCGAGCTTAGACCTGCGCGTGGTACACCATTGGTTATGTCAGAAAGAGATTGATTTAATCCAACTAGTGCTAGAATGAACATCAAGCCATAAGCAACTCGAACGATGACAATTTTACGCCCATAGGCCCAGGTGCAAATCTCTCGCCATAAGACCGGGTTGTCCCAGACTCGACGTGATTCAGAATTGGCTTCTGCATAAGTCCCAGCCCGACGCATAGCATCAACATGAGAGGCCCGGGCTTGCTCAGCGATCTGACTAACCTCTTCATCAGAGAGTTGTTTGTCGAGAATGGAAACGACATCCTCCTCCTGTTGGTGTCGTCGCCGTACTTCGCGTGAAGGATTCCAGACACGGACTTTCGCAATCGCGATTGCATTCAGCAAAAACGTCATCACAACGGCAAATAGGCTGAAGCAGATTGCAGGATCGGAAAAAGACCACGTTGCCTGACTGCCAATGGTTGGAATAATAGCGGCTGCTATTCCACGTACCGGGCTCGCCCAATTAGCCAGAGAATGCAGGAAAGAATTTGACAGTCCGAGTGCATAGATTCCTTCCCACAAAGCCAACCACAGAACAATGGTGAGTGTGGTGATTGACAGTGTTTGAAATGTCTTTTCGCGCCACAGAGCATAAGTGCTGCCAAGTGAGCCGGCAACCATCGTAGCTGCATAGGTAATGATGATCACGCGGGTGACCTGATTGCCCGAAACGCCACCGAACAACTGTACCGACATGAGAACAGGGATCGAGGCGAAGACCAGAAGTAATGGCGAGAGTAATGCGGAGAATAGTTTGCCGAGCACCAACTCTTGATTGGTGAGTCTTGTTAGTAACAACAGGATGATCGTGCGTTTATCTTTTTCCTGACTGACGGCACTGGCTGCGCCAAATGCGGCAAGGAAGATCAGTAACGCGAGTTGGAGAGGAGCAAGAATTTGGAAGAAGGTCGATCCAAATCTCGCCAGATCGCCTAGGTTTTGTACCACCTGAGTGCCAGCAAGAATCATCCAGGAAGTACTCATGAGAATTAATAACGCAGTGACATAGACGGCGCGGTAGATGTAGTGCCGCGGTCGTCTTGGCAATGCGAGTGCTTCCCGATTAAATACTGGACCGATCAAATGGAGCTTTCCTATCGCTTAAAAGTATCTATTTCTATTTTTCGGACAATTTGGGTGCTGCGAAGTCCTTTGAACGGGCCAAATGTGATGGAATTGCACAAAAACCACACACTGTTTTATCGTCGAACCCCGGTTTCTCGCTCATTGAGCTAATTTTGGGTATGAATTACACTATTAAGATAGTGTAAAGAACAAAATAGCCGAACTATTCAATAGACGTCCCCAAAAGTCAGACTCCTGTTTTTCTTAACTAATCTTCGGGGCACGCCTTGTTGAAATCCAAAGGAGAAATCCATACGATGAAACACTCGTATCTACTTATTATACTGACGGCCGTGCTATTTGGTTCAGTTGCAGATTTGTACTCGGCTCAACCATTGAAGTCAGTTGATCTTCGCTTTCAGGATGCGAAGACCGATGAAATTCCGGATTTCCAACGCCACATTGTGCCTTTGATGAGTCGTCTTGGATGTAATGGCCGCGCTTGTCACGGTTCCTTTCAGGGACGTGGAGGCTTTCAATTGTCGCTGTTCGGCTACGATTTTGCCGTCGACCATCAAGCTCTGTTAGAAAAAGACAGTCGACGCATCAATATTCAATCACCCGATGAGAGCCTGATTATTTACAAACCAACGGATGAGTTTGAGCATGAAGGTGGCAAACGTTACGAAAAGGGAGGTTGGGAATACAACCTGATTCGTCAATGGGTTGCAACGGGAGCAAAGTTTGAAGAAGAGGCGATTTCGAAGTTACTCGAAGTCGAAATCACGCCAGATGAAATTCAGTTCTCGAAAGTGGGGCAGAAAGTGCAACTCAAAGTGGTTGCTGTCTGGGAAGATGGAACTCGTGAAGATGTGACCCCTCTGGTTCGGTACAAAACCAATGATAATCTAATTGCAGAAATTGATCAGAATGGCCTGGTAACCTCAGGTGAGTCTAAGGGAGATACTCATATTGTAATTTCCTATGACAAATCGGTAGTACCAATTCCGGTTCTCCGCCCTCTGACGAATCTGGTGGGCAAGAAGTATCCACCGATTGCGACGCCAACTCGTGTTGATGAGTTGGTCGTTGAGAAATTGAGAAAACTTGGGATTGTTCCATCCGAAGTTGCTTCGGATGCTGAATTCCTGCGACGGGTCGCGCTTGATATTTCGGGAACCCTTCCGACGGCTCTGGAAGCCGCCGAATTTATCAAAGATCAATCTCCAAACAAGCGTTCTCAGAAAGTGGAAGCGTTATTAAATAGCCCAGGTTATGCTGCCTGGTGGGCGACGAAGCTTAGTGACTTTACGGGTAACAATGATCAACAGCTAGTCAATACCTCGCCGATTCGAACCGGTCCTGGAGAGATTTGGTATCGTTGGATTGAACAACGTGTCGCTCAAAATGTTCCTTATGATGAACTCGCGGAAGGTATTATTCTTGGTAAAACTCAGGATCAGGGACAATCTTATCAAGAGTTTTGCAATGAAATGACTAGTCTCCATCAACAGGATGAATTGGATGTTTCTGGAATGAAGACGATGCCGTACTACTGGGCACGTCGTGAATTCCGGTTGCCACCTGAACGAGCGATAAGTTTTGCCTATGCATTTATGGGGATTCGTATTCAGTGTGCCCAATGCCATAAACACCCGTTTGATGTTTGGTCGAAGCAGGATTTTGCCGAGTTCTCAAATTTCTTTACAGGCGTTCGGTTCGGTGCGACTCCGCCAGCTAAGGAAGATCGGGAAACCTACAACAAAATGCTGAATAATCTTGGCTTAAAAGGATTGCGAGGTGGTGAACTGCGACGTCAGATTACTCAGGAGATGCGTAAAGGTTCCGTAGTCCCATTTCCGGTTGTTCACACAATCCCGGGCCGTAAGATCGGGGAAAACGGTCGCCCGACCGGTGAGGTAATAGAGGAGGCTGCGATTCTAGGTGATATCACGATTCCATTTGAACGAGGAAAGGATCTTCGTGAGCCTCTCATGGAATGGTTGCGTGGTAATGATAACCCCTATTTTGCGAAAGCTTTCGTAAACCGAGTATGGGCGAATTACTTTGGTCGTGGAATTGTCGATCCACCGGATGATTTGAGTCTGGCGAATGCCCCCAGTAACAAAGCATTGTTAGATTATCTCACGCAAGGTTTTGTTGAGAGCGGCTTTGATATGAAGTGGGTGCACCGCGAAATTGTGATGAGTCGCACCTATCAGCAGACCTGGGTTTCCAATGAAACTAATGTTCAGGATCAGACGAACTTCAGTCATCAATTGCCTCGTCGCTTGCCCGCCGAAGTGACGGTGGATGCTATTCGATCGGCGACAGCCTCGGATGCGGAGTCGGTGCGTTTTCAGAATGAGATGGAGCGTCGTGCGATCGCCATTCCAACTTCCAGCGAGCGATTTCTTCAGGGAACCCCGGAAGCCTTTCCATTGATGGTGTTTGGACGTTCAACGCGGGAAAGTAATTGTGAGTGTGATCGTTCCACCGATGCGACATTGTTACAGACAGTGTTCTTGCAAAATGATAATGTCGTCTATGATTTGATGAATCGTAGAAATACTGGTTGGCTTCAGCAGTTGGCAAAAATTTACGATTTACCATTCGAAATGCAGGCTCGTAATCAACCGAAGCCACCCCCCAATTATGAAGAGTACCTTGGGAGAATTGAAGCTCGTTTGAAGCGGTTAAAAGGTGATCCTGCCAGCAAAGCTTTATATGAAGCAGCGTTGGAATCCCGTCGACGTTTAATTAGTAAGTACGGTCTCCCAGAGTCCCGTCGTGAATCAGCAGAAGCAGCCGGTTTGAGTGTGGAACAAAAACAAGAGATTGTAGAGCAGGCATACCTGCGAACGCTTACTAGGTATCCGAATGAAACTGAAATGGGTCGTAGTCTTGAATTTATCGATCAGGCGGATGACAAGATTAATGGTGTCCGGGGTCTGTTATGGGCCTTACTTAATACCAAAGAATTCGTGTTGAATCACTAAACGATCAATAGACAATGTTAAGCCTGCGGAAGCAGGAATGAAAAAGATAAGAGGGATAGTAACATGACAGTCCACAAAACTTGTGACGGAGTAGTGCGGCGTGATTTCCTCCGCTTAGGAGTGGCGGGCATGACGGGGCTGAATCTGGCCGGTTATCTCAATATGGCTCAGGCCGGCGAGTTAGCTCAGGCTCAGGCTGAAAACGCCATCTTTGTTAATTTGACAGGTGGTCCATCTCATCTCGATACCTTTGATATGAAGCCAGATGCTCCCGCTGAATATCGAGGTACTTTCAATCCGATTAAGACCAATGTCGCCGGCATTGAAATAAGCGAGCACCTGCCACATCTTGCCACTTGTGCAGACAAGTTCACGGTTTTCCGCGGCGTTAGTCACACACTGGGGGCTCACCGGTTGGGAACTGAGTATGTGAATACCGGCAACCGTCCACTGGCATCATTGGAGTATCCGGGTTACGGTGCTGTGATTACCAAAGAGTTGTCTAAGCCTTCTGATATTCCGCAATTCGTTGCGATTCCTCGTAGTAACCAGCGGGCAGGTTTTCTTGGTGTGCGTTATGCTCCGCTGAACACGGGACGAACTCCAACGATCGGTTCGCCGTTTTCTGTTCGTGGAGTTTCGCTTGGTTCCGGTTTGACTGTTACCGAAGTAAAAAAACGCAAGGCACTGCTGAACGATCTGGATAATACTTTTGCGGCAGCGCAAGAAGATAGCCAATTACTTGAGGGCTTGGATGAGTTTAGCCAACAGGCGCATGCGATGATTACTTCGCCCCGTTCACGGCAGGCTTTTGATATCAGTAAAGAGTCACCAACCTTTTCCCAGAAGTTCGGTGATTCCTCCTTCGGGGCCAGTTGTTTGTTAGCGACTCGTCTGGTGGAATCTGGCGTGAAATTCGTGACCCTGACCTATGGTGGCTGGGACACTCACCGAGATAACTTTACAACTCTCAAAGATCGTCAACTACCGAATTTTGATCAGGGGCTGGCAGGATTGTTTATAGGCCTGGAAGAGAAAGGCTTGCTCGATTCGACGGTGGTTTATGTAACAGGTGAATTTGGACGAACCCCTAAGATTAATGAGCGTACGGCTGAAGGTGGTCGGGATCATTATCCGCGTTGTATGTTTATGTTGATGGCAGGCGGTGGGATCCGCGGTGGTCAGGTGATTGGTGAGAGTGATGCCAAGGCGACTGGCCCGGCGAATGAAGCGATTACACCAGATGATGTTGCGGCAACCTTTTATCAGGCGATGGGAGTGGATCACTTGAAGGAGTACCACACAGCGACGGGGCGCCCGATTACGATCGTCCGAGATGGAACGCCCATTCAACAGGCGTTTGCTTAAAAGCCAGGTTGTTCACTCCAAAGTAAATAGAACCTGTGGCAGAAATGTCACAGGTTTTTGTGTTTTTACCGGACGAAGGGCTCGTTCGCTCTCTTAACTCTTTAGTGAGAATTATTTGTTGAAGAATCGAAAGGGAGCTAGCGATGAAAAGTCTACAAAGGCGGCAGCCTATTGGAGTTGCTACTGGATCGTTACTGATAGTCTTAGGCTCTGTCGGTTGGATCAATTTAGCATTAAGCGATAATCTAGCTGATCGCACCATTTTGAAACGGTCGGTATTGCCTGAGGTAATGACCAACGTTGGTTCGTCAGGTCGGAGATTATCAACGGGCCAGCAAGCCGGAAATCAAGCTGGAAATCAAGCTGGAAATCAAGCTGGAAGACCCTCGTCAAGGGAGATGGAGGCGAGCGGAGTCACAGGAACCAGCAAGGCCGGAAAGGGAACGCAAGCAGTAATAATAAATCAGAATGGCATGGACATTAGTGGGTTCAAGCCTAGATTGCCGACCTATTACAGTCAGCTTGTCACTCCTCAGCAACGCCAGCGTATTTATTGGGTTCAAAAGCGTTATTACGTCGAAATTGAGAAATTAAAACTTCAGATCAACAAGTATGAACGGGACCGCGATAAATATATTCACTCTTGTTTAACTCCGGAGCAGCAAAGGCGTTTACAGCAGTTGAAAGGAGATGGAAACTCAAAGCTTGATTAGGGCTTGGGGTCCGGCTTATCTGTTTCGTCGGTCAATTTGGATCCGGGATGCTTAAGTCGAATATTGATCCAGTCACGAGCTACAAATTTTCGCATCAGGTTGTAGAAATGTTGATGCAGAACCTGTTGAGTGCCTTCGGGTAACTCTTCCGGTAGCTCTAAACCATCGGCCGTCACAAAACCTGCCCAGTTAAGACGTAGATCCCAATCATACATCACAGCTGATTGATTAATCCTTTCTTTAATTCTTAAGGCCCACATTCCACCAAACATGTCACGGTAGTCAAGCCAAACTCGATCTTCTTCTCGAATTCTGGAACGATCTGGCTTGGGTTGTATAAAGGCGATTAGAAAAGAAAGAATAGCAAGGCTAAGGCCGGCTTCCATGGCATGAGAGTAATTTAGATGAGTCCAGTTTGGCAGGTTAGGATTGACCAGCAGGAACTGAGAAGCACCAATCAGAATGCCACTGATCCAAAACCGGCTGAGAACGATATTCAACGCAGATACGCCAATCAGAATGAGCATGAACCAGGCTCGGATTCCTTGAGTATCGGGCAACTGTCCGGGATGCAGCAGCATCGTTTCAAAAGCAGGCAAGATCAGGACCAACCAAAGTGAGAATACGATAAATTCCCACATTTTGTTTTGCGGCCGTCTAGCACCCAATAAAGAAATGAACGGGCAAAAGACCAGGGCGTGCGCGGCAAATTGTATGGCTTCTATCCAATATTGCTGCCGCGCACTCTCAAGTAGACTTTCTGGCGACAGACCTGAATGACGGTCGGTGATTTGCTGGCTATCACCACCGAGAGTATGAGTCAATGCAATACTCCATAGGGTTACTAAAAGCCAGCACCAGGGAGCAAACAGAGTCGTCGCCCTGATGTTTCGTAAAGCCATTCCAAGCAGAATGGTTGCTGCGACTGCTAGGAGTAAACCTAAGTCCAAGAGAATAGTACTCGTTCGGGTTATTTGTTATACGTGCATACCAATAATATCACTTCTCTATATATACCCGCGGTCAGCGTTCTTGTCATTGTGAAAGTAACACTTCTCGATTAACCTGAAGAATCACCGCTTATGCAGCATATACCTATAAAGGATGTAGTTGTTTTCTACCTGAAAGAGATAGATGGAGAGTGATGGCTGCCGTCTGTTTTGTTAGCCTCGATAAAACCGTAGAGGAATTTGTTTAGATGAGTTTGACTCGCTTTACTTTGATTTTCAGTTTGTTTCTGAGTGCCACTCTGTGGATTGGTTGTTCCGCGGAGAATGAAAAAAGTGATCGTGGTGAAGGGCCTGTTTCAGTTGCTCCTGAAGAAGAAGCTTCACGCCAAGATTCTCCGATGGAAGAACCTGTTGCAGAAACTAGACAGGAAGACGATACAGAAGCGATTACTAAAATTGAAGATATGTATGGAGAAGTCTTCGCCGACGAAGACGGCTTTGTTGTAACCGTGGATTTTGGTGGAGCTTTTGGTGAGAAGGTCGATCTGAGTGTTCTAAAGGGTGTGCCAAATACAGAGAAACTGGTTCTCAATGGTGCAGATATTAGCGATGAAGATCTTGTGCACCTCAAAGAACTTAAGTCCCTTCAGTCACTAGACCTAGGTGAAACTCGAGTTTCGGATACGGGGATGGAAACTTTGCTCGAAGTTCCGAGCCTGAATGAAATCAATCTACAGAGAACGGATGTTACGGATGCTGGCTTAAAAACGCTGCTTGGTATCAAGAACCTTAAACGATTCAAGTTAGTGAGATGCAAAATTTCTGATAAAGGTTTGGCTTATTTGAGCGACCGCAAAGATATTGTCCTGCTTGACCTGAAAGAGTGCATTAATGTTTCTGACGCTGGTTTGAAACACGTTGCTGGAATTAATTCACTGAAATTCTTGCGGGTATGGGGTTCGCAAATCACCGATGCAGGGATGGCTCATATTACCGGCCTAACTAATCTAGTTCATCTCGGATTAGATGATACTCGCGTTGGCGATGAAGGACTCCAGAGCATCGGGCAGCTTAAGAATCTGCAAAATCTAGAAATGTATCAGACTGCAATTACCAGTGAAGGGATGCAGTATTTGGCGGGACTCGAAAAAATGAAGTACCTCAAGGTTCGTGGTACTTTGGTAGGCTCCGAAGGCATGGCAGCAGTGGCTGGCATGAAATCTCTTAGCCGTTTAGACCTGAGTGAAACTCAGGTTGGTGACGACGGCCTTGTAAGCCTTCAAGGATTGGCTTCCCTGACCGATCTGAACTTGTGGGCTACCCAGGTCACAGATGCCGGGTTGGCACACCTTACTCAGTTGTCGGGTTTGACAAAGCTAAACCTTGATCAAACGTCTGTTTCAGATGCCGGTTTGGAGCATGTTGGAAAGCTAACAGGATTAAAATCGTTGGTTTTGAGTGCCACTCAAATCACCGATGATGGAGTAAGCCATTTGTTTACACTCAAAGAGTTGCAGGACTTGTATGTTGAGTTTTGCAGCAGTTTAGGTGATTCAGGGAAACAGTTGATTCGCGACAATCTCCCTCAGGTTGTGATCACAGAGTAATCGGAAAAATTATTAACACGAGTCCAGACTCGTTAAACCTAAGTGCCCGATCCAAAAGGCGGAATTGTTTATGTCAACTCTCTCAGGCGTATTGTTTAATCGCTTCGTTGTTCGCAATCTGAGTGTGCTGTCACTACTGGTCTTGCTTGTACTTCCGGTCATGGCCCAGTCCCCAGAAGAGTCAGGTTCGTCGGCAGCGACGGAACAGGGTAGTGACTTGGTTGATCCTGGAGAAGAGCGGAAGTCTTTCAATGAGCCTGTCGTTCAGCGTATCGCCGTCCAGTCCGGTTTTTCGGCTTATATACCCCGACGGTGGGGAATCATTTCCTGTGAAGTTTGGAATCCAACAGATCAATCACACAAACTGACAATTCGGGCGAATTGGAAAACAGAAGACTTAACGACGAATGCCATTCAGTTTACGAGGAATTTTACGGTTCCTCCGAAGACGGTGCGAGTGGTCTCCTACCCGATTAGAATTCCAGATCATGAATTGAGTCAAAAACGATTGAAGCTTGGTAATCTGGAATTGAATTCCCGCATCACTCGTATTGTTAATGGCCGTGAAGTGGCAGTTCTTAGCCCACTAAAGACGCCCTTGGATCTGGCTCAACTCACGACAGATTTCAACAAGCCTGCGCTTGGTTTTATGGCTCCGGATCCTAAAGATCTACTTGAAAGCTACCTTCGTCTCACGAATGTCGGAGTAGATGTCGAAATGATCGACAGTGAATCTTTAAGAATGATCAAGGCAATCAAGAGTGAACAGGAATCTGGTATTTCCGTATTTGTGCCACAGGGTACTGAAATCCCTGCAACTTCTACCGCACTTGATGCGTTGGATCAATTGGTACTGGCTGACAAACGGGTGATTTATGATGTGGCTTTGATGGCAACAATTCGTCAGTGGGTCGCCAATGGTGGACGCTTATGGATCATGCTCGATGAGACCGGCGTTGAATTGCCCCAGCGACTCTTTGGAGACTTCATCAGTCTCTCAGGTTTGGGCACAGAACATCTGTCGAGTGTGGAGATTGTCTCGAAACATTCTGGTCAGGAGCCACTTGTGTTTGACTATGATAAGCCAGTTCGAAATGCGATGGTTTACGCAGAAGATGTCGAAGTCTACCACGAAGTAAATGGTATGCCCTCGTCGTTCTGGAAGAAGTATGGGAATGGTGAAATCCTGTTTACGACTCTGGAAGCTCGAGGACTTACTCGTCCCAAACCGTTTTCTACGGCCTATGAATTGTTGCCTTTGCTTCCATTACAGGATTTAGCTTTACGCTTTTTTTCACCAACGGAAAAGGCGATGACTGATGTCTCAGTGACGAATGCCGAACTTGAGGCGATGACTCCGGAGTCTTGGGATGAATCAGATGCGGCTCAAGACATGCGTTTGGCCATGGAAACATTTAAAGGCACAAGTCGTGTCGATGAGATGAGGGAGTATCTGGTATCCAAGGTTGGCTTCGAGATCGTGGCTCGTGAGCACATTGCAGTTGTTTTCGGCCTTTTCTTTATTCTCCTTTGTGGCACTGGTGTTGTGCTTCATCGAAAGGGCCGTCTTGAGTTGATGCTCGTAGTTGCCCCGGTGCTAGTGCTGTTTGTTTGTTCCTACCTGTATTTTGTAGGTTCGGCAAAACGCCATACTTTGGAGAACCTTTTGGCCTCGATTCAGTTCGTCAACGCTGAAAACCAAACTCGTGAACTTCCCGTTCGAGGATTTGGAGCAGTCTATAGTGAAGAATCGGTAGACGCAAATATCCAAGTATCTAATGGAACAATCTTTTGGCCTGATATCGAAGAGTTAACTGGCCAGAACATTCGTATGGTATGGGACGATCTGGAATCTTGGCATTGGGAAGGATTAACGATTCCCGGTGGTACTGTTCGTACATTCCCATTTGAAAAGACGGTTTCTTCTGACAATCCGGTATTTGCTACCGTTTCATTCGGTGAAGCAGGGCTCGAGGGCAGTTACGAGCTAGGACCTTTGACTAATCCTGAGCATGGTTTGTTGGTGAGCCCAACTGGTGAGCGTGTTGCCGTCCAGTTTGTGGATGGAAATCTGATTGTTGGCTCTCAGGAACTTGCTGATTCGCAATTTGACACTACGACGAGCATTGTCAACGAAGAAACTGAAAGCCGTATTAATTTCATCAACGCCCTCCTCAAACGACAAAATGCGGATGTGAGGAAATACCCTCAAGTACCCTCGCTCTTTGTTTGGAGTGATCCTCTGGATTTGGGAATTGAATTTCCCGGTGAGCAAAAGATCATTGGTTCAGCTTTGACCGTGCTACCTTTAAAGATTAGCAAGACATCCCCGGGACAGAAATTCTTTGTGCCGTCGATTCTGACGTCGTTATATCCCAGTAATGCGATTAATGGGATTGGTGCCTCCTATGCTTATGACTTTACGAAAGACCAATGGAATGATGAGAAAATTAATCGTTCTCATCAAATGTGGTTAAAAGTCAAAGTGCCTTCAATGGTGATGCCAGCGACGATTACGAAAGCGATTGTGACAGTAGATATTCAGGCGGGCGAACGAGTGATTAATTCGGTAGGCCGAGTGCTTGGAGACCAGGGGGTATATGTACCTCAGATTCTTGATACTCGCAAAAGCCCGAACGGACAGGAAGAATTTATATTTGATAATCCGGAGCATCTGGTAATTGATGAGAATGGGTTAATCTTCCTTGGAATTAATATTGGATTAGAGCCCATTCCGGGCGAAACGGAAATTGCCCAAGCTGAGCGCGAGAAAGATTATTTTTGGCAGATTAATGATGTGGATGTATCTCTTGAAGGTACAGTAAACGCCAATCCTTAAAAGATTCAGCAGATAAAAACAATAAAGGACTAAGTCATAACGACTTTGGAGTGACAACATACGATGAGTGATAGTGTTGTAGTTATAGATAACATGACCAAGAAATTTGGCGAGTTCACAGCCGTTGACCAATTGTCGATGACTGTCGAACGTGGCCGTATCCTTGGGTTTATTGGCCCAAACGGTGCTGGGAAGACAACGACAATCAAAATATTGGTAGGTCTTGCAAGACCTACCTCAGGACATGCGACGATTGCCGGGGCAGATTGCGTTACGGAGTCTCACCAGATTAAGAAGCTCGTGGGCTATATGCCTGACAAGTTCGGTCCCTACCCTAATATGCGTGTTCGTGAGTATCTGGATTTCTTCGGCGCGGCCTTCAAAATTCCAAAAAAAGAACGTAAAGCTCGTATTCAAGAAGTACTTGAGATCACTCGTGCTACCTACATGCAGGATCGATATGTTGAGGCGCTCAGTCATGGAATGCAGCAACGAGTTGGAATTGCCCGAACATTGCTTCACGACCCTGAAGTCTTAATCTTCGACGAACCTGCCAATGGTCTCGATCCAGAAGCCCGTATTGAAATGCGTGACTTACTATTGCGTCTGGCTGACCTTGGCAAAACCTTGATCGTAACGAGTCATATTTTGCCGGAACTGTCACGTATCTGTGATGAGATAGCGATCATCAGTGGTGGCAAGTTGCGAGCGTCAGGAACCATGGCCGAGATCAATGAACAATTGGGCCAGATGCGAATGGTGGAAATTCACCTCGATGGCGCTGACCGTATTGACCAGGCACAGGAAATTGTTCGTAAACACTCAGATATTGCAGAAATCGCAGGTAGTAAGACCGAAGAATTGATTCGCTTCCGCGCCAACCTGACCGATCAAGCGATGGCAAATCTTCTGAATTCACTGGTTTCAGCAAACGTTCCAGTGGCTCAGTTCCATGAAGTACAAACTGACCTCGAAGATGCCTTCCTCACGGTAACTAAAGAAGACCGTGCGAAGATGGTTTAAGAAAGGCTCTCAAGAGCGAATTAAAATGTTACAGAACCCAATCGTACAACGTGAACTCATCGGAATGATGCGAACTCGCAAGGCAATGGTGATTCAGGCAGCCTTGGTGATACTGTTCGCTTTGCTATTACTACTTCGTTGGCCGGTCGACCCGATTGCCGACGTGACCGGTGTTAAGTCGATGCAGGTTTTCAAACTGTTTTCTTATGGGATTTTGACAGCACTGATTTTTTTGGTGCCAGTCTTTCCTGCGACCTCAGTTATTCGTGAACGAAACAGCGGGACCTTGGCCCTACTGTTGAATTCACCTATGAAACCAGCCGAGATCTATTTCGGAAAACTGACAGGTGTCATGATGTTTGTCATGCAGTTGTTGATTCTAAGTGTCCCGTCGCTTGCAGCTTGTTTCGTGATGGGCGGTATCTCGATGCAACAACAAGTCTTACCGTTATATGGGGTTCTGTTATTAGCAGCCTTGCAATATTCAACGATGGGACTGATGGTTAGTTGTCTCGCCGGGTCAATCGATAGTGCTCTCAAGATTACGTACGGCATGGTACTTTTTATGTCCGTGGTAGTTCTCGGACCTCATCTCTTTCTGCAGGGAGCGACGGGAAGCTTATCCACAGCGGCTAGTTGGTTGCGTTGTATTTCTCCGTTGCCGCCTGTGATGGATATTATCGGGCATCGTGATGTCGGTGCTCAGGGAATGGATACAAATATCAACTCAATCTTCAACTATGTGATCCTTTCCTTGTCTTTAACGGTGATCTTTATCTCCGTGGCTTTGGTGCAATTGAATCGTCGGATTCTTGACCGAGCAAGAAGTGCTGGTGTGATGACTCACCAAATGAGTAAGTTTGCTCAGCGATTTCGTATGATTTTGTATATGGGTATGGACCCTAAGAAACGATCGCCATTAATTCCCGGATATGTGAATCCTGTACTTATCAAGGAATTTCGTAGTCGACGCTTCGGACGCGTGCACTGGATTATTCGAACGATGGTTGTTTGTGTGGTGACCTCGCTGTTTTTGGCAATTCAATCGACGGTGTACACCGAGCAGTGGGGTGTCGATATTATTGGCGGTATCATGGTCGTTCTTCAAGTTGGTCTGGTGGTTATCATTACACCAAGTTTGGCTTCAGGATTAATAAGTTCAGAATTAGAATCCGGAAGTTGGCGACTGTTATTACTAACCCCCGTGAACTCACGAAGAATCCTGGTTGGTAAGCTCCTGAGTGTGGCAGTGACGATATTTTTGATCGTTTTAGCAACGTTGCCTGGCTACGTCGTGTTGATGGTGATTGACTTTACCTTAGTCACTCAGATTTGGCAGGTGTGTGTCTGTTTGTTGATGACCTGTATTTTGGTCTTGGCTATTAGCGCATTGGTTAGTAGCTTGTTCCGAGCAACGGCAACAGCGACAGCCGTTTCGTTCTCAATCGTGATCATGATCTTTGCAGGTACGTTCCTGTTCTGGCTCGGGAAAGGCGCTCCGTTCAATGTCGAAACGGTTGAAAAAGCATTGGTGGTTAACCCACTGGCTACAGCTCTGACTATTATGGGAACCCCAGGTTTTGATGCGGCAGAGTTCCAATTGCTTGCACCACAAGTAATGTGGAAAGCTGAGTTGAATGACCTGTGGCCTGCCGTTAGTGTGCCGCTTGAAGCGATGGGAGTGCAACGTATTTCGATCCCGATGTCCTGGAATTGGATCGTCACTGCTGGTATTTCATTCGTCTGCTTTTTGGTTTTATATATTCGTGTGAAATTACTCACCAAACCACAGTAGCGAATTTAGTTTAGTTATTGAGAATTGGATTCATGTTAATTCGAATCAACCAAATATTACTGTTGCTGATGATCTTCGTCGGAGGATTAGGTTCGCCGTTGCAGGCGCAGCAAAATATTATCAAAGAGGATTGGCCAATGTTCGCCGATCCAGTCATGCCGCAGGAGTATAAGATCCTCGTGGTTGGTGAGAACTTGATTTCGACATGGCTTGATGCGTTGGCCTCGGAAGATACCGAAATTCGGATTGATACGGTTCAGACATTGCGTTTGGCAGCTCAGAAAAATATCCCGGGACTGGAAGTTACTATTGATCCTTTAATTGCGGTCGTGGCAGATTCTGAGACTCCAAAGACAATTCGCTATACGGCAGCATCCGTGCTTACGCTACTGGACGCCTCTAAGGCCAAAGAGGTATTCATCTCGGGCATTAAAAAAGGCGAATATGAGATGTCTGTTATTACCGAGTCTTCTCTCATTAAATGGCAAGCAGAGGAATTGGTTGACATTTGGAGAGGACGATTTGAATCTCTGAAATCAGGGACACTTTTGCGTTTGGCGATTAATGGTTTGGCTGCACTTGGTAATGATGAAGACAGGAAACTACTTGTCGAATTTAGTAGAAATGCTACTAATGGGAATGCCTTGCGGATTGATGCGGCACAGGCCATTGCGATGTATTCAGAGGTGCCTCATTTGCTTGAGGCGGCAGAGCTGTTGAATGGGAGCACTGTGGATCTTATTGTTGCTGCTAACCTTGCTTCACCTGCTCCCGCGGAATCGAATCAATCTCAGGCTCTGCAAGTCCTGAAACAATTATGTGCTTCCTCGGCTTATGCTGCTGCTGGAATCGCTGCGGATGCTTTGCGACAGTGGAATAAGGTTGCTGTGGTTGAATTGGCTGATGTGCTTGCAACGCATCAAAATCCACGCGCACGCAATGCCTATGTAACAGCATTGCATGATACCGTTACCGCTGAAAATCTTGCGACATTGGGAAGTTATTTGGATGATGGTGACCCGGGAATTCGTGTTCAGGTTCAAAAATGGCTCGTTGAATTTGCGGAGCAGGATACTTTGCTTCCTGGTGTTCTGGAGATTACCGAGGGGGCGGTGAATGCACAATCCTGGAGATTGCAGGAACAGGGAATGCATCTGGCTGTTGAGTTAGAGCAAAAGCATTTGGCCCCGGTGGCTTTAAAACTTCTTCGGAGCGATCGTGCCGAAGTTCTAGTGACCGCCAGCTGGGCATTGAGGCGTCTGGCGGTACCGGAAACACTGCCTCGAGTTCTGGCTTATTGTCAGTCTCGTCGAAGCGACTTCCTGAAAGAAACTCTTCCTCGTGAATTGGAATATGAGATCAACGAGCAGTTTGCACATCTCTACCAGATGTTTGGACAAATGAAGTATAAGCCAGCAACTCCACTTCTGATGCAGTTCACGAAGAAAGTCGAACAGCTGCGATTTAGGATTCGTGCTTCTGCCGGTTGGGCATTGGGTAAGATTTGGGAAGATGATTTAGAAGGAGCTTCAGGACTTCAGGACCTGTTCCTTACTCGCTTAACGGATGAGGCTCCGATTCCTCCCGAAGATAATCTCGTAAAACGTATGTGTGCCATTGGCTTGGCTCGTATCGGTTCAGACAATGAAGCGACAATTGATGCTTTGGAGCTTTATCGCGAGCAAACAACTCGACGGGGTGTCCCAAGTTTTAGCCCGTTGTATACAGGTTCGGTTTGGGCGCTGACCAAACTCACAGGTAAGACATACCCTGATCCTGTTACGGAAACGTTCAACGAAGGTCCCTGGCTGATTCAACCATTTGATCCCAAGCTCTTGGAGAGCAACTAGGATTCTCTTTGGGCTCTGTAGTGACTTCATCAAAGTCGAGCTTGAATTAGCATGACAGATACTTCTGATTTGAAGCATCTGTTTTGGTATCCTAGGATATTAGGTATTCACTGATTTGTGCTTTTATCAACCTAGGACCATGCCTCGTAATTTACCTGCTTTACTCCTTGCTTTGCTCCTGGCCTTTAGCCTTTCTATCCCAGTCACTGCTAAAGCTGTAGAGGCTGCGCCGGTTGATTTTGCCCGCGACATACGACCGTTGTTGTCTGATACGTGTTATCACTGTCACGGTCCGGACAAAGAGAATCAACAGGCAGGTTTACGTTTAGATCTCAAGACGAGCCTGTATCAGGTGCATGAGGGAATAGCACTCGTTGTTCCTGGGAATACAGCCAAAAGCCTTTTATTCCAGCGGATTACTGCAGCGGATCCGGCTGAACGCATGCCTCCGGAAGATGCTCAGTTGACACTCTCCGAAACTCAGATTCAGTTGATTAAAACCTGGATTGAGCAAGGCGCTGTTTGGAAGGATCATTGGGCATTTGAGTCCCCGGTTAAGTCCGCATTGCCCAGTCCAGTCAAGGATCCATGGGTGACGAATGCAATTGATGCGTTCGTACTGGAAAAGTTAAAGAAAAATCGAATTTTGCCTTCCAGGATGGCTTCTAAAGAGAAGCTGATTCGTCGTGTCACACTAGATTTAACAGGGCTTCCTCCAACTCAGGATGCAGTGGAAGCTTTCCTGAAGGATGAATCTCCTCAAGCTTACGAACACGTTGTGGATCGTTTGTTAAAGAGTGAACGCTATGGCGAACGCATGGCGATGCAGTGGCTGGATGTTGCTCGCTATGCGGATACCAACGGTTATCAAACTGACGGTGAACGGCATATGTGGCGTTGGCGTGAGTGGGTCATCGAGTCCTTTAATTCAAATAAACCGTTTAGTGATTTTACGGTTGAACAGTTAGCTGGTGATCTGATTCCAGACGCCACGACGGATCAGATACTGGCGACAGGATTCAATCGTAATCACCGCTCGAACTCAGAAGGTGGGATTGTCTTTGAAGAATACCTTGTTGAGTATGCCGTAGATCGAGTAGATACCACAGCGACTGTTTGGCTTGGACTGACGATGGGATGTGCTCGGTGTCATGATCATAAATACGATCCGATTTCGCAGAAAGAATTCTACGAGATGATGGCGTTCTTTAATAACATCCCGGAACGAGGTCGTGTGATTAAGTATGGGAATTCGTTCCCGGTAATCAAAGCTCCGACTAGGCAAATGGCAATGCAGTTGAAGGATTATGAGTCCAGAATGGATCTATTGCGTCAACGACTGAATGTGAATGCGACGAGTATTCAGCAGCGGATGACCGAACTCGGAGCTAAACAAGATTCAGAGAAGCCTGTCATTCATCAGGATCTCATGGTCAGGTTTGGCTGGGATGAAACGCATGAGCAACAAACCTATGAAGTGGAAGGGAAAGCCGAAGATTATGACGTAATTAATACCGGAGAGGTTTCCAAAGAACTCTATCAGGCTTCGTTGCGGGGACAGGCTCAGGCCCGGTACGTAAAAGGGATTAACGGACAGGCGTTGAAACTGGATAGATCCTATCGAGTGGACGGGGGAGCGATTATTCAGTTCGCGGGTCATCAGCGACTGACACTTAGTACTTGGATCAAAGTTGATGAGCCTTCGAGTGGCACCATCATGAGTATGTTGAACCCGGATGATCGTCGTCCTCAGGGATTTAGCTGGAGCTTGGCGGATAACAAAGTGCAGGTCAATTTTGGGCCACGTTGGCTGGATGACTCTGTCCGGATCCGAACGAAGCAATCAATCCCATCTGGTGAGTGGGTGCACATCGCTTTTACTTCGGACGGTACGCAGATGGCTCGCGGAATGGGGATTTACGTCAATGGAGTTCGACAGGATGTAGATATTTTACTCGACATCTTCACCGGAACTTATAAGACGAATTCGACATTAGTTATTGGTGCCGAAGGGGACGAACAGCATTTGCAGGGCTTGTTGGATGAAACGTGTTTCTATTTGCGAGATTTAGGACTGCAGGAATTGAGAAGTCTGGCAGTTGTCAGTACGCCTGCTGAGATTGCTGCGAGGGAAAAACGAACGGCGGCTGAGCAAGAGAAACTGCTGCATTATTTTCTGGATCAGGTGGATGATTCACAGGACGGTGAGGATTACAGGGCTTTAAGGAAGCTAGAATCAATCTCCCGTCGTTTCCTTGATGCGATTCCCACCTCCATGGTGATGCAGGAAAAAATGGAGCGAGGAAAAACGCATGTTCTCATTCGTGGGCAGTATGATAACCCTGGTGAAGAGGTCTCGATGAATGTTCCCCGTTCATTATTCAGGGAACAACAGGATGAAGCTTTTGAGTCGCGTTTGGATTTGGCGAAGTGGATTGTTGGTGACGAAAATCCGCTAACCGCTCGAGTTATCGTCAATCGATTTTGGCACCAATTCTTTGGCAGGGGAATTGTGAAGACGTTGGAAGACTTTGGGGCTCAGGGAGCTCCCCCAACGCATCCTCATTTACTGGATTGGTTGGCGGTTGATTTCCTTGATAGTGGCTGGGATGTGAAAACATTGGTGAAGTTGATTGTTATGAGTAGTACTTACCGACAAGATTCAACAGTGACCAAAGAACAATTGGCTACTGATCCTGAGAATGTCTGGCTTGGTCGCGCATCACGTTTGCGTTTGCCAGCAGAAATACTAAGAGATCAGGCACTGGCTGTAAGCGGTTTACTGAACGGGAAAATCGGTGGCTCGAGCGTCAAACCGTATCAACCGGAGGGCCTTTGGAAAGAAATTGCGAGTCAGGCATATGATCAGGGCGCGGGGGAAGATCTCTATCGACGAGGAATGTATACCTTCTGGAAGCGAACAGTACCGCCACCAACAATGGTAACGTTTGACGCATCAAGCAGAGAAATATGTGTGCTGTCCCGTTCTCGTACAAATACACCTCTCCAGGCCTTAGCATTGTTAAATGAGGTGTCCTATGTCGAAGCGGCTAGGAATCTGGCTCAACAAATGATGAAGCGGGAAAGTGATGAAGGTGATCGCTTGCGGTGGGGATGGCGGCAGGTGACAAGTCGCCAACCGACGGACTATGAAATGAGTATTCTAAGCAAATCATTACAGAGAAGCCTTGAGCGGTATTCCAAGGATCAGCAGGCTGCCATTGAATTGATTGCCTTTGGTGAAAGTATAGCCGATGAATCCTTAAAGCCTCATCAACTAGCTGCTTATACAGTGATTGCCAGTATGCTGTTAAACCTGGATGAGGTCATTAACAGAGAATAAGTTATGTCATTTGCAAACAATACGTCTATGCAAGATCCGGTTACTAAAGCGGGGTGGTTACACAATCGCCGTCATTTTTTGATGGGCGGAGGTGTCTCACTTGCTTCTGCTGCGATGAATAGTTTGTTATCTGCCGAGACTACAAAAGATGATGGTGGGTTACCTTTGTCCCCCAAGGCAAAGCGGGTAATCTACTTGTGTCAAAGTGGTGCTCCATCGCAAATTGACCTGTATGATCATAAGCCAAAGCTGAAGCAGTGGGTCGGAGATGACTTGCCGGATAGTGTGCGCAATGGTCAACGACTAACGGGGATGACAGCGGCACAGGAGAATTTCCCGATTGCTCCATCCATATTCGACTTTAAGCAATATGGTCAAAGTGGCGCCTGGGTTAGCGAGCTATTGCCTCATACTAGCGGTATTGTTGACGATGTGACATTCATTCGGACCTTGCATACCGAAGCGATCAATCATGATCCGGCCATTACATTGATGCAAACCGGAACTCAAATTGCGGGGAGACCAAGTTTTGGAGCATGGCTGTCCTATGGTTTGGGAAGTTTGAACGAGGATTTGCCGACTTTTATTGCGATGACTTCTGGAGAGGGCGGGCAGCCTCTATATGACCGTCTCTGGGGGGCTGGGTTTTTGCCTTCTCATCATCAGGGAGTGAAATTGCGTCGTACAGGTGATCCAGTTTTGTTTCTTTCGAACCCTCCGGGAGTGACTCGCAAGGATCGCCGGGCCCTACTAGATGATTTATCGCTTTTGAACCAAAAGCGTATCGAAGAAACGGGTGATCCTGAAATTGAAACTCGAATTTCACAATACGAAATGGCATTTCGCATGCAGGCATCAGTACCTGCACTGGCTGACTTTTCGAATGAGCCGCAGCATATATTAGATGAATACGGTGAGGAGGTTAATTCGCCAGGTTCTTATACGGCCAATTGCTTATTGGCTCGACGACTGGCCGAACGTGGTGTTAGGTTTATCCAGTTGTATCACCGCGGTTGGGACCAACACACGTTTTTACCTAAAGGAATCCGGAAGCAGGCAGCAGCAACGGACAAGGCCTCCGCAGCTCTTATTAACGACTTGAAGCAACGTGATATGTTGAAAGATACGTTGGTAATCTGGGCCGGCGAATTTGGTCGAACCGTGTATTGTCAGGGTACCTTGACTGATACAGACTATGGCCGAGACCATCACCCTCGCTGTTTTACGATTTGGGCCGCCGGCGGCGGTATCCGAGAAGGTCAGGTGATCGGTAAAACAGATGACTTTAGTTACAACATTGAAGAAGATCCGATTCATATCCATGATCTCAATGCGACGTTATTACATTGCTTGGGAATTGAACATACTCGCCTGACATATAAGTATCAGGGACGTCATCATCGTCTAACCGATGTCCACGGTAAATTAGTTGATAAAATGTTGGCGTAAACGATACAGAATTGTCTTCATTTATCGTTTCAATCACACTCTCAGATCAGCAAGAAATATTCATAAGAGGAGATAACATGTCATTTGAAGGAAAGCATGTATTAATTACTGGTGGCACACGAGGTATCGGCAAAGCGCTTGGTTTGCGATTAGCCTCAGAAGGTGCTTCAGTCTCCTTGAATTATTTGTCACGTGATGAAGCTGCGGCGGCCACGGTGAAAGAAATAGAAGAAGCCGGTGGTAAAGCTGTCGCCGTTAAGGGAGATAATTCTTTACCAGATACGGCTAGTGCAGTTGCTGCCGCTGCTCGTGAAGTCTTCGGGCCCCTTGATATGTTGGTTTGTGCAGCTGGGATTAGTATTCCCGGTTCGGCTGATGAGATGACATGGGAACGATGGAAGACCACGATGAATATAAATTTAGATGGTACTTTTAATATGGTCTATGCGGTCATCGAAGAAATGCAACAACGCCACTTTGGACGTATTGTGACATTTTCATCCATCGCTGGTCTCCGCCCTCGAATGAATCAAATTGCTTATTCAGCGTCCAAGGCTGGGGTGATTGCGATGACCCAATGTATGGCCGAAGCCTGGGCCGGAAATGGAATTCGTGTGAATTGTGTTTGCCCGGGATTAACGGAAACCGAAATGGCGCATACGCTGAGTCCCGAATACCACGAGAAGGTAATTGCTGCCACGCCACTAGGACGTATTGGAGAGCCTTCCGAATTGGCCTCTGTAGCCCGGTTCCTACTGAGTGAAGAGTCCAGCTTTATGACTGGTCAGACAATTGTTGCGAGTGGTGGCCGGGTCATGGTGCCTTAGTTGGTACCGGCAAAGGAAGTAAAAAAATAAAGGGAGAACACACCGTGCAAATAAATCAGACTTCGGTTCTTTTAGATCCTGAGTGTCGTCAATTAAGATTCCTTCCTGAGGGACCGATCGCTGATGGAATTCAAGGCTTTAGTTGGGTGGCCATTCAGCATGCTGAAGATGCCACTCATGGGTCTTTGAATATCTTCGATTGGAGAACCAGATCAAATTCGAATTATGATTTGCCAGGTCGTCCCGGATTCGCATTTCCAACAGAGCTCGAGGGTATCTTTGTCGCGGGTCTGGAACGTCGGGTGATGATGGTGAACGTTGCGACAGGTGAGAAGACTGTGATGAGTGATGAGATCGATCAGAATGTTGAAAACACGATCATCAATGATGGCGTTCCTTTTTCAGAAGGAATTATTTTTGGTGCTAAGGATCTAGAGTTTCAAACGAAGAAAGCTGGATTGTATTTCTGGCGAGTGAGTGATCAGAGTCTCATACTTCTCAGAGATGATCAAATTTGTTCAAACGGAAAGATTATTACCGGAGCAGGGAACACTCGTACGTTATTGGATATTGATACACCAACTCAGCAGGTTGTGCGTTATGAATTGGACTGTGACGCTGGGATGCTGAGCGATCCCGAAGTCGTGCTTGATCTTTCCGATCTAGATATCTTTCCTGATGGAATGGTGGCAACCCCTAACGGCCAAAGCGTAATCATTGCTTTCTATAACCCGAATGCAGCAGAATACGGAGTAGCTAGACAATTCAGTTTAGCGAATGGTGAAGTGGAAGCTGAATGGCGTTGCGATCAGGCTCCCCGTGTTACCTGCCCATTACTGTTAAATACGGAAGATGGGGTGAAGCTGATTTTGACAACGGCAACCGAAGTGATGGAAAGTGAGATGTTTGAAAGTCACCCAAATTCGGGTTGCTTGTTCGTTGGCGATACTCCTTTTGATTCCGTTCCCGTTGATTATCGTTTTAACGCTGAGCAATTAGGAATCTAGTCGAATGCTGATTTTCTGATTAAAATACCCTTTTGATAAAGCTTAACGGTGGTGACTAAATCCACGTGATGTGTTAGCTTAAATGAACACATATTTCTCTGTGGAGGCTGTGGCTTGCAGTCTGATTTCTGTTACCTACATTGGTCCGGTCTGGAGTAATTGATGGTTGACCATCCAGAAGACGACGACCTATTCGTTGATGACGAATGGGAAGAAGTTGAAGACAACGAAGAACTAGAAGACGACGACGCAGATGCGGATGTTGATGACGAGCTCGAAGAAGCCTTAAATGAAGGCGATGACGACGAATTCGAAGTCGATGACGATGATGATGACGTTGATGATGATGATGACGATGACGTTGACGAAGACGTTGACGAAGACGTTGACGAAGACGTTGACGAAGACGTTGACGAAGACGTCGGTGCAGAAGATGACGATGTCGACGAAGAAGAGGATGACGACGTAGAATATGAATACGTTGAAGTCGACGAAGTCGACGAAGATGATGAAGACGTTGAATATGAATACGAGTACATCGAAGTCGGTGAAGATGAAGAGCTTGACGGTGATGTAGAGTATGAATACATCGAGGTAGAAGAGGAAGAGGAAGAATCCGAAGAGGTAGAAGAGTCAGAAGATGAAGCCGAATCAGGAGGCAATGACGCCGAAGGTAAGGGTAGTGCTGAAGAAGAGTCATCCGAGGCAGAAGAACCTGAAGTTGATTTAGGGCCGGATCACCCCGATGCTCTCGCAGCACTCGAAGATATGGGTGTTCGTCTCATGATGAATCAGTTTGGTCGGGTAACCCGCATCCTGTTTTATGATCGTCATCGAGAAGGTGATTTAGATCAGATTCGCAACCTCCCGAGTCTTAAAGAGGTCTGGTTGTTACATACACCTCGAATCAAACTTCCAGCTGTAGAAGCATTGCGTGAACGACTGGAGGGAGTGGAAGTTCACTATAGTTAGTGCTCATTAATCTTCCGAATAATTAAGTAATCTGAAGCCCCTGTTTTTGACAGGGGCTTTTTTATGCACCATTTTTTCATCGTCTCTTAGTCAATTCTTTCGCGTTTGCTTGCGCACTTTTCATTTTGACTTCATGAGTGATTCATAGATGTTCGTCAGAATTGTCCGTATTAAACAAGGATGTATATTGTTGTCTCTTCATGGGATTGAAGAGACAGCACCCATAATTGCTGAACATGCATGGAGGATCAAATGTACAGTAAAGCAGACATTCACGTTCATAAGAAGTATTCGGATGCTCCGAATGAGTGGTACTTGAAGCAAATCAGGCCCGCGGAAAGCTATGTTGAACCCATGCATGTTTACCAAACCGCTAAACAGCGGGGCATGCAATTTGTGACAATTTCGGATCACGATCGTATCGATGGCGCACTTGAACTAGCGCATTTAAAAGATACATTTATTTCTGCCGAAGCTACCGTAACTTTCCCTGAAGATGGCTGCAAAATCCATTGTCTGGTAACAGGAATTACAGAATTACAGTGGGCGGAGATTGATAAGCGTCGAGACGACATTTATGAATTTCAAAAGTATCTGAATCAAGAAAATATTATCCATTCGGTAACGCACCCGCTCTTTACCGTGAATGGTCAAATGACAGTGGGACATTTTGAAAAATTGTTGCTGCTTTTTAACCGCTTTGAAGCTATTAATGGAGCTCGCGACTCTCGAGCAGGAGAAATTGTGAGTGCAGTGATGGAGAATATCACTGAGAAACAATTGCTTCAAATGCAACGTCGGCATGGAATTGAGCCCTCTGGTGAGAAGCCATGGAAGAAGGTTTTTACGGGCGGTAGTGATGACCACGGTGGCGTGTTTATCGGAACAGCCTATACTGCCACCCCCGAAGCTGAAAATGTAAATCAATACCTGGACTACTTGCGGCAGGGTCGCCATCTCTGCGGTGGGGCACACGGCGGCAGTTTGCGGTTAAGCCATAGCTTAGTTGCAATTGCCCGCAAGTATGTCCAGAAGAACATGCTCTCCAATTCCGACCCCACGGGAGTCGTCTTGGACGAGATCCTTGAGATATTGATGGAACAGGATTCAGACGAATCCTACTTCTCTTCAGCCTCAACGAACCTGAGTCCGGTTCAGCCCAAAATTGAAAATCAGGAGGAGCAAAGTCCTTTAGGGTCAAATTGGTGGACAGGTATTGAGCGTGGGACGATGGACCGAGCCAATGGAATGTTTAACGAATGCCTCTCTCAGTTTATTGAAAGTATCATTGGCAGCGTTGCATCTGGCAGACTTCTTAATGTAATGGGAGCGATGTCTGGTTTGTTGCCGGTCACGATGTCTGCTTTACCATATTTGGCAGGGGTTGCAACAAACTACAAGGACGAGCAATTGTGTCAAAAAGTTGCCAGAGAAACCACAGGCAAAGTTTTCGTTAAAGAATGTGCAGCCGCTCCAACATTTTGAGATGCCATTCTACAATCAGGCTAAATTGAGTGTGCCGCCAATTTTGGAGGTGCTTAATTACATTGAAGATCAACGTATTTCTGAACTGATTATATCCACTCCGGGACCGTTGGGATTAGTGGGATTATTGGCTGGTAAGTTATTGGATATTCCGGTGAGAGCCATCTATCACACAGACTTTCCGGCTTACGTTGAGTCGATTACGGATTCCGAGCCGTATGCTGAAGCGACTCGAAAGTATATGCAGTGGTTCTATTCCAAGGCACATACTGTTCTGGTACCCAGCGATTTCTATCGCGAATCGCTGATGGTTTGCAGGCCGCTAAGATCAAGTTTCTTCCCCGGGGAGTTGATTCAGTAATGTTCCATCCTCGGAAGAAGGAAACAGCTTACTGGAAGAAGTATGGATTAAAGAAAAGTTTTACTTTTCTTCATGCAGGCAGGATATCACGTGAGAAAAACGTGGAGCATTTGATCGAGTCGTTTCTGGGAATGACATTAGATGAGGAAAGTTTGGTCGAGTCTAATCTGGCGCTTTGTGGAGATGGACCGCTCCTTTCTGAACTACGGAATAAATACGCTCAGCACAAAACGATTTGCTTTACCGGCTGTCTCGAATCTGAAGAGCTCGCAGTAGCCTACGCTAGTAGTGATGTGTTTGTTTTTCCAAGTACGACCGATACGTTCGGTAATGTTGTGCTCGAGGCGCAGGCCTGTGGATTACCAGCCATTGTTACGCATATGGGGGCCCGGCCGAGATTGTCATGCATAACGGATCGGGTTTGATCGTTGATATTAGCCATGAACAAGCCCTGTCAACGGCTATGGAGCAATTGTATGCGGATGACATCATGCGAGGCGATATGCGTCATCGCGCCATCTTAAATGCAGAACAACGCAGTTGGGACTCGATTTTGGATCTCCTGTGGAATTGTGCTGATAAACAACTACAGCCTCCAAAGCCTAGAACGGAGAATGCTTCTCCTGTCAGAGTGGCTGTCGGTCGTGAAAATCGGATTGCCAAACATTTGATCTCTAAGGACTAGATAGAACCCTGTTTACAGTGTTATTCCAGACGTTTTTAGCGGTTTAGCTCCGAATGAAGCCCCTGTTTTCGACAGGGGCTTTTTCTTTTTTTAATTTTTTGCGCCCTATTCTGGTCGGAGTCGCACCTTTCATTAGTAGAGGACTGACTTTTCCAGACGGTCTTCTAACCTACATTCCGGAGGAGGGGGAGTAGAAGACGTAGCCAATACCCGGGCCTCGTCAATTTCTACTCCCCCGAATCTTTTTAAAAGAGCCGGAAACCAGGGCATTGGAATTTCTTTACGAACCTGAACTTAGGGCTAGCTACTCGGACTCTTCAGAGTCAATGTCAGGTACAATCTTTGCCATCATAGGCGGTGGGGCAGTTTCAATGGGAAGAGCCATTTGAGCCATCACAGGAGTTTGGGAAGTGGATTCGGTTTTTATTTTATCAGGATCCGTCTCACCAACCTTCTTCTTCAGATTACGACGAATGTCTCCCATCTCTGCCCCAAATAATCCGACACGTACCTGATGTCTGCGAAGAAAGTTGGTAGCACTTCCGTTAATTCCGAGCAGGACAAATAGATTAAATCCTGGTATTAGCATCCCTATGATGATCAACGCGGCTGTGACTTTACTGCGTCGGATCAATTCCATCTTTGCGAGACTAAACGTGCTGACACACCAACTGATGACAAATGCAGTTAAACTGATTCCTGCGGTTGTCTTATCTAATTCATACTCCATGCCATTAAGTGGCTCATAAACAACATATCCATATCCTAAAACGATATTGCTGATAATGAAGATGAGCAGGAACCACATCAGATATTTTTGCCAAAGAGCAACTTGCCAGAGTTGTTGCTCCTCTTTTGACCAAACAGCTTCTCCAACGAGGTTCGTGTCCGGTGATTCGTAAGGATTGAATTCCAATTTGTTTCTCGGCACCCGAGTAGTTGAGAGCAGTTCAGTAAGCGATTATTATTCCTGTTAAAATCTATTGTAAGTCGATCGACAAAGGAATGTAAATTACCCCCATCAGTCAGAAGAAGTTGAAGACTTTCAGGACTCAAGTTAATACAGATAATAAGTAAGACGAGAAATGATGAGAATCACAAGTTATTTTGTTCTTTGGACAATGCTTTTTGTTTTTGCCTCCGATGTTGCGTTCGCCCAAAAACCATGGATTATAGATCCGCATACCCATTTCAAAGGTGAAGAACAGATTGCCTATGAGGCACTGACAAAAGAATGGCATCCGGATAACTCCCTCGGCAAAGTGATCAAGCCTGAGGACTATCGTTTAGTAGCTGATCGTCTGGAATTACGATCCACCTTGGTGGTGGAGGCGTGCGATCAGGATAAACCAGAGTACAATGATTGGGTTTTGCGTCAGGTGAAAGAGTCTGATTTGTTATGCGGATATATTGCGCGGGCGGATCTGACGACAACAGACTTTTTGATTCACCATCGTCGTTATCAAAGGACCGGTTTTCTCAACGGCTATCGTTTTCGATTTGATGAACTAAATGGTTATTTGAATGATCCATTAGCTCGACAGCATTTAGCCGTGCTGGAGCGCCAGGGTCTGGTCATCGACTTATTGATCGAGGCGTCTCATGCGGATGATGTAGTTTCATTATCGCGGGACTTTCCGCGGCTCAAGATTGTAATTAATCATTGTTTTCGAGCCAAGATTGTCGATGGAGATATCAGTCATGAACTTAAGGTGGCTATCAAAAAGTGCGCCGCGCAAAAGAACGTTTTTTGTAAGATGTCGAGCATCAATAACTTTTCAGAGGTAGCTCCCTTTACGGATCCAGCTCCAACAGATCTCAAATACTACCTACCTATTCTCGACCCTGTTTACGACGCATTTGGTGCCAACAGACTTCTCTTTGCGACCAATTGGGGTGTCAGTGCTCACTTCGGAAAGGTCGATAATGTGAAAGATATTGTGATGGCATACCTAAAGCCAAAAGGGAAAAGAGTCGTGGACAATGTTATGTCCCGTAATGCCATGACGTTTTACAATATCAAAAGAAAGTATCTGCGTTAGCGAAAACAGAGGCCAGATTGTTAGTCTTTCGTGGTTTCAAATTTGACTTTATCCGAGCCTCCAGCCAAGCGGACGAGATCCGGCAGATCGTAAACTTGCAAGGCTCCGTGAACAATCGAGTCTAACTGCCCCTGTGCATTCTGATCCCCCACGATGTTCGTCCAACTCCTGGGAGCATTTTTGATGGTGACTGTAGCAAAGAGAGTTGGGTGAACGGCCGCAGCGTGTAACGCTACGATCCCTGCTTGTCCAACGCCAACCAGATGGACCTCTCGTTTCTTATCGGTTGGGAGGGCGTAGTTGGCAATGAACTTTGCGCCGGAGATTGCATCTTCTGCTCTCGGACCTACGAGAGATTGTCCTTGGAGATATGCCAGATAGAAAAGTTTCCAGTCACCCAGAAGATCGTCGCGAATCGCCGTGCTCGTTTCACCTTGCCCTCGCATATCCAGCGTAACGACCGCATATCCATCATTGACAAGGTCTTCAATGGGACCCTGAGGTTCGCCGTCCCCTGTCTTGCCTTCATCGGTTAAATAGAGGTAGGCCGATTCCTGTGGGATCTTAGGATGAAATGTCAGTCCTGGGAGTGGGATTTTGCTATCGGTGTGGAGAACGAGTTTATCGATATGGTATTCATCTCGGTGGACCCGGGCTATATCTTCCATCCGTGGTACTGGAATCTTTTCAGGGGAACGAATTCCGGCTAGCTTGCTAATCTTTTTCCGCAAATCTTCATCACTCCCGTTTCCATTTGTTTCTCGTCGGCTTTTTGATAGTTGACGGGCAATGTCAGCGTTAAGATCAAAAACAGATTTTTCATTTTCCAGCGAAAGAACCTGCCCTTTCTCTGTGCAGTTTAGCACCGAGAGTTCTTGAAGATTCTGATCAAAGTCTCGAATGGGAACATTCGCATCTTTATCTAAGAGCCAGCGCTGCATCCAATAGCCAATGGTTGCCAGACTTTGCGGCTTGACACCATGAGTGCCTTCGACTTCGACCATGTCCACTTGATGAGGATAGCCCAGCACACCGTAAACTCTTTTTGCCTGGCGATAATTCTCCCAGGCTCCTTTGATATCGAAGTAATCACCTGTTGTAGAAGTGATGAGGGTGGGGCGCGGAGCCCGCATGATGACATAGTCCGGGTGATCCATTCCAAAGGCCAGTTGTCCAAAAATGTTTTGTTCCGAATCCTGAGGCCCTCGCGTTTCAATGAGTTTTTGAAAGGTCGTTAGATAACAGGCAGGAGCCGCGCAGGTAACACGGGGATCCAGCGACATCACATAACTGGTAAGTGTGCCACCCCCGCTACACCCGGTGTAACCTATTCTAGAAGAGTCGATGTCGTCACGGGTACAAACATAGTCAATGGCTCGCATGGCATCCCAGATCATATAAGTGGCCGTATTGCGTCCCACCAGAATTGAACTTACCCCCATTAGGAAATGTTCAGTTGTTGTGCCGCTGTGTAACGGTGTGACTTCCGGAGTTATGACCTGAGATCGTTCCCCCTGTCCAATCGGATCACACACAAATGAGGCTATCCCCAGAGTTGCCATCCGCATACCAAATCGCTGGTTATAATCAGCGAGTTTGGCGGTGCGACTGTGACCACTAGAGACAACGACTACCGGGAAAGGCCCGTCCCCGTGTGGTAA
>Ga0315322_10000441_pt1 | contig 31070 bp, 31 predicted proteins | sample M110021515metaG_FD_203461 | JGI IMG/M metagenome (GOLD analysis project Ga0315322, IMG submission 203461) | Ammonia-oxidizing marine archaeal communities from Monterey Bay, California, United States - M1 100m 21515 | ecosystem: Environmental > Aquatic > Marine > Intertidal zone | place: USA...
TTCAAATCATTATAATCTAATGAAAATACAACATCAGAATCAGAAAGCAATTCTTGGGCTTTTGATTCCATATTCTCATGAACAATAATATTATCCGAATAAGGAATAAAACTAAGAAAATCAGCTAAAGCATCGGGCACAACAATGGAACAATTACAACCTTTCTTTTCCAAGTACATCGCTAATGCACAAGAAGAGCCAATCGCATCGCCATCGGGAGACTTGTGTGTAGAAATAACAACGTTTGTTCCCGGCGCAAGTACTAATTTAATCTTCTCTATATCTGATTTTGAGAGCATTGAATATTATATAAACCCTTTAATACTAAAAAGCCTCATTCCTATGCGAAATGAGGCTCTTTTAATTTGTTCTTAGATCACTGACCGAAACCGTTAAGAATGCCCTTTCTGTGCTCAATCAGCAAACCTACACAACCACTGGAGACAAACTCTTCAGCCGCTAGTCCTCCCTCACCTATAGTGCCAGGAACGATCACTTCTATGTGTAACTTTCGTGTCATTTGAGATGTAAAGCTAAATTCTCCTCCATCTTTTTTACTATCATAACGAACTTGCTCCGTCATTTTGTAACGCCTTTTTTTAACTGTTTTGGTAGTCGTTATGACTTCCATCATTGGCTCGTCATCATCATCGTACATCTCATCACCATACTCATCTAGCATCGGCATTTCCTCAGATTCAGAAATAACTTGTTCGTCCCAATATGGTTTTTTTATTCTTTCTATAATACGCAGTTGTATTACTCCAGGGATATCCTGTTCATTCGCACAAGCCGTAATTCTATAATCCATTCCTTTGTATGCAACCATGGTAACTTCGGTTGTATCTCCTGTATCAAACTGCCCACTTTTCGACTGACCGTTAAATAGAAACCCTTCTCTTCTTCCATCATCACAAGATCTAACAAATTTAAAACAATCCATTTGAGCTATCGCAGTAGGGCCTGCAAACAACAAAACAATAACAATAATAATTTGTAGTTTTTTCATAATCATTCTCTTAACCAGTAATTGAATTTCGTAATTCAGCTACTAAGGATTTTAATTCATTAAATTGTTGTTCAGAAATAATAGGGCGATCACCGCCTTCTAAAACAGTAAGGCCCGCATCATTAACTGAACTTTCAGTCGTGCCTTCAGCGTACTCAAAATTCATAAACAATTGCTCAATATCACTTAATTCACCCATAATTTCTTCTACGTCAGCATCTTCATCTGCAAAATCATTCAAAAATCCCATTACACTTTCAACCGTCAACTGCTGGCTTGCAATTTCTTCTACAATTGGGCTTTCTGCATCATAGCTTTCGACCATATTTGTTAATAAGTAGAGGCCTTCTATCCAGCCGCCCGCAACAATTAACCTCAAAGTGCCACCTCTTTTATTTTGATCTAAATAGTCATAAGCCTGATAATAAGTATCCGAGGAAATAGATACAATGCTATCAACTGTACCTGCTGAAATATGTTCCTGAAGACGATCTGTTAGCGCTTTATCTAAAGCACTTTTTATGTTTAGTTCATCAGACAAGTCATCTACTACTTTAATGTATTTAACAAGTTCCGGGCCATAATTAAAAGAGCTGGCATAACTTAAATCTGCAAAGTAGACTCCAAAATTTAAAGCTTTTGATTTCTTATCTCCATAATTAGAAACTTTTGAAGGGTTATTTAGAAAATCAAACTTACCCTCGCTTCCTAAACTTTGGAGAGCTAAAAACAAATCTGAAGGCGTTGGAACCTCATAAGATAAGTTGGGATCGAAACTTTGTTCTTCCTCATTATTTACCTCATCTACTTCACTAACATCAGCAACCGCAGGAATTTCTTCATCTTGAATCGGCGCTTCGTTTTCACCGCAAGAACTCAACAAGACCGAACTTGCCAGACTCACGACACATATAAATTTGAACTGTTTCATTTTCATTTTCCTTAATTTACTTCAACAACAAAAATAGAAATAATTTAACGCCTTCCAATTTCGATTTCAATATTTTAAATTCTTAACAATTGTATTTAATCAATTACTATATTTGTCGCCTAAAATTTTAACACAAAAAATCTATGATTTCAAATAGAACTTTCACCATGATCAAGCCCGACGCCGTCGGAAGCGGTAATATTGGCAATATCATTCAGGCAATTACAGATGCAGGCTTTCAGTTAATTGCAATGAAATATACCCAACTCTCAAAAGAGCAAGCAATGGAATTTTATGCAGTACATTCAGAACGCCCTTTTTACATGGAATTAGTAGAGTACATGACTTCTGGTCCGATAGTCGCAGCCGTCCTAGAAAAAGACAATGCTGTTGAAGATTTCAGAGCATTAATTGGCGCAACCGATCCCGCAGAAGCTGCAGAAGGTACTATAAGAAGGCGCTATGCTGAATCTAAAGCTAAAAACGCTGTTCACGGTTCCGATAGTAATGAGAACGCACAAATTGAGAGTGATTTTCATTTTACAGAAAGTGAAAAAATTGAAGCAGTAATCAGCTGAACTTTTTAACTGTATTTCATTCGTTTTACTTCAGCCTGACATCTTCCAAGAAGTCTTGTTGAAGAAAATCATTTACATTTTTTACGATTTGAGCTTTCCCATAGGAAAGCTCTTCTCGTAATACAGAACTATTAAGTTCTACAACAAGAACCTTTTTATTGACTTTTATGCTAATTGTTTTAGCAGCAACAACGGGGCCCATTATTTCTGGCCAACCCTTCACTATATCGAGCTCTACCATCTTATCATTCAAACGATAGGCTTTCAAAAGGCTTTTAATGGCCTCATCTAAAGAACTGGTATTTGATTTTCTCTTAGCCAATTGCAATTAAGTTATAGGTAATTTTATGACGATCCAAAATCTGACGCACCCGATCTTCATTCGTGTCAGTAATAAAAACTTGTCCAAATTCTTTATTAGACACTAATCCCATGAGACTAAATATACGCTTCTGATCAAGTTTATCAAATATATCATCCAGTAACAAAATTGGAAAATAATTTTTGCTTTTTTTCAAGAATGCAAACTGTCCAAATTTTAAGGCGATTAAAAATGACTTTTGCTGTCCCTGAGAACCATATTTCTTAACGGGATAGTCTTTTAAGTTAAATAGTAGGTCGTCTTTGTGAATACCCCCATTTGTATATGCCAACAATTTATCCTTATCTCGCAGACTCAATAACAAATCATTGAAATTCAAGTTATTTAATTGTGAAACATATTGAATATCCACAGATTCAGCAGAATCAGAAATGGAATGATACCTTTCTTGGAATATAGGCTTAAACTCTTCTAAAAAATTCGACCTCTTTTCAAATATGTATTTTCCATATTGCATTAGAGATTCATCCCAAACTTTCAAATTATCTTCGTTCCATGTACGTTCCTTTTGAAAATATTTCAATAAAGCATTTCTTTGTTGAAGGACTTTGTTGTATTTAAATAAGTGCTCTAAATATTGTTTGTCAAATTGTGCTATAATTCCATCTAAAAATTTCCTTCTCACATCACTACCCCCAAGAATCAATTCGACATCATTAGGTGTAACCATAACAGAAACAAAGGAACCAATATGGTCCGCTAGTCGATCATACTCCTTAGCATTTCTTTTAAATTTCTTTTTATGCCCCTTCTTTACTCCACAATACAGTTTTTCAATAGTGGCCTCAAGGTGATACTCACCCTCAATTACAAAAAAGTCTTCGTTGTATTTTATGTTCTGACTGTCACTGGGGTTGAAAAAACTTTTACAATAGGACAAATAATATATAGCATCTAATAAATTCGTTTTACCAACACCATTATTACCAATAAAACAGTTAATACCGCTATCAGGCTGCATCTCAAAAGATGCGTAATTCTTAAAGTTGACAACACTAAGACTACTTAATTTCATTCACTTTGTTTCACAACAAAAGTAATACTTGCACTTCAATTGGAGTAGTTGTTAAAAAAAATATATTTTTGCAATCGAAATTCACAACAAATGGCTGAAGATAACAAGGAAGAAGTAGCACAAGAAGAAGTTAAAGAAACTTCAACAGAAGAAATTACCACAGAAGGTGATGGCGAACAAAAACCATTGCTAGACAAAAATGGAAAATTGATTTCAGGTCTTATCATAGCCATCTTGGTTTGTTATTTAGGATGGTTTGGTTACACCAAATTCGTTAGTGAACCAGCAGAGCTTGCAGCACAAGATGAGATTTGGTGGGCAGAAAATGCCATGCATTTCAAGGAAGACTACAACGCCGCAATTCTAGGGGACAGTGCCGAAATTTTTAATGGATTAGAAAGGGCGTTAGAAGACATTTCAGGAACTCAAGCCGGATTAATTGCTCAATTCGATCTTGGAATTGCTTACCTAAACAAAGGCGAATATGAACAAGCGAGAGCTGTTTTAGTTGATGTAGATTTTGGCGATCAAATGGTATCTACAGTGGCTAAAGGAGCTATTGGTGATTCGTATATGCAAGAAGGAGACGCTGAAAATGCAATTAAGTATTACGATATCGCCATCAGTAATTCATCCAATAGCTTTACATGTCCATTGTATTTAAAAAAATGTGCATTTGCTCACGAATCTATTCAACAATGGAATAATGCAATCACGTGCTACGAGAGAATCAAAAATGAATTTCCAGAGAGCGATGAAGCAAAATCTGCTGAAAAGTACCTGGTGAAAGCACAGGCAAATAGTACCGCAAAATAATGGCAACAATTGGAAAGAACTTATCAAGTTATAACAAAGATAAAGTTCCAAGTGCCGAATGGATGAAAATTGCGATTGTTGTTTCTGAATGGAACGAGCACATCACTTCACAACTTTTAAAAGGAGCCAAAGACAGCTTATTAGATAATGAGTGTTTGGAAGAAAACATCCTTACAGAATATGTACCTGGGACTTTTGAGCTTCCAGTCGGTGCGCAGTTCATTTTAGAATCGAAGGAAGTAGATGCCGTGATTTGCATTGGAAGTGTAATTCAAGGTGAAACAAAACATTTTGATTTTGTTTGTAGTGGGGCTGCTCAGGGAATAAAAGACGTAGCCATTAAGCACAGTAAACCCGTTATCTTTTGCGTTCTTACCGATAATAATGAGCAACAAGCGCTAGACCGTTCTGGAGGCAAACACGGGAATAAAGGCACTGAAGCAGGTATTGCTGCAATTAAAATGGTTGACTTAAAAAAACGGCTATCTTCTCGTAATACTAGTCTGGGTTTCTAAATTCATTAGCATTTCAAGAGTCTTTATTGGTTGATGATTTTTTGCTGACCAATACAAGATCCTCTGTCGTCAACTATTTTGAGTAAATAAAGCCCTTTTTCCCAGGAAAGACTATTCAAAATTAACTCTTGCCCTTTAAATTTTAAATCAGAATAAACTAATTGGCCAGCAACGTCATAAATTAAGACATCAAATTCACCTAAGTAATCTTCACTTATTCTAATTGTAACATTATTATTGAATGGGTTTGGGTAAACACTAAACGTATTTAGCTTCATGTTTTCGTTGATTTCATTATGAAGATCGCTAATGGAATAAATCACTCCATCATATAATCCAGCAACATAAGCTTCACCTAAATAATCTTCTCCAAAACAGCTAAACCCGCCCGAAAAACTACCGTGATTAACTGATTGCAATGATCCACTCCACCATTTCAGTGAATAAATCCAGCTTCCACAAAAGTCCGAAAATAAATAATGTCCATTTAAATTAGGGTAAGCAGCACCCCTATAGACTATGCCTCCGGTAACAGAGCAACCATTTGGAGGTGAACCAGATTGTGAAAACTCATAAACTGGCCATTCAAAATCCGACGAAGAGCTGGAGCAACCAGAAGTATTGTACGATGCGCTCGCTTCATAACAACGCCAACCATAATTTTCTCCTCCAGCGCTACTGGAAAGTTGCTGATTTATTTCCTCCCACGCATTTTGACCAACATCACCCATCCATAAATCGCCATTTAAGGCATCAAAACTAAATCGCCATGGATTACGCAATCCTATCGCCCATATTTCATCTAACCATCCGCTAACCCCAAGATATGGATTAGAAGCAGGAATGCCGTAGGGAGCTCCCCCATCGATGTCGATACGCAACATCTTGCCAAGCAAATCAGTAGGGTCTTGTGATCGATTTCCTGGGTCACCTGCACTGCCCCCATCACCCATTCCGATATACAAATAATTATCTGGTCCAAATTTAATACAACCGCCATTGTGATTAGAATACGGTTGTGGTATTGTTAAAATTGGGTACTCAGATCCATTATCAGCAATATCGGGGTTTGTTGAGTTCACATTGAATCTGGAGATTTGCCCATCCCCACTGTTATCGGTATAATGCACATAAAAGTAGCCGTTAGAAGAATAATTAGGATGAAACGCCAACCCCAAAAGCCCCTGTTCACTTCCTCCATTATTTACAATGGCCTGAATATCTAAAAATACAACTGAATTAACGGTACCAGAAGGTTGTACAATTTTAATTACTCCATCTTGTTCGACGATAAAAAGGCGATCATCTCCACAATTAGCAATGTCTACCGGACTACTAAACCCAACTGCAAAGGAAGTCAAAGCAATTTGTGGTTGACAATAATTATAAAAGGAATAAAGAAGAAGCACTATCAGTAATGTGAAAATTTTCATGCAAATGTTTTTGGATTCTCATTGAAAGTACACATTCTAAAATAATTTAAGAAGTTTATACACCATTAGATTATCAGTAAATAAAAAACATACAGCTCTTTATTTTTCTATTATTTCCTTAATATTAGGCTTAAAATAAAGCGTGCTTTTCAAGACTTTTCCGTCTTCTCGGTATATGGGTTTACCGTTTTCATCTAATTTACTCATATTGCTTCTTTGAATTTCCTCAAACACTTCTGAGATTTTATGTTGCAACCCATGTTTTAAAATCGTCCCGCAAAGAATATAAAGCTGATCACCAAGAGCATCTGCAATCTCGACTAGATCGCCCTCTTTCGCAGCCTCCAAATACTCTTCGTTTTCTTCACGCATGAGCCGATAACGAAGCTCATAATCATTATTATCAATATTTGCAGTCGGACTATAATTATTATCAATTCCAAATGCGTTATGAAAGTCTTCGACATGTGCAATTGTTGCAGCGAGACTCAAACCCTTAATTTCCATTTCTTTCATCCTTTTTTTTTAGACACTCTAAATATATTTGAACTCGATTTATAAGCGTAAAAAAGGGTTAACAATTTTTAACATGGATGAAATACTTTTGAACAATTTTTATAGTGAATTTTGACGTTGATAATGTATAATTGCGGATAAATAAAGAAATTCAAAATGGAAAACGAAGAACTTGAACCAATGGACAAGGTGAATCTAGCTAAAGAGGAAGATACTTCAGGGGCACCCGACATTCATGCTTTGAATCAAAAAATACAACAGGAAAGTGCTTTTATTGACTTATTAGTAATGGAGCTAAACAAAGTGATTATTGGCCAAGAACACATGATTAACAGCTTGTTAATTGCTTTGCTTTCAGACGGACACATTTTGCTAGAAGGTGTTCCTGGCCTTGCCAAAACACTTGCAATCAACACGTTATCAACGGCAATAGACGTTGATTTTAGCAGAGTACAATTCACTCCGGATCTGCTTCCAGCAGATTTAATTGGCACGATGATTTACAATCAAAAGAAAGAGGAATTTTCTGTAAAAAAAGGACCAATATTCGCAAACTTTGTTCTTGCAGATGAAATCAATAGAGCACCTGCGAAAGTTCAAAGTGCGCTACTTGAGGCCATGCAAGAACGACAAATCACATTGGCTGACACCACACACGACTTGCCAAAACCATTTTTAGTGTTGGCAACACAGAATCCCATTGAGCAAGAAGGAACCTATCCATTACCAGAAGCACAAGTAGATCGATTCATGTTAAAAGTGGTTTTAGATTATCCCAAAAAGGACGAAGAAAAACGTATTATACGACACAATATTTCTAAAGAAGGTTTTCCAAAAACGACTAAAGTAATTAGTGCTGATCAAATTATCAATGCCAGAGAAGTTGTCAGAGAAATTTACTTGGATGAAAAGATTGAGCAATACATTGTTGACATTGTTGACTGCACCAGATCGCCCCAAGATTATAATTTGGCTAATCTTTCTGCACTCATAGCATTTGGATGTTCACCAAGAGCCAGCATTAGTCTTGCAATAGCTGCAAAATCATTCGCATTTATTAAAAGGAGAGGCTATGTTATCCCCGAAGATGTTAGAGCAGTTTGTCATGATGTGTTGCGACATAGAATTGGCCTATCATATGAGGCGGAAGCTGAAAATATCAACGTAGAAACCATCATTAATTCCATACTTAATACGATTGTCGTCCCCTAGCCTTTAATTTATGAACGCAAAGGAATTACTTAAAAAAGTACGGATAATAGAATTAAAGACAAAAGGACTGTCTTCTCAGATTTTCTCTGGAGAATACCACTCGGCCTTTAAAGGTCGCGGCATGGCATTCAGCGAAGTGCGCGAATACATGCCTGGAGATGAAATAAGAACAATAGATTGGAATGTAACCGCTAGATTCAACCATCCCTATGTGAAAGTTTTTCATGAAGAGAGAGAGATGACCGTGATGTTATTGATTGACATTTCTGGATCGGCGAGCTATGGAACAAAAACAAAACTAAAAAGAGAGCTGATTGCCGAAATTGCTGCGGTTATTTCTTTTTCTGCTATACAAAATAACGATAAAATAGGTGTGATTCTATTTGCAGAAAAACCTGAGCTCTACATACCACCAAAAAAAGGAAAAAAGCATATTCTTAGAATTATCAGAGAATTAATTGAGTTCAAGCCACAGACAAAAGGAACCAATATTCGAGGTGCTTTAGATTATTTTAATAATGTCATTAAAAAGAGAAGTATTGCATTTGTTATAAGTGACTTTCTCGACAATAGATTTGAAGATCAACTGAAAATAACTGCGCGCAAACATGACTTAGTAGCCTTACAAATATCAGATCATGGAGAATACGAACTTCCAAAAGTAGGATGGATACAAATAGAGGATTTGGAATCGGATCAGCTCAAATGGGTGAATACTAATTCTTCCAAAAACAGAAAAGAATACAAAAAACAAGGCTTAGCACACGATCACTATTTAAAGAACATCTTTAGAAGGTCTGGTGTCGATTTTGCTAAAGTAAGAACGGATCAATCCTATGTGCAACCACTGATGAATTTGTTTAAAAACAGATGAAAGTTATCATTTCCATAGTACTTTTTCACGTCCTTCCAATGGTCACTTTTGGTCAGGTCATTTTTCATATACAGTCTGATAAAGATTCCGTTCAAATTGGCGAACCAATAGAAGTCAGTATTGAATTATCGTATCCAGCATCAATTGGCGAGGTAATCTGGCCAGACTTTAGAGAGGACAGCACAATTGGTTCTAATTATGAAATTTGGTCTGTTCAAGAAATAGAAAAAGAAAATTCAGTAAATGAAAATGAAACAAGGTTATTGATTTCACAAAAACTGACTGTTGCGACATTTCAAAGCGGATACATCCCTTTCTCTCCTATTCAAGCCGTTTTAGATCAAGACACTGTTGAATCTAATGCTTTTCTAATTACAGTAAGTTCTGTTGAAATTGACACTTCTAAGGCATTTATTGACATCAAACCTGTATTTGAAGACCCATTATCCCGCTGGGAAAGTTTTAGTATCTGGCTAAGTAATCATTGGTGGTGGATCGCGGTCATTGTAGCTGCGATTGCCATTGGATTATTTTTTATTTTCAAAAAGAAAAATATAACATCAGAACCCGAGGCAGTCATTTCTTTATACGACAAATACACTTATGCTTACAAGCAAATATTAAGTAAATCTCTTTGGGAAAAGCAGCAAGTCAAAGAACATTATCATGAATTAACAGGATTGATCAGATCTTATTACTTTGATCGATTTGATGTCTCCACGTTTGAAAAAACCACGAATGAAATTATTGCCATCACCCGGACAATTGATATACCCCATGAACTAAAAGAAAATTTAATTCAAGTTTTTAGTGTTAGCGAATTTGTAAAATATGCCAAGCAAATACCATCTATTTATGAAATTGAAAAACACAATAGAATAGCAGGAGAATTAATTGAAATCACTCAAATTAAAGAAGAATTAATACCAGAAGAATCATGAAAATTGGTCAATACATGTTTCAAGACCCCTGGATTCTGGCGTTGCTGGCAGTAATTCCGATTTATTTGTTTTACTACTTTTTGTTTTTAACCAAGAGAAAGGGTAAAATCAAATCTTCTACGTTTCATGCCACACCAAATTCAATGTCTTTTTGGCTGCATCTACCTTTGCTCTTTTCAATGGTCGGTTTAAGTTTACTTATTATGGGACTTGCCCGCCCTCAAATGGATGTTGAATCCGAAAATTATATTGAAGAATTCGCTGAAGGTATTGACATTGTTATTGCATTTGATGCCTCTTCCTCTATGCTTGCGACCGACTTCAAACCCAACAGACTACAGGCAAGTAAAGCAGTTGCGCAAGCATTTGTTGCTAGTCGTAAGAACGATCGAATTGGCCTTGTGGTTTATGAAGGTGAAAGCTTTACACAATGTCCATTAACTACCGATCAGGATGTGTTATTAAAATTGTTTGAGGAAGTAGAAACTGGAATGATCGAAGGTGGCACTGCAATTGGTATGGGATTAGCAACTGCCGTTAATCGATTAAGAGAAAGCGATGCCACGAGTAAAGTCATTATTCTTTTAACCGATGGCGTTAACACACATGGAAAAATTCATCCGGTTTCGGCAGCAGAAATTGCGTTAGAATTTGGCATAAGAGTATATACGATTGGCGTAGGGACTAATGGCAAAGCGAGGTCTCCTGTTGCAATAGACCATATGGGAAATTATGTATATGACTATAAAGAGGTAGAAATTGATGAGGAAATTTTAAAGAAGATAGCAAAGACCACAAAAGGAAAATACTTTAGGGCCACTGATAATAGTTCGTTAGAAGATGTTTATAAAGAAATTGATCAATTAGAAAAAGACAAAATTAAAACCATTGAATACCAGGTTGACATACCTGAGGAATTTTTCAATTTCGTATTGACCGCATTGATTTGCCTTCTCGTTAGTGCTGTATTAAGCAAAGTAATTTTAAGAACAACTCCATGAGTAAACAAAGCAAAACATATCATATTTACTTGCTGGTTTTACTCATGATTATGACTGAACTACTTTTTTGGACGGTTACACTAATTTCTTATAATGTCCTGTCTGCTGATAAAGAATTTCGTTTAGAGAATGAAGGAGCTATTGTGCTATTCGCCTTTATTCCATTATTAATCGGAGTATTTCTTTATTACGCTATACGAGGTAATACCAGCTTAAATAGACTATCGGAAGCGTCTCTAAGAAATAGTTTGACTAAAGGAGCTTCCAATTGGCGGCTTCTGTTAAAATATTTGCTGCTTCGTTGTGCAGTTGGCCTCATCATTATTTCCTTGTGTAACCCACAGTATGGAAAAAAACAAGTAGAAGGAAAGGCAAAAGGAATTGAAATTATGATTGCTTTAGATGTATCTAATTCTATGCTTGCTCGGGATTTATCAGAAAAAAGAAGCCGTCTAAACATTGCCAAATTAGCCATTGAAAGATTAATTTCTAAATTACATGGTGATAAAATCGGAATTGTAGTTTTTGCTGGATCAGCTTATACTCAGTTACCAATCACATCTGATTACAATGCTGCTAAGTTATTCCTTTCGGGAGTCAGTACTGGAATGATGTCAAGTCAAGGAACAGCTGTTGGTGCAGCAATTGACGAATGTCTTAATGCATTTGACCTTAACAATACTACCAATAAAGCCATTCTGATTATCTCTGATGGTGAAAATCATGAAGAAGGCGCTATTGATATTGCGAAATATGCGGTAGAAGAAGGTATTGTTATTCACACTATAGGTATGGGCACAACACAAGGAACACCAATAGAATTGTACCGTGGAAACAAAAAAACAGGTGTAAAGAAAGACAAGGAAGGAAATACCGTAATCACAAAGCTCAACGAATCGTTTCTGCAAGAGCTAAGTCAAATAGGCGGAGGAACGTATACTCGAGCTAAAAAATCTAATGTAGGATTAGCGTTATTGGTTGACCAGCTTAAAGAAATGGACAAAACCGTTTTAAGTAAGGAACAATTTCTTGAACATGAAGATCATTTTCAAACTTATTTAGCGTTAGGTTTGATATTCGCGCTATTGTATTTATTGATACCTATTAACTCAAATAGAAATGTTGAATTAAATTTGTTTTCAGAATGAAAGTATATGCAGTGATAGGAATGATTGTTTTTACAAACTGTCTACTTGGACAAAGTAAATCCCAAAAAATAACCTTACAAGAAGGAAATGATGCGTACTCAAAAGGTGATTATTCAAGTGCTACTGAAAAATATACTGCAGCTAAAGAAAACGACGCATATTTTAAGGCCGATTTCAATTCCGGAAATTCATTGTATAAACAAAAGCTTTTTGAAGAAGCAACTAATCAATTCAATGCATTAGTGAACACTGCTGAATCTAATATTGACCGAGCGAAAGCCTATCACAATTTAGGCAATAGTTTCATGTCACAAAAAAAATACGAGAATGCTGTATCTGCCTATAAGAATGCATTAAAAAATAACCCCACAGATAGTGATACGAGATATAATTTATCGTATGCACTGGAAATGTTAAAGCAACAAGAACAACAGAATCAGGATCAGGATAAAGACGACCAGCAAGATAAAGATCAGCAGAACAAAGACCAGCAAGATAAAGATCAGCAGAACAAAGACCAGCAGAACAAAGACCAGCAGAACAAAGACCAGCAGAACAAAGAACAACAAAACAAAGAACAACAAAACAAAGAACAGCAGAACAAAGAACAGCAAAACAAAGAACAGCAAAACAAAGAACAGCAAAACAAGGATCAACAAAACAAAGAACAGCAAAACAAGGATCAACAAGAAAAAGGTCAAATTTCAAGACAACAGGCAATCAAAGATTTAGAAGCAATTAATAATGCTGAAAAAAAGACCTTATTGAAACTTCAAAAGAAGAAAGCCAAACCATCGAAAAATAATAAAAGTTCAGATAAAGATTGGTGATGAAATTGCTACATATTATTGCACTCGTTGTCTTAAGTACTTCTTTGCTTGGGCAAAACTTAACCGTTAAAGTCAGTGCTTCTACACAGAATCCGAAAGTTAATGAAACGTTTAAACTCGTCTACAAATTGGTGCTAGACGGATCTGGTTCTGTCCAAATAAATGGTCGCATTGGTGTTAAGAAACCCAGCTTCGATAATTTTAAAATAGTTTCAGAGAAGGCAGGAAGATCAGGCTTTAATTTTGGTGGTTTTGATATGGAAATGGCCCTGCATCAATATGCTGTCGTTCTTCAGCCTAACAAGGAGGGAAAATACATTATTGAACCGGTTTCATTTCAAATTGGTGGAACTGAATACAAGTCTCAATCAGTTACCATTCATGTGGGTACTGCTTCGAAAAGACAAGTGTCTGCTCCAGTAAAAAACCCAAATCTATTTGGCAAAATTCAGGTCAGCAAATCTTCCATTTTTAAAGGGGAGCATATCATTGCTACGGCAAAAATTTACTCTCGATATACCAGACTAAGTTTAACTGATTCGGACTTTCCGATGGCTGATGGATTTTGGAATGAAGAAATTAAAACTGGAAAAGAGGGTTGGCCTGTTAAAACTGAAAATGTTGGCGGCGTAATGTACAATGTGTACACTGTAAAGAAAGACCTTCTATACCCGCAAAAAACCGGAGAATTAAAAATTCCTTCATTCTCAGCAACATTAGTTGCAGACCGCTCCTTTTTCAACGGTGGTACTGAAATAAAAATATCAAGTAATTCACCAAAGATTAAGGTCAAATCAATCCCTAATGCACCTGCCAATTTTTCTGGTATGGTAGGTACGTTTTCTATGGATGCAGAGATCTCTAAAACAGAATTGTCGCAAGATGAAGGCGTTGATGTTCGTGTTAAAATTAAAGGAAAAGGAAATCTTCAGCAATTGGATGACTTATCCTTGGAATTCCCACTCGATTTTGACACCTATGATCCTCAAAGAGAAGAAAAAATAGTAGCATCTACGTCAGGACTTTCTGGATTTAAAACCTTTAGTTTTCTAGGCATTCCAAGAACGGGTGGCGAATTTAATATAGGACCAATTCAATTGGTTTACTTTAATACAAAAAGTAAGCAATTTGAAACACTTGCGAGTGATATCTGGAAGATTAATGTCAACAACTCTTCAGATGGCAGTGCAATTGAGCCAAATACTATTGACCAACAAAATGTTACGGTTCTTTCTGATGGAATTCGACACATCAGAGAATCTTCAGTACTCATTAGTAAGGATCAGCTCATATTTTATTCATGGTATTTTTGGCTAATGTACCTCGGTCCTTTATTGATTGTTCTTATTTCCTCGTCAGTAAATAAATACTTAAAAAAGAGACCTAATAACGAGCATTTGACTCGGCAGAAAAAAGCGGCAAAAATAGCTCTTTCAGTGCTCAAGGAGGCAAAAACAAATCTGAATAATAACCAGATGTCCGACTTTCACGAATCCATGCTCTCTGGTTTGTTTAGCTATTTAAAAAACAAAATTCACATGGAAATAATTTCGTTAAACAAAGAAACAATCCAAACTTCGTTGGCTACAAAAGGAGCTCAAGATGAAACAATTACAAATTTCATTTCAATTATTGAAAAGTGTGAAATATCTCGTTACACTCCCACTACTGAAATGGGAAGTGAAGATCTTTATAATAGTGGAATTGAAATAATTAAAAAACTAGAAGATGAACTGGTTAATTAGTCTTATAATACTATTCTTTTGTTCCTTCAACGGTATAGCTTCATCTCAGAATCAAGCAAAATTCATTTCTGCAAATAAACTATATAACGCTGGACAATATGATACTTCATTGCTAAATTACGAGCATTTAATTGAAGAAGGGGTTTTCTCTTTCGAGCTTTATTTCAACGCTGGCAATGCAGCTTATCATTTGAAGAAAATTGGGAAGTCAATATTGTATTTTGAAAAAGCAAAAAAATTAGACCCGTCTAATGAAGACGTAATTCACAACCTAATGCTTCTCAACAAATTAATTCTGGATAAAAATACAGCCGTAAATAAAAGTAAGGCATACGATAGAATGATGAGTGCACTTAGCAGATCTCCTAATTACTGGAGCTGGTCAGCCATTTTTTTAAGTATTATTTCCATGGTCTGTTTTGTGCTATATCAATTAAGTCGTAGTAGAAGAAATCAAAAAATTGGATTCGTTTTAGGATCTCTTTCTCTCGTATTAAGTGTGTTCGTCTTGATTCTTGCTATTGTGCAATTCAACTATATAAATACCATTAACAGTGGCGTTGTATTAAACCCTTCAGTTACCCTGAAAATTGCACCAAACAATGATACTTCAAGCGCTTTCATTCTTCACGAAGGTTCTAAAGTTGAGTTAAAATCAAGCGTTGACGATTGGTACGAAGTAATATATTCGGATGGTAAAATAGGCTGGTTAAATAAGGACGAGCTTGGGTTAATTTAGAGAATCGATTTTAACCTGAGGTTATAAGTAATTCCTATGATGTTGTATTTTTCTGGTCTGTATTCAGCAACTAAGCCCTGACGCATATAGTATATCTTTATTTCATTCCTTTTAAATAATTTTAAATCTAAACCGAAAGTCATCCGATATTTCGACATGTAGCTAATTGCTTTCAATTCTATCCAAGATTCAGCAGAAGTAAAGAACCACATGCCATCACCAATAAAATAAGTAACCTTTAGCTTGGTTCTATTAGCCCAATCCGAACCTTTATAATCTGTATCTCGCTGCAATCTGTTTCTCAATTGAAAATTAAAAGGACCGTATTTTGTGCCCGTCTTTAAATCAACGTTTAATCTGTGTGATTGCATTGTACCAGCATCAAATCTATTCTTAATTGAAAAGCGGTAATTCAACGACGGAGTGAAAAACTTATGCACTTTATAAGAGAATCCAATATCACTAAAACCTACTTTAAATTGCGTGGAGTTTTCCTTCAGCCTAATGCCAGGACGAACATGTACCTTAAAATCGTTTAATTTCATGTCGCATTTAAAGCGGTACCAAGTTTCAAAATCTTGAAATTCAGTTTGCGCCTTAAACAAAAATGGAGAGCAGATGAGCAATAAAATAATAAGCTGTTTCAATTTATCGGTTTAAAACAGTGATATTACCCAAGCTGAGCTCTTCTTTCTTGTCTGATATTGTAAAGTCTAGCTTAACGACGGAATCTGTTCCAAAAGAGCACGACCAACAATCTGAAAATGCATATAGTGTATAATTACCCGGCCGTAGATAGTTGAATTCAAAATCTCCACTATAACCGGTTTCTACCTTATCATCAAAAATACCATCGTCGGTTCCGTAAATGATATATACATCTTCACCTTGAGCACCAATAGTCCCTTGATCTAGAGTGCCAACAAATAAATGCTCTTGCAGCTTTCCAGAAACAGAAGCTTGTCCCCCCACTCCTTCTTCTTTTGTGCAACTTAAACTAAGTAAAAACAGGAATAGAAATAGAATAGAAATATACCTCATTGTTTAATTATTTTCTTTTCTACAATGATAATACAATATTAAGTCTTAGTAAAATATGAATATTTGAATCTATGCATTTTAGGCGTATTCATTTTTCATAATTTAGTTGCAAATATTATTCAATAGAACAGAAGTGATAGAGCTTGCGAACATCATAAACATAAATACTAATCCTTACTAAAAAAATGATAGAATTAGTACTTTGGAAGAGAACAAAAACAAATCTTATCTATCCTTAGAAACTTTAACTAAAAAGACTTGTTTTAGTTATTGCAGCGCGATTAATTATGGTAATCTTTCTGCCATTTATTGCAATTAATTCATCATTCTTCATTTCAGAGAGCTTTCGAATGATAGACTCCTGAGCAGTTCCGACAAAATTCGCTAAATTCTCTCGAGATAAATTGATGCCTTGATTGTCATAAAGCTCATCTAACAAAAGTAAAGCACTGCAAAGCCTACTGCTTACAGAACTTTGAGCCATTGTTGTTAATGCCTCCACCATTTCAGCTAAATCTTCTGACAATTCTTCCAAAAGCTTTTCTTTAATCTCAGGAACTGCTTGAATCATCTTAAAAAAATCACGACGTTCAACAAAACAAACGGTACAATCTTCAATCGTTGTTGCGGAGACACCCAGTTTATGTCCACCAATCAATGTTCTAAATCCTAACAAATCACCTCTTTTGGCAAATCGAATGATTTGTTCTTTACCAGACTCACTGTTTTTGTAAATTTTCAATCTGCCAGAATTAATACAATACACGCCTTTAACTTGAGTTCCTTGTGTTAATAAATCTGAATGCGTTTCGAAGATTAAACCATGCTGAACCATCTCTAGCATTTCAGGCTTCTTATTACTCAAAATCTTCAGAATTGATTGATCCAGAGCTGCGCAATTACTACATGAAAAAGATTGACCTTGGTTATTGTCCATAATCTAACTATAATGATATTAAAATTATTGGTTAGTTATATAGATTTAAAAATGAATTGCATAAAAAAAGGCCCTAGATAACTAAGGCCTTTTAAATTATTGCGGAGAGACAGGGACTCGAACCCTGGCGACAGTTTCCCGTCGACAGATTAGCAATCTGCTCCATTACCACTCTGGCACCTCTCCTTGAACAGTTTGCAAATATATAACAGATTTTGAAATTGCAACTGCAATTTTAGAAAATCTATGTCTGGAATAAATTGAAGGCGCATAAACTTTTATAAAAGCAAGTATTGGTTAGTTTTGTAATCAAGACGATAGAAGATACCATGAATAAAATCGTGCATTTCATTCCATTTTTGCTTCTTTGCAATTGCACCGAATCTGAAAATCAGCAAGATAATAGTGGTATAGTAAATCGTGACTTTGATGTTGTGGCCCACATTTCGGCCGAGCCAGACGGTCTTCATCCTCTAAATAGCTTCTCTTTAAATACGGTTTACATTTTTAAAAATTTACACAACACCTTACTTAAAATTGATTTGGCATCGTTAGAATTAATTCCTGATTTAGCAGCTAAATTACCAGAGCAAATAGATAGCAATACATACAAATACGACATACGAAAGGATGTTAAATGGGACAATGGTGAACCGTTACTTTCTGAAGACATTCGATTTAGTTTATTACTGGCCTTGTGTCCGTTAAATAATGCACCTCAAAAAAGAACTTCTTTAGAGGCTTTTGTAGACTCTATTGAAATAATGGATAAAACCAGTTTTACTTATGGCACCAACTTCCCATACGCAGGAGCAAATCACATTTGGGGTGATCTTCCCATAATTTCGAAATCATTTTATGATCCTCAAGATGTATTAAAGGAACTTAGTTTTTACTCGTGCAAAACCGCTAATTATCCTTATTCTCAGCAAATACAAGATTGGTTCACTTCATTTAATTCACGTCAATATTCTCACAATCCTGAATTTATCAACGGGTTAGGGCCTTATAAATTAACCCATTGGGAAGAAGGACAGCACATTACCATTGAAAAAAAAGACAATTGGTGGGGCAAAGACATTCAATCCATTTACCATAAAGCAAATCCCAAAAAAATTCATTATAAAATAATCGCAGATGAACAAACCACCAGTATCGCTTTATTGAACAATGAAATTGATGTGGCTTATGCTTTAAGTAGTGCTCAGGCGCATGATTTAGCCGCCGATGAACATTTTGATAAAAATTTCAACCTCAATTTAATCGATGTTTTTGGAATAACATTCATGGCTATTAATTCTCGACCCAATGGAAATACGGGTAATCCTGTTTTGGAAGACCAAGCCGTTAGATTAGCGATGAGTTATTCGACACCCTACGCAGAGATATTAAACTCAATCTACAATATGGGGTCGAGACAAGTTTCCATTGTAAACAAACATCGAGAATACTATCACCATGATCTTAAAATGCCATCGCTGGACTTGAAAATTGCGGATTCTATCTTAACCAGCGCAGGTTGGATTGATCGAAATCTAGATGGAATTCGTGAAAAGGAGCTAAATGGCGAACTTCTGCCACTCTCGTTTGAATTGGGTTACATTAATAATCCCAGCTTTAAAATAATGGCAGACCTTATTGCTGCATCTTTTCTAAAGATTGGCATACGAGCTGAGTTAAAGCCAATTCAAGCCAATATGATGTTTCAGAAATTAATGTCGCAAGATTATGATGCTTTCATTACCAGCATATCTGGCGATGGTGGTTTTGAAGATTTTTCTCAATTGTTGCATACTTCTGCTTGGGAACAACATGCATTTAATTTTACTGGATTTGGAGATGAAGAATCCGATCTCTTGCTTGATAGTATCAATAAAACCTTTGATAAGCGTAATCAAGAAGAACTATACCTTCGACTTCAAGAAAAATTTAACGAGCAAGGGACTTTTATTATTCTTTATTCTTTACAACGGAAAATCGCTGTCAGTAAGAAGTTTATCAATCCGATGTGCTATGCCGAAAAACCTTCTATTCTTTTGAATGCTTTGGAAATAGCACCGTAAGTTTCAAGATTTATTGATACTTTAAATAAATGCTTCTATTTGTAGTTAAAAGGACTTTGAGGTTTATTCCAATATTGTTTTCTATTTCAATACTGGGGTTTCTTTTAACCGCTTATATGCCTGGGGATCCTGTTAAAAAAATATTGATTGCCCGTTACGGGGCTGACTATAAAAATTCTGCATTAGATTCAAAACAGCTTCAGTCCAGTATATACAAAGAACTCGGTCTAGACAAACCCCTTTTCTATTTTTCGATTAATTCCTACAACGCTTGTGACACGCTTTATAAAATTCAAGATTTTGAGCAACGCAAGGCCATGGAGCGTTTATCCGATATGTATGGATGCTGGGAGAACATCGAGACTTATTTCAGTACAATCAATTTTTACATTGCCAACCACAGCAATGAAAAGAATACATTGGTTAATCTCAGCCAAGAGTACGAAAATAAGCGAATCCTTCTTTTACTGTCAAGAGTCAGCAGTCAAAACACCAGTCAAGGAGCCACCTTAGAACGATTATATGCTAACATTGTTGAATCGAAATCACTCATGGGCAATTACATTCCTACCATTAATCTAAATGGATTTGAGAATCAGTTCAATCTGTGGCTATTTGGAAACGGTCATCAACGAAAAGGAATCATCAGAGGAGATTTTGGCTCCTCATTACGCACTGGAGAACCAATAGAAAATTTTATTTGGAAAAAGCTCGGATATTCTTTAGAGCTAATATTTATAGCTGTTTCATTAGCTTTTTTATTTGCCATACCAACTGGAATGCGTTTAACCAGAACCAAATCTAAACATTCTCAGAATATGCTAAATATTCTAATCTATTTGATGTATTCCATTCCAGGTTATCTAGCAGCTACTTTGTTGATTTTCTTCTTTGCGAATACGCAATCACTTTATTGGTTTCCAGAAAGTGGCTTGTACCCTATCGGTTATCACCCTTCTGAACATTCATATTGGTCGAATTTAAGAATCGGAATGCCTTACATGATTTTACCCATATTAACCTATGCGATTAGTGCATTTGCTTTCATATCAAAGCTGACTAAAAACATCACTGCTGAAGAATTAAACTTTGATTATTATAAAACCGCACTAGCCAAGGGTCTGTCAGCTAAGGAGGCTACCCGAAAGCACGTATTGAAAAACATCTTAATTCCGCTCGTCACATTGTTTACACAAATTTTGCCTGCAGCAGTTGGCGGCACGCTAATCGTTGAATTGATATTCCAATACCCAGGCATCGGTCAAGTAACTTATGATGCCGCACTGAATGCCAATTACCCAGTAATTGTTGCTGTATTTACCATCTCGGGAATAATGACAGTTGTCGCCTATTTACTAGCTGATATTGTTTATGCCTTAATTAACCCCAAACTCCGTCATTGAATGAACAGATTCTTAACACTGATGCGCTCTATGAAAAAGGGAGTTAAATGGCAATTAAGAATCCTCTTAAGTCTATTTTTAGTATCATTTTTTGCACCTCTAATCACCAACAATAAACCGATCTATTTTAAATTAAATGGAGCTTATCATTTTCCCGCATTTAATGATTTAATCAATCCCAATCACACGATTAATATCGACGGTAGGATGCTAACTCCTTCATCTGATTGGCAAAAAATCAAGTATCAGTCCGTTTTATGGGCACCTTTAAGAAACGGAGCCATAGCCCGAGATCCCAACAATCAAGATTTTCAATCTCCATTAAAACGCAGTGTTTATAACGATGGTAGAATGCAGGAAATAACATCACAACATATTCTTGGAACCGACAGACAGGGGCATGATGTATTTGCGCAGCTTTTAAGTGGTATTAAATACAGCTTAATGATTGGCCTTTCCGCTATTCTTCTAGCCGCCACAATCGGAATAATACTCGGCGCTATTTCTGGGTTTTATCAAAACGTTTACAAAATTGGTAAAGGGGAGCTAATGACAATCTGTATCAGTCTGTTGCCTGCCTGGTTTTATGGGTTTTCAATTAGAAGCTATACTATTCTAGATGGCTTTCAGCGAAACTCAATCAACGGCACATTTCAAGTGCTATTCTCTCTGCTCGTTTTCATCGGAATTATTAAAATATTTGCATGGTTAGGCAAAAGAATTGACAAGGCTTTTAAACTTAACCCCATTAACTTTCCTATAGATAATTTTATTACTGGAATTACCGAAATATTCTCCTCTGTTCCAAGTATAATTATTGTTGTGACAGTAGCTGCCATTTCTGGAGGTAAGAGTACCTTGATACTTGTTATTTTGTTAGGCATATCCAGCTGGCCAGCCTTTGCCAGGATAACAAGAGGCGAAGTGCTTCGCATAAAAGGAATGCCCTATATTGAATCCGCTACAGCACTTGGAATTAAAAAATCTAAGATTATTACCAATCATATTTTAATCAATGCAATGCCCACTTTGACCGTTACGATAGCATTTGGATTTGGAAGCATTCTTCTGGCTGAGTCTGCACTTTCGTTCTTAAATATCGGTGTACCTGACCAAACCATTACTTTAGGTGCTCTTCTAAGGTCTGGAAGAGAACATATTCAAGCCTGGTGGTTAATCGTCTTTCCAGGAGCTACAATATTCTTATTAATCTACCTGTTCAACCAAATCGGAGATCGAATATCAGCGCAATCGAATCGTGCTTAAGAAAGGAAATCACTTTTTATTTCGACTGTATTTAGCTACATTCGTGACCAAATTTTCGAATACTAATTATGAAAGAAGTATACATTATTTCAGCGGTAAGAACACCAATGGGAAGCTTTGGGGGACAGCTGTCAACAGTTCCTGCAACCAAACTAGGATCCATAGCGATACAAGGTGCCTTGTCAAAGGCAGGTATTAATCCTTCTGAAGTAAACGAAGTTTTAATGGGTAATGTATTGCAAGCTAATTTGGGCCAAGCACCAGCCAGACAAGCAGCCATGTATGCTGGCGTAAGCGACTTGGTTCCATGCACTACAATCAATAAGGTTTGTGCTTCAGGAATGAAAGCAATTTCAATGGCTGTTCAGTCTATTTTATTAGGTGACAACGAAGTTGTAGTAGCCGGAGGAATGGAGAATATGAGCCAAGTTCCGCACTATCAAATGGCCAGAAATGCTAAGAGGTTAGGAAACATTACCCTGATTGATGGGATGGTTCAAGACGGACTAACTGATGTTTACAATAAAGTGCACATGGGAAATTGTGCAGAGTCATGTGCAGCCGAATACAACTTTTCAAGAGAAGAGCAAGATGCCTTTGCGATTGAATCCTATAAACGTGCAGCAACTGCTTGGGAACAAAAGAAATTTGATGCCGAAATCGTTCCCGTTGAAGTTCCGCAAAGAAAGGGCGAACCTATTATCGTTACTGAAGACGAGGAATACACGAATGTCAAAATCGATAAAATCCCTACTCTAAGACCCGCATTTGTAAAAGATGGTACGGTAACCGCTGCTAATGCTTCTTCGCTTAATGATGGTGCTTCCGCTTTGATTTTAATGAGTAAATCAAAAGCCGAAGAGCTGGGTGTGAAGCCAATCGCTAAAATAATTGGATATGCAGATGCTTCTCATCAACCGGAATGGTTTACAACAGCTCCATCAAAAGCCGTACCCAAGGCAATAAAAAATGCTGGATTATCAATTGATGACATCGATTATTGGGAGCTAAATCAAGCATTTTCTGTCGTTGGTTTAGTGAATACGAAATTATTGGGACTTGATCCAGCAAAAGTAGATGTGAATGGAGGTGCAGTTGCTCTTGGTCATCCACTGGGTAATTCTGGATCGAGAATCATTGTTACGTTAATCCATGTTTTGAAACAAAATAATGGAAAATATGGTGCAGCAGGAATATGCAACGGAGGTGGTGGAGCTTCAGCCATGGTTATTGAAAATATGTAAGCTCACACATTAGTTTTTAAAAAAAGGTAGTCATTTTGGCCGCCCTTTCTTATTTTAGACCTGATGGAATATGGAATTTGCAATTTAGGTAGTATCCCGGCTAGAGCAGAAGCCTCTGACAAAGCTGAAATAGTAACACATGTCCTTTTTGGTGAACACTTTGAGATTCTTGAGCAAGAAGAAAAATGGCTCAAAATCAAATTATTTCTAGATAAATATGAAGCCTGGATTTGCCAAAAACAATGGCTGGAAATCACTTCAAATGAATTTGAGGATCATTCCATTAATTCATTTCCTGTTGTAGGCCAAACAAATGCCACAGTAACAAACGTAAACTCTGGAAGTAAAATACCTGTTACATTTGGTGCCGTACTTCCCTATTTTCAAAACGGGCATTTTCGATTAAGAAATGAACCATACAGCTATAGCGGCATTATAGCCTCTAACAACACAGCAGACCTAACTACTTATGCCACTTCGCTTCTCAATGTACCCTATTTATGGGGAGGCAGAGGTCCGATGGGAATTGATTGTTCTGGTTTTACACAATTGGTTTATAAATTGGTGGGACATTCCATTCCTAGAGATGCCTATCAACAAGCAGAGCTAGGAGAAACTATTTCCTTTGTAGAACTTGTGGAACCTGGTGACTTATTGTTTTTCGATAATCAAGACGGACACATTAATCATGTCGGTATAGCGCTTAGTTCTGAAGAAATAATTCATTCTTCTGGATGCGTGCGTATTGACAAAATAGACCATGAAGGCATATTTATGGAGAAAAATAAAAAATACAGCCATAAATTAAGACTAATAAAAAGGGTTTTTGGTCTGTAATAATGACACATTATCGCTTTCTTCTTTACTCGTTTATGCCAATATAACAGACACTTTGAGCCTTTTTGGACTTGGTTTATATTTTGATGACTGATAAGTAGTTATATAAAACCATGGACTTAAATAAATTTACAATCAAATCGCAACAAGCTCTTCAAGAAGCGCAACAATCAGCGACAGAACACAACAATCAAGCACTCGAAAATGGTCATGTATTAAAAGGTGTTCTCAAAACAGATAAACATGTAACTCCCTTCATTCTAAAAAAAATTGGAGCGAATCCAAAAATGATTGAACAGGCACTTGATCAAATAATTGCTGGGTACCCTCAAGTTCAAGGCGGCGAGCAAACGGTAGGAAGAAATGCGTCGACAACACTAAGAATTGCAATCAATACAGCGCGAGAAATGGATGATGAATTTGTCTCTATTGAACATCTTTTACTGGGCATGATGGAAAGCAGCGGCAGTGTAGTTCAATTATTAAAAGACAATGGAGCCAATAAGAAAAATCTTCGTCTTGCGATTTTAGAGCTTAGAAAAGGAGAAAAAGTGGTAAGCCAAGACCAAGAAAGCACCTACAATTCTTTGGAGAAATATGCAAAAAACTTAAATAAACTAGCCACTGACGGTAAACTGGACCCAGTTATTGGTAGAGATGAGGAAATTAGAAGAGTCTTGCAAATTCTAACCAGAAGGACAAAAAACAACCCCATATTAATCGGAGAACCAGGCGTAGGTAAAACAGCCATTGCTGAAGGCATTGCACGTAGAATTATTGATGGTGATATACCTGAAAACCTTAAAGGGAAAAGCCTTTTTTCATTAGACATGGGAGCTTTAATAGCAGGAGCCAAATTTAAAGGCGAATTTGAAGAAAGGCTGAAAGCCGTAATTAAAGAAGTTGTAAAAAGTAATGGAGAAATTATTCTTTTCATAGATGAAATCCACACCCTCGTGGGTGCTGGTGGCGGGCAAGGTGCAATGGATGCTGCTAATATATTAAAACCAGCTCTTGCCAGAGGAGAGCTTCGGGCTATTGGTGCAACTACTTTAGACGAATACCAAAAGTATTTTGAAAAAGACAAAGCCCTTGAAAGACGTTTTCAGAAAATAATAGTGGACGAACCAGATATGGAAGATACGATCTCAATTTTAAGAGGGATTAAAGAAAAATATGAATCACATCACAAGGTGATGATAAAAGACGAAGCCATTATAGCAGCTGCAGAGCTGTCTCAACGCTATATAACAGAAAGGTTTCTTCCAGATAAAGCCATAGACCTTATTGATGAAGCAGCATCTAAATTACGCATGGAAATCAATTCGAAACCCGAAGAGCTGGACGAAATTGAGCGTAGAATTATGCAATTAGAAATTGAGAGAGAGGCTATCAAAAGGGAGAATGACGGGCCTAAGTTAAAAACGATTGGAAAAGAACTAGCTGAATTAACAGACCAACGAGCTGAATTCAAGTCAAAATGGGATTCTGAAAGAACCGTAGTAGAGACCATTCAAAATGCGAAACAAGACATAGAAACTTTAAAACATGAGGCTGAAATAGCAGAACGAAATGGAGATTACGAATTAGTAGCAGAAATTAGATACGGAAAAATAAAAGAAGCGGAAGAATCAATAGTAAATAATAAAGAAAAACTCATTGAAATACAAAAAACCAGCAAACTGGTTAAAGAAGAAGTTGATGCAGAAGAAATTGCCGATGTGGTAGCCAAATGGACTGGAATACCGGTATCTAAAATGTTAGAAAATGAAAAGCAAAAACTACTTAAACTAGAAGCTGCATTGTCTAAAAGGGTCGTTGGGCAAAGCTATGCCATTTCAGTGGTCGCTGACGCTGTAAGAAGAAGTAGAGCTGGATTGCAGGATGACCAAAAGCCCATTGGTTCATTTATTTTTCTGGGAACCACAGGTGTGGGCAAAACAGAATTAGCCAAAGCACTATCAGAATTCTTATTCAACGACGAAACGGCCATGACTCGCATTGACATGAGTGAATACCAAGAACAACATTCGGTTTCAAGATTGGTTGGAGCACCTCCAGGATATGTTGGATATGAAGAGGGAGGTCAGCTCACTGAAGCGGTTAGAAGGCGCCCCTACTCTGTTTTGCTGTTAGATGAAATTGAAAAAGCACACCCCGACGTTTTCAACGTTTTACTGCAAGTGCTAGACGATGGTAGACTTACAGACAACAAAGGAAGAACAGTTAATTTTAAAAATACCATCATCATCATGACCTCAAACATCGGTGCACAAATTATTCAAGAAGGTTATGAAAACATCAATGCTTCCAACAAAGAAAGTAAACTAGCAAGTATCCAATTAAAAGTATACGAAATACTAAAACAATCTGTACGTCCAGAATTTCTCAATCGAATTGATGAAACGGTCATGTTTAACCCACTATCTAGAGAAGATATAAAAGGAATTGTTAAAATTCAATTAGCAATTTTAAAAAATAGATTAACTAAAAATCATTTAAAGCTTGCTGCGTCAGAAGACGCTATTGATTGGCTAGCTCAATTAGGGTATGACCCTCAATTTGGAGCGAGACCTGTGAAAAGAGTGATGCAAAAACAAGTCCTTAATGAGCTTTCCAAACAGTTGCTTGCAGACCACATTGATACTTCCCAAACAATTGTTCTGGACGTGTTCGAAAATGCAATTGTATTTAGAAAAGCACTTCAAAATGAATTTCCCGTTATAGAAGACTGAGTATTCAATTGATTTCTTTCATCAATAAATTCTGATTATTTTCTATATTGAAAAGGAACAAATCACCTCATGCTAAAATTAAAGTATTTAATGATCTTCACCGGTCCACTTTTTGGAGCCATATCATTATGGTGCACTGGCTGGTGGACATGGTTACTGCCTGCGTATGCTTATTTACTCATTCCATTCCTGGAATTAATTATTCCCGCAAGTACTAAAAATTTTGATTCCGGGGAGGAGCAAAATGCGTTAAAGTCTCAATTTTATGATTTTATATTATACGCCCAAGTTCCTATTCAATACGGACTGCTTCTTCTTTTTCTATTGGGTATAACCATTCAAGACCTTCAATTCTTTGAGTTATCCGGACGTGTTGTTTCCTTTGGAGTTGCATGCGTCGTGCTAGGGATTAATGTTGCTCATGAATTAGGACACAGAACTAGCAAACTCGCTCGTGTGCTTTCAAAAGCCTTATTACTAACGAGTCTTTATATGCATTTCATCATTGAACACAATAAAGGACATCATAAACACGTAGGTACACCGCAAGATCCAGCTACAGCAAGAAAAGGCGAAATCTTGTATTTATTTTGGATACGGTCTATCACTAATAGTTATCTATCGGCATTAAAAATTGAGCAAAAACGACTAAAATCTCTCAACCATAAATGGTTATCCAAACAGAATCAAATATTACACTTTTTAGTATTGCAGACTACTTTAGTTACATCAGTTTATTTCTTCTTTAACCTTCAAGGTCTTTTATGTTTTTTGGGTGCCGCAACACTCGGTATTCTTTTTTTCGAAACAGTTAATTATCTAGAACATTATGGGCTAACCAGACAGAAAACAGCAAATGGAAACTACGAAAGAGTACGACCAATTCATTCATGGAATTCAAATCATGCAATTGGTCGTGCTATACTATTTGAGGTAACGAGACATTCTGACCATCATTATTTATCAAGTAGAAAGTATCAAGTACTTAGAAGTTTGGAAGAAGCTCCCCAATTACCGACGGGATATCCTCTAATGATTTTATGTGCATTGATCCCCCCTTTATGGTTTTTCATCATGCATCGGCACATGGATAAGATTAAAAAAGAACGACAAAATCTTGGTAACCCCATCACAAGTATCTCATGAAAACTTTGTACCTCATGCGCCATTCAAAAGCGCTAAATTCGTCAAAAGACAGCTCTGATTTCAATAGGCCACTTCATCCTCAAGGAGAGATTGATGCCCAAACTATGGGAAGCCGATTGTTAGTCAAGAACCCGATTCCTGAAATAATCATTTCTAGCCCTGCAAAAAGAGCATTAAATACAGCATTACAAGTGCTAAAGGAATTGCAAATTTCGAAAGAATCACTCATAACCAATACCAATTTGTACCTCGCATCCGCACAATCTATATTAACCGTAATTAATAATTCCAATAAATCTTTAAACAGCGTTTGTATAATTGGTCATAATCCAGGAATAAGCGAATTAATTTATTTGCTCACGGGTACCTCAATGAACATGACTACTTCAGCAATCGCGACTATTGAAATTGACTGTAACAATTGGAGTGAAGTATTTCACGGTTGTGGTCAATTGGTTAACTATGAACAACCCTGAATAGACTTTTTAACTTGGGAAATGCCCTCCCTAATCTCTCAACTTATTGGAAAACTTTTTTTCAAACTTTTCAATTTTCGGTCGAACTACAAATTGACAATACGGTTCTGTTCCATTCAATTCAAAATAATCTTGGTGGTAATTTTCAGCTGGGAAAAAATTTATCCATTTAGTAATTTCTGTAACAATAGGATTATTAAAAACACCCGAATTATTTAATGCAACCTTATATTCTTCAGCAATTTTACGTTGATTTTCGTTGTGGTAAAATATAACCGACCGGTAATGAGGACCAATATCATTTCCTTGCCTGTTAATCGTTGTGGGATCATGCATAGACCAGAATATTTCAAAAACTTCCGCTATTTTAATAATCTCAGGATCAAATTCAATTTCCACTACCTCTGCGTGGCCTGTTTTTTTACCACAAACTTCTCTGTAACTAGGATTAATTACATGCCCCCCACTAAATCCTGACCGAACCGCATGAACGCCTTCTAGACGGTTAAAAACGGCCTCAATACACCAAAAGCAACCTGCTCCCAAAGTAATTATTTCTGTTTTCGCCATCTACTACTATGGTTTTGATTTTCAATCAATTACTTTGCTCATGATCAAGTCATTACTAATTCAGATTCAGCTAATAAGGCGTAAAGCTTATCTGAAACTGATTTTCCAACCGGTACCAATGGTAATCGAACATGGTTATGACAGACATTCATGTATTTTAACACCTCTTTAATGCCTCCTGGGTTACCATCAGCAAATAGCCAATGAATCAAATCAAAAACTTGGTAATGGTGAATTCTTGCGTCAGCTAATCGACCTTCTATCGCCGCATGAATCATCTCTGCATAAATCCCTGGAAACGCATTACCAATTACAGAAATTAGTCCATCACCACCGCTGGCAATAACGGGAAGCGCAAGTGCGTCATCACCGCTTAAAACAGAGAAACCTTCAGGCCTATTTTTAATAATTTGCATGGTTTGTTCAAGATTTCCTGAAGCTTCTTTAACCGCTACAATATTGGCGAAATCTTCCGCACAACGCACCGTCGTTTCTGCAGTAACATTAGATCCGGTTCTGCCTGGCACATTGTACAAAATAATGTCCTTATCAGTAGCATTAGCAACAGCATGAAAATGAGCATAAATTCCATTTTGAGTCGGCTTATTGTATGCTGGGCTGACCGACAGAACACCATCAACATTGCTTAAATTAGCAGCCTCAAGCTGAGCACAAACCTCGCGTGTATTGTTCCCTCCTATTCCAATAACAACAGGAAGCTTTCCATTATTTATTTCCTGAATAAATTCAAGACTTGCCTTTTTCTCATCAGCAGAAAGCGTCACCGACTCACCTGTTGTACCGTGTACAACTAAATAATCCGTACCACCGTTTAATTGCAGCTCAATGAGTCTTTGTAAACCCGCGTAATCAATATTTCCGTTTTCACTAAAAGGTGTTACCAAGGCTACGCCTAGTCCTTTAAATTTACTCATGTCTTGAAATTTTCTACTAAAGTAAAGCAGGAAGGTGTAACTGCAAATTAAATTCTCAATTTAATCAAACCAGTATATACAATCGATTCAAGAATTAAATTTAGAAGCGTTAATCATGCCGATGTATTTATCCAGCTGCTCCATGTAATGATTCCACCCGTCTTCCTGAACGCCGATAAGCAAATCGCACGCCAATTCATTTTCAGCTGTATGCTTCCCAACTTTAAACTTGGCTCTTGAACGCAATAATGTAAATCTCAAGGGCACACAGTTACCTTCAGTCAAATCTATTAATAAATCAAATTTATCCCCAATAAACTTACCTGCAACCTTAGACGTCGGCTTTCCAAACCAATTCAAATCTTTTTTAAAAATATAATCTTGATCCAATCCATGACTTAAATAAGTTGCAGGCGACTTCTCATCCAAATAACCCAGTGCGAAAATTCGCTTCTGACCATACCTCTTTTTAATTTCTTTCATGTACCACTTAATGTGCTTAAGCGATCTTTCGTCATCAATTTTATACAATATTCCAATAGAAGATGCAGCGATCCAATTGCAAGAATGCACATCACGCTTTCTTGCCACCTCTTTTTTAAGCTGGTAATTGCCTACTGCTATTTGTATTTTATTAATCAAACCCATCACGTAATCATTAACAAATACTCCGCTTCCGTTATTAATTTGACACCCAACTTCTCAGCTTTGGCTAATTTGCTTGGCCCGATT
>Ga0315322_10000442_pt1 | contig 31027 bp, 24 predicted proteins | sample M110021515metaG_FD_203461 | JGI IMG/M metagenome (GOLD analysis project Ga0315322, IMG submission 203461) | Ammonia-oxidizing marine archaeal communities from Monterey Bay, California, United States - M1 100m 21515 | ecosystem: Environmental > Aquatic > Marine > Intertidal zone | place: USA...
GTGCTTTGCCTTGGACTGTTCGGACTGCTGGCTAGTTTTTCGGGCCTCAGTTCGTTCGTGGTGGCCACCGGATTCATCCTTTACTTCTTGATCAGCTGGTTCTACGGCACCATTCTCGAGACGTATTTCAACGGCCGGACGATTGGCAAATGGGCATGTGGCATTCGGGTCATTGATACCGACGGCCGTCCCATCAGCGGAAAGCGGGCCATGCTGAGAAACTTACTGCGCATTGCGGACATGGCACCCCCGGTTGCTATAAGTTCGTTTACAAACGAAGCCCTGCCGATTTTTTTTCCCACAGGAATGATTGGCTTGCTGACAATGATATGCACTCGCCGCATGCAACGTCTCGGTGATCTCGCTGCGGGTACCATGGTCATTGTTGACGAGCGCGGCTGGCGATTACCAGTTGCAAAGGTTGATGACCCCCGCGTTCCCGCGCTGGCATCATTTTTCCCCGGTGATTACCGCGTTAGCCGGAGCATGGCAAAAACACTGGCGATTTACGCCGAGCGAAGACATTACCTAACCCCCGCACGCCGCCGTGAGATCGCTCGCCACCTTGCAATCCCGTTGATTGACCGATTCGAGTTTCGGGCTGACATCGATCCTGATCTTTTGATGTACGCACTCTACTATCGAGTTTATCTTTCGGATTCGTCAGATGAGATCGCCGACTTGGGACCGCTCGCTGGCTTCAGTCCGCTCCGCCGTGATCAGAACAAGCCACAGGGCTTGCTGGGTGGCGTCCCCAATCCCATTTCACCTGCTGCAAACCGTTCACTCAGTGCCAGTGCCAGTGCCAGTGCCAAGCCAACACCAAAGGCGGGGGGTAATGTTCCAGACACTACCCTGCTGGGCAAATCGGTGCCGCGTCCTCGACCTAGCGGTAGCCAATCTGAAAGCAGACAACAACTCGGCACCCAGCAGGAAGCGCCTCGCTCGGAGGAGCAAAGATGAACGTAGCCAAGCTTTTGGAAAAGCGGCGTGTGCAATGGTCTGAACTTGAAAGACTTTGCGACTCAATGGAAATGCGGGGGCGAACGGACAAGTCAGGATTCAAGCATCACCGGGGTGCACAGGGCATTGCACGATTCTCGACCCTTTACCGAGCAGCCTGCGCTGACCTTGCTTTAGCAGACACCTACCAACTACCGCCGGGCACTGTCACCTACCTGCATCGACTGGTGGCGAGGGCTCATAACCAGTTGTACAGGGCAGATAAATTTGAGCCCAAAAGCTGGTCGACCATCATTTTCGAAACGGCTCCGAAACAAATCTTTTCTGATCCTTGTGTGCGGGTGGCCACGCTTGTGTTTTTTGGTTTATTTGCCTTAGCCATGTACCTTGGCCGCAACGACACCATCATCCCGGGATTTGCTGATCGCATGGTTGGGACCGAACAACTTTCAAGTCTGGAAGAGGCTTATGGAACGCCTCTCGCGGGATCCCTTGATCATTACGTTTCCATGTCCGGTTTTTACATCATGCACAACACCGGGATCGGCCTACGTTGTTTTGCGTATGGAATTCTATTGATCCCGTGCCTATTCACGCTTGCCTATAACGCACTCGCCTTGGGAACGATGTTTGGATACATGGCTCGGCCAGACGTCGCGGGTGGTGACAATTTTTTTGAGTTCGTAACCGCGCACGGTCCTTTTGAACTGACTGCCATCGCGTTAGCTGCCTCGGCGGGGTTGCGACTTGGCATCGGCGTGTTCTACACCGCAGGCTTGGCCCGTACGGATTCGATCCGTTTGAATGCCATGAAAGCTGTCCCAGTGATGGCCGCATCAGCCCTCCTTTTTACGCTGGCTGCCTTCACAGAAGGTTTCATTTCCCCTAGCCCTCTACCTTATGTATTCAAGGCTGCCTGGTCTGTTTTTTCCTCCGGGCTGATCAGTTTTTACTTCGTTGTGCTTGGTTTCCCTCGAGAAGCGAGCGAGTTTGCATCTCGGTTCCCAGCAGGAGACCAACCTGATGCAGCTTGACCAAACTCATGTGGTGATCCGCCTGCGCAAGTTCACCGAAATTGGCGACCTGTCGCTCATCATGATTCGACGGTATCCCGAAGCATTGCTGATTGGTTTTGGTACAGGGGCAATTGGCTGGGCAATTACCAACATGATCTTGCTCGGTTGGATTCCGTGGGAGGAGTCGCGGTACGGGCTGGATGATGAGGCAGCGTTTGGTGAAGTCTCGCGATACATGATTTGGATGACGCTACTTATCATCCTGCAAACGCCTGCTGCAGGTGTTTTTGCCACCCTCTATCTCGGGCAAGCAGTCTTTGAAAAGCGGCCGACGTGGAAGTACGTCACCTCCGAGGTCAAACGTCAATTCAAGCGATGGTTTTGGGTCTTGGGAGTTTGTCGCCTAGCAGTACCCACCATGATTCTGCTGGCCTTTCGGTGGGGCCAGCCTGTCTCTGGGTTCTGGGACGTCTTTATCCCGATCATCATTCTATTGTGGGCCACCGTGGTACGGGCAAATCGTCCGTTTGCACCAGAGATTCTGCTATTGGAGCAATGCCCATTACGAGGTTCGTCGGAATCTGCAATCACCATGGCCAAACGCTCCAAATCACTTCACGGCCCGATGAGTGGTGAACTCACCGGTCGCTTTGCATCTGTGTCACTCATCTTGACCAGCATCGCCTTGAGCTGCTTTTACACGCTCATTTGGTTCCGTGGTATCACGCTGGGATACTGGAACTTCATGAACTTGACCGTCCTACTCGTTTTCTTTCCGCTGGCATTGTGGTTTGTTGCGAGCGCGAGCGTGATCATTCGATTATTGAACTATCTGGACACAAGAATTCGACTCGAAGGATGGGAAGTTGAATTGTCGTTGCGAGCAGAATCATTGAGGCAATTCGGAAGTGAAGAGTCTGCTAGCACCTCTCCCCACACCGCAAAAAACAAAGCTGCGAAAACGGCTGACTCAGCTAAGCCGAAGTCTAAACGCTTGCAAACCGCGGGGGCAAACCGATGAATGTCATTGCAAAAACGCATGCGAGACCATCTTGCTCCCGACGAATACACCTGGCTCTGCTGAGTTTATTTTTATTCTCTTCGCTTGCCGATGGTCAGCAAACCGATGGTGTTGAAAATTCTCCTGTTAGTGACGCATTGCGTACAACCGTCTGGTTTGACGCAGAAAAGAACAGCCTGAAACCGGTTGATGTTCAACCGCAGATAGACGATTCACTGAATCGGAATAGTCGTTGGCTACCAAAACCACCACCGATAAAAAGCAACAAAGCCTCGAATGCAAACAAACTTCCTCAGCAGAACGCTGGTGGTGCGGCGGGTCCAACCACTGGACTCTTCAACACAGGACTTTCGGCGTTGAACTTACTCGGTTGGCTGACACTCGGAATCGTTGTGCTGGCTGGCGTGGCAGCAATCTTCTACGCCCTATCCCGAGCCGAATTGAACGCGAAGAATGTCGGAAAGAGTGGTAAGAGGGTGATCTCAGGAAAAACACCTGACGAACAAACGTTGGAACGCATGAAGCATTTACCCAAGGAACTGCGGCGGACGGATGTCAATCTGCGTTCGGAAGCTCAGCGGTTGATGCAAGACTCCCAGTACGACCAGGCCATCATCCTGTTGTTTGCTCACCAACTTCTACTACTTGATCGCTACGGAATGCTGCGTCTGAACCGCGGAAAGACCAACCGCAAGTACATTCGAGAGACACGCGCGTCCAATGAACAAGTGGCAAATTGCCTGGAGTCCACCATTGCTTCGTTTGAACGTTCTTATTTTGGCCGCCACAAAATCACTCGCAACGAGTTCGCAGACGCGTGGCGATTGAATGAACAGTTGGAAACAAGGCTTGTAGAAAAGTCGGGGGAAGCGGCATGAGATCGAGCGAAATCAAACTCCTGACAATACTCATGTCATGCAGCCTCTTGCTTACGGTTGGCTGTTTAGAGTTAGCAACAGACTACGGCAAAACAAGCGGCAGTTCAGCTTACTCAAGTATCAATGGTTACGGTACTTTTCGCCAGGCGATTAAAAACGCAGGATTCACTGACCGAGAGATGAACCGCCTCACGGATCGACTTAAGAGCAGCACAGACCTAGTGGTCTGGGCTCCTCAAAACGACGTCCCACTCAACCCCGAAGCGGTCGCGTGGATCGACTCTTGGCTGAAGCAGGCAAATCGCACACTGGTTTACATCAGCCCAGACAGCGGCAGTGAAGCTGAATACTGGGCGACAACCATGGCGACAGCACCAGCCGAAAAACGCATGGAATACCGGCGCCGGGTTGCCACCAGTCAGACACAACGCCAACAGATTCGATTCACCACACGTCAGCCACCCTCGTACGAATGGTTTACGATCAGCGAATTATCACAACCGGAAACCATCAAAGGCGTCAAAGGCTCTTGGGCCGCAAAAGCATTAGATGGGAACACACAGAGCACCGGGACCGTTGAACTGCCGTTAACACCGCTTGAGTATGAGGTCAGCACGGCGCTGAGCCCCAGTGATGACACGACGAGTGTTCTGCTGGAAACAAACAATGGCACCGCGTACGTTGCTAAAGTCACTTCAAACAAATGGAATGGCTCACAGATTTTCGTGATCTCATCAGGGTCTCTGCTTTCAAATTTCGGACTCACCCAAAGATCAAATCAGTTGTTGGCAGACAAGATCATCAAGGAAGCGGCGTTGGCCAAAAACTCGGGGCTGCGTGCCGGATTTCTCAATAACAATGGCACAGCGTTGACCGTTAGCAATGCAAATAATGGAGCCCCCGTTCCTAGTGGAATGGAATTATTAACAGTTTGGCCGATCAGCCTCCTTACCATGCACGGCATATTCCTCGGCTTCGTAATTTGCCTGATGCTGTGGCCCATCTTTGGACGCCCCCGAAAAATCTTTCACATAACCTCTGGAAACTTTGGTCATCACCTCGATGCTGTGGCAGCCCTGATGAAACGCGTCGGTGGTGAACGGTATGCTCGCACGAAGATCAGCGATTACATGAAACGCGTTCGTGGGGAAACGGCTGGTCCATGGATTCTCGACGAAGCCCCCATGAACGTGGCCCAACCGGTGCACACTCTGCGTCCCAGTCGACTGTCAGGCAGAACGACACAAGAAGTGAACTCTGGGGAAACACAACAAACCAACTCACAATCCAACTCAACTGAAGCTCCTGAATCACCGATGTCTTCCGAACACAAAAGTGAATCAGAGAAATCCCAACCTGATGGAAAATAACTTGAGTAACATACCACCAGAAACCAGCAGTGGTTCGACAGTAAACTCGGGCCAGACGTTAGTGAAGTCCGAAAAATTTGCACCAGTACAAAAGCTCTACAAAGATATCGCCGACGAAATCGGAAAACTCTTTGTCGGGCAAGAAGAACTGATCCTCGGAAGCCTGACCGCTCTTTTTGCCGGTGGTCATGTGTTGATTGAATCGGTTCCGGGGCTCGGCAAAACACTGTTTGTCCGCACGATGGGGCGAGTCTTGGGCTGTGAGTGTGGACGAATTCAGTTCACGGCAGACCTCATGCCATCCGATATCACGGGTGCCCCCGTGTATGACATGCAAAAGTCGGAGTTCCGATTCCGGGCTGGGCCTGTATTCACACAGTTCCTGCTGGCTGACGAGATTAACCGATCACCTGCGAAAACCCATGCGGCCCTGCTAGAAATCATGCAGGAATTCAGAGTTACCATTGATGGCACTAGTCATGAAGTACCGAGACCCTTTCTGGTAATGGCAACACAAAATCCCCTCGAAAGTGAAGGCACTTATAACCTCCCCGAAGCACAGCTCGACAGGTTCATGTTCCTTCTCAAGGTTGAATACCCGACTGCAAACGAAGAAATTGAGATTCTCAAACTACATAGTCAGCAGGTCGATTTGAACCAACGCTTGAATGACGAGGTAAAAACGGTGACCTCGCCGACTCAGTTGTTGGAGATGATCGACTTATGTTCTCAAGTCAGGATTGAAGACAGTCTGATTGATTACATCAATCGACTTGTGCGGGCGACACGCACGTGGCCAGCCTTCCACATCGGCGCCTCTCCGCGAGCTGGGCTTGCGCTGATGCAATCAGCCAGGGTCCTCGCCGCGTTCAGTGGACGTGACTTCGCGACTCCTGATGATGTTGTCGATATCACGCTACCCACGTTGCGTCACCGTATCCAACTGACAGCAGAAGCAGAGATCGAGGGCCGCACGTGCGATGAGGAACTCGGGACCCTTATTCGGGGCATCGAAGTACCTCGCGATTGAAGCAAGCGACTCTAGGGGGAAACCACAACTCGCACCAAGACCTGTACTGAGCGATGGACATGTACTGAGCGATGGACGTGTGGCAATCGACACGCTCACCCAAAACCCTCCCCTGAGTGCTGCCGCTAGAACGCGGGCCCCCATCACACAGAAGTCGCCTGAATGCTGCACCGCGACTAGGCCCATGAATTGGCTCAGTCCAGTGCCGATCTCTCCAATCCCGATCTATTGTCTCACTGAGGGCATTTGAGATCCATCGGCGTAGTGGAAGCGACAGCGGTCACAGAAGCCATTATCGCAGCGCTGCTGGCGGCTTTCCATGCTCGTGAATTTTGGCCAATCAATCAGAAACGTAAAGCGTGCGCCGCTATTGCGATTCAAAACTTGGCAAACTTTGCAACGCCCATTGCCGCGCCATTTCAAGTTTTTCACCTTGAGGTCCGTGAAGCATCAAAAGCCCCTCTGCTCCACCGACGATGTCAAAGACAGCCTCAACTTCGTCAGCTGTGAGAAGATTTTTGGCTTGGTACATCCGAACTTCAGCCAGGGTTCTTAGAGATCGAGACTGGGGACTTCCGACCAGAGCCTCGACGCGTCGTCGGGCGATTTCCGGGGTAAGAGCAGGCAAGTCAGACACGGTGGCTGATCGATCAATGAAACTGAGTAGCGAACGGAGCTGCGCCATCACATAATCACGCTCAGTCTGGCGGCCAGCTCGCGTCATCTGTGACGCTTCGACGTTTGACATTCCCTTGGAAACGATTTCCTGCTTGCCAGTAGCGACATTCATGAGTCGGCAACGGGATACGTTTTGCACGTTGTCGTTGCGTCCAGCTTTCAGCACTACCTCAAAGTGAAGCAACAAGTCCACTTGCGCGGCTCGTGCGCTAGGCATCACATCTGCAATGTCACCTTCCCCAAGAAAAATCAGTCCAGGTTGCCACATGGCCACGGGCTCACCAGCATCCATCAACAATTCATTGACAGCTCCACCGACGACATGTGAAGAAGCGGCGGGTGCTACGCCGTTACGGCCCGCCCCGTTATCCACTGGTGGCGGTGGTGCGGTAACGGTCGAGAAGAGCGGGCCAAACGCTCCGCTTTGAAAACGTTTTCTGAATTCTTCACCCACCACGTTTGCTACCAGCCCCAGATTCTTGTCGAACACGACACGTGCTTGGTCACTCAACATTTTTCTTGATGGGATCGACGGAGTTGCAGGTCCAGCTGCTCCGCCTTGTGGGCGTCCTGAGCCTCGGCCATAGCCTTGTTCCATTCCCATTTCGTCACCCATGCCCTCATTCATCCCATCTTCCATGCCTTCGTACATGCCTTCATCTTCGATCAATCCACCCAGTGCACCTCCACCGGGAAAGCCATCTCCACCCCCCCCTGAACCTCCACCTACGCTCAAATCACCCCCGCGGCCTCCACCGCCTCCAGGTGCACCGAAACCACCACCACCTCGACCACCACGTCCCGAGGAACTGGCTCCCTCTTGAATCGGTTGTGCATCACCGGTGATATCGCCGCGGATTGCCAAAGAAACGCCCCAGCGGATATTCCAAACGGGACGACGCAATAAAGCGTTGTACTTGACGGTCTGCAACGCAACCAAGGCATCTCGTTCCTCCACCGTCATGTGCCCGAACATCAACGCGAGAGCCAGCGGATGATTGCCAGCTTTGAACGCATCTTCCGCATCTCGCCCCAGAAATGGTCCCGACTCGGCGGCTGCCACCTGAGTGGGTGCAAACAGCGGTGAGAAACTGAGCTGGTCACGTAAGGAGACGAGAGGAGCACCATAAACATCCATCGCATCGGCTTGAGGCGAGGACACCATCGCACGCGATCCGGTACCACGCCCTCCACCGCTGCCATAGCCGCCGCCACTTCCATAGCCACCGTCATCACCATATCCGGCGCCATCGTCGCCAACATCGTCCATCATTTCATCCATATCTCCCTCGCTGCCGTAGCCTCGGCCCGAGCCCTCGTCGCCCATGTCCTCGTCGCCCATGTCCTCCTCGCCCATGTCCTCCTCGCCCTCCATCATTTCCTCTCCATAGCCCGATCCTCCGGCTTGTGGACTACGTGGGCCAGAGGGAGCTTGCGCTTGGACCGATCCGCTGGTTGATGCTGAAATGGCAAAGCCCAGCAAAAAGATGGTCAACGGGGAAAAAGCATGGCATTTGAGCGATTTCAAAAGGCCGTTTGCGACCTTGTCCGGAGTCACCGTTCGAAAAACAGGCATGTGATTCGAGTCTCAGAGAGGAGGATGATTAGTAACACGGAGGACCGTCTGCCGGTCTTAACCGTAAGGCAGATGGTATTTTGGGTAAGAAAAGTCATTCTTCGCAACAGAAGTTCGTACCCACAGGAACCCCGTATGCGTATGATAGACGGTTCTCAGCTGAAAAGGGTTGCTTTTCTCATCAATCCACCGAGTGGATCTTACTCTTAATTTTCTGAGATTTTCCCCAGCGGAAGGGAACCAGCCGCAGCATGATGCGTCCAAACACGTAAGTCTATCTAGATTCCGCCTCAACACCCCGAAAAAACGATGGCCAAACCCGTCGCCAGATCGCAAAAACGGAGAAGCCACCGTCGCAGACTGCTGGTTGAGCACCTGAGTGATCGGCGGGTTCTCGCCGCGATCACCGGGGCTGTTTTTGAGGATTTGAATCACTCTTTTCAGCTCGATGCTGGGGATGCAGAGGCACCCCACCGTTTGGTGTACATCGACGCCAACCAGAACACCCGCATTGACGCCGGTGAGCCATATGCACTTGCCGACAGCGAAGGCAATTATCGCTTCGACAACGTTCCTGACGGTATGCACGAGTTGCGATTATTCAACGGAACCGATACTCAGTTCCAGACAATGCCAATCTCGGCCACGCTTGCCGGCCCGATCTCGAGTGTAACAGCGGGCAGTCAATTGGCGAGCAATGGCCGGACACCGCTGGCTTTGACAAACCAGTCTGTGGTCTTCGGTAACCTTGATACTGGCGCCACGTCAGAGCTCAGTTTTGGAACACAGCTGACGAAATTGCAATTCTTGCCCGATGGCGACCTACTTGTCGTGGGCACAGGGGTAAACGGCGAAACCGCTTGGCAAGTCGACGTGGAAGCAGGCACGAGTACCGCCGTCAATCTGGCTGAAACGGACGCACCAACACCATGGGCCGACATCGCAATTGATCCCACAGGACGAGGTGTCCTGCTCGAGCCCACAATTTCAGCCGAAACAGGCGAAAGTGTGCTTGCGATCCGCGAGCTCGACGCCAGCAATACCGAGGCGATCTCCGTGTCGGAGGTTTTACAGACGATCCCGGCTGATGCTGAGGTCCTCGCCTCGGATGGTACGAGATCCGTATTTGCATGGTCGGACACTGGGGGAACCCAATTATCTCTTTGGAGTAACGCGACGGCGTCGTTCATCTCCAGTTCGGATGTCATTGGTTCTTTGACAAGCGAACTCGTGGCATTTGATGATACTGCGGGGATCATCGCAGTGCGAACAGCCTCCGGCGGTGTTGGGGTCTACGACACCGATGCCAATTTCGCACCGCTACACACACTACCTAACGCTCGTGGGCCAGTGGCCATCGATAGCTCGAGGGACCTACTGTTTTCCATCCCATCGGGTGACTCCAAGCTGCAATTATTGAACCTTCGTGATGGCGCGATGATCGCAGACATGGCGATTGATCTTTCCACGATCGGCCAAATCAGTCACCTGGCAGTGGGTGAAAGAAATGACTCCATCACGGTACTGGGCGCGGCGGGAATCACTGAAATTGCTCTCCGCCGAGTAGATGCCCACAAAGTGACCGTGGCGAACAACACCGATGTTGATGATGTGTTGTTCGGAATCGGTGTCGAAGGATCCAACACAGCGCCTGCTTACGACCCCGAGGCTCCCACCTTCACAACCAAAGAGGATCGCGGTTTCCTGCGACTTGCCCCCGCCGCACTGGCGAACTCGAGCGACGCTGAGGACGATGAATACGTTGTATTGCAGCGTGGTCCTGCTGGAAACGGTGTTGCCATCATCAGTGTTGACGGCATGTTCAGCTACTCTCCCAACCCTGACTTCAACGGTGTCGATACCATTGATGTTTCGTTGCACGACGGACGTGATGTGGGGGTTATCGAAGCAGTCACAGTGATCGTTGAAGCGGTTCCTGATTCACCGTCTGGTATCTCAGATGACCTTGACGATGTCCCTGAAAATCTGGGACCGGATGAAGTCATAGGCGACATCGAAGTAATCGATGCTGATGGCCTCGGTGGCATGCCGCACACCATCGTAGTGAACGACCCCCGCTTTGTAGTCGACAACGGAAAGCTAATCTTTGTTGGCGGAGACTTGGACTTCGAAACGGAGCCAAGCATTTCCTTGACCATTTCCGCGACCGATGTTGAGACCGACACAACGATCGAACGCATTGTTTCCGTGACCATCTTGGATGCCAATGATCCCATCGATGGTATCTCACCCAACACAGCCCAGGTCACCGAAAATAGCGAAGGTGCACTCGTTTGTGCAATTCAGGTGTCTGATCCGGACGCCGACGATACGCACTCACTAACGGTTGATGATGGACGGTTCCGAGTTTCCAACGGAAATCTCTATCTCGCAGAAGGTGTCTCGCTCGATTACGAGCAAACTTCCGTGATCATCGTCAACATGACCGCCGTGGACTCCGGAGGCGAGACATTTACCGCTCCCATCCGAGTGACTGTGATTGACGTCGAAGAACAACCCACCACGATTGCACTATCCGGACAGGATGTAATGGAATGGGTCAGGGGTGCTCCTGTCGGTTCTGTCAGTGTGGACGGAAAAACGCCGAGTGACAGATTCTCACTGTCGGTCAGTGATCCCAGATTTGAAATTGCTGGCAAACAATTGAAATTGCTTGACAGCGAGATGCTGAACCGAGACGAGCAGCATCAGGTTTTCCTGACGGTAAGCGTCAGCGACACCTTGGCTGAGTTTGGACGTTTGGACAAGGATTTCCTAATTCAAATCCAGCGAAATGCAGCTCCGAACCATAATCCCGACGATCCCTTTGATGTTGATGGTAACGGCAAAGGAACAACAGGAGACGCACTCCACATCCTGAACTACATCAATATCTATGGCCCAGGGAACATCACGCCTGACATCGCTGACATGTATTACGACGTAAACGGAGACGGACTCGTCACGCCCCTAGATGTTCTTCTGCTTCTCAACGAACTCAATCGCAGGTCATTGGGCGGCACTGTTAGCAATGGCGAAGGCTCACCGGAGGGCGAGCAGGTGGTACCAACAGATCCCGCCAACCGACTTGGGGAAGCAGAGTCACTTTCAGATCCCCAACTCACACCCCATGGACCGGAGGAGTTCGTCGCACCGACGATTTCCCAGAGCGGCGAATCTGCTGAGACTGATAATTCATCAACAGGCTCTCAGTCTCGATCCTACGCTGACCGAGTCGACCAGACGCTACGTCTGCTATCAGACGAGGACAACTGAGTAGGCCAAGGCAACTGAGCAGACCAAGGTAAGCGGGCAGAAGATTCGTCCCTGGCAGTGGCATGAACTGAGTGAATCGGCGTCCTGCTACAAGCCTCAATCTGCTTCCTATTTCTCCACGGCGGTTCATCTTTGCCTAGCGAATGAACCACGTAGGGGTGATCAACCCGATTGACCCTTTTTTCTGCGGGAAGGCCAACCCATCGACTAGCTTTCAGCCGACGGGGAATCGGCTGCAAGCCGTTCCCGCTGAGCCAGCAGCTTCTTCTGGTATTGCGACTGAACGACATCTACCAGAATCAATACTGCAAGCACAAAGTAAAAGGTGCTCTTTGCCATCGGAGTGACGTGATGACCTCCGAGTTGCAACTCAGCGAGATGCCCCCCCTCACTCACTAACATCACTCCCACGATGAATAGCACAAACAATCCCAAGACTTCATACATACGATTCTTTTTAAGAAATTCAGCGACGAAGTCAGCCGCCCACATCATCAGCAACCCACTGACGATGATGGCCACGGCCATGATCCAAAAATTACTTGTCAGAGCCATGGCACTGAGGATGGAATCGAAGGAAAACACCAGATTCATGATCACGATCAAAGTCACTGCTTTTTTGACCGACGTTCCTGCTGATTTCCCCGGTGAGCCTGAAAGATCATCGCTTGCCAGCATGTGGTAGATTTCCTTGACTGCTGTCCAGAGGATGAACGCACCACCACCCAGCACAATCAGGCTGTGCCCAGTTAACGACATCGCAATCAAGTCGCTATCCCCAGTCTCGAAAAATGGCGTCTGCAAGCGTTGAATCAAAGTGACAACCACAAACAGCAGAACGATGCGAAATGCGATTGCTAAACCAATTCCCCAACGCCGAACCATTGATTGCTTCTCGGCGGGCACACGTTTGCTCTCAATCGAGATGTAGAGCAGGTTATCGAAGCCGAGAACAGCCTGAAGCAGTATTAACATTCCCAAGGTAAAGATACCGGAAAGGGACCAGAATTCCTGAGCCGCTGGAGACTCGGGACCGGCATCGGACACCACTTCAGCCAGCAAAAGCGTTCCCTGAACAATCTCTGGAAAATCGATTAGTTCCAACATCGCGTATTCTCCTGATCCAAATGTGACACAGATGCTCCCCATCACGCAAAAAACATCGCGCCATGGCTCCAAAGATGCTCGCCAGAGTATGATGCGGCGGATTCCACACGCCTACCAGACAAACCCCGATTCAGGTCACAAGACTGATGAAAATCATCATTACTTTTCTGTTCCTAAGTATCGCCATGCTGCCCACGAACTCCAGCGTGACCGCTGAGTCACCTCAGTACTACGAGATTCGCAGTTACCTGCTTGGTGAACAGGGTGATGCCGAGGCAATTCATGAATACCTGCGTGATGCCTTCGTGCCTGCAATGAATCGACAGAATACGGGGCCAATCGGGGTATTTCACAATGCAGCCGAGGATGAGTCAGGCAGCCCACGGATTGTGGTTGTTATTCCTCATGAAAACGCAGATTTGATTCCCGTCTGCAAAAGCAAATTGGAGAAGGACGCCGAATACCAGAAAGCCGCCCAATCCTATCTGGCCCGGGGTCCAAAAAACTCTCCTTATGAGCGGATTGAGAGCGAGTTATTAGTGGCGATGGACTGCATGCCACTACTGAAAGTCCCCGAGAATCAGCTAAAAAACCCGAAGCGAGTTTTCGAGCTCCGTGTATACGAAAGTGCCAACGAACGGCTGGGTGACCTGAAAGTCCATATGTTCAATAACGGCGAGGTACCCATCTTCCTCGACTGCGGCATCCAACCCATTTTCATCGGGCAAGCGGTCATTGGTCCCTTTACCCCGAATCTCAGCTACCTGACGGCCTACCCTAACGAAAAGGCTCGGACCGAAGCTTGGACAGCTTTTCGCTCCCACCCGGACTGGCAGGTCTTGAAGAAAATATCCAAATACGCGGGGACCGTCAGCAAAATTCACAAATATGTGCTGACGCCAGCGAAGTATTCACAGATCTAACCAAACTGGTTTGAATTCTAACGAAACATTGGCAACTGGCAGATTAGTGCTCTCCGCATTACCCAGTCGTTAAACCCAATGTCATGCCACGTGAACGATCCTCAATTCCTTCGTCGCGGAGGCTGGGAATTGGGGCGATTTATCGGTACGATTTGGCCCATGACACCAATGATGCGGCAGTACCACGAGGCGAAAGCAGCATGCGGAGACGCATTGCTGTTTTTTCGCATGGGCGACTTCTACGAACTCTTTCTCGACGACGCCAAAGTAGCGGCGAAAATTCTGGGCCTGAACCTCACCAGCAGAGACAAGGACAGTGACAACCCCACAGCGATGGCAGGCTTTCCGCATCATCAACTCGACTCCTACCTGCAAAAGTTGATCAAAGCTGGATTTCGAGCTGCCGTGTGCGAACAGGTCGAAGATCCTAAAACGGCCAAAGGCTTGGTCAAGCGAGAAGTCACCCGCATCGTCAGTGCAGGTACCCTGACTGACGATGGGCTTCTGAACCCCAACGAAGCCAACTATGTTGCGGCGATCTGCCTGCAGCACGACAAACGTGGCGGTAAGGCAAACGACGACCCCCAAGTAGGAATCGCATGGGCAGAACTTTCGAGTGGCAGGTTTGAAGCCGGCACCTTTGCAAAGTCACGTATCGAGGATGAACTCGAAAGAATTGGCCCAGCGGAAGTAATCTTCCGCGAAGATGATGTGCACTTCAGTCCTGACACGACCGCGCCGTGGTCATGGACTCCGCGGCCGGCATGGAGCTTTGCTGAAGATTCTGCAACCGAAACACTGTGCAAGCAGCTTTCAGTACACAACCTTGAAGGCTTCGGTTTTGAACCGACCGATGTGCCGGCAATCCGTGCTGCGGGAGCCGTGCTGACCTATCTTCAAGAAACGCAACGAAGCGGTCTGGACCACTTCCAATCTCTTACGTCTCACCGCCGCAGTGGCTTTCTGCAAATTGATGCAGCGACTCGACGTAGCCTTGAAATCACGCGTACGCTGAGAAGCGGGTCCCGCGAGGGTTCCTTGTTGGGTGTCATCGACCTCACCTGCACCCCGATGGGCTCGCGTTTACTGGCAGATTGGATTTCAGCTCCCCTGATTAACACAACAGGAATCAACCAGCGTCTTGACGCTGTTGAAATGCTGTCGGCAGAAACGGGGTTTCGATCTGACACGCAAAAGACTTTGAACCAGACCTTTGACCTGACTCGCTTGCTGGGTCGCATTGCCACAGGCAGAACTGGCCCGCGTGATCTGCAACAGGTTGCACGCACCCTTGCCAGCCTGCCATTGCTGAAAGCCCAACTCGCGGGCAGACAACCTGAACGCCTTCGTTTTATCGACGCACATTTGCATCTATGCCCTGAGCTTCGCGAAAAACTTGAATCAGGCCTCGCTGACGAATGCCCGCTGACTGCTACTGATGGAAATTTCATTCGCGAAGGATTCGATACTGAACTTGATGAGTTACGAACCCTCGCCAAGGGAGGCAAGGAATGGATAGCTGCCTACCAACGTGACCAGATGGAACAGACTGGAATTGCCAACCTCAAAGTTGGGTACAACAAAGTATTCGGATATTACCTCGAAGCCACAAATGCACATCGCGACAAAGTTCCCGACTTTTATATCCGCAAGCAAACGCTAAAAAACTGCGAGCGTTTCATCACGCCCGAACTGAAAGAATACGAAGAGAAGGTGCTGGCTGCCGATGAAAAGGCGTCAACACGAGAGCAACTTTTATTCCAACAACTTCGTGACGAAACGCACCGGCAGCTATCAACGCTGCAGGAAGTGGCCATGGCGATCGCGGAAATGGACGCGTTGGCTGCGTTGGGTGAAATTTCAAGCCGAAGGGGTTGGGTGCGGCCCAGCTTGAATGATGAATCGGTATTACGAATCAATGGCGGACGCCACCCCGTGCTTGACGTCACTTTGCCACAAGGTGAATTTGTTCCCAACGATTGCGTGCAATCGCCCGAAACGGGCATGATCCTGCTGATTACCGGCCCCAACATGGCCGGAAAAAGCACTTACATTCGGCAAGTCGCGTTGATCACCCTACTCGCTCAGGCAGGCTCGTTTGTACCCGCTGATTCCGCAGACATCGGTATCGCTGACCGTGTCTTTGCACGCGTGGGAGCAAGTGATGAACTGAGTCGCGGTCAAAGCACGTTCATGGTGGAAATGGTAGAGACGGCAAGGATTCTCAACACCGCCACCTCGCGCAGCCTTGTCATTCTGGATGAAATTGGGCGAGGAACCAGTACCTACGACGGACTCTCACTCGCTTGGGCAATCACCGAGCATCTGCACGAACAAATTGGTTGCCGGACTCTCTTTGCCACGCACTATCACGAATTGACTCAACTGTCCGAATCGCTGCCTCGCGTTTCCAACCTGAACGTGGCAGTCAAAGAGTGGGACGATGAGGTCGTATTCTTGCACCGCATTGTCGAAGGAGGTGCTGACAAGAGCTACGGCATTCATGTTGCAAGACTTGCTGGAATACCGGCTGAAGTCAACGAGCGAGCCAAGGATGTTCTTTCGCAACTGGAGGCTGACCATCGTGATGCATTTGATCGACCGACCATTCAAACCCCCGGCCCGGATACAGCGAACGGGCAATACCAATTGACACTATTCGGATTTGCAGATCACCCACTACTGGACGAAGTGCAAAAACTGGATGTCAACGCCATGACACCGATGGATGCGATGAAATTCATTTCGGATGCCCAACAGAAATTGAAAAACGACGCGCCAGCGCAACAAGCTTCACCGCCTCACCAAGCGTGAGAATTCTGGACGAGTTCCCGATACTGCTTTTCCAGCGTTGCTTTGAGTCTTGCAGTTCTTGCAGGATCCTCATCTGCAACATTTTTTGACTCGCCAATGTCTGTACCAAGATCATAAACCTCGATGTCAGTAAGTTTGGCATCGCGCACCAGAATCGCACTATCGACAGTAATATTCTGCAACTTGGCAAGCTTCCCACCATTCAATTTTGCCAAGACCTTCCACCGTCCATCACGCATGGCGACTCTGGCATCGTTAAGTGCATTGAAGTACGCCCAGACAAGAGGTTTTTCGCGAACAAGCTGCTTGCCTTCCAGTACCGGCAAAAAATCCGTGCCGTCGAGGGCAAGATTTACGGGGACTTCTGCGTTTGCTAAAGCACAAAACGTGGGTAACAAATCAAGAGCAGACACGGGTGTTGAAACAGGCTTTTCCGCAGGTTGAATCCGTGCTCTCCAGTTCATGATTCCTGCCACACGAAAACCCGCATCCGTCGTGTGCAACTTCATGCCCCGAAGTGGCCCGGGACGTCCATAGGAACGTGCCGCGCCACGATAACGGTTCAATGTCTCTGGACCGTTGTCCGAGGTAAATACGATCAGAGTGTTATCACGTCGATTCAGTTTCTCAAGTCCTTCGAGCAACTCACCAACAGCCGCATCGACATTGGCAACGTTCGCAAAGTACTGTGCCTCATTACGATCCTTGGCTGCCCCAGCATACGTTTGGACGAGAGCAGGGGGTGACTCGATTGGCTCATGAGGTTCATGAAATGCGGCATAAATAAAGAAGGGACGGTCAGGGTCACATGTCTCAAGCCAAGTGATTGCCTCATCGACAACGATTTGACAACTGAAATCCTCTATCAAGCCAACTGCATCTCCATTTCGAACATAATTACGGGGATGGCGGTGAGACGGAGATGCATTGTTCTGTGTTGCCAGCCAATGATCGAACCCAAAGTCGCCGGGTTGTGGTTGCCTGTCATTATTGAATTCACTGTTGCAGTGCCATTTACCAGCCATGCAAGTTTGATAGCCGGCGTCCTTGAGTAGTTTTGCGATTGTGATTTCGGAAGCTCTCATATGCACCAATTCACGTCGATTCTGCGTTGTTTTCTTGGCTTCCGGGATCCAGTCGTAGACACCTGCACGATTGGGACTACGACCTGTCAGCAACCCCACACGTGAAGGTGAGCAGACGGGAGCGGTTGAATAGAAGTTGCTGAAGAGCACTCCGGTTTCTGCCAACTCATTTAAATGCGGAGTCTTGATGACAGGGTGCCCGTAACACTCCAAATCGCCGTAACCCAGGTCATCACAAAGTACAACAACGATGTTGGGGCGATCCTCCGCTGCCCACGCAAATCCAAACAGAAACGACGAAGCGATTAAACAGCGAGCAAAAATGAACATACAAGCAGCCAGATGATTGATTACCGGTCATGGAATGGGAGGCGTCCAAGTATACTCTGCCGAGCCTCATTCGGTCGTAACCGACGAACATTCCAACGCGTGCCCTGCGGTGCCTCTTTCTACGGCTCGCAGGCTCAGAAAAACAACGGACTGGACCAAAACGGACACTGCGTTTAGGCTGGCGTTTGCAGCAACAAGAGTAGATCCACTGAAGCTCGATGACTGTCTCAACCCCACTCACGCGGAGTCTGTCCTGAGCCCGATCATCACACTTACTGGAGTCACCAAGCGCTACAGCAGCTTCCGGGCTCTGGACGATGTTTCGCTGGAGATCCAACCTGGAATCACAGGTTTGCTTGGCCCAAATGGCTCAGGAAAAAGCACTCTCATCAAATCGCTACTTGGATTGGTCAGCAATCATCAGGGCATGGGCACGGTGCTGGGTTTGCAGTGGCCTCGCGAGGTTCGTGAGATCCGTGATCGCGTGGGGTACCTGCCAGAAGACGATTGCTACATCGCGGGGCTGACCGGGATTGAAGCTGTCGCATTCATGGCAAATCTGTCAGGCCTTCCCAAGACAGAAGGTTTGAGAAGAGCTCACGAGATCACCGATTTTTGTGACATTGGCGAAGAGAAGTATCGCAGTGTCGAAGCTTATTCGACCGGCATGCGTCAGAAATTGAAATTTGCACAGGCTCTCGTTCACGATCCCCCCTTCCTGATCCTCGATGAACCAACCACCGGCCTTGATCCCGACCAACGTGATGCCATGCTCCGTCGCATCCACACGTTAGCCAGGGAACACGGAAAATCCATTTTGCTATCGACTCACATCTTGCCAGACGTGAAGGCAGTGTGTGATCAAGTCGTCATTCTGGCTCGCGGCAAGGTACGGGTTCATGATTCGATGGAAAACCTCAGCAAACCGGCAGAACCCACGTTGAACGTGATGATCTATGGGCAAAAAGATGCGTTCCTCAGTGGTCTCGATAAAGCGGGATACACCGTGACAGCCAAGGCAGATGGCACACTCAAGATCATTGGCGTAGGCGTCGATCAAGTTTCCAACGTGTGGGACATTGCGGCAACTACGAAAGCTTCCATTCGCCGCCTCGCGCCGGCGCAGAACTCTCTGGAAGAAATTTTCTTTCAAGCCGTATCCGCATCGGAGCATCGCTAATATGCCAGTGCATGATCTCGGATATCGAAAGTGGGTCGGCAAACGCAATCACCAACTGATCCGCCCTCTGTTTGTAGCCCGAAGCGGAATCACACTGATTTGGCGGCGGCGAATGCTGAAACTGCTTTTGATGGTTGCATGGCTGCCGATTGCCATCCCCGCCATTGGCATTTTCTGCTTTGAGCAGGGGATTACTGATGTGACCTATCGCAGGGTGATCATCCGGACTTTGCAAGGTCCAATGGAACGCCCCGATCTTGCGGCGCAGATGCTCCAAGATCCCGTTAGCGTTCGGCATGAGGTTTGGTCGACGCTGATTCTTGGATTCTTCCGTGTCCCGCAGTTGTATTCGATGGTCCTCCTGATTGGCCTGATCGCGCCGCTGCTAATTTCCTATGACCTGCGTAGCAAAGCCTATCTGCAGTACTTCTCACGTCCACTCTCACCGAATGAATACATCGTTGGCAAGTCAGCAGTGATCTGGTTCTTTCTGGGCATGATCACGACGCTTCCGGGGCTGACGCTTTACTTGCTGGGAGTCCTACTCTCCCCCGAAATATCGGTGGTCGGTATGACATGGGACATTCCTCTACGCATTCTACTTGCCTCTGTAGCGTTGATTATTCCCACCACTGCGTTAGCAATTAGCTACTCAGCATGCACCGTCGAGAATCGCTATGCATCCTTTGCATGGTTTGCAACATGGATCATGGGATCAGTGGCTTATCAAGTCCTCACCAACGCGCCACGCATGGGACGCGGTCGTAGAAACAGCATCAATATGGATGTGGATACGGAACGTTGGCTATTGGTTTCGCCCTACCACACCCTCGGCAAAGTGGAGACGTGGATATTCGGCCTTGATACCGGCGAATCATCGGTCTGGCCAGCGATATTGATTCTGCTCGCAATCACAGTAATCGGCACCCTCTTCGTTCGAAGCCGTCTTATCGCAAGGCTAAGTGTTTGATGATTCAACTCGAAAAGGTGTCCAAACTGTACGGTACTGTCATTGGAGCGAATGATCTGACGGTCGAATTGGGGGCAGGTGCGTATGGCATTGTGGGTCCGAACGGCTCTGGAAAAACAACGTTGATCAATCTTTTGACCGGGCAACTGAGACCGACACTCGGCAAAGTTTCTGTCTTTGCCCAAGATCCATGGCGTAACCGAAAACTGCTGCGACGAATCGGCCTGTGCCCTGCAACAGACGTCCTGTACCCCAACGTGTCTGCCTACGAATGGGTCACCTATCAAGTCCGCCTGCATGGACTGTCCCAAGCGGACAGCAAGCAATGGGCTACCGAAAGCCTTGCACAGGTTCAGATGACCGAAAACATGCACCGGCCGATGGGTGAGTACTCATTGGGAATGAGACAACGAACGAAGATTGCCCAAGCTTTGGCACACCGACCCGAGTTGCTGATTCTCGATGAACCCTACAACGGACTCGATCCTGTCGGACGCCATCAGATGACCCAGCTTCTGATCCAGCTTTCAGAGCAGGGAACCAGCCTGCTGTTTGCAAGTCATGTGCTTCACGAAATCGAAGAAATCACTTCGTCGTTTCTGTTGATTCACGGGGGCCGATTACTTGCATCAGGGACGGCGAGTGAAGTCGAGCAGATCATTGCGGACACGCCTCAAGAGGTCGTGCTCATCGGCCCTGACGTTCCCAAGTTGATCCCTCACTTGGCAGATCAAGCTTGGGTCGATTCGATCCAACTGCTTGCAGAGCGAACAGAGCTGAGAATCGGTCTCCGTGATCCCTCAAATCTATACCACTCTGTTGCCGACTGGATCAGTAACGATCAGCTACAAATTGATCAGTTCCAGACCGCCAACAGCAACCTCACGGCAGTCTTCGAATCACTGCTGCGACACCATCGTGGAGAATCAAAGTGAATCCACTCCTTATACTCAATGTCGTCCGCTTCGAGATTCGTCGCTCATTATCACCGGGACGCATTGCGATCTGGAGCATTCTTGTTCTGTTTCCGATCGCACTCGTGGCCGCCCTCCGCTTGCTCAGCAGTCGAGCTGCAGAAAATGCCGAGGCTTGGGGGATGGCCCTATATTTTCTGGTCCCCGAGGTTGTTTGCCTGCTCGGCTTACTACTCTGGGCCACGCCCGCTGTCAGCACCGAGGTTGAAGGTCAAACTTGGATCTATCTGGCGATGCGTAGATCGGGAAGAAACCTGGTGCTCATCGGCAAATACCTCACGGCAGTACTCTGGTCATGCTCAGCGGCATGTGTCGCTACGACGGTCTGCACGATCATCATGGGAAGTGCCGGCGGGCTTCAACTTTGGTTTGTCATTTGTGTCCTATCACTTCTGTCTTGCCTTGCACATGCAGCTCTCTACATCTTGATTGGAACGGTCTTTTTTCGCCGCACGATGGTGACAGCTGTTTTCTATACACTGCTTATTGAGTACGGCCTTGCCTTCGTACCAGCGATGGCCAATCGATTGACCATCAACTACCGGCTACGTGGACTACTCGCAGAATGGATGGACTGGACCACAGCAAGAACGGTCACGGAAAACATTGGAGGTCAGGAATCTGCATGGGTTCACATCGTGGTACTACTGGCCACCTCTATCGCCCTAGTGACGGCATCCATCCTGAGACTGACGTGGACTGAGCTACCCACGCAGCAGGAGGGCTAGCGTGCATTGGTGCGGGCGACGCAAGTCCGCGGCCCCCCCATTGCCGAAAAACGGCAAGGCGACATCTGAGCAGAAACTGGCCGCGACAACAGAGGTGTGACCGTACGCGGTACAGTCTGAAATAACCACTCGTAAAAAACGAATCTTAGCCAACACCATCATGCCACCGATGTGGCACCGCTGCGTGATGTTACCCAGGCTTAGGACAAGGATCCGCCCAAGACACACCGCACTCATGTCTTACCGCGGGTGTCGCTCACGAGATGAACTTCGTGTCCCGCAGGTCAAGCGTTTGAGTGTTTCACCAACGGTTTCCAAGCGGTGTCTAACCATCGCAACAGCCACCTAGCGGTGCAAAAATCTCTGCTGGCAACCACAACCTTCTGACTACAACTTTGGCACAGGTCGCTTGGCAACCTTTTTGAGCATCCGTGCCTTGTCGTCCTGTGCAGGACGCGGGACATTGTTGTTATTGTTGTTCCCAGCTCCTCGTGGGGCGGGTGGTGCGAGATCCGTGAAGGATTCTTCCCACTTCCATCCGATGGGAACGGAAAGTTCCTGCTGAGCCAGCAATGCCCACGGGGTGCCTTTATGCTCACTGGCGACCGCCTTCAGGAGTTCGGTGGCTGTTTCGGCCTCGTTTTTCCACTTGCTTCCAACCGAGATTTCTTCGCTTGGCTCGAGCTCCCAAGTGTTATTCTTGCCATCCTCGAATGACATCCCACGCTTGGCTTTCGCCAGCATTGCGTTATAGGTTTCAGTTCGCACCTTTTGAGCCAAAACGCGTCCCATCGCGAGATCGAACCCGGCCTTCCATCGCAGGCTCTGTTCTTCGTCACGAACTTTCATGCCCGGATTGAGAGTCTGAGCCATTCTTACAAGTGTTGGCTCCAGCTTCGCGGCATCCTGTTGGGCAGACGTAAGATCCCCTACCAATTGCGGTTCACTCATCTTCACGAATCGTGTTTTTGGCCTCGCCAAACCACTTGCAGGCTTCATCTGAGCCGCACTGACCAGTGCCTGCCGCAGCGGGCTCTCTTTGACCATGTTGACGTAGTCCTGCTGGGACAGGTAATCAGGGCGATAACGTGACATTGCGACAGGATCAAAGAAGTACTTGAGGTCCGACGCATAGGGGTCGATTTCACCACGATTGACCTTACGGTTCACGTTACGATTGGGATGAACGGTGAAGTAGATCCCGCCGGTCTCATAGCAAAGTCGTGTCAGGGCGTAAGGTCCGAACCCACTATCGATCACAGGCTCGGCTTCGAAATTTGCCGTAAATCCAACCTGCACGCGTTCGGGCAGGAAAGTTTCGGGGCCTTGATCAACCTGTGCCCACTGAGGTGATTGGTCGTACTTTGGATCCGGATCGACATACTTCACAAGGCTGTGTGCCCGGCCGAAAGGAGCAGGAACCCCAATGACATAGACAGGGATCGCAAGCTTGCGGCAGGAACTGATTGATTTCTCGAGCATATTTCCGTCATCGCCTTTTTCATCGGTGACCACGACGAACAAAACATTGCGTTGAGGCTCACGCCCAGCACGCATCCTCCGGAAACCTTTGTACTTGTCAGCGGCCGATGAGATAGCACTGAACACTTTCTCTTCACCAGTCGAGTCGACTTGAATGTTGTCAACGATTGATTTGATTTCTTCCAGATCCTCAGTTGGCTCTTCAGTGTAAAGCGTGACGTTGCTACCGAATCCGATAACGGATGTCAGCAGAGGTTGGTCGTTTTTCTCTTTCGAAAACGCCTCAATTTCGCTGTCCTTGGCAATTCCGAGCTCGGTGTAAATTCGCTCGAAGCGATCACGAATCTCTTGGCGTTGGCGATGCAACGAACCGCTTTGGTCAAACAGCCAAACCACAAGCGTGGGGCGTTCTTCCAACGATTGCAGAATTTCAAAAGTCAGGCGGTCAACGGCACCCTTTGCACCCTGCGTCCCCTGGCCAACTTTTCCTTTCAAATCTTCCAATTTGTCCAAGGGAGCGACAGCTTGCTCGAACATATTGTTCACCTCGATCTGACCCAACTCAGCTGGATCAAGTTCGACCGGATTCGGGATTTCAGCTTGTTCCGAAAAGACTGCAGCGGAAGCTTCTGCCATGTCCATCTCGGCGTCGCTGTTCGCGCCAACCTCAGTCTGCTCGACCTCACTGTAAGTGATCTCCTCGATGGTCTCGATCTTCTCACGCTCATATTCTGGCGGAGAAACCAAAACCACAGCCTCATCGTCCACCTCCGCACGAAGTGGCACGAGAGCCAAAGTCAGAATGATGATCAGATGAACCAACATACTGCCGATGAGGGCAGTCGCCTCCTCATTCTCGAGCAAAGACTCATCCGCCAGTTCAGCCTCATCCCAAGCATCGACACTTTCTGCTCCATTTTGGGGCGTTGCGTCCGCTGGTTGATTCGACTCTGGGCCTGAAGAAGGAGGGGTCATGCTTGACATCGCTAACTGCCTTTGAAGAGTAGTTCACCCAAATTGGTGCTTTTAGTGGAATCGGTGTTTACCGCCCACTAGCAAGACATTTTCACCCAACCCACACAAACTTTCAACTTGGAAGCTGGATAAGTTTCGTGTTCCTGCGAAAATTGCCTCACAGTTCTAACGACCAAACGCCACGCATGTACCCCGAGGCGATTTTACTTTTAGCATCTTCCGTGAAATACATGAAACGAACCCAAATCCACCAGCTCAAAACACCGTTACTGCGACAAAACCTTGCCCCCAAGCCACACGAACCCCCTCCAGAGAGCTACGCCCAGCCCAATGAGTGAACGTTTGATCGCCATCGGAGATATTTACGGCTGCAAAACTGCTTTGGAACATCTGCTCGACTCGATTCACCCCACTGCGGAGGACACCATCGTGACTCTAGGTGATTACATCGATCGAGGACCGGATTCGCGTGGTGTGATCGAGCGACTGATACAACTGGGCAAAGAAACGCGACATGTGGGCCGGATGGGGAATCACGAAGAAATGATGCTCGAAGTGGTGAAGCAACGGACCCCGCATGAGATGTGGTTACGTCATGGTGGCGTTGAGACTCTGGTCAGCTATTCGTTTGCCGGTAGCCTCGATTTTCTGCCAGACTCACATTGAGAGTTCTTTGCGTCACTCGTTGATTTTCATGAAGAGCGTGGGCATTTCTTCACGCATGCAGCTTACGCACCGAAAATCGCGCTCAACGAGCAAGCGGCCGATATGCTTCGCTGGCACTCGCTCAATGACATGGTCCCTCGACCACATTTAAGTGGCAAGGTTGCCGTGGTGGGTCATACCGCCAACAAGGATGGGGAAATTTTTGATTTGGGACATCTGATTTGTGTTGATACTTTTTGCTATGGCGGCGGCTGGTTGACAGCGATCGAGCTTCATAGTGGGCAAGTCTGGTAGGTATCGAAAGAGGGTAAGCTTCGTTAGCGAGAAGGGAGAAAGTGATGGCGGCCCGTTTCGTTGCCGCTGTTCTGTCCGCGTCGCTGCCATTCTGCCCGCGTCCGGCTGTCACTTGCCTGGACGCACAGCCAGCGTGAAACACAGACTTGCCGCGATCGGCAAACTTTGCCAAATCGATTCAACCCAATTGACCGTCATGGTCGAAGATACAGAAGGACATCACGGGATCAGGTGCGCTCGCACCCCTGCCGAACCTTCCACTCGACCCATGAATCAAGATGGACACGAAAAATTCGTTCCTCGGCTTCTTCCATCGTCATCTGCAATGCACACGAATGTACTTGCCCATTTGCCTGCTTCTGAGCCCCGCGATCTCGCAGGGACAGGTACGTAGCAAGAAGCCGGACAGAGCTGTCTACCAGCCTCACGTTATTGCTCCGATTCAGTCCGGCCCAATGCAATTGGGGAACATAGGGCAATCAGGAGACACGAAAAAAAAATTTCGAGACGAGAGTGAATTTGCGTTTTGGGAGTTCAGCAGGGTGAAAACACTCTCACGAAAGAATGCAAATTCCGGGTCCAACAGCCCGATTCAAGGTGAAGATGCGGCTCAATTGGTCGAGACCCAAGTTGATGACCAAGCAAGCAAAGGGGGAATTCCTCCGTTGTCTCAATTGCAACCACTTCCGCTTGATGAAATCGAAACCGCGTTGCCTATTTCTGGGCGGCGTCAAGCCAACTCAGCCATCCAACAAGTTGGCAATACTGAGATCAAACTGATCCCACCCAAGCCAGTGCAGCTTGAATCGCCTGATCAATCTGATTCACAGCATCACACGACCGAACCGATTGAGATGGGTACCCTCAGCTCATTACACGATGCCACATGCGACGGATGCGATGGTTGCGGCAACAACGATCTGTGGAGTTGTGATTCGATGTGCTGCGATGGTATCGATTGCCGTTGCGGAGCAGCATGGCACTCGATCATCACAGATCATTTCGGGTCAGAGCGTTGGTTCGCGACAACGGAACTGATGCTGATGTGGCGAAAGGGTGATCGTTTACCACCTCTGGTAACCACCGGACCATCCAGCGATTCCGCTACCGCTGGCCGACTAGGCGAACCGGGCACTGAGATCCTGTTTGGCGAAGAGCGGACTCTGATTGATCTCCGCGCGGGCGGCCGCTTTACATTAGGGGCATGGCTGGATGATCGCGAATGCCAAGCTCTTGTAGGTAGATATTGGTTCGCAGGTCGTGAGTCGACGCACTACAAAACGGATGATAACGAAACGCCTGTCATCGCACGACCATTTCTCAACGTGACGCCACCGTCCTCAGCAGAGGACACGTTGTTAATCGCATTCCCCGCTCTGCGTGAAAACGCACGTATAAGCGTCAACGGCACCAGTGATGTTTTCGGTGCAGACATTTCGGTTCATCAGTTCTTGTATGGAAAATATGGCGGCACCATCGACTTGGTGTACGGCTACCAATACATGCGACTGGATGAAGATCTTTCGATTTCCAGCACCTTGACTAATCTGGATACGGGCGGCGTCGCGCCCGTCGGAGCCATCATCGACGTGAACGATTCATTCAACGCGATCAGTGAGTTCCATGGAGCCCAAATCGGATTTGCGTCTCGCTATCGTGAGCGATGTTGGTCTTTCAACTCACTAATCAAGTTTGGCTTTGGCTCACTCAATCGCATCGCCAAACGTAGCGGGAAAACATCCACCACAGTTGGAGTTGATACCTCGGTTAACAACGAAGGCCTTCTCGTCAACAACAACAATTCTGGCAGGACCTCGGACCGCACCTTTGGCTGGATTCCTGAATTGGACCTATCGATTGGCTATCGCATCACACCAAAGCTGGATGCGACATTTGGATATAACCTCGTCGCAATGACGGATGCCGTCAGGGTCTCTGGCACCATTGATCCAGACTTGGCAGTAAACACCACTTCGAATTCCCCGCTCGCCCCGAGCCCTGACATGCGATTTAGCACCTTTTATATTCAAGGGATTCACTTCGGCTTACAGTACGGCTTCTAGCCAAATTTTGTAACCGCCGCACCGAGACAGCACATTGAATCAGTCACCCGATCGTTTTTTTGATGCTCCCATCTCGCGACTCATGGGATTTGAGGTTCAACCGGGCGGCGTAGGTGAGGCTCGAGTCGAACTCGATTGCGGATCTCACCTCCACAATCCGATGCAGCGAGTCCACGGGGGTGCGATTGCGGCTTTGGCCGACGCGGCAATGGGCATCGCCTTTGGTCGGACCTTGCTGGATGATGAGGACTTTTCAACCATCGAAATGAAGGTCAACTTCCTTCGCCCGGTCAAAGATGGCCTGATCACTGCAGAAGCAAAGGTTGTGGAACGCGGACTGCGGATTGGTTTTGTCGAGTGCACGATCCGAAACGCAAGAGGCAAGCGTGTCGCAACAGGCACCTGTACCTGCACCGTGATTAGAGACTGAGCAAGATTAAATCCAGCGAACTGGTAAGGGCTGGGCTGGGGCCGAAGAGTTGGGCTGTGCCCGAAAAAGAAATCAACCCGAGGCGTGAGTGAGGCTTTGACTGCCCCGCCTCACTCACGCTGCAGGTTAAAATATCTGTCCGACCTCGCAGGTTACACGACAAGGTGGCGAAGAGAACACCAATGCCTTGCACGGCGGGCTACGGAGCAAGTGCCAGTAATGATCAATCACCTTGCCCCACAAGGAAATTGATCACAAGTTACTGTTACAGCCACTTGCATGTTTAAATCTAGCACCTGCTTGAGGTGGTGCTGCTCAAATTTCGCATGTGAATGCAAATCTTTCACCCGGCTGATCGGCGAGTTTGAATCCCTTTTACTGCGAGACTCGCGTTTTGCACGACCTAGAGCCACTGACAAACGCAGACGACCCACGACTGGAAAGTTACCGTAATCCAAGGTGGAATCGCCAACCCGATGCAACAACGTGGGATTTCATTGTGGAGGGCCGGTACTGCGTTGAGCGTCTACTGCAGAGCGATTACAAAGTCCATTCCGTCATTGTGGCGGAGGGAAAATCAGTTGAAATTCTGAAGAGCCTTAACCGATCGGTTCCAGTCTATTCATTACCACCCGCGGAGATACGCAAGCTTGTCGGCTTTGACTTTCATAGGGGTTTCATGGCTTGCGCCAAGCGTCCGGCCTTCAAGTCGATGGCAGAGTTTGAGCAGGAAATGATCAGGCCCGAAATCTCGATCGCTCTGCTTGGTTTGTGCGAACGCGAGAATGTCGGCAGCATCATGCGAACTGCTGCAGCATTAGGGGTAGAGCGTATCCTGCTTGGCCCCAACACAGCCGACCCATTTGCCCGTCGCACCATTCGCGTCAGCATGGGCACAGTGTTTCGACTGAAGCTCTATGATCTTTCGGATCCTGTGGCCCAACTACCAGATCTTGCAGATCACCATGATCTGCGTACGATCGTCACCACATTGGACCAGAGAGCTACCCCGCTGCGCGACTTCCGCCTCGTGCGGCAGTCAGGGATCCTGATAGCCGGCAACGAGGCAGAAGGCGTCGCGGAGGAGATTCAAAAGGTAGCGACAGACCGAGTGATCATTCCCATGAGTTTGGGAACGAACAGCCTGAATGTTGCAGTCGCTACGGCAATATGCTTACATGAGTTGAGTAATCAGCTGAATCCCTGATCAAACCCGTGAAGCTTTGGGGGAGCCTTTAAACAAGTTCACCACCCTCAAGCATGGAAAGTTCAGCTCCATCGAGGAAACTGACTAGTGATTTGGCCCGGTAAGGTTGCTGCAGCTTGCGAACAGCTTTGCTCTCGATTTGACGCACGCGTTCACGAGTCACCTGAAAAATTCTTCCAACTTCTTCAAGGGTGTAGGTATACCCGTCAGCGAGGCCGTATCGTAGCCTGAGAATTTCGCGTTCTCGATAATTGAGTGTTTCCATCGCTGCATCAATCTGTGCTTTCAGGGCATCACGATTGGTTTCCATCAACGGATCATCGTCACGATGATCTTCCAAAAACTCACCAAACACACTGTCTTCCTGATCTCCGATCGGCTGATCGAGTGAAAGAGGTTGTCGGCTCATTTTAAGAATGACTCGGGTATCCTCAATCGACAGCCCACTACGCTCGCAGACTTCTTCCGCAGTCGGCTCGCGACCAATCTCTTGAACAAGCTCACGTGTGATCTGGCGTACCTTGTTCATGGTGTCGATCATGTGCACAGGCACGCGAATCGTTCGACTCTGGTCGGCGATGGCACGAGTGATGGCTTGGCGTATCCACCAGGTTGCATAAGTACTGAATTTGTAACCGCGAGCATGCTCGAACTTATCCACAGCTCGCATCAAGCCCGTGTTACCTTCCTGAATCAAATCAAGGAACGAGAGTCCGCGATTTCGATATTTCTTGGCGATCGAAACAACCAGCCTCAAGTTGCCAGCTGAAAGAACTCGTTTGGCTGCGTCATAGTCTTCACGAAATGCGTCACATTGAGAGACCCGTCGGCGGAGTGTGATTGGCGATTCATAAGTCAAACGCATTAAATAACGCAGTTCGCTACGCAACTCGTCTACCGAAGGCATGCCGGGCATAGCCATGGCGTCAGTATTCGCAAGCATGACCTTGATTTCATCCATGCGTTCTGAGGCATGCCGAAGTTTCTCAAATAGTGGCTGAAGTTTTCCAGTACGCAAGTTCATTTCTTCGACGAGGCGGACTGCCTTGTTTCGTCGAACCACCAAGTTTTTCCAGGCAGCACGCCTTTGCCGCATTGGCAGTTTAATGTTAATCGCGTTCAGATAATCACCTCGGTTTTGCTTCAGTAGATGCTGCAACGTTCGTACGTTGGGCACAATCCTGAGCATGATTGCCTTTTTCTCAACGGCGTTCGTGACGCTGACTTCGATCGTACGATCCAGTCGCAGTTGTTTGTCGCGAACCTGTTCCAACAGTTTCAACGCACCCTGCAGCAGGAAGTCTGTTGCTAGCATCGAGTGGCGATACCGATCCCGTGTGCATTCAATCTGCTTGGCAGCAGCAATTTCTTGATCACGGGTCAGCAGTGGGATCTGCCCCATTTGCATGAGGTACATGCGAACAGGGTCCTCGGTCGGATCTGCGGTGGAGTCATGACGACGTCGACCTCGATCATCGGTGGGCCGTTGATCCTCATCATGAGCCTCAGCGAATTGCTGCCCCATGACACGTGTGCGTCTTGAATTGGATTCATCTGCGTCGAATGCATCATCTTGCAAACTTCGTCGGCTAAACTTCTTGGCCATCGTCGGTTCCTCTAAACCCGTTTCATATCGGTCAGACAGGTGTGGGGGAGACCAAGCAGGCGTAGTGCCGCAACTCTCTGAGGGGGAGGCGTAAATCATGGCAAACTGTTGTGTGCGAATAGGTTGCGTGAAAAGTGAACCGAAAATTCATCCCCCCGGACGTTGCTTTTGCACCTCAACCCAGCGTTGCCAAAAGTCAACAGCTGTGGATTCGGTGAATCGCTCGCAGGATTACGACTGGCGTCGTTTTCTGCCTCGGTGTCCAACACTAGGTCACTTTGCGTGCTCTACCCGCTTTGTCCCTATGGATTTACACTTATCTTTCGGTTCGGTAGGTCGGTCCGTATCGTTCACGCGTCCTAACACAACCTCTATTCAGCCCTCT
>Ga0315322_10000443_pt1 | contig 31016 bp, 30 predicted proteins | sample M110021515metaG_FD_203461 | JGI IMG/M metagenome (GOLD analysis project Ga0315322, IMG submission 203461) | Ammonia-oxidizing marine archaeal communities from Monterey Bay, California, United States - M1 100m 21515 | ecosystem: Environmental > Aquatic > Marine > Intertidal zone | place: USA...
TAAGTAAATTGTCTCTCGGCTTTCAGGGTGTAGCTGATATTGCCTTGTTCGTCATAGAGAACGGTGTTAATGCCTTCGGAGTAGGCATTGTACTCAATTGATACTCCCGCCAGTGAGGTGTCCAATAGGGAGGTGTCGGAGTCGAGATAACTGATTCCGATATACAGACTCACCGCTACCAGTGTAGGCAGTGAGAGAAGGCGCATGCGCTGTAAAGGGATTTTCCTTTTACTCATGGCTCAGAGCTTATCATGAATGCTATGGAAATTCGGGATTTTGGGCGATTGCTCAAAGTATAGGCTGGAGGATAAGGGCTTGTATTTATTAGATGTTGCGTGCTGGGCAGGTGAACTATCGGGCAAACATTTATTTACGACTTGAGGAAAGCTTCCATTTTCCCTTGTGAACTGAGTATGAAGTCCGTTATCTCTCTAACCGCTCCCATACCAGCTTCGTAGTCTGAGATTGCGTGAACAGCTTCTTTTACCAGTGGGTGTGCTCCGGGAACTGAAAACCCCAGGGCGACACTTTTCAGAACGGGTAAATCAGGGAAATCGTCTCCAACATATGCTATGGAATTTTTGTTTATGTCGGAATTGGATAGGATTTCTTCCAGCACATTCAGTTTGTCTTCCCGGCCCTGGTACAGCAATTCAATCCCAAGATCTGAAGCCCGTTTCTTAAGAAGAGCACTACTGCGACCAGTAATAATCCCTACCTCAATACCCGATTGCTTCAACATTTTAATGCCATGACCATCGAGGCTATGGAATGCTTTTATCTCTTCGCCGGAATTGGAAAAATAGAGCCTACCATCAGTCAGGACACCATCAACATCCAAGAGTAAAAGGCTTATTCCTTTTGCCAGAGACTCGACATTTTGCTGATCTTTATTAAATCGCATATGAGAGTAGTTAAACCACGTTGGATTTTAGTAAATCATGCATTTTTAGTATGCCGACAACTTTGTCGTCTTCCTTCGCCAGCACAACGTAAACATTTGCTTCCTGCATGATGAGTGCGGCTTCTGCCGCTAGGGAATTTGCATTGACATATTTATAGTTAGTGGACATAACTTCATCAATTGTTGTCTGCTGAATGTTTTTGCCGGCATCGATAGCTCGTCGCAGGTCTCCATCGGTAAATACACCCACCAGTGCTGATACGCTATCGACAATAGTAGTCAGTCCGAAACCTTTTTTGCTCATTTCTATTAACGCATCTGCCAGTGTGGTTCCTTGGACAACTTGCGGAATTTCGCTACCGCTATGCATCAAGTCTTTAACCTTAACCAGCAGCCGTCTGCCAAGATTTCCACCAGGGTGGGATAGCGCAAAATCATCTCGCGTAAAGCCGCGTGCTTCCAATAGCGCCATAGCCAGAGCATCGCCCAGTGCCAGCGCTGCTGTAGTGCTGGCTGTTGGAGCGAGACCAAGCGGGCAGGCTTCTTCATCTACAGTTGCGTCGAGATTAGCTGATGCTGCAATCGCCAGTTCTGATTGCGGATCGCCGGTAAGAGTAATCAGCGGGATGTCTTTTCTTTTTAGTACGGGGAGCAGGGATACGATTTCGTCAGTGGTTCCTGAGTTTGATATGGCCAAGACCACATCATTTGCGGCAATCATGCCGATATCTCCATGGCTTGCTTCAGCCGGATGGACATACATCGCAGTAGTGCCTGTACTTGCCAGAGTTGCTGCTATTTTTTTGCCAATGTGTCCAGACTTGCCCATACCTATAACAACCACACGACCACTACTGTCCAGTATTGTCTGGCAGGCAAGCTCAAACTGGCTATCGATTCGATCAGACAGTGCGCTAACCGCTCTGGCTTCAATATCGATAGTCTTCAGAGCGCTTGTCTTGAATGGGGAGTTGCTTGTCATTGCAAATAGACCTGATCAATCAGTAATTTATAAAGCAGGGAGAATTATAACTCTGTGTGCTCTGTGTGGCGATCAAATTATACTGCGGCGATCAGGTTCTATCTCACTGGACAGAAAGCTGCACCAGCATGATAGTGAACCAGCCGCAGTACATGGAGATGAAAATCACGCCGTTGAACCTGCCGATCATTTTGTGTTTCTTTATACCGGCATAACAAAAGTAGGCAAGTAGTACTGTAAGCAAAAGAACAAAGCTGAAGTCTCGGTATAACAAGTTTGCTTCAATAAGTCCCGGGGCGAATAGTCCCGGAAAAGGTAGAACCGCCAGAAGATTTAGAATGTTCGATCCAACAATATTTCCGATGGCTAGATCGTGGTGGCCTTTTAGAACGCAAGTCACGGAAGCGGCCAGTTCCGGAAGGCTGGTCCCGAGGGCTACTACGGTTAGTCCGATAATGGCAGTAGAAACACCAATTGATTCTGCTATAGAAGATGCGGCTTCAACCAGGGCCTCAGCACTCAGTATAAGCAGGGCTAGGCCGAGAACCAGATAGGCAATAGCCTGCAAATTACTAACATGGTCTAGACTTTCTTCATCGATTTCAGGCATGACTCCTGATACGGATTTCTTACGAAAAAGTTTGTATCCAAAATAGACTGTCAGGGCTATCAGGATGATCGCATCAAAGAAGCCGAGGAAAAGATCGAATAAAAGTGCGCCGGCAACAAATGTTACAAGCAGAAGGGCAGGAATTTCCTTGCTGATCAGGGATTCCGGTGGCTTTAGCGGGTTTATTATTGCCGCCACGCCCAGTGCGATCCCGATATTGAATAGATTCGAGCCCAGGGCATTACCGATTGCCAATTCTGGTTCGTTATTTAGAGAAGACACGGCTGAAGAAAAGATTTCAGGAGCGGATGTGCCAAAGGCTACGATCGTAAGCCCTATCATCAAGGGGGATACCCCCAAATTCCGAGCCGTTGCCGAAGCGCCAAACACAAACTTGTCCGCTCCCCAGATCAGTCCAATAAATCCGAGAACAATAATGGCCGTATCTAGGAACATATACGAATAATTCTTGCTGCAGCGATAAAGCGGACAATTAGAAGTGTCTTTGGCATGGTTTGCAAGTAATAATTTATTGAAGTGATCAATTCATGTAAACTGCGCAACTTTAATTATAAGGATTCAGTCCTTATTCAGGTCTTGTATTCCAAGCTTGGCAGTATTGAATTTCCCCGCCTTCGCTATAAAGCGTTATGCGGGCTTAATTTTGAGGTAAGCAAATGAATTCATTGAAGAAATATGTATTTCTCGCTGTAGTGGCGAGCATTCTGCCTACAGCCATGGCACAGCAAATGACAGCTGTTGAAACGGCTGAGCTGGGAGTAGAAACGCTCCTAGAGACAGTTGCAGAATCTAAAAACCTGTTTTTATCCGAAAGGGAACAGTACTTTTCCAACGTCGAAGCAGTTCTGAATACCTTTGTGGATTTTAACGAGGTGGCCACGGTTGTAATGTCGCGTCACGGTAATTCAGCCACAGCGGCCCAGAAACAGCGATTTGCGGATATTTTACAGACTACACTGACCCGCTTCTACGGAGCGTCTCTGGTTTCTTACAATGATGAAGAACTGGTTTTTTTGCCCGCAAGCAATCCAAGTGCTGACCCGCGTGCCGATACTGTAGTGAGCATGGAGCTCAGGGGTTCAGATACAAACCTGAAACTGCAGTACCAGATGTTTCTAAATGAAGATGACGAGTGGAAGTTGAAGAACCTCAGCCTGGTTGGGATTAATTTGGGCCGTCAATACAACACTCAATTCAATGCCCTCATGTCGCAACACAACGATAATATCGATTTGGTATTAGATAATTGGAAATAGGATTTAAGCTTTGGACTCCGCACAAATAGAGCAGTTACTCGCCGTAGACTTGAGTGGCTGCGAAATCACAGTAGAAGGCGGTGACGGGAAATATCTTGTTACCGCTATTGGTCAGGTTTTCGAAGGGCTGAATGCAGTTAAGCGACAACAAACCATCTATAAAATTTTAAATGATCATATTAGTAGTGGAGCGATTCACGCGGTTAGCATGAAACTGATGACCGCTGAAGAAAGCGAAACGGCTTAATGCCATTCCATTCTTTCGGGCACTTAAATGGATAAGTTATTAATTAAGGGAGGCGTACGCCTTCAGGGTGAGATTCGAATCGCTGGAGCGAAAAATTCGGCGCTTCCCATATTGGCATCTACCCTGTTAACCAGAGAGCCTGTTCAGGTTTGTAATTTGCCGCACCTTTATGACATTACCACTATGCTGGAATTGTTAGGCTGTATGGGTGTTCAGCCAGTTATCGATGAAAAGCTCAGTGTTGAGATTGATAGCAGTACTATTAATAGCTTCTCCGCTCCTTATGAGTTGGTGAAGACGATGCGTGCTTCGATTCTGGTGCTGGGGCCTTTGCTGGCCCGTTACGGCCAGGCCGAGGTAGCTCTGCCCGGTGGTTGTGCTATAGGTAGCCGCCCTGTGAATCTGCATATCAGTGCGCTCCAGGCCATGGGAGCAGACGTAGACGTAGAAGATGGCTATATCAAGGCATCAGTTGATGGTCGTCTCAAAGGGGCCAGTATTTTCATGGACATGGTTACCGTTACCGGCACTGAGAATGTGATGATGGCGGCGGCATTGGCCGACGGTAAGACCACGATAGAGAATGCCGCACGGGAACCTGAAGTAGTAGATCTCGCAGATTGTCTGATCAAGATGGGTGCAAAAATCACCGGTCAGGGAACCGACACAATTGTGATTGACGGTGTAGAAGAGCTTCATGGCTGCAGTTACTCGGTGATGCCCGATCGGATCGAAACAGGCACATACCTGATAGCCGCTGCTGCTACCCGAGGCCATATCAAGGTTAAAGACACTCGCCCGGATATTCTCGAGTCGGTGCTTAGCAAACTCGAACAGGCTGGCGCAGAGATCAAGGTTGGTGAAAACTGGATAGAGTTGGACATGCACGGTAAACGGCCCAAGTCGGTATCAGTAAGAACTGCACCATATCCGGCGTTCCCTACAGATATGCAGGCACAATTTACCGCGTTGAATTCCGTGGCTGAAGGCTCCGGCTCGATTACGGAAACCGTATTTGAGAATCGCTTTATGCACGTGCATGAAATGAATCGAATGGGCGCTGTGATCAGGGTTGAAGGCAATACTGTAATTGTCGACGGCGTAGACACTCTGAAGGGTGCCCCGGTAATGGCTACAGACCTTCGTGCTTCCGCCAGTCTGATTATTGCAGGGCTGGTTGGTGAGAATGAAACCATAGTTGATCGCATCTATCATATCGATCGTGGATACGAGTGTATTGAAGAGAAATTGCAGCTACTGGGTGCGCAAATAAGACGATTGCCCTCGTAACTGGCCGTATATACATATATACGCTTAGATAGACAGAAACATAGCAAAAGCGGATTGTAGCTATACAGTCGCAATATAGAGTTGTATTGAGAAGCTCCAAAATGAAACCCACAGAACTTGTTATAGCACTTACCAAGGGTAGAATCCTCGATGAGGTTTTGCCCCTGTTTAAGCAGGCAAATATTATCCCGGCCGAAGATATTTCCAAAAGCCGGAAGCTGATATTTGATACAAATCTTCCTAACGTAAAACTCATGGTTATCCGTGGCTCCGATGTTCCTACCTATGTGGAATTCGGTAGCGCTGATATGGGAGTGGTTGGTAAGGACCTGTTGCTTGAGCATGGCAGCGAAGAGTTTTATGAGCCACTTGATTTGAAGTTGGCAGAATGCCGTTTGATGACAGCCGAGCCTGTGGAAGTTAGAGAAGTTTCCGGGCGCTTAAAGGTTGCGACCAAATTTACAAATATTGCGAAGCGATATTTTGCCGAGCAGGGCAAACAGATCGAATTGATAAAGCTCAATGGTGCTTTAGAGCTCGCGCCGTCTATGGGATTGGCGGATTCCATTGTGGATATCGTTGATACCGGGAAAACTCTTACCGCCAACGGCCTTGAGCCTAAGGAGCTAATAGCCCATGTCAGTTCGAGAGTCATTGTGAACAAGGCATCCATGAAGATCAAAAATGCTATTATCAGAGACGTTCTTGCCAAGCTCAGAGTCGCGGTCGAAGCAGCGCAATAGCTTCTTACTAAGTTAATCAGCTCACAGAAACCAGATTTTCATGCCCTATTCATCAACCTCAATAAATCGTCTTTCGAGTACTGCTGCTAATTTTGATAGCCGGCTCGGTAAGCTATTGCATAGGGAAATGATTGTTGCCGAAGACCTGACCACTACCGTTGTGGGAATTCTTAAGGATGTGAGGAGCAATGGCGACAGTGCGGTTCTGGAATACACCAGAAAGTTCGACGGCTTCAGTGCAAATACCATGGAAGATCTGTCCGTCGGTCCTGAGCAGATGGCAGCAGCGCTTGAATCACTTGATGATGAGCAGAGAGCAGCTTTGATTCATGCTGCAGAGCGTATTCGCAAATACCATGAAAAACAGAAGCAGGCTTCCTGGCATTATGAAGAAGCAGACGGCTCGGTTTATGGCCAAAAAATCAGCCCGTTGGAAAGGGTAGGCATCTATGTTCCTGGCGGAAAGGCTAATTATCCCTCATCGATGTTAATGTTGGCGATTCCTGCCAAGGTGGCCGGAGTTAAGGATATTATAGCCACGGTTCCCAGTTGTTATGGAGAAGAGGCAAAGTTGATTTTTGCAGCGGCTTCCATTGCTGGTGTTAGCCGGGTATATACCGTCGGTGGAGCCCAGGCGGTAGCGGCCATGGCTTATGGGACGGAGACTATTCCCAAGGTAGACAAGATTACCGGGCCAGGAAATATCTATGTAACTGTGGCCAAGAAAATGGTTTTTGGCGAAGTAGGTATCGACATGGTTGCCGGGCCTTCCGAGTTGACCATTATCTGTGATGGCGACACCGACCCTGACTGGATTGCGATGGATCTATTCTCGCAGGCAGAGCATGATGAGCAAGCCCAATCTATTCTTATATCCTCTGATGGTGAATTTCTCGATAAGGTTCAATCTTCTATAAACAAGCTTCTTCCGGAGATGGACAGAAAAGACATTATCAAGACTTCTCTGGAAAACAGAGGAATCTTCATTTTGGTCGAGAATATGGAAGATGCGGCAACAGTCAGTAATCAAATCGCCCCCGAGCATTTGGAGCTTTCAGTCGCTGATCCAGATGAATTGTTGCAGCGCATCGAAAATGCTGGAGCCATTTTTATGGGCAGATATAGTGCTGAGGCTCTTGGCGACTATTGCGCCGGACCCAGCCACGTATTACCTACATCAGGAACGGCGAAATTTTTCTCTGCTTTGGGGGTCTATGACTTTCAGAAGAGGAGTTCAATTATCAATTGCTCGGCCGAAGCGGCTGACTTGCTTGCGACTACGGCTGCAGAGTTGGCACGTAATGAGCATTTGCAGGCCCACGCCTTATCTGCAGAGTATCGGCTTTCCAAAAAGAAATAACAGCATACCCGTTGTTCATGGTTCGATAACTATAGCCTGACCGAAACCGAGAACCGTTGGCAGGCTGAGAGTTTGTCCGTCCCGATAGATGCCTATTTCGATAGTGTCGCCGGGTTTCTTATTGCGCACTTCCATCATGATGTTTTGGGCATCTATCACTGCAGTGCCTTCAACGCGGGTTATTACGTCCCCTGGTTCTATGCCGGCACGCTGGGCGGCACCGCCATTATCGACACTCTCCACTAGCATGCCGCGAATATAATCCACGCCGAAGAACAGCTGGCTTGACTGAGCATCGAGGGCCTCGCCGGTAATTACGCCAAGGTAACCGGAATTAGCATTTATGGCCTGCGCCACCATTTCATCTAGCACTTCGATGGCCAGGCTCACCGGGGTGGCGAAGCCTATCCCTTCAAAATTACCAGACTCGGAGAAAATTGAAGAATTTATACCCACCAGATTTCCTTCCCTGTCGATGAGTGCGCCGCCGGAATTCCCAGGATTAATTGCTGCATCAGTTTGGATAATGGTCGCCGATGAACCGGGGGAGATATTAAGTGCACTGACAATTCCCTGTGAAACTGACTGTCCTATGTTCCGTGGATAGCCGATGGCAAAAACGATATCTCCAACATCCAGAGTATTCTCATTGCCTAAAGGAATAGGCATCAAATCATCCATATTGATATGAAGAATTGCTAAATCATTTTCTGCATCCCAGGCAATAACAGTAGCTGGTGTTTTTCTTCCATCACTGAGAGTGACCTCTGCGTCGAAAGCGTCGAACAATGTGTCGACGACATGCAAATTTGTTAGAACGAATCCTTTGTCACTAACGATAACTCCGGACCCTAGGCTATCTCGCTCTTCTAACAGGAAATTAACCCTGTCTTCTGCGGTTCGCTCCACCGATTCAATGTTGAATCTGGTGGCATTTATACTAACTACTGACGGAGCTGCTTTTCTGATGGCAGATGAAAAGGGCAGTGCTTGTTGGGTAGGTGTTGCGGTGACTGGCAGAGCCGTAGTTTGCTCAGCGAGCCTCTCTAGCTGCTGATACTGTAGAACAACGATAGACAGCAGCACACCCGTGGCTACTGGCCACGCCATGAACTGAAGTATTTTCACGAAGCGAGCTATCATTTTCTTCCCGGACTGAGCTTGTTCAGCTAACGATGCTTTCTTTCGGATTGAATATGAGATCAATTGCTATGCTAATATTCAAGACCCAATGCTCGTAAATGTTAACGGGTCGCCAACAATATACAGCCTTGCCAGGGTGCACGCCAATGTCAACAAGCCTTAAGGATCTTGAAGCTGAACTAAAAATACTGCTTCGACCTGAACAATTCAATGACTATTGTCCTAATGGCCTTCAGGTTGAAGGTAGGAAAGATGTTTCTAAAATTGTATCCGGGGTTACTGCCTGTCGGGAGCTTATAGATGCAGCAGAAGAAAACGGGGCTGATGTCCTATTGGTTCATCATGGATATTTTTGGCGTGGGGAAGACCAAACAATAACCGGTTTGAAAAAGGCTCGTATAGAGTCCTTGGTAAATTCGGGTATCAGCTTGCTGGCTTACCATTTGCCATTGGATGTTCATCAGCAATTAGGTAATAACGCTCAATTAGGGAAATTGTTGGGGATAGATATTAGTGGTGAGTTAGGAAAGCGCAACAATCACCCTATGGGTCTAAGCGGAGAGTTCTCAGAACCGGTTTCGTGCCAGGCTTTGCAAAAATTATTGTCAGAAAAATTAGGCAGGGAGCCCCTCGTGGTACCTGGAAAAAGTGAGCAGATTGAAACTGTTGCCTGGTGCACAGGTGCGGCACAGGATTATATCCAATTGGCAATCGATGCGGGTATGGATGCTTATATTACCGGAGAGGTTTCCGAATCGACATTTCACATGGCGAGAGAGTCCGGTATTCATTTTTTCTCGGCGGGGCATCACGCAACTGAAAGATATGGTGTTCAGGCTGTAGGGGAATATCTTGCAGAAAAGTTCGGCATAGAACATCAGTTTATCGATATCGATAATCCGGTTTGAACAGTTAGATAATCTCTTCGGCTCTCATAAGCCTTATGACTTGGTTTACGCATTGCTCGGCAGACAGGGCTTCGGTATCAAGTTCCAGATGTACATTCTCCGGAGGTGAATAGGGGAATGATAGCCCTGGTATGTCAGTAGAATCGGAACCTTCGGCAGATGTATAAAGTCCGCTTGGATCTCGTTGTATGCACACATCAATTGGCGGGTTGAGGTAAATCAGATAACAATTGTCTTTTCCAATCACGCTGACGGCGTGTTCTCTCGAGTCGCTGTTTGGTGCAACGAATGATGCACAGCAGATAACACCCGAGTCGTTCAGAAAGCGTGCAATGTGAGCACTTCGTCTAAGGTTTTCAGCGCGGCCTTCAGCATCATGGGAAAGGTCTTTGCTAATACCTAGTCTCATGGTCTTGCCATCCAGCACCGTGCTTACGCGGCCCATGTCAAACAGCTTCCTCTCCAGCCCGTGAGCCAGTGTAGATTTGCCCGAACCGGATATACCGATAAACATAACTGTTGCAGGTTTCTGTCCGTAGCGAGCTGCACGTTCTTCCTTGGTTACATGGGTGTTTACCGTTTCGATTCCTGGAGTCTGAACGGTTTCCTCGTAATCGATCATGCCGGCAGCAAAGGTTACATTACTCATCTTGTCTATGACGATAAAGCTGCCGGTTAGGCGGTTTTCCTTGTAAGCGTCGAAACATACGGGCTCATCAAGATTGACCTCTACAAGGCCTATTTCGTTAAGTTCCAGAGCGGGAGCCGGTCCTTGCTCGAGGGTATTCACATCTATCCTGTTTCTGATTGAGTTAATCTTGCCGGCAACAGATTTGCTGCCTAGCTTAAACTCGTATTGCGCCCCTGGTAATAATGCTGATTCAGTCATCCACACCAGTGTGGCTTCGAATGAGCTCCTGTTGGCTGGGATATTGTCGGGGCGGGCGATGATATCGCCACGGCTCACATCGATTTCATCTTCCAGAGTCAGGGTGATTGCCATTTCCGCATGAGCAAGCTCCAATTCCTCATCGTAGCTGACAATGGATTTGATTCGACTGGTCTTTTTAGAAGGCAGGACAGTAATCTCATCGCCTTTGCGTATCACTCCTGAAGCAACCGTTCCGCAAAACCCTCGGAAATTCAGATTTGGTCTATTCACATATTGAACAGGAAAACGAAAATCCGAATAGTTTCGATCTCCTGCTATTTCTACTGTCTCAAGAATGGGCATCAAGGCTTCGCCTTCATACCATGGCATATGTTCACTATTATTAACTACATTGTCGCCATTCAATGCAGACAGAGGAATAAATTGAATGTCGGCCGGTTCGAGGTTGGTTGCGAATTGCTCATAGTCTTTTCGAATATCATCAAAAACACTTTGCTTATAGTCCATCAAGTCCATTTTATTAATAGCGACAATAATGTGTTTTATTCCTAACAACGAGGCAATAAAACTATGGCGCCTAGTTTGCACCTGAACCCCATGGCGGGCATCGATAAGAATTATTGCCAGATCGCAGGTTGATGCGCCGGTTGCCATATTACGTGTGTATTGTTCATGCCCCGGGGTGTCGGCAATGATGAATTTCCGTTTTGCTGTGGAAAAGTAACGGTAGGCGACATCGATGGTGATGCCTTGTTCTCTTTCGGCCTGCAGGCCATCCACCAATAGCGCGAGGTCCAGCTTGCCACCGGTGGTGCCAGACTTGATGCTGTCTGCTTCAATAGCTGCCAACTGGTCTTCATAGATCATTTTCGAATCATGTAGCAGCCTGCCGATGAGGGTGCTTTTACCATCATCCACGCTTCCACAAGTCAGCAAACGCAACAATTCCTTGCGTTCATGCTGCGCGAGATAAGCATTAATATCTGTGCTGATTAGTTCTGACTGATGCGACATCTAATGATTTCCTAGAAATACCCTTTTCTCTTCTTTTCTTCCATTGAGCCTGCTTTGTCAGAATCAATGAGGCGACCTTGCCGTTCCGAACTGGTAGTAAGCAACATCTCCTGAATTATTTCCGGAAGAGTGGTGGCGGTGGAGTCCACGGCCCCGGTAAGCGGGTAGCACCCCAGAGTTCGGAAGCGAACAGTCTTGGTTTCAATTTTTTGACCTTCAGCGATTGGCATACGTTCATCATCAACGAGTATATCCACGCCTTCGATATTGACTACAGGTCGTGGCTTGGCAAAGTACAACGGTACTATGTCAATGTTGTTAAGATAAATGTATTGCCATATATCCAGTTCGGTCCAGTTGGACAACGGGAATACCCTGATGGATTCACCCTTGTTCACCTTACTGTTGTAAATATTCCATAATTCCGGACGTTGATTCTTCGGGTCCCAGACATGGTTTTTATCACGGAAAGAAAAAACCCGTTCTTTCGCTCGTGACTTCTCTTCGTCTCTTCTTGCACCACCGAATGCTGCGTCAAACTTGTACTTGTCCAGTGCCTGTTTAAGAGCCTGGGTTTTCATTACGTCGGTATGCTTTTCGCTGCCGTGTGTGAACGGACCTATGCCGGCCTCGGCACCTTGCTGATTGACATGAACTATCAAGTCCAGGCCGAGTTTTTTCATTTGCCTGTCTCGGAACTCGATCATCTCCCGAAACTTCCAGGTGGTATCGACATGCATTAAAGGGAAGGGGGGCTTACCTGGGTAGAAAGCTTTTAGTGCCAGGTGCAACATTACAGCCGAGTCTTTACCAATTGAGTAAAGCATCACAGGCTTGTCAAACTCAGCCGCTACTTCACGGATGATGTGGATACTTTCAGCTTCCAGTTGCTTTAAGTGAGTAAGATTGTGCTCGGACATAGTGATTATTCGTATTAGTTACACATAATTAAGTCAAGGGGTTGCCGAATTCGGGAATTATTCATCAAAACTTTTAAGCTTACGACTTTGCGATCTTTTATCGATTAACTATCGTTTGAAGCCGCGGGCAGTTCATCATCGAGGTTCGCTTTGGTTTTATCCAAGCCGAACTCTTCAGATAATGCGCCTACCTGATTGGGGTTTTGCTTGGCAGCATAGTCTCTGGGGGGTATTAGTCCACTACTTGTTTCTACTTCTTCTGGGGTTTCGAAAACTGCATCACTTCCGGCTGGAAGTAATTTTCCTGCGACTTCATTGGTGCACAAGTCCTGTGCACCACTAGCGAGGTGCTGATAGACCTCCCTGTAGCTTTCGGTCATATGCTGAACCAAATCAGCCGTCATGCTGAAATGATCGCTGACGTTGTCGCGATAGCCATCGTGAGTCTCTTTTAAGTCACGAATCTGGTTTTCAAGTTCCTGCACACGGGATGGGCTGGATCCTAAGCGACTTGCAAACACAACGCCGATTACGACTCCAACAGCCAGGCAGGCAACTGCTACTAACCAAATCATCTTATAGACCTCTTTTCTGCAAATCTGGTACAAATTCGCGTGACCAATCCCGACTTGCCAGGCAGGAGTGACCACCAATGGGGCTTAGTATACATTAAATAGGCAGAATTTCTTAATAGCTCACAGTTAAGTGTAGACTGAGCGCTCGTTAGATCGCGACAGATGAGTGAGAAATTGTAGGCGACAAATCAGCTGGCAGCCTCAGTCGACATCCTCAACGAACAACCCCAGACAACAATAAGAAAGTAGCCCTTATCAGCGCAGATAAACTAGAATAGCCAAATACTCCACATCTACCCGTCGGGCAACTCGTCAAAGCGAAGCTATCTTGAATCCACTGCAACGATATAAACAAGACCTTGAAAAAAAGTTAGTAGTAGCCGATTCCAGTCAGGCAGTAATTGTTGAGGAGTTGCAGCAGTTATATATACGCATTGAATCCAGCGGCAAGAAAAAGCCAGGCCTGGGTAAATCCTTTTTTGGTAAATGGGCAAAGCCAGTTTCCACAAAAAACCCAGCACAAGGATTATACCTGTGGGGTGGTGTGGGTCGCGGCAAGACTTACCTAATGGATATTTTCTTTGACTGTCTCAGCAGTGACAGAAAGGAGCGAACCCATTTCCACCGCTTTATGCAAAAAATCCATAATGAACTTGCTCGATTGCAGGGTAAAAAAAATCCCCTGCTGGACATCGCGGAGGGGATTGCCAGTGAAGCACCGGTTCTGTGTTTCGACGAGTTTTTCGTTCAGGACATCGGAGATGCCATGATACTGGGCGGGCTGATGGAAGCTTTGTTTGATAGAGGTGTGGTTCTGGTAGCCACTTCAAATATTCATCCCGACGGGCTTTATGAGAATGGCCTGCAGAGAGAGCGGTTCCTGCCGGCCATTGAACTAATTAAAAAGCATACCAAGGTAGTGGAGATTCAGCAGGGAATGGATTACAGGCTGCGCAGCCTTAGTCAGGCTAATCTTTATCATTGTCCCATTTCTTCTGCTACTGAAGCGGTGTTGTTGGAGTATTTTCATAAGCTGGCGCCAGACTTATCGGAGATACACAGCGGCGAAGCGATTGAATTGCTGGGTAGGGAGATCCAAAGCCGTTACTTCGGCGACGATGTAGTGTGGTTTGATTTTAAGGAGCTCTGCGGAGGACCCCGCAGCGCTTTTGACTATGTCGAATTGGCTAAATTGTTTCATGCCGTAATTCTAAGCGGGGTTCCCCGACTGGATAGTGAGCGCAACGCCGAGGCGCGACGATTTATTAGTCTGGTAGACGAGTTGTATGACCGTAGGGTGAAGCTGATTATCTCGGCGGATGTTGAAGTCGAGAACCTGTATCAGGGCAATAGCCTGGACTTTGAATTTGAAAGAACCCAATCACGGCTTCTGGAAATGCAATCGATCCAATATCTGTCTGATCAGCATCGAGCCTGAAACTGGCGAATTCCGGACTCTGATAGACCTTATTTTTGGTCTAAATCCTTGCTAATTGAGCCGCTGGAGCGGAATGTCCCCAAGTCCCCGAAAAAACTGGCGATACAGCAGAATTTCGCTTGAATCTTGATACTCGCTCCGGTAGTATTCGCGCTCCTTAATGTAAAGCACATTGAACGACGATGAAGACATATAGCGCAAAACCCCACGAGGTGGAACAGAACTGGCTTTTGGTTGATGCTGAAGGGCAGACCTTGGGCCGCATGGCTACTGAGATTGCAACGCGACTGCGTGGCAAGCATAAAGCCGAGTATACTCCTCATGTAGATACCGGAGATTTCGTAGTAGTAATCAATGCCGACAAGGTTCAGGTTACTGGTAAGAAAGCCACCGACAAGATTTATCATGCTCACTCCGGCTTTCCAGGCGGATTGAAGTCGATTTCTTTCGAGAAATTGCAGGAAAGAGCACCCGAAAAGATTATTCAGCGAGCAGTTAAAGGCATGCTTCCAAGAACTCCTTTGGGAAGAGCCATGTTGAAGAAGCTTAAAGTCTATGCAGGTACTGAGCATCCACATGGCGCTCAGCAGCCACAGTCAGTTCAACTATAACGAGGTTATTCAGTCCCAATGTCTACCACGCAATACTATGGCACCGGCCGACGCAAGACATCTACAGCTAGAGTCTACCTAACCAGTGGCAGTGGCAGCATAACTGTCAACAGCCGACCTCTGGATGGTTACTTTGGCCGTGAAGTTGCACGCATGATCGTCAAGCAACCTCTTGAACTGGTTGAGATGGTTGAAAAATTTGATATTAAGGTCACTGTTCGCGGTGGCGGTAGTTTCGGCCAGGCAGGCGCCATTCGCCACGGTATCACCCGCGCCCTGATGGACTATGATAATGAATTGAAGCCTACGCTTAGAAAAGCAGGTTTTGTAACTCGAGATGCTCGCGAAGTAGAGCGAAAGAAAGTTGGTTTGCGCAAGGCTCGAAAGAAGCCACAGTTTTCCAAGCGTTAATCTCTTCTGCCTCGAGGCAGGTATTAAAAAAACGCTGATTCGGGTCTCCGAATCAGCGTTTTTTTTATGCCTGAAAAATAAATATTTCCTTTTTAAATTCAATGCTATAGATCAAGTTTTGCCCCTTCCCCCACTTGAAAAAATCTTCAAAATTGACTACAATTCGCGCGCTTTGTTGAGCTGAAAAGTCCGCATAGCCCAAATCAGCGATTTCTGATCGCTTATCCCGCCTGATTACGGGGTAATTCAATTGACAAGCTTGTTCTCAAGGAGAAAGTTACGGTGACTGACGACAGTACTAATGCTGGCCGTAGACGGTTTTTAGTGGGTTCAACTTCAGCAGTGGGAGCTGTGGGAGTTGTCGGGGCAGCTGTCCCCTTTGTCGGCTCTTGGAGCCCTAGTGCCAAAGCGCGAGCCGCTGGTGCACCTGTCCGAATAGACATCAGCCGGTTACAAAGCGGTGAGATGCTCGGGCCAATTCCTGCATGGCGTGGTAGACCAATATTCGTGGTCAAGCGATCAGAAGAGGTCTTATCTGCATTAAACGAAGACCCGGATCGATTGACCGATCCGAATTCGGAAGAACTGGAACAACCGGCGTATGCCCAAAATGAAACCCGCTCCCGAACTCCTGAGTTGATGGTGCTGGTTGGTCTCTGTCCACACTTGTTCTGCTCTCCAACTCCCCACATTGAACTTGAACCCCAGTCCTTCGATTCAGAATGGCGTGGTGGGTTCTTCTGTCCTTGTCACGGGTCCCGATTTGATATGGCAGGCCGTGTTTACAGTGGATCCCCTTCCTCACGAAATATGGAAGTTCCTCCACACTCATTCGAGGGTGACAACATCCTGGTTATAGGTATTGACGAGGAGACATCATAATGAGTGAAGTAGATAAGGATATGAATGATTCCAAGCCTGGTGTAATCGTGTCGTCTTTGGTTGGTCTGCGTGACTGGACTGATGACAGGTTGCCAATTATGACGGCTTGGAAAAAGCACATGAGCGAATACTACGCTCCCAAGAATTTCAATTTTTGGTATTTCTTCGGAATTCTGTCCACCGTGGTATTGGTGCTGCAATTGCTTACCGGAGTCTGGTTGACTATGAACTACACGGCGAGTGCAGAAGCTGCATTTGCGTCCGTGGAATATATTATGCGAGACGTAGAGTGGGGCTGGTTACTCAGATACCTCCATTCTACTGGTGCATCCGCATTTTTCTTTGTGGTTTACCTCCACATGTTCCGTGGATTGATGTACGGCTCTTACAAGAAGCCTCGAGAATTGATTTGGATCTTCGGCATGGCCATTTATTTGGTGCTGATGGCTGAAGGATTCATGGGCTACGTACTACCTTGGGGTCAGATGTCTTACTGGGGTGCCAACGTAATTGTTTCTTTAGCTGGTGCCATACCTGTTGTTGGTGAAGATCTATTGGTTTGGGTGCGAGGCGATTACCTTATTTCAGGTGCTACGCTGAACAGGTTCTTCGCGCTGCACGTTGTTGCGCTTCCAATCGTATTGTTGGCCCTGGTTGTTCTGCACTTTCTTGCGCTGCATGAAGTGGGTTCAAATAACCCGGACGGCATCGATATCAAAGCAAACAAGGGCCCGGATGGAGTGCCAGTTGATGGAGTTCCATTCCACCCGTACTACACTTTGTACCATGACTTGCCAGCTATCGTGGTTTTTCTGTTTATCTTCTGCGCGATCGTATTTTTCGCGCCGGAAATGGGTGGTTACTTCTTGGAGATCGCGAACTTCCAGGAAGCGGACCCCTTGAAGACTCCGGAACACGTTCCGCCGGTTTGGTACTACACGCCTTTTTACTCGATGTTGCGTGCTGTGACTTATCCTCTGTTTGGAATAGATGCCAAATTTTGGGGAATGCTGGTAATGGCGGGCGCTATCGCTATTCTTTTCGTTTTGCCATGGCTGGATAAGAGTCCGGTCAGATCAATGCGTTACAAGGGATGGTATAGCCGTATTGCCTTGCTGATGTTTGTAGTGTCTTTCCTTATCCTCGGGGTATTGGGAACTCAGTCGGTAAGCCCGGCAAAGACATTGCTTGCTCAGATCATGACCTTTGTATACTTTGCGTTCTTCTTTGCAATGCCTTGGTATACGCGCATGGAAAAGACTTCCCAGCCCCCGGAGAGAGTAACCGGTCGCATGATTAGCGTTCCACAATTATTGGGTAGCATTCTGATAATTATTTTCTTGGTTATCCTGCCGTTGATGCTGGTCTCCGGGGAAGCGGAAGCAGCTGAAGCCAATATAGATCTCATGCATACGGAAACCAGTTTTGAAGACAAGGGCTCATTGCAGCGTGGTTTCAAAACTTACATGAACTACTGCGCCAGTTGTCATGAATTAAGTTATGCACGTTATGAGCGCACAGCCGATGACCTAGAGATTCCTCACGATCTCGCTCTTGAGAATCTGGTATTTGATGGCTCTCTAATAGGTGGCCTTATCGTAAACAATCTTTCCGAAGATGATGCCAAGGCCTGGTTCTCAACTGTTCCACCAGACCTGACTCTTATCGGTCGAGTGCGCAGTGCAGATTGGTTGTATACCTACATGAAGTCTTTCTACGCTGATGAGACTCGCCCGTTTGGAACCAACAATACCGCTTTTGCAAACGTGGCCATGCCGAATGTTTTGCACGAGTTGCAGGGTGACGTGGAATGCGAAATGCACGACGGACACTGTGAGCTTCATCATGTTGAAGGCACCGGTTCAATGACACCAGCTGAGTTCGACGAGACTGTTGCCGACCTAGTAAATTTTCTTTATTACATCGGTGAGCCGATCAGATCTCGACGCCAGGAAATCGGAGTCTGGGTTTTGTTGTTTCTGGCATTCTTCTGGGTATTTACTGTACTGATAGGTCGGGAATTCGGAAAAGACTACCACTAAACATTTGCTCTGGGGCTTGAACGGATTTCCGTAAGGCCCCTTACACGCAATATCTTACGCGCAATATATAGATTACTGATAGAGGGAAAAGTATGGGAGTGGTTGCAAAAAGGTCTTCAATGACATTCTACTCGGATGGCACCAGTCACTACAGTCACAGAGTTCGAATTGTATTGGCCGAAAAAGGCGTAACTGTAGAGACTATCGATGTCGATCCCGAGGATAAGCCGGAAGATCTGGCTTCGTTGAATCCTTATAATACGCTGCCTACTTTGGTGGATCGTGATTTAGTGTTATACGAAGCTGATATCATGATGGAATATCTTGATGAAAGGTTTCCGCACCCACCATTGTTTCCGGTTTACCCTGTCGCAAGAGCCCAGAGTCGTCTTTGGATCTATCGCATCAGGCAGGATTGGTGTGACAAGGTAGATTTGCTAATGGCTGGTAAGGGCACTCCTTCGGTGCTCGATAAAGCCCGCAAAGAGCTGAGAGAAAGCATTATTTCAATTGCTCCGATCTTTGGAGAAAAGCCTTTCTTCATGAGTGATGAATTTACCATTGTGGATTGCTGTGTAACTCCTATTCTTTGGAGATTGCCATATATGGGTATAGACCTGCCCAAGAACAAGGCAGTAAAGCCTTTGTTAGCATACAGAGATCGCCTTTTTGAGAGAGAGTCTGTTCTTGCAAGCTTTTCCGAGCAAGAAAAAGAGATGGTCTAGTTAGCTAATTCTTCAGGGGCCCTGTATATGACCATGACTTCAAGTCGACCTTATCTGGTCCGGGCCCTTTACGAATGGATACTCGAGAACGATTGCACCCCCTATATCCTTGTTAATGCATTCGCGGATGGAGTTGAAGTTCCTCAAGAACACGTCAAGGACGGTCAAATAGTTCTTAATATTTCACCTTCGGCAGTGCAGGATATTTTCCTCCGCGATGAGTCCGTAGATTTCGATGGCCGTTTTGCCGGAATACCAAAAAGAGTCTTTGTGCCTATGACTGCGGTGATGGGTATTTATGCCAAAGAAAATGGGCAGGGCATGATTTTTGAGGCGGACGGGGTGAGCCCTCAGCCACCTACCGGCAGCGATGATCCCGGTGTGGTTGAGAAGCCTGCAGTCGATGGTGAAAAGAAAAAGCCTTCATTGAGAGTGGTTAAATAGCCAGCAACTTATTGCTCTGCTTTTGAAAGTTCTGATGAAAACTCTGGGTCACTAGCTCCAAACCTGAAGAGTTTAGTTTAGATACTCAAATACCTTAACTACCTTGGTTACTCCTGAGACATTTCTTGCAAGATTTGCTGCGTTGTCACCTTCCGATTGGCTTATCAGGCCCATCAAATAGATAGCGCCATTTTCCGCAATAACTCGCACCTGGCCCGATGGTACTTCACTATCGGTTAGCATCAAGGTTCTGACTTTCGTGGCTATCCAGGTGTCATTGCTTCTTGAAAGCAGGCTGGTTTGACCGGCAACCTCCAGCTCATTGTGAATGCGCTTTACTTTTGCGCTTGCTTCGCTGGCGATTTGGGTGGCTCTGGATTTCAGGTTTTCAGAATTCACTTGCCCGATCAGCAAGACTACTCCGTTATAACTCACAACCTGTACATTTGCCTGACGAAATTCCGGTTCCAGTGATCGTAGATTAACCGCTATCTTGGTTTCAATGGATTGGTCTTCAACAATAGCTCCGGCTGTTCTTTCAGTAGGGTCTTCTTCGATACCCTGATCGCCGCTGGTTTGTACCAATATAGAAGTACAGGAGGAAGCAAGAAAGACTATTGTAAATAGTAAGAAGAATCTGGTTTGCATTTTCATATCTGATCTTCTCCAAATAATTGAGTGTCAATGAAATCACACAGGCAGTGAATGAGTAAAAGATGAACTTCCTGAATCCTTGCCGTTCTGTTAGAAGGAACGCGAATCTCTACATCGGAAGCTGACATTAGCTTGGCCATTTCGCCACCGGTATTACCGCTAAACGCGACGATCGACATCTGTCTTTCATGTGCTGCTTTCATTGCCTCAATTACATTGCCTGAATTGCCGCTGGTAGATATTGCCAAGAGAACATCGCCTTCTTTACCAAGGGCGCTTACCTGTTTCGAGTAGATCTCGTCGTAGCTATAATCATTAGCAATTGCGGTGATCGTGGATGTGTCCGTAGTTAAAGCTATGGCGGGAAGGGGAGGTCGCTCTTTTTCGAAGCGATTTAGTAGCTCTGCGGAAAAATGCTGGGCATCTCCTGCTGAGCCACCATTTCCACAGCAAAGTATCTTGCCGCCATTCAACAGGCAGCCAACCATGGTGGTGCCGGCAAGCTGGATTGGATCAATCAGCTCGCTAATCGATGCCTGTTTGGTCTCGATGCTGTCGATAAAATGCTGATTAATTTGGTCTCGTAGATCCATGTTTTCTTATCCGTAAGTTTATCCCGTTGTAAAAAGATATTTGCAAAAAGCACCAGGTATCTGCCTTTATCGGCAGCTATGCAGTCAATATTGATAAGTCTTTTGAAAATTATGTTACTTCCGACATTTACTGAGACTTAACAGGGTGGCAAAAAGTTTCAGTAGAATGCATTTTTAACCCAGTTTATGAGCGGATTATTGCTGTCCGGATTAGAGGTGATGGCAATCACGTCAAATCTGCAGCTGTGATGCTTAAAGCTGGAGTGTGCTTGCAGGAAAGAAGCAGCAGTTCTGCGAACTCTGCCCTGTTTAGCGAAATCTACTGTGTCTAGAGCGCTACCAAATCTGTCGTTTTTTCTAAACCTTACTTCGATGAAAACCAGTGTGTTCGCTGCGTCCAGCATTACCAAGTCTATTTCACCAAGACGGCAGCTATAGTTTGAAGTGACCTGCTTGAAGCCACGACGTTTCAGGTAGCGACAGGCATATTTTTCGTGCCTGCTACCAAGCAGACGTTTGTTAATGGTGCCGTTGGTGCGGGGAAGGCTTGGCATTCTGCACACATCCTTGTGAGCACTTTGCTAGTGGTTTGCGTAGTTTCTTTCTCACAAAAACTACTCGAAATGAATAAACTACTCTGAACCCGCGTTTTCGTTCTCGTGAATGATCGCCACACCGTTTTCAAACCTGGCGACTTCCAGGTCACGTCGAATTCTACCGGTATCGGTTATTGTCAGATTGCCGGTAGCGCCTCGCAAGGTGCCGATGCCTTCGTCGCCCAGTCTGCCTAAGTGGGTATAGAGCCTGAAGCTATCTATACCCAGCGCTCTCAACCGGCGTAATGGTCCCGGTACCTGTCGTAATGACGATTCGACTTCAGCCTTGAGAGGGTCTCCATCGTTCAAAATCCACGGTGCATCAGTAAAGGTTATTCCGTTCAGGTCCTGGTCGGCTGCTGGATTTTGGAGTCCGTCATAAATAGAGGGCAGGGAATAGACGGGTAAATCCCCTGCGAAATAAAATGCCAGAGTGGGTTTGATCTGTCTTCCCTGACGAGGGTTGGCGATCATAAATATAAAATCGATATCTTGTCTTCGTCGGGGAGTGAACTCCATATTATTTCTTGGGAGAATATCCAGTAGACGTGAGGCCCTGTCTTCGCTTGAATCAATAGCCATGAGTCGTTTGATTACGGCGGCGTAGTCGGCGTTGCTGGAATATCTGGTTTGTGAAACCAGTTCTCCGCCTTTTTTCGTCCACAATTCCTGAAACATGGTTTGAAAACGGGAATAGTCTTCAGAGTCGGGAGTGATTATGGCTGCATTTCTGAATCCAGAAGTCCATGCAAGTTCGATTGCCTGTTCTATTTCATCTTCAGGGGCCAGACCGAATTGGATTAGTCCCGGTGCTGCTTCGAAAGATTCTTCCGTGTAGTTAAGCGCAAGAGTTTTTACTGGTAGTTCATCCAGCTCCGATAGCTCTGTTACCAGTGCCTTGTCCAAAGGACCGATCACCAAATCAGCCCCTGCTGCAACTGCCTGATTGTAGATAGGAATTATGGTTAGGGCATTACTTGAGTCATAAACCGAGATGTGCGGAACATCCCGGCTGATGGCTAGGTCTTGATAGTATGCACTGAGAAAGCCTTCCTGAATGGCATTGCCGGCGCTAAGCTGCAGGGGAAGAATCAAGGCGATATGACGTGGTCGCTGCTCCCATATCTTATTTAATTCGTCCACTGCTTTCGGCAACAAGTCTACGGCCGCATGCTGGCTCCAGATTCGCCGCCAATTACTCACTGATTCAATCTGCTTTTTTATGGAAAACTGATCAGCCCTGATAATTCGAATCAGCTCTACCCATCCCCGGGTTTGATAGTTTCCGGCCACAGCAGCGAATTCGGTAAGTTGGGAGTCGCTGAACTGGTTCAGGGCAAGCCAGATTTTCTGATGAGCATCAGCGTTCGGCGCTATGTTGCTGCTACTGCGTGAGTAGCTGACTACCGCCTGATCCGGTATGCCGTTTCCCAAATAGGTATCACCTTTCATCAGGTGATAATTTCTGACAACTACATTCTCAGCTGAAAGCGCTTCGATGGTTTGCTCGTCAACTAATTCCAGTCGCTGCAGGGCCGATTCAGTCTCGCCCTGTTGTAGCAAAATTTTACCTAGGCTGGTTTCCCCACGTAGCTGAATCGCAGGAGGCAGTTGCGGTCTGTTCAGTAGCTCTAGTAATTCATTTTCGGCGCGTCTGAATTGCCGGTCATCGACCATCGCATCAGCAGCCCTCAATCTTAAGTCCATAGCGGCGTCGCCGGATGATATTGCCGCATCTTCCAGCAAAAGGGAGATTCGGGCGTCAGCCTTCGAAACAGCAGGCTGCTCCATCACCACTGGGCTAGGGCTGGAGCTGCAGCCAATGAGGCCAAGCAATGCCAGAATTACTAGAAGTCTGTAATGAGGTAGGCTGGATATTTTCATCTTTCTGTAAGCAAGATTGTCTGATATTTTGTGTGAATTATTTGAAGAGGCACGAATTCATGAGTTATTACCGAGTCAGTACCAAGATTAATACAGTTATAAGGCTACAGCAATTTATTGCAGAAAACTGTGCCCCAGGTTTTGGCTAAGACTATGCCTGCTCAAGCAAGCCTTTATATTGTGGCGACCCCCATCGGCAATCTGGATGATTTCACTCAGAGAGCTATAGAAGTACTGAAATCAGTGGATGTGCTTGCTGCCGAGGATACTCGCCACAGCAAGAAGTTATTACAGCACTACCAGATTAATGTGCCTCTTGTTTCGTATCACGATCATTCTGGGTCAGACGATACCAAGAAATTAATTGGCTTGCTCAAGGAGGGCAAATCCATTGGGCTGGTTTCAGATGCAGGCACACCGCTGATCTCGGATCCGGGTTATCGATTGGTCAGAGAGGCCAGGCAGGAAGGAATCTCTGTGATTCCTATTCCCGGAGCCAGCGCTTTAACTGCAGCACTTAGTGTTAGTGGTTTACCAACAGACAGATTTTCCTTCGAAGGTTTTCTGCCATCTAAACAGCCGGCACGAATCAAGAAACTGGAGCAACTAAAATCAGATTCCCGCACTCTGGTCTTTTATGAGTCGCCCCATCGGGTAGAGGCTTCTCTAGGCGATATGGCTTCTGTCTTTGGCGAGATAAGAGAGGCTTTTATAGGCCGTGAATTAACAAAGAAATTCGAGAGTCATTTTTTTGATGAATTGCAAGCTTGTCTTCAGTGGGTGAAATCCGATAGCAATAATCAGAAAGGAGAGTTTGTATTTGTTGTAGCGGGCAACAGCGATATTGATGATGAAGATCGCAAGTTGCAGCAAGCAATGGCAATTGTTCGGTTGCTTGGTAAAGACCTTTCGATGAAACGTGCTGTAGCTCTGGCGAGTGAAATAAGCGGGGCAAGGAAAAACCAATTATATGACGCTGCCTTGAAAGAAATGAATTCAGAGAAAGATTAGTGACACTTGTTGTGAAAGTGTCCCCAATGCGAAAAAGTGAATCGACAATCAGTTTAGCGGGATGGGCTCTAGTGATCAGGGCCAATGCTTCAAGCGGTGGCCTTGCATGAGCAGTAAGTCAATCATGCAACAGCCAATGATTGTTTGTAAGCAGTTGAAATATCAATTAATATCCGCCCTGAGTCAGCTGGGCAATTGCTGTAGATAGCTCTTCTTATATCGCATAGCGTTATTTGAGGAAATCTAGAGAGGAAAGTCCGGGCTCCGTAGAGCAGGGTGCCAGGTAACGCCTGGGGGGTGAAAGCCCACGGCTAGTGCAGCAGAAAGATACCGCCAGATTGCTTTTTGGTAATCAGGTAAGGGTGAAATGGTGCGGTAAGAGCGCACCGCGCGACTGGTAACGGTTCGTGGCAAGGTAAACCCCACTCGGAGCAAGGCCAAATAGGGATCTAATGATGCTGCTCGCATCGGGTCCGGGTAGGCCGCTAAAGATCTGTGGTGACGCAGATTAAAGATGAATAATTGTCCTCGACAGAACCCGGCTTATAGGCTGACTCTTCTTTTTCTCCCCCTGAACTCTTTCGGGGACACTAAATCTTCGCATATACCTAATAAATTACTTTAATTAAGTCTGCTACTTCTCTGATAATGCGGGAATTGTTGTTCATTGAAATTGCAAGATATTGCCATATCCCCTTCTTTTAGCGGCATGTTCGCGGATTTTCTTGAAGAATTTCACACAAATAGTGCTTGCGAAGTGGCAAATCTGACCTTATAGTGTGTCTTAGTGGCGATAAGTGGAAATAATTGTCAAATTGTGGGAGAAGAAAGGATTCCTAACCCCTGACTGGCATTCCAATAATAAACGGGGACGACGATGTTTCGCGGCATCAATACTATTAATCTCGATGCAAAGGGTCGTATGGCTATGCCTGCCCGATACCGGGAGCAATTGACTAATCATTGCTCCGGGCACCTCGTTGTTACTATCGACACCAATCACCGTTGTCTGCTGCTTTATCCCATTGCCGAATGGGAGCAGATAGAGCGCCAAATAGAATCCCTTTCCAGTTTCGATCCAATGTCCCAGCGAGTGAAGCACTTGCTAATAGGTCATGCCAATGATCTGGAGCTGGACGGCAGTGGCCGGGTTTTATTGCCGCAGGAATTAAGACAGTACGCACAGCTAGAGAAACATGTGTGCCTGATAGGTCAGGGCAAGAAGTTGGAAATCTGGAGTCAGGATATCTGGAACCAGCAGAGAGAGCAGTGGTTAACAGAGACCTCGTCTGAGGGAGAATTGCCGGAAAAACTTCGATCACTGGCGTTGTAGGTTAGGTGCTCATGGCTTCAGGTCAATTACATGAGACGGTCTTGTTTCATGAAGCTGTTGAGGCTCTGGTGCAGGACAAGTCTGGCAAATATGTAGATGCAACATTTGGTCGCGGCGGGCACAGTAGCCTGATACTGGATCAACTTGATGACGAAGGGTTGCTGTTAGGCTTTGACCGGGATCCCGAGGCAATAGCTGTGGCAAATGCCATGCAGCTTGAAGATGGCAGATTGCAGGTAGTACATGCACCCTTTAGTGATCTGCAAAAACATGTGAATGCTCGAGGCTGGTCAGGTGAGCTCGATGGAGTTTTATTCGACCTTGGTGTGTCTTCGCCTCAACTGGATGAGGCAGAAAGAGGCTTCAGTTTTCTCAGGGATGGTCCGCTCGATATGCGAATGGATCCTAGTCAGGGTGTAAGCGCGAGTGAATGGATAAATACAGCCGCAGAGAACGAGATTGCTGATGTTCTTTATAAATATGGCGAAGAGCGGCATTCGCGAAGAATGGCACGCAGAATCATCGAAGAGAGATTAAAGAAGCCCATTACCAGAACCGGCGAATTAGCGGAGTTTATAAAGGAAGCTAACCCTTCCTGGGAGCGAGACAAGCATCCAGCGACCAGAGCATTTCAGGGAATACGAATTTTCATAAATAGCGAATTGGAAGAACTGGAAAGCGCGCTGGATCAATCACTGGAGTTATTGAAAGTAGGCGGGCGATTAGTGGTCATAAGCTTTCACTCGCTTGAAGACAGAATCGTTAAGAGGTTTATAGCAAGGCAGGCTAAAGGGGATGAATTTCCGAGAAACTTACCGGTTTCACAGGAAATGTTAAATCCCAGACTTAAGCCAATTGGAAAAGCTCAGAAAGCAAGCAGGCAGGAAATAGAAAAAAATCCGCGAGCCAGAAGCGCAATCATGCGGATAGCAGAGAAAACTGCGTAATTTTCAAGCAAAGGCTGGTGTCCGCCACTATGAGTATGGGTAGAAAAGCTAAAGCATCACAGGTTCGCCCTGCATCCAAAGTGTCCATCTTGCAATGGGCCGGGATTTCTCGCCCTTCAACAATTGCGCTTGTAGTAATTCTTGCTTTGATTCTAAGCTCCGGACTCTCTGTGGTGAACACAACTCATCAAAATCGCTTCGCATTTAATGAGCTTCAAGAGTTAAAGGATCTGGCAAACCAGTTGGAAGTTGAATGGGGTCAGCTTCTTATTGAGCAGAGCACATTCGGAATTGAAGGAAGAATTGAACAAAAAGCAACGGATCAATTACAGATGCGCGTTCCTGAAATTGACAGCATCGTAATGGTGAGCGAATGACTGCCTCCTCAGTGAAAGGACTGCAACCGTGGCGTTTGTACCTGGTGCTTATCGGTATGGTGCTCTGTGTCGGGGCTATTATCTGGAAAGTAAGCAGGCTTCATATTGTTGAGCGAGATTTCCTCCAGCGTCAGGGTGATGCCCGCACGATTCGCACCGTACCTTTGGTCGCGAACCGTGGACTGATTACTGACAGAAACGGAGAGCCGCTGGCAGTGAGCACGCCGGTGAAGTCTATTTGGATAAACCCTCAGGAGATCAGCGGGGATACTGAGGCGATTGCTGCATTGGCAGTGGAGCTGGAGCTTAACGAATCTGCGCTTGCAAGTAATATAGAAAACAACAGCAGCAAGGAGTTTCTGTATGTCAAGCGGCGACTTCCTCCAGCGGAAGCAGATCGAATTCTGGGCCAAAGAATCAATGGTGTTTACGGTCAGCAGGAATATCAAAGATTTTATCCCCAAGGCGAGGTGGCGGCTCATCTGGTTGGTTTTAGTAATGTTGATGACGTGGGGCAGGAAGGGCTGGAACTGACCTATGATGACTGGCTGCGTGGAGTTCCTGGCAGGCGACAGGTTATTAAAGATCGGCGTGGTCATATCATTGAAGAGTTGAACACTATCCAGACAGCTCAGCCCGGCAAGAATCTGGAGCTAAGCATTGATTTTAGATTGCAGAGCTTGGCCTACAAGGAGCTTAAAGAAGAATTTGTTACTCGAAGAGCAAAATCGGCTTCTATTGTCGTACTCGATGTAGATACAGGCGAGGTTTTGGCAATGGCTAACCAGCCTTCCTATAACCCGCATAACAAATCAAATATGACGGATTTCAGCGTACTTCGAAATCGAGCCGTAACAGATATGTTTGAGCCGGGTTCTACTATTAAACCGTTTACCATTGCTGCTGCTCTTGAGTCCGGTGTGTATACGCCTGATACCGTAATTGAGACTAGTCCCGGATGGATGATGATAGGTCGGGATGAGGTAAAGGATATATTCGACTATGGGACTCTTACCTTATCTACTGTGATCACCAAGTCGAGCAATATAGGCGCCAGTAAGGTGGCGTTGGAAATTGGTCCCGAGCCGATCAGGAGTGTGCTCGAGAGAGTTGGTGTAGGTCAGGTTTCCGGTACAGGATTTCCCGGTGAAAGAAGTGGTGTGTTACCCAGTCCGAGACGATGGAGCCGCATAGAGATAGCTACTCTGTCATACGGTTATGGACTTACTACTTCCGCGCTTCAGCTCGCTCAAGCCTGGTCGGTGCTAGCTGACGATGGAATCAAAAAGCCGGTATCACTTATTAAGCTTGATCAGGTATCGATCGATGGTCTGCCTCGTGAAAGAGTGTTAAGCCAAGCCATTACCGATCAGGTTGGTGAAATGTTGGAAACAGTAGTCGACAGGTCCCGGGGCGGAAGTGCAGTAGAGGCGCAGGTTCCTTTTTATCAAGTGGCTGGCAAGACCGGAACCGCACATGTTGTTGGTGAGTTTGGCTATGAAGAGAACCTGCATAACTCACTCTTCGTTGGCATGATTCCGGCATCGAATCCCGAATTGGTAGTAGTAATTATTGTTAACGAGCCAAAAGGCGATGAACACTATGGTGGTCAGGTGGCGGCTCCGGTTTTTTCCAGAGTAGCCTCCGGTGCTATGCGTATCTTGAACATTGCGCCAGATGACGTGCCTGAAAATCAAGCTAGGGAATTATCATCACTCTAATATGAATACTGCGAAACAACTAAAGCAAAGCATCTCATTGCTGCAAATAGTAGAAGGTCTGGTGACTATTCAGGATGCCGATAGCTCAAGTCTGGACGTCATAGTCAGTGGCGTGCAAATGGATAGTCGATTGTTGCAGCAAGGCGATCTGTTTATCGCATGTTTTGGTAGAAATCATGACGCCCGGGATTTTATTAATGAAGCAGTTGATATGGGTGCGGCTGCGGTATTGGCAGAAGCCAGTGATGATTGGGTTGGTGTGAAATACATTGAGAATGTTCCGGTGCTGGCTGTTGATAATCTTTTCTCTAAGATCAGCGAGATCGCATCCCGTTTTTACTCCCATCCAAGCCAGAAGCTGAATGTAATCGGCATTACTGGCACCAATGGCAAAACCAGTTGTTGTCAATTCATTGCCCAGGCCCTTAATTCTATGAATCTGCAATGTGGGACCATAGGAACCTTGGGTTATGGGGTATATGGAGCGTTAAAAGAGACGCAGTTGACTACACCGGATGCAGTTTTCACACAGAAAGCGCTAGCAGAAATGGCTGAAGAGGGAATCGACCCGGTGGTTATGGAAGTTTCCTCCGTTGGCTTGCATCAGCGACGAGTCAAGGCTGTGCACTTTGACACTGCGGTGTTTACCAATCTAAGTCGTGATCATCTGGATTATCACGAGAGCATGGAAGACTACGGCAAGAATAAGAAGAAACTGTTTCAGTCCAAAGGGCTGAGACAGGCGGTTGTCAATCTCGATGATCCTTACGCCTTGTCCGTAATAAATAGTATTCCCAAGTGCGTAGAAATTTCGACTTACAGCATCAACAACAAAATAGCGTCTGTATATGCTGAAGAAGTGAATATGACACGCAAGGGGTTTGAAGCGCGTATTTCTACTCCGATTGGCGAGGGCAATATCGAAGGCAGTCTGCTGGGATACTTTAATTTCAGCAATTTGTTGGCAGTGATAACCACACTGATCAGCTATTTGAGCAAGCAGGATGACTTGAATATCGAAAAACTTTGCTCAGAAGTGTCAGCAATAAAGCCTGTAGATGGGCGCATGGAAATAATTAGTGGTAGCGATGATATTACAGCTGTAGTTGATTATGCACACACACCAGATGGGTTGCGTTCTGCGTTGCTTGGTTTAAGGGATCATTTCGACGGAGACATATGGTGTGTCTTCGGTTGTGGTGGAAATAGAGACAAGGGCAAGAGGCCTCTGATGGGAGAGGTGGCAGAGCAATATGCGAACAAATTACTTATCACTGATGATAACCCCAGAAATGAAACTGGCGACAAGATTGTCCAACACATATTAAGCGGTATTGTTGATCCGCAGAAAGCGCAGGTGATTCGTGACCGGGCAGAAGCAATATCCTATGCCATAGCCAATGCTAAAAGCGGCGACGTTGTATTGGTAGCTGGTAAAGGGCATGAAACCTATCAGGATATTGAAGGGACAAAGTTAATTTTTAGTGACGCTAATCAAGTGAGATTGGCTTTGCAAGCTAGGAATGGCAGAAGCACTAAGGGATGAAATTGATCGGATCTATGACTCTTTCGTTAGTTGAGAAAGAACTGGGCGGTGATTTGCGGGGTGCTGACGTAGAATTTTCTACGGTTTCAACAGACACCAGAACTTTGCAGAAGAATGATTTGTATCTGGCACTGTCAGGTGAAAATTTTGATGGTAACGAGTTCGTCTCTGAAGCAATGGAGAAAGGTGCTTGTGCCGCTATCTGTGATCAAGATATAGATGTTGCTGCACAATATTCGGTTTTGAAAGTCGCCGATTGCCAAGAGGCTTTTGGCCTAATAGCTTCTCTAAACCGAATGCGAAGCTCAGCAAAAGTTGTGGCGCTTACCGGGAGTCAGGGAAAGACATCGGTAAAGGAAATGATCGGATCTATATTGGAAGTCAGTGCAAACACATTGATTACCGAGGCTAATCTCAACAACACCATTGGTGTGCCGTTGACGATGTTAAAAATTTCAGCCGAGCACGAGCGAGTGGTTTTGGAAATGGGGGCTAACAGTGCCGGAGAGATTGCTTTTAGTGTTGGCTATGCCAAACCGGATATTGCGTTAATAACCAATGCTAACGCAGCGCATATTGAAGGCTTTGGAAGCCTGCAGGGGATAGTAGAAGCCAAGGGTGAAATTATAGATGGCTTGTCAGCCGATGGAATTATTGTGCTCAACGCGGATGACAAAAATTGTGCGCAATGGATTGATAGGGCAGGCGATAGAAAAACTGTTCTATTCAGCTTCGAGAATAAGTCAGGAAATGCAGATTATTATGCCAGTGATGTTGAAGTTGCGGAGAGTGGCGCGGTTTCATTTAATCTTGCAACGCCGCAAGGAAGAAAAACCATCAACATGAATTTATTGGGCGAGCACAATGTTATGAATGCGGTTTCAGCAGCCGCCGTTGCAATGGAAGCCGGCGCAAGCTTGAGCGATATTGAAACCG
>Ga0315322_10000445_pt1 | contig 30896 bp, 28 predicted proteins | sample M110021515metaG_FD_203461 | JGI IMG/M metagenome (GOLD analysis project Ga0315322, IMG submission 203461) | Ammonia-oxidizing marine archaeal communities from Monterey Bay, California, United States - M1 100m 21515 | ecosystem: Environmental > Aquatic > Marine > Intertidal zone | place: USA...
CCACCACTCCAAACGATCGCTGCCGGCGCGCTAAGACACGTAGCAATCATCACAGCGCTTTTTATCACCATTCTCTTTTTCATAATTTTCATAATTTCTCAGGAAACCTTTCCAAAGTCTCATAGTGACAGCAGACTGCAAAGCAAAAAACACGACTTTATCATTAGGCTTATTCCCAATAAAAAAGCCGGACGGTCTCCCGTCCGGCTTTTGAATGACTTGCGAGAGGCAAACCGGCAGTGACTTACATCATGCCGCCCATGCCACCGTGGTCGTGTCCGTGACCCGCATCAGCAGGCTCGGGCTCGGGAATATCGGTGATGAGAGCCTCAGTGGTGAGCATCAACCCAGAGATCGAAGCCGCATTCTGCAGAGCAGAACGGGTCACTTTGGTCGGATCAACAACACCCGCTTCAATAAGGTCGACATAGTCACCAGTAGCGACGTTGTAACCCTCATTGCCAGAAGCATTCTTCACCTTCTCAACGATGAGCGCTCCTTCCAGACCTGCGTTAACAGCAAGCTGACGAAGAGGAGACTCGATTGCAGAAATAATGATTGAGGCACCAGTCTCTTCATCTCCGGAAAGACCAAGTTCACCGATTTGAGCGGTTGCCCGGATTAAAGCGGTTCCACCTCCAGGAACGATACCCTCTTCCACCGCTGCGCGGGTGGCATGAAGGGCGTCTTCCACGCGGGCTTTCTTCTCTTTCATCTCGGACTCGGTAGCAGCACCAACATTGATGACTGCAACACCGCTGGATAGCTTGGCAAGACGCTCTTGGAGCTTCTCACGATCGTAATCCGAAGTGGTATCAGCAATCTGCTTACGGATTTGACCAACGCGACCAGTGATATCCTCGTTAACGCCGCCACCTTCAACAATGACGGTTTCTTCCTTACCAATAGTAATGCGTTTGGCTTCACCGAGTTCTTCGAGCTCAATATTCTCAAGTTTGATACCAAGATCTTCGGTAATACAACGACCACCAGTGAGGATGGCAATATCTTCGAGCATGGCCTTACGACGATCTCCGAATCCAGGAGCCTTGACCGCTGCGATATTGAGAGTTCCCCGAAGTTTGTTCACGACGAGAGCAGCGAGAGCTTCACCTTCGACGTCTTCCGCAATGATAAGGAGAGGCTTGCCTGTCTTGGCAATTTTCTCGAGCACTGGAAGAAGGTCTTTGAGATTCGAAATCTTCTTTTCGTTGATGAGGATGTAAGCATTCTCAAGGTTACAATCCATGGAATCCGGATCAGTCACGAAGTAAGGAGAAAGGTAGCCCTTATCGAACTGCATCCCTTCAACGACATCGAGTGTCGTTTCGATGCCTTTTGCTTCTTCCACGGTGATGGTTCCATCCTTCCCAACCTTATCCATAGCATCTGCGATGATACCACCGATTTCCTTGTCCCAGTTAGCGGAAACAGTTGCGACCTGCGCAATTTCCTTTGAATCGGAAACCTCCTTGGAAATTTCAGCGAGCTGAGCCACGATCGCTTTAGAAGCTTCGAGGATACCACGCTGAAGGCTAATTGGATTAGCGCCTGCAGTGACATTGCGGAGGCCTTCTTTGTAGATGGCTTCGGCAAGCACCGTAGCGGTTGTGGTTCCGTCACCAGCGATGTCGGAAGTCTTGGAGGAAACCTCCTTGATGAGCTGTGCGCCCATGTTCTCGTAGGGATCGTCGAGCTCGATTTCCTTGGCGACGGACACACCGTCCTTGGTCACGGTTGGAGAACCAAACTTTTTGTCGATGATGACGTTACGACCCGAGGGTCCTAGGGTTGCCTTGACGGCGCGGGCGAGCTTCTCGACACCACGGAGGAGGGTCTGACGTGCTGCTTCGTCGAATTGGAGTTGTTTAGCCATGTCTTTGTTTAATGTTTAAAGTTTAAGAGTGGGTTTGTTAGTCTTCGAGAACACCGAGGATGTCGGATTGGGAAAGGATGAGTTGATCTTCTCCGTTTACTTTGACGTCGGTGCCGCCGTATTTAGAGATGAGAACTTTGTCGCCGACACTGACATCGAATACGATGTCTTTGCCATTTTCATCAGTACCTCCGGTACCGAGAGCGGTTACTTCAGCCTCTTGCGGCTTCTCCTGAGCAGAGTCAGGAAGAACGATGCCTCCAGCGGAGACTGCTTCTGCTTCGAGCCGCTTCACGAGGACGCGGTTTCCGAGTGGTTTAATACTAGCCATGTTTTTCTTTATGTTGGTTGTTTGGTTGTTTCACACACCCCCTTGAAACAAGGGGACGAGTAAGATTCTTTCAGGAGTCTATTTGTCGGCGTCCACGACTTCCGCGTCCACGACCTTGCCCTTTGCTTGGCGGGGCTCGCCATCGTCGTCGTCAGCGGGATCAATATCAGGGGCTTCGCCCATGTCAGGCATTGGTCCTCCGGCTCCACCAGCGGCCTGAGCCGACTGTGCAAGTTCGCCGAGGGATTTCTCGAGATCTTCGGTAGTGGACTTGATGAGATCGAGATCTTCAGCCTTGAGAGCGCCTTTTACGGCGTCCAGCTTACCGGTGAGCATCTCCTTGAGTTCAGCAGGAGCTTCCTCGGGAAGTTCGCCAATCTGCTTTTCGACCTGATAGACCATGGATTCGGCCTTATTTTTCGTGTCGACAGCTTCGGCTCGCTTCTTGTCCTCCTCAGCATGAGCTTCGGCTTCGCGCTTGGCCTTCTCGATCTCCTCTTCAGAAAGACCACTAGATCCTTCGATGGAAATTTTCTGCTCCTTGCCAGATTTCTTGTCGGTTGCGGAGACATGGAGAATTCCATTGGCATCGATATCGAAGGTCACTTCAATTTGGGGCATTCCACGAGGGGCGCCATCAATTCCAGAGAGCTGGAAGTTTCCGAGAAGCTTATTATCAGCGAAGAGCGGACGTTCCCCCTGACAAATGCGGATATCGACGGCGGGCTGATTATCAACTGCAGTTGAGAAAACTTGTGACTTTTTAACGGGGACCGTTGTATTACGCTCGATCATCGCGGTCGCACGGCTGCCTTCGGTCTCAATCGAAAGAGTAAGAGGGGTGACATCGAGGAGAAGAACGTCTTTCACATCGCCCTGGAGCACTCCACCCTGAATGGCAGCGCCAATAGCAACCACCTCATCGGGGTTGACACCTTGGTGGGGGTCCTTACTGGCTAGTTCCTTAGCAGTTTCGACCACTTTCGGCATGCGGGTCATTCCACCCACCAGAACGAGCTCATCGAGTTCACCGGCGCTTACTCCAGCCTCCTTAAGACAGTCCGTGACTGGTTTCCTAGTGCGAGCGAAAAGATGCTCAGTGAGTTGCTCGAGCTTGTTACGACTGAGACCAACCTGAATATGCTTGGGGCCAGTGGCGTCAGCCGTTATAAATGGAAGGTTGAGGTCGTAATTCTGCGATGAAGAAAGGGCGATTTTGGCCTTCTCAGCTTCTTCTTTGATTCGCTGAAGGGCGTCAGGCTGACCTGAAAGGTCAATGCCTTCTTTCTCCTTAAAATCAGCCACAATAAAGTCGATCAGAGCGTTGTCCCAATCATCACCACCCAGCTGGGTGTCACCGTCGGTCGCAAGGACCTCAAAAACGCCATCGGAAATTTCCAAGACCGAGATATCAAAGGTCCCCCCTCCCAGATCGTAAATAGCGACTTTCTGATCAGCCTTAGAATCAAGCCCATAGGCGAGCGATGCTGCGGTAGGCTCGTTAATAATGCGGCGAACTTTGAGACCGGCAATTTCACCGGCAGCTTTCGTGGCATTACGCTGAGAGTCATTGAAGTAGGCGGGAACGGTGATGACCGCTTCCTTGATCGTCTCGCCAAGCTTGGATTCAGCGTCAGACTTCAGTTTACCGAGAACAATCGCGGCAATTTCTTGGGGTGAAAATACCTTCTTCCCGCCTTCAACTTCAACCTCGATGTGGGCATCACCATTTTCAGCTTTTACGATATCATAGGGCACCCGCCTGTCCTCATTGGTGAGTTCCTCATACTTACGTCCGATGAGACGCTTGGCCGAAAAGACCGTATTTTTGGCGTTAGTGACGGCCTGGCGTTTGGCGGCCTGACCAACAAGGCGCTCTCCGTTTTTCGCAAAAGCGACCACTGATGGAGTGGTGCGTGCACCTTCTGAATTTTCGAGAACAGTGGCCTCTCCTCCCTCCATGACAGACATGCAGGAGTTGGTTGTCCCGAGGTCGATTCCTAAAATTTTTCCCATGATCTTGTTTCTTCCTAATTAAATTGGTTTTAAAATTGCGGCCTTTTGGCCAAAGTGATTTGCAGATCTTATTGGCAAGAGATGTGCCAATCACTCAAATCCTTTAACTACGTGGAAAACATCCGCAGAGACCATCTCAGGTGCGCCATAATGTCGCGCTTCACCCAATCCTAGAACGACAGGCTGTCACACTTGGCCTCACCCGGCCAACCCTTGGACAGTTTTAAAAAACAGGCAGTTCTTGAGAATTCAGATCGACTCAGGTAGCCTCCGCTTCATGAGTGATTCACCTTCCGAGGCAGAAACCCCGGACGAACGGTTTGCTGCTTTTGTCTATTTCCAGGCCCAAAACGGGGGGCTTTTCCTAGGGCGAATCCCAAATCCCGCCACGGGCGAAACCAGTGTCAACATCCGGGCCGCCAAGAGCGTCGTAGATTCATTGGAAATGCTCACCGAGAAAACCAAAGGTAATCTGAACAAGGCGGAAGATAGCATGCTAAAAATTGCCACCGAAAACCTCCGAAAACTCTTAGACGAAGTCTCGACAGAACCCCTCAACGCCAAAGATTCATGAATACCTTTGAGCTTGGAAACTTCAACGTTGGCTCCGGTGATCCCTTATTCATTCTTGGCCCTTGTGGACTTGAAGAAGAAGACTTCGCTTGGCGCATGGCGCGAGCTTTGAAAGAAATCGCGGCCCGACTCGAGATCAAGTTCGTCTTCAAAGCCTCTTACGACAAAGCCAATCGGACTTCGGTGGATTCCTACCGGGGCCCCGGGGTCGAAAAAGGGTGCCGCATCCTTGGTGAAATTGGCAAAGAGCTCGGCGTGCCCGTCACTACCGACGTTCACACTCCCGAAGAAATTGAAATCGCAGCCAAGAACATCGACCTATTACAAATTCCAGCTTTCCTCTGCCGTCAGACCGACCTCCTTGCGGCTGCTGCCCGAAGTGGTCGTCCCGTCAACGTCAAAAAAGGCCAATTCCTTGCTCCGTGGGACATCGATCCCATCTTAGGAAAGCTCCGGCACTTCGACTGCAATCAATTCGCAATTACAGAAAGAGGCACCACCTTCGGATACAACAACCTCGTTGCTGACATGCGATCGCTGCCATGGATGCGAGAGAAAGGAGTGCCGGTCATTTTTGATGCCACCCACTCTGTCCAGCGTCCCGGAGGACTAGGAGGGACAACCGGTGGCGATGGCGAGCTTGCACCCGTTTTGGCCCGCAGTGCTATCGCAGCCGGAGTTGATGGCGTTTTCATGGAAGTTCACGAAAACCCTGCTAAAGCTCTCTCCGACGGCCCAAACCAAATCCCACTTGATCAAATCGAAAACGTTCTCACGCGCCTTCTCGCGATCCATCGCGCCGCTCATCCTGAATCATGAAGCTACTCCTTCTTATGTTGATTTTCCTCCTGCCCTCGTGCCAGGAGGAACAGAAGCGCGTAAGGCCCACCATCCAAAAAGAAGCGAACACCAGAGACTCTAACGAGGAAGAAAAGCAATCGCTTCTCAATGTGCCTGCAGGAGCCGTCATTGAAGATCTCGTTCTCCCCTATTATAACGATGCCCAGAAAAAAGTTTCGCTCCTGACAATAAAAGAAGTCACGGTCGCTGACGACGTTCGTATTGATCAGACCATCCTTAAAGGTGAAAATCTGAAGGTGTGGCTTTTCGATGAGGAGGGAGCCATTCGCAGCACGACAGTTATCTCATCCGCTGACTACCTCGTAAACAAGGATCAACTCGTTGCCAAAAGCGAAGTCCTTATGATTGGATCCGATGGAAAATTTGCAGCCAAATCAAAAGGCGGAATCTTCTCACTCACGACCGGCCAAGCGATCCTACTTGGGCCGGCCACCGCGCAATTTAAAATTCCGCAAAAAAAAGATATTGAAGCACCATGAAATTACAGCCTCTCATCCTACTCGCTGTCATCCCTATTCTGTTTGCAGCCCCCCCTCCCCGCGTCACTGATAAGGATCTTGCGCGTTTTGAACGTCTCGTAACCCCAAAGGAAAGACCTGATCTTGGAGCGATTGAAAGTTACGAGAAAGCCGAAGCTCGTAACCAAGCAACCGCTAAACGTATGGTGGACTTTTTAAATTCGGCCGGCCAACCCACCCTAATTTCCCAACCCGATGCTCCGGCACCTTCCCAAGATGAAATCGAAGACCCTCTCGAGGGACTTTTTGAACCAGCACCAGACACACTCCTTATTTCCTGCAGTAAAGGCATCTACCTAGACGGGGAATCCTATGAAATTGATTACCTAGGAAAAGTGAAAATCCAAGGCAAGGGACTGACCCTGACCTGCGACAAACAGCTCAAAGCTCTGTTCTACCCTCCTGAGAAGGAAGAGGCTGAAAAAAAAGTGCCGACCGAGGAAGCAAAGAAAGACCCGCTTGCCAAATTCGGAGGATTTGGAGAGCTTAAACAATTTACTGCGGGCGGAAATGTCCGGGTTAACGGTAAGACTGAGGACGGACAAAAAGTCTATATGGGGGGAGACAACGCTCTTTATGAAATGAGTAAAGGAGGTGAATTAGAAAACTCCACGATCACTTTTCGTGGGAAAAAAATCGGCTTCATGATGGGAGACGTCACTGACAAAAGCGACAAAGCCACCTCATACGCCATGACTTCCGTTTCCGACGATGCCTGGATCAAAGCGGTAGTTCGAGGACAAATGCTTTTCGTTGAATGGAGTCCTACTGGCTGGCTCACAAAGGTCGGATTCCCCCCACAAGCCCCGGAAAAGAAATAAGGAACACATGAGCACCCAATCTCCACTCCTTGAAGTCCAAGGACTCCAAAAATCATACGGTGGTCGAAAGGTAGTCGATGATGTAGGGCTCCGCGTAAATCCAGGCCAAATCGTGGGGTTACTCGGCCCTAATGGAGCAGGGAAAACCACCACCTTTTATATGGTCGCAGGCTTGGTTCGCCCCGACCGTGGCCGGGTCTCCTTTCTCTCAAAGGAAATCACCCGCCAACCCATGCACAAGCGGGCACGACACGGGATGGGTTACCTTCCTCAGGAAGAATCAATTTTCCGAAAACTCAGCGTGAAAGACAACCTCCTTGCCGTCCTTGAGACCCGCAAAGGAATGTCAAAAACACAACGTCACGAACGAGCCGATTTTTTACTTGAACGTTTCGGGATCACGCATGTGCATAAATCAATGGCGCTAGCTCTTTCGGGCGGCGAAAAAAGACGCCTCTCCCTCGCCCGCTGTCTTTGCACCGAACCAAAACTGTTATTACTCGACGAACCTTTCGTCGGAATCGACCCCATTGCAGTTCAGGAAATTCACAAAATTATTCGTGAACTCAGAGATACCGACGGCCTTTCTATTCTAATCACCGACCACCAAGTACGTGAAACCCTCGACATTGTTGATCACGCGTCTCTTCTAGTGGAAGGAAAAGTAATGATCGAAGGATCCTCGGAAGAACTGGTTAACAACGAAACCGCGCGCAAACTCTACTTTGGATCGGATTTTCGATTTTAGATAAGAACCAGAAACTCCTGCCTAGTGGCCGAGCTAGGGAACCTATGACCACCAGATTTAAAGTGAGAATCCGGAAAGATTAGGAACAGTTCGATCCGCTCCGCAGGCAACTAGTTCCTCTACGTTAAAATCACCGGTTGCAACCGCGACACATTTCGCCCCAAAAGCATGGGCGCAGGCGACATCCTTGGGAGTGTCGCCAATCACCAGAACTTCATCCGGAGAGAATTTCATGCCTGTCGATTTCTCAGCCCGACCCAGAGCAATTGGACCCAGCTTATTGCGGTTCCAGTGATCATCTCCATAAGCTCCAAATTGAAAATGTTCAGCGATGCCGTAGTGAGAAACTTTGAGCATGGCTCCTCTTTCGATATTCCCAGTCAGAAGCCCCAAAAAATGACCTTCTTCCTTTAAGGAAGCTAACAGCTCGTTCACACCCCCAAGAAGGCGTCCTCCATACTTAGGACTCCCCAAGTTTTCTTTCATTCGGGACAGGTAGAATTGGTAAAACTTCTCTCCAACCACCGGATCATATTTACGTCCGAAGTGTTCAAAAAATCCACGCAGAATTGCACCATCAGTAGCTCCGGCGAGATCGAGAGACGGACCTTCCTTACCAAAAACTTCAACCGCAGCATCGTGCAAAGCAGTCAAACCAGCACCTCCGGTATCCACTAGGGTGCCATCGATATCAAATAAAATAAGCATCGAAGGATTTACGGAAGATTTTACTCATCTTCGTCCTCGTGACGCTCTTCGCTCTCGTGATCTTCTTCTTTCTCAATGTCATCCGAGTCGTCAAACTCGTGATCCTTGGCCTCATCTTCGTGAATTAGCTCCCCGTGAGAAAGCATGAAACGACGCTCACGTTTCTCAGCTGCAATCGGGGAGAGCACCATTCCGATGGCGCGGCCCGCCAACTTGGGCTCCATATCAACGTGAGACATCCCAGCAAGGTCGTCTTTGACTCGCTCCATGACCTCAAACCCAATATCACGGTGGGCATTCTCACGACCACGGAACTGAAGCTGAACACGAACCTTATTGCCTTCATCGAGAAACTTCTCAGCACGAGCACACTTGATGTTATAATCATGCTCCTCGGTACGGACACGAAATTTCACTTCCTTCATCTTTACCGGGCCTTTGCTCTTTGAAGTTTTTTTCAGCTTGGACTGTTCGTATTTATATTTCCCGTAATCCACGATTCGGCAAACCGGAGGATCAGCTTTGGGAGCGATCTCGACAAGGTCAAGCCCCACTGATTTGGCTTTATCGATCGCTTCACGGGTCGTCATAACCCCTAGTTGTTGACTATCTTCACCGTAAACAACACGGATCTTAGGAGCACGAATTCGATCGTTCACCCGGGTCATATCCCGGCGTGCTCTTTTGAACTTTTTTTTCTTCTTAGCTATGGTCTTGGCAGGTTGTGGTTATCAGGGAGAGAACTCAAGCAGGCACGAAGCCACCTTGAATCCGAAAGGATTAAAATCGGCTGCGTAAAGGCGCATGCTAGCAACATCTCTCATACGTGGGACACGCAAATGGATGACAGCCAGGCATTAGAGCGACCGGCTGGAGATGTCTTGGGAAATCTTACTGACGAAATCATTCGTTGAAATACTGCCGAGATCACCTTGATCCCGATGACGCACACTGACGGAGTTTCCCTCCACTTCACGAGCGCCAAGGACGGCAAGATAAGGAATTCGATCCATGCGCGCAAGGCGAATCTTGGCACCAATTTTATCACCTGCGTGGTCGACCGAAACGCGGGCTCCTGCCTCGGAGAGTTCCATCGCTAGCTCATCGGCTTCTTTGGAATACTTTTCGGAAATCGGAAGGATTCTCACCTGCTCGGGAGCGAGCCAAGTCGGAAACTTGCCCTCGAAGTGCTCGATCAGGAGTCCTACAAATCGTTCAAGCGATCCAAAGGGCGCACGGTGGATCATAACCGGACGATGTGCCTTGTTATCTGAGCCAATGTAGCTGAGGTCAAAACGTTCGGGCAAATTGTAGTCGACCTGCACCGTTCCGAGTTGCCAGTCGCGGCCGATGACGTCCTTGACCACGAAGTCGATCTTAGGACCATAAAAGGCGGCTTCGCCAGGTTCCTCGGTGTAATCGACGCCAAGAGTTTGCACGGCTTCGCGCAGGGCGGATTCCGCTTTATCCCAATTCTCGGGGTCACCAACGTATTTATCGCTATCAGGGTCGCGAAGAGAGAGTCTGACTCCGTAATCGCTCATACCGAGAGTGTTGAGGACCTTTTTGACGAGGCCAAGGCACCCTTGAATTTCTTCTCCAACTTGCTCTGGCGTGCAAAAAAGGTGAGCGTCATCTTGAGTAAAACTACGAACGCGAGTCAATCCGCCAAGCTCGCCAGATTGCTCCCATCGATAAACGGTTCCAAACTCCGCAAGTCGCACCGGGAGATCACGGTAGGAACGATGCTCGCTGTCGAAAATCTTAATGTGATGGGGGCAATTCATCGGCTTGAGGAGAAAACCCTCGATTTCACCGGTCGAGATGAAATTAACCAAATCACTACACTTCGCACCCTCTTCCCCGAGCTTTTTCATGGCATCTCGCTCCACGATGGGCGGGAACTGGCTGTCCTCGTAATACGGGAAGTGTCCCGACGTCCGATAAAGATCAAGTTTGCCGATGTGCGGCGTAAACACTTGAAAATATCCCTGCTTGTCGAGTTCCTCGGAGATAAAGTCCTGCAGCTCACGACGAATGATTCCGCCTTTCGGCTTCCAAAGCGGAAGCCCCTGCCCCACCGACTCATCAAAGGCAAAGAGATTCATCTCTTTGCCTAAACGACGGTGATCACGCTTTTTCGCCTCTTCAAGTCGTTCGAGATGCTCGTCGAGGAGCGTGCGGTTTTTGAAACAAGTCCCATAAATCCTCTGGAGAGATTGTTTGTCTTTATCTCCTTTATAAAACGCACTAGCTACTGACATCACCTTAAAGGCCTTACAGTTACCGGTCCGGCCCACGTGAGGACCGGCGCAGAGATCCCAAAAATCGCCATTCTTGAAGATCGATATCTCTTCGTCTTCCGGAATGTCATTGAGAAGGTCGACTTTAAACACCGACTCGACCTCGCGCTCCATAACCGCAGCCAAACGACCAGCCTTGGCTAAAGACATTGCTTCGTCGCGGCTCACCACCATGCGCTCGAAGGGAGCATTTTCCTTCACTACCTTTTTCATCTCGGCTTCGATCTGCGGAAAATCATCAGGCGAAATCCGGTGTTTCAAATCGACGTCATAATAAAAACCGCCCTCAACCGGAGGGCCGGCGGCAAATTGGGCATCCGGCCAAATCCGCGAAACCGCGGTCGCCAGCACGTGAGCACAGGAGTGGCGCAAGCGCTCCAGATCTGACATCTGGTGGCGTTCTTCGAGGGTTTTACGGTCTTTTTCGTCTGCCATGGGAGCCGGAGATAAAGCAGGTCAATGAAGGAAATGCAAGCGTTGCTCACAGCGGAAATGCGAGTATCTATGAGATCTCCGATGAGATCTCCGACCCTAGAGGACCGCCTTGCCGTCCGCGAAAAGCCCGCAAGCTCCCCCGTGATGTTTCAGACTTGGAGCAATCTCCTTTTCCTCCACTGGGAAATCGACCCACAGAAAATCGCGAAACGAATTCCCGATCGTCTCTCAGTCGATTTGCACGAAGGTAAGGCCTACCTCGGTCTCGTCCCTTTCTTCATGAGAAAGGTCCGCCCGCGCTTTCTGCCACAAATGCCCGGGCTTTCCAATTTTCTCGAATTGAACGTCCGCGCATACGTGCACGACGAACAAGGGCAACCCGGAGTCTGGTTTTTCTCGCTCGATTGCGATCAACCCATTGCCGTCGAAATGGCCCGAAAATTTTTCCATCTTCCCTATCAACATGCACAGATGTCGACTGAGGGATCAATCTATCGCTGTCAGCGCAAAGATCGCAAAGAGAAAGCCGTGTTTGATTACGAAGGCTCCGGCGACCTCCGAACGGCAAAGCCAGGGTCACTGGAATTCTTCCTCCTCGAGCGCTACCTCCTTTTTTCAGAATCGAGGGGCGGAAAAATCCATTGCGGTCAGGTTCACCACTCACCCTATCAATTCACCAAAGCCAAAGTCAGACAATCTAGCAGAGCCCCTTTAGAATGGGAAAACTTCTCGGTAGGAGACGGTCCTACTTCACAGCTCTACAGTCCGGGTGTTCCAGTTAGCATCCACCCTCTCCGACCAGTAGGTTAATCCCTAAGAGAGCTTACTTTTGCGGATCGAAAAAGAGCGACAGGGTCACCCCTGCCGCTCTTCACACCTACGATCCCAATCGCAATGGATTGTGTTATCTAACCTCAAGAAGCCTTTCTCGCGAGAAAAACCTCCTTTGGCTTCTCTCTTATACGCAAATTTTTCCGCATTTTATCAAGCGCAATATTTTGTAATTGGCGGATTCTTTCTCTGGTGACCTTAAATTCGCGTCCAACTTCCTCCAAAGTCATCGCAGTTTTACCACAGAGACCATATCTAGCCTCAATTATTTTTGATTCACGCTCGTCGAGAACTTCGAGCAGAGAATCGATCTGATTGAGCATATTTTTGTCAGAAAGCACCTCAAAAGGATCTTCGGCATGCTCATCACCGATGATTTCCGCAAAACTTGAGCGGTCCTCGTCCCCAACGGGCGAATCCAGAGAAGCTGGCCGCTGTGCAGCCCGTTTCAGGAGCGAAAGCTTTTTTGGAGCCATTCCAGTCTCTCCGCATAATTCTTCGTCGGTCGGCTCGCGACCATAAGATTCTGCGAGCAGAGCCATGACACGACGTAATTTCGCAATTTTATCCACCATGTGGACAGGAAGACGGATCGTCTTACTCTGGTTGGCAAGAGCCCGCTTGATCGACTGCTTGATCCACCAAGACCCATAAGTGGAGAGCTTTCCACCTTTTGCCGGATCAAAGCGCTCAACTGCCTTCATAAGACCGATGTTGCCCTCCGAAATCAAATCCATGAGAGGAAGCCCATAGTTTGAATAATCCTGAGCGATTTTCACGACGAGACGCAAATTCGCTTTGATCATGCGGGTTCTAGCGTCTTGATCACCCTTTTTGATTAGGGCTGCCAGTTTTACTTCTTCCTTAGGAGTTAGCAAAGGCGTCTCGCTGATCTCGCGCATATAGAGCCTTAAGCTACTGTCCGCATCATAGCGCGAAGCATCAATTATTGGTGTTTTTGGGGGGTTTTTCATAGATTTGTCTTTCGTAAAGCGACTGTCACTTCGCTTTTTTCGTGACCATCGTGATCACAATGTAAACTCAAGCATCTACAATGTGTGACGCACCTCCCTATACTTTCGTTACTTCATTTGAAAAAAACTTCACAAATTTTCCAAATCAATTGGTTTTTCGGCCTTGCCAGAAATCCCGCGCCCAGATTCTTCTATGATGGAAACCACCCTCTTTTTAATTTTTTTGACCATGAGTATCTCGTTCTGAGCACCTGACCTCCTGAGCAAAAATGATTTTGACGTAAAAAAGCGGGACCGGTCAGGGCCCGCTTTTTGTCTGGAATCGTAGCTTACTTCCCTAAATTAGAATTAAGCATCAAAGTTGTAGGCCGTTTCGCCGTGTTCGGCAGAATCGAGACCTTCCGCTTCAACCTCTTCCGAAACCCGCAGACCCACCGTCTTCTTAATAATTAGAACAATGATGATTGTTGCGACTGCGGACCAAACGACGGTTATTCCCACCGACTTCAGCTGAATAATGAGCTGTTCCATGCTAGAATAAGTTTCACCGGTTTCACTATTCTTAACACTGAGCCCCACGCCTCCGAGGACACCCTCGGCTCCGAGAAATGCCACCATAATCGTCCCCAAAATGCCACCCACACCGTGCACTGCGAAGACATCGAGTGAGTCGTCGATCTTCAACTTGTGACGGACAATTCCGCACATAAAGTAACAAATGACTCCGGCCGAAAATCCGATCAAAAGAGCTCCCATCGGCCCAACGTTTCCTGAAGCTGGGGTAATCGTAGCCAACCCGGCAACCATTCCAGTCGCGATTCCAACGACACCGGTTTTACCTGTTTGGATTCGCTCCACGAGGCACCAAACCAGCGCGGCTGTGGCAGCCGAGATATGAGTCACTAGCATTGTCATCCCTGCCGCTCCGCTGGCTTCGCCCTGAGAACCGGCATTGAAACCAAACCAACCCACCCAGAGAAGAGAGGCTCCTATCATCACAAGTCCCGGACTATGGGGTGGCTGAAGCTGCTTCGGAAATCCTCGGCGGGGACCGATCATTTTCGCTAGGACTAGCGCAGATACCCCAGCAGTTGCGTGAACCACAATTCCTCCAGCAAGGTCAATGGCTCCCCAACCAAGCATGATTCCTCCATCGGCCCACACCCAATAAACTGCGGGAGCATAAACTAAAGTTAGCCACAACGCAGTGAACACCATCACCGCAACAAACTTCATCCTCTCTACGAAAGCACCGACGATCAAACCAGGGGTGATGATGGCAAAAGTCATCTGAAACATTACGAACACCGTATTCGGAACTCCATTGGAGTTATTACCCTCCACCCCATTCAAGAACACGTTGCTAAGACCTCCCAACCAGCCTGAATCTCCGGAGTCAAAGGCAAAGCTGTAGAGAAAGACCACCCACATGATCGACGCCAGTGCCGCGATCGCGTAGCAGTGCATCAACACCGAGAGGACATTTTTAGCCCTCACCAAACCGCCGTAGAACAGCGCGAGGCCGGGAAGGGTCATCATTAGCACCAGAACTGTGGCGGTGATCATCCAGGCGGTATTTCCGGTGTCGATTGGAGTCTCGCCCTGAGCCCAAAGTGAGCCCGAGCTTAGGAACAGCATCGCTAAGAATGCTCCGAAGGGTTTCATGGAATGGCGGTATTTCGTCATAATTTATCGAATTGTGTCCCCACCCATCAGGTCGGGATCAATCGTGGAGCATCTTTCATGCCAGACATGAATCATACTCATCATAGCGTGGCACACCCGTTGCTCACCCCTTAGCTGTTCAACAAGAACCAATAAAAAACATGCGAAAGCTAACACAAAAAATGACAAGAGCGTGGCTGCTCACCCTAACGGTCAGTCTCTTCGCCGGATTCGGCGTATCAAACGCGCAAGAAGAAGCCACTACCGATCCTCCAATTGCTCAAACACCTGCCGTGCCGGAAGAGGTGGACGAAACCAAAGCTGGATACGAGGAACTTATTGCTGGACAGGGAGACACGGCCTACGCCTTCGACTTCTTCACTACATCGATGCTCTGGACGGTTATTGCCGCAGCTATGGTTTTCATCATGCATCTAGGATTCGCAACCTTAGAGGCAGGCCTGACCCAAAAGAAGAATACTGTGAATATTCTCTTCAAAAATGTCTGGATCATCAGCGTAGGCTTGCTCACTTATGCACTCACAGGGTTCAACACCCATTACCCCGGCGAGTTTAATGGCTTCTTCTCCATTGGTGGACCAATCGGAGATCTCAATGCCGACGGTGGGGGCACTTTCGGCTATGGTGGAGTATCCCTCGCCATGACCGGATACGGCGACTTCATCTTCCAAGCAATGTTTGCCGCAACCGCGGCAACTATCGTTTCCGGTGCGGTTGCAGAGCGAATCAAGCTTGGTTTTTTCATGATCTACTCAACCCTCCTAGTTGCGCTCGGATACACAATTGCTGGTTCTTGGCACTGGGGAGGTGGATTCCTCGCCCAACTGGAAACACCCTTCAAAGATTTTGCCGGTTCTACGGTTGTGCACGGCTTCGGTGGAGCTGCCGCGCTAGCTGCCGTCATAGTTCTCGGGCCTCGAGCTGGGAAGTATACCTCGAGCGGCGTGAAGCCCATCCTCGGCCACAGCATGCCACTCGCTGCGATTGGCGTTTTCCTTCTCTTCTTTGGATGGTTTGGCTTTAATGGTGGTTCGGTGCTCTCAGCTGCCCCCGGGCCTCTTGGACTTGTTTTCACCACGACAGCACTTGCGGCAGCGGCCGGTTGTGTCGCTTCAATCATTGTCTCTATTATTGTTCTTAAAAAACCAGATCTATCAATGGCGCTCAACGGTCTTCTTGCAGGGCTTGTCTCAATCACTGCGGGTGCTGACGTAGTTGGCCCCTGGGGTGCCGTGATCATGGGTGCTGTCGGCGGTGCAATCGTGGTCTTCTCCATTCTTTTCTTCGACAAGATCAGAATGGACGACCCCGTTGGTGCGATCTCTGTTCACGGGGTCTGCGGAATTTGGGGAACCATTGCCCTAGTCTTCTTCACAACAGAGGAAGCTGGAACCTTCAGCCTGAAGTCCCAGCTTATCGGAGTTGGCGCAGTCTATATCTTCGCCTTCGTGGTCTCGTTGGTCCTCTGCATTGTCGGTAAAATAACCTTCGGAATCCGCGTTAGCGATGAGGAGGAAGCTGAAGGGCTCGACATTGCTGAGCACGGTGCTCCAGCTTACGCCGATTGATCCTTACTCAGCTGACAAAATCTTCAAGGACCGCAGGCTTGCCTGCGGTCTTTTTTAATCCTCATGACCCGACCACCTCGTAAACCACGGGCTGTCCGCTGGATACTGTATCACTCAAAGTCACGGCGGCCTGAACTTTTGCACCCGCCAATTCAGCCTCCTTCGCCGAGCGTGCATGGACCAAAGCCAGACAATCACCCTCACTCACCCGCTGCCCCAGTTGGGGAAGCTCCGACAAACCGACGGCGTAGTCGATTCTATCCTCCGCCCGACGTCTTCCGCCGCCAAGTTCGACCACCACTAGCCCAAGCTCACGGGTCTCAATTTGAGACACCCAACCGCTCCCCGTCGATTTCACTTCAACAATCACCTCCGCCTTTGGAAGGTACTTCTCGGGTTCCTCCACAAAATCGCCAGGCCCACCCAGACCCTCGACCATTTGACCAAAGACCTGTGCTGCCTTTCCGGAATTTAAAGCTCGCCCCAAATCACGGCGCGCTTGATCCCGATCCTTCGCCAAGCCTCCCAGCACCAACAACTCGGCCGAAAGGCTCATCACCACAGTTTCAAGCCGCGAGCGATCACCCTCCCCCCTCAAAAATCTTACCGCATCCAATACCTCGAGTGCATTGCCCGCCGTTCCAGCCAAAGATTCATTCATATCGGTCACAAGAGCAGTCGTTTTGACTCCCGCCCCATTGGAAACCCCTACGATACTTTCGGCGAGCGCCAACGAATCGGGATAGTCTTTCATAAACGCCCCGCTCCCTGTTTTAACATCCATTACTAAGGCCTCCAGCCCTGCCGCCAGCTTTTTGGAAAGAATGGAAGCGGTGATTAAGTCAAGCGATTCCACCGTCGCGGTGATATCGCGGGTGGCATAAAATCGCTTATCTGCAGGAGCCAGCGAAGCAGTTTGACCAATAATGGCAACCCCGCAATCCTTCACAACCCTACGAAACAGCGCATTGGATGGCATCGTTTGGTATCCCGGAATGCTGTCGAGTTTATCGAGCGTGCCACCGGTATGCCCCAGTCCACGTCCCGAAATCATGGGAACATAGCCGCCACACGCTGCCACCAGCGGCCCTAGCATCAACGAAACATTATCGCCCACTCCACCAGTCGAGTGCTTGTCGATCGCCGGCCCATCCAGATCATCCCACGAGAGGGTCTGCCCCGAGTCCCGCATTCCCTCGGTCAAGGCCACCCGCTCATCAAGCGACATCCCTTGAAAAAAGACGGCCATCGCAAAAGCGGCAATCTGTCCCTCTGAGATCGATTGATCTCCGATCCCTCGGGCAAAATACGTGATTTCATCACGGCTCAGAGCCTGACCATCCCGCTTTTTTCTAATAATCTCCTGAGTTAACATCCTGTTTAGCGGTTAATAGCTTGCTCGATCAAGATCCATAATTTGCTCCCCCCCCAAATGCCCACAATCCCCATCACTCCCGCAAAAAAAGGCGGAGCTGGAAGAGGCAATTTGCAAGCAGTGAAAATCAAGCCGACTATTAACCCTGTCCCGAGAGATGCGAATGCGACTGCCATAAGTGACATTCTCTCAACAAACGAAAAGTCTCAACATCAAATCACCAAACAACTTCCTGCAAAATTCTTTCCTCTTTAACTCACGAAAAGAAAAACTATCTTAGCTCTATTAACAACATGATCAAGACCCTCCTGCTCCTTCCAGCTCTCGCCCTCCCGCTCAGCGCCCAACTGAGAATCACCGAGGTCATGTCGAATAGTAACCACTCTGATACCGCTGCCAATGGCGATTGGTTCGAGATCACCAACACGGGGTCAACCGCCGTAAACATAGCAGGATACAGCTTTGACGACGATGATCGACGTGCTGGTGCATCTGGGAGCTTCCCCGCTTATGTATTGCAACCTGGAATCTCGATGATGGTGCTGAACGATGCTTCGGACGCCACCTTCCGCTCTTTGTGGAATCTTGATCCCTCTATCCGTGTCATTGCCAACGCCGAAATCAGCAACTTCCCGGGCCTCGGATCTGGGGGGGACGAGGTCAACCTCTTCAATAACAGTGGAGGATTGGTCGACCGGTTTACCTTTGGAGCGGCCACCGAGGGATTCAGCTTCGCGAAATATAATGACGGTCAACCCGTTCCCGGGGACCTTAGCAGTAATAGTGTTCTCGGAGCTTACGAAAGTGACGATCCGGGCGAAGATATTGCTTCTCCGGGAATTTCCTCCAATGTTCCGGCACCCCTTCCTCCCTTTTTTGTAATTCCCTTCCAGACAAGTGTCGTCGCAGGTTCTTCGCTCTCGGTGTCGGAATACCGGATTCGCTCGGTTGACCCAAACCCCGGAGACACCATCACACTCTCTCTTTCCAATGCTCCTGCCTGGCTAAACCTGATCACGGTGAGCAATGGGGTTGGTAGGTTTACTGGCACGCCAAGCACCAACGATATCGGCCCGCATACCTTCCAAGTTATTGCCACCGACAACACGAACCGCGCGGAATCCCAAACATACCAAATCGATGTTCTGCCGGCTCTTACTCCCATCATCCTGAACGAATACAATGCCGTAGGTAGCGAGGAATATCTCGGCGGTGGAGATGAACTCGAGGCCGACGCTCCATTCGATTCCTTCTTCTCCCGGATCGAAGGGAATGGAGGGGCTTGGGTGGAATTCGTAGTCACCCAAAACTCGGACATCCGAAAATGGACTCTTGAAATCACGAACAAGGATAGCACCCAGATCCTCAAACTCGCAGATCACGTCGCGCTCGAAAGTATTCCTGCCGGTACCATTCTCACTTTCTCTGAAGGCAATCGCTACCTTGGAACGAGCTTCAATCAAACCTCTAGGCTCAATATCGATGGCTACGCTTGGACCAATATCTGGATGCACGACTCTGTTCTCATTGATCAGACCAACAGCACCCACCCTACCAATTCACCCATCGGCAGTGATGATACTCGTTTTATTTGGAAAAACGCCGCCAATGAAATCATTTACGGTCCATCAGGAGAAACCATCGCTCTCTCCGATTCTAATGACAATGGAATTGGCGACGAACCGATCGCGGTCGGCGACAGCGAGGTCTTCCGCTTGGAAGCCAACCCCTCCGCTTCAACCAATCCGCTCAATATCAACTACGACGACGGAAGCTCCTCCAGTTATGGTCGGCCCAATCTCTGGAGCAACGATTCCATAGTTCAGCTTTTCAACGGCTTCCTTTCCGTAAGCAGCCCTCCTCAGATCAGTGCGATTTCCACTACCAAAGCAGTCCGAGGAAGTTATAGCGCCGAAGCCAGATTTTTCGACTCAACCCACAGTGTGACGGGCCTCGCGATGCCCGACTTCATAGAGATGGCAATAGACGGAGCCACCCTGACTCTTTCAAGTAGCCGCCCGCTGACCACCGCCGACATAGGCACCTACGAGGTAGCCATCCAAATCGATAGCGGTGCCGCAACGAACAATCTCGGCTACCTCGTCTTTGAGCTCGAAGTTCTGCACCCCTCGCCCACCGTCGTTCTCAACGAATATAATGCGGTCGAGCCTGATCGTTATCTAAATGGTGGCACCGCGGCAGCCGATAATGACGGGGCACCCGCCTCCTCCGACTCCCACTTTGGCCGGATCGTCGGGAATGGTGGGAACTGGTTTGAACTCGCAGTGGTGGGTGACGACAGCCCCGGATCAATCAATCTGACCGACTGGACCATCGAGGTTGGAAAAATTGCCCCCTCGGGGAAGTTCGTAGCTTCCACCACGATTATTCTGAGCGATGCCGCCACCTGGTCTTCTATTTTGCACGGCACCTTGCTTACTTTTATCGAACGAAACAGCATGGCCGGCGGACTCGACACCAAAATCAACCGTGTTAACAACATCGATACCGATGGTTACGTGTGGACCAATATCCACCTTGGAACACCAGGTTTTATCACCGGAACCAACCTCGATGATATTCGCATCAATTCCAGCAACACAGCCTTCATCCTCAAGGACTCCACCGGCACCGTTATCTTCGGTCCGGCCGGCGAAGGTGTTGCTCCACTTGATGGAGTCGGAAGCTCCGAGATCTTCGAACTCGAAAACGATGCCTCCTCAGAAGTTTCGCCTGTCGATGATGCCTCGGATACCTTTCTGGGATACGATGATGGTTCATCCGGCTCAACCTTTGGTTCACCAAACCTCTTCGCACCACTTGGATCGCAGGTCGATCAAGTTCAGGACTTTACCCCTTACATTCAAACCCTGACTGCATTTGAGGTCTACCTTGCCAATTTGGGACTCGCTGGAGCCACGTCCGCGGATGATAGTGATGGCGATACTTTCTCCAACTTGGACGAATACCTCTTCGGTGGAAATCCTGTTGATTCGGGGATTACTCCGATCACCTTGCACGACCCGACGACCAGCACCATATCGGTCAACGTGAGAATCAATGATCCCATTTACAGCTTTGTGGCCCAGCGCAGCACGGACCTTCAAAATTGGGTCAGCACCGAACTCGAAATAGTTGATGGTGATTCCGACCTTGGCCCCGATTTCACGCTTCGCAGCATCATCTATGAAGGTGATGCTCCTAAAAATTTCATTCGTATTGCCAGCGAGACCGCCAACTAAAACGAGAGTAGAAGAGCCTCCGAACGATTCTTAGTTTTTGCCAATGTCCATCACGCCTTCACCAAAACTCAAAGCCCTCTTTTCTCCTTTTCCGCGATGATCCATCCACGATCATTTTTGGAGAGATACTTCTGGGATGTTTTGATGACATTGCCATCAGGCTCGGTGAGCCACAAATTACCGTTATAGTAACGAGTCAGCTTAGCGAAGACCACTTCGTCATTCGTTCCCATCCACTTCCGATACCCCCTTTTCGCCATCTTTCGCTCCCACACTCCACGATTATGATCGATGGTGAGAGCTGCGTTCTTCAACTTCCCCCATAACTCGGATTTCTCTCCTCGACTAAAGCCGCGCTCGCGAGTGTAAACCGCGCCATCAGGTTGCAGAACGACCAAGGTTGGATACCCCAAAACATTAAACTGCTTTTTAAGACGCTCGGCATACTTCCGTCGAGCGGTGACCGATCCGGTCAACTGGCCAAACTCGTCCACTTCCCTTTTCCCACCGGTGGCATCAATTTTTAGACGCACCAACTTTTCCTTAGCCCATTTTTCAAAGTCAACTTTTGCAAAAACCTCGCGCTGCAGACGGGCGCACATGGGACTGCCGGGACTGCCGGTTTTGGTGAACCAAATCAACAAGGGTTTTCCCTCTCGCATTGATTCACGCCGAGCTTCCTGATAGCTTGTAAGCCAAAGAGTTTTCTTCTTGGGTCGATTCTTAAATTTGTCGCCAAGCTTAAACTCAGTCTCCAGATCCATCGGAGCCCATTCAAAGTCGTCGTCCGACGGGAGTTTCATATCTCTCACCACCACGTTGTCTCCCACTTTCTCAGGCAGGTATCCTGCCACTTCCGGAGTCATTCCCACGGCTACGTCCTCACTCTCCTTCTTGATCTTTGCATTAGCATTCCCACCGATTCCCGCCACCCCATTTTCACCTTCGCTAAACTTCGATGATTTTTGGGCCTTCGGCCTGATTGTCCGCACCTCAAGGAAGTCTCCACAGGAAACCAACACCAAAGTGGTCACAAAAAAGAAACCAGCCGACTTGTTCATGGAGGGGAATGTAGCATCCGGGTCAAGTGCTGTAAAAAAAGCATCCTCTCGCATCCACCCATAAAACAGCCAGAGCTTTCACTCCGGCCATCTTGGATACGATTGGGATAAGTCTATTTCTTTGCAAGCCCCGCTTTGTCGGCCTCAAGAGCCTCCTGCGACTTTTCAAGGGATGCCTTGCTTTGCTCAGCAGCCCAACTTGAAAATGACTTCTGGCTTACAACCTCCATAACTCCACGCATATTAGCATGATTCTCACCGCAAAGCTGACCACAGACTACGTAGGTTTCGAGCTCCTTGGTTGGCATGAACCACATCGGAATATCACGTCCAGGAATCGCATCCTGTTGAATTCGCATTGGAATGATCGAATAATTGTGAATCACATCCGTCGAAGTGACTTGAAGGATGGCATTCCGCTTAACAGGAAGTTTTAGAATCCCAGAGACGAAATCATCATAGCCATTTGGATCATCCGGGTCGATACAAGGATCTCCTGGCCTACTGACGAGGGTCCGGTCAATACGGCCAAATTTACCGTCCTCACCAGGGTAGTGGTAACCAAAACCAAACTGGTAGGCCACGACACGAACACGAGCAGGATCAGTCTGCTGGACTTCTTCAAAATTGTCAGTCCTTTCCCACCAGAGAGGGAAAGCGAATCCGAGTAAAAGGACAGCTTCAATAATCACCACACCAATCTCCAGATGACTGGAAACATGATTGGTGACCCCATGATAACTGGCCTTAGAATTTTTCGAGGCCCGGAACTTCCAGAGGCAGAATAAGAAGAAAAGAGTCCACCCTATGAAAAGAGCGAACATGAACCAGTGAACAATATCGATGAGGTGATCGACATTACCACCGTGATCGGAGTAATTCTCGGGAATCCCGAGCCATTTTGACCAGTTGAGTAAGGTAAACATGGGTAAAAAATTAGGAATTATTAGGGGGCGCGACATAATCGTCGCAATACTGAGAATCCAAACCGGCGCGCTCCCGCTTTGCAATCTTCACCATGAACCAGAGGACCATGGTGATGAGGGGGACGATTACGAGAAGCATCAGAGCAATCGCCCAACCTGCAGCGTCTTCACCGCCGTGCTTGAAAGCATTCGCGCAGGTTGCACACGCTAGAACTAAGGATGATGAAATCATGGTTTTTCTATGATTTAGACAATGATGTCCTTTGATTTTCGTCTGAAGTAAAAACCGTAGACAATCAGGACGGCGGAAGCGGTAAGAGTGATCCCCCCAAAGATTTTGACACCAGATCCGGACGACTGTTCTTCAAAAAAAAGTGCCCAAACTCCGAAACCGGCGCAAAACAACGCCGCAATCGCAATGAAGATGAGATGGAATCCTTTAATCGACATGACTTAATATGGTTACTCTTTAGCTCCGTGGCCGTGGACATCCGTCGCAGGCTTGGAAAGGTCGTAGAAGCCATCACTGTAGGATTCATTCCCAAACTCAATGGGATCGCTCTTACTCCAACCAATCAACCACATACAGAAAAATGCCATCACTAATCCGAGAGAATAGAAGAAATAAATCAGCGGGCGCTCGTGGTTCAGGTGCATGAAAATGAGCATCACGAGCGTGGCTTTAAAAGCAGCGATACAAAGGCCAATAGTGGCATCCACTCCATCAAACCCGTGGTCGCCAAAGTCTAACCACTCGACCGTCGCCACCATCACTGTAACCACAGTGAAGAAAAACAACAACGTGCCGATAAACATATAGAGCTTCTTTGCCTTTTTTATTTCTTCGATAGAACCAGCCATGAGTTTTTACGTTTAGAGATCAGAAAAGAATTTTCGAGGATTACATCAAGTAGAGAATCGGGAAGAGGAAGATCCAGACAAGGTCGACAAAGTGCCAGAAAAGACCGCCCACTTCGACCCGATTCGCCAACCATTCAGGGTTAGATTCGTACATCTTGCGTCCAAAAAACAGGTAGTAGCCTAGGACAAGAGCACCTCCAATCACGTGCAGACCATGCAGACCAGTGATCGTGAAGTAGATCGCGTAGTAAGTATTCCACTTAGGTGTGAAGGTGGACTCAAACCCAACATTGGCTCGCGGAATCTCAAGATGGGGAAACTTACCCTTGTGGATCTTGTGGTTGGCCCCCGCAAACCCATCAAGGTCGAAAAGCCCAGCCCGTTTCAGGGTCCGAGCTTTGCTCTCTTGGTAAACTTTTTCGACATCGTAATCCAAATCCCGGTAGGCAAGAATCTGATCCCAATTAACACGATATTTGTCATTGAGAGCCGGAACACGGTCCTTCTTTTCGAGCCGCTCTGTCTCAGCCTTTAGCCACGCCATGTGGCAGTCCCAAATCTTCTTGAACTCGTTTCGGTGGTCATCGTCGGCGTGGTCGTCATCGTCGGCGTGGTCGTCATCACCATCGTGATGCGCCCTGTGAGTGAGCAACCAGGTTCCTTCGATAACAGGAAATGGATCAAGCCCCTCTGCTTCAGCCCGCTGAGCAGTCGTCCGAAAATCTAGGGCATCAACACCCATGATCATTGGACTTTTGAGCACTTTACCCGACACTAGGGTGTCATCGCGGAGTTTGGCACTTGAGTCATCAACATTTACCTTGTTTACAAGATCAGCGGGCTCGAAAACCAAGGTGAAAGGAGGATCAACCTTAAAAGTGACCTCCGAAGGCGCACGAAGGCTCAGGATCTTGAGTTTCTCGGCATCCTCGGCACGGCGTTCTTTCCAGACCTCTTTTTCGACAATGTAGGTGGAGGCTTCTTCCTCACCCTTTTCATTTCGGATCCAATCCCACGAAGCAGCAAGAAACTCTGTCCGGATCTTCCGATCGTGTGAGCGGGCTTCAAGAAAAGCATCTTCGAGTTTGTCAAGTAATTCGATGGTAAGTTTACTTCCTTCCTCCGAAACGAGAGCCGAGTCACTAGCAGTAAGCTGCTCACGATTCATCTGCCCTTTGGAAAGCTCCCCGTTATCGATCACTCGGTAAGACTCAGCTAGAGTGATCTTATGATTACTGCCTGCCTGCCTGAGAATCTCCTTCACATAAGCCTCATGAGTCGGGCGTGTCAGGACAAAAGTCAATTCCGACGCTTCTATCAAAACGCGGTTGGCCTTGAAGACTCCCTCCTCCTTTTTTCGGTCTTCATCAACCTCGACCATCTCCCCCTTCTCGTTCAGCTCGGCATAGTGCAAGTGGCCCTCTACGATAGCGTTATCTTGGACTGGCCCACCTCCTTGAAGACGAACCGCCTGGTGACCGAACTTGGCGTTGTACTCGATCCCTTTGAGCACCATGAATAGACCGGCACAAGCAAGTGTAATCGCCATGTATATCTGAAACTTCCGCCATTCTCGCATCTTCAAGGCAGCCCATGCGAAGACAACAGTGACGGAAGATCCAATCAGCACGAAGGTGTTGATCAAACCAGGAAGAATAGGAAGGGCCCGCTCGGGCCATGGATAGTCGGCGTAAAGCCGTAAGAACAAATAACCCGAAAACAGGCCACCGAACAGAGTGACTTCAGAAGCTAAAAATAGCCAGATACCGACCTTCGAGTTGAAGAGGCCGGTGTCTTTACGGGCGTTGACAATAAATGGAATTTCCATGGATCAAGAAGAAGTTATTCAGTGGAAGTTTGCTCGGCACTAGACCTTGGTCGTTTTCTTTTCAGGTTCCGCCTCGGCCTCCTCAGCCGGGGCATCGCGCTTTGGTTCCTCCCACTGCGGGAAGAAATCAGAATCGTGGTCGGGGCGGCTGTATTCGTATGGCCCACGATAGATCGCAGGATCAAAAGTAAAGTTACCATGTCCTGGAGGAGTGGGTGTGGCCCACTCAAGAGTGGTGGCATCCCATGGGTTGTCACTGGTTACCTTTTTGCCCCAAAAGTAACTGATGAACATATTCACAAGAAAAGGCAGCTGAAAAACCGCGAGAGCAATTGCAGAGCCCGTCATAATCTCGTTGAGGGAAATTTTCTCAGCTACGGTGAGGCCGAAGACGTTGACCCCCTCGGCTCCCTTCTCAATATATCCTTCCCCACCATTATACCACCGACGGTGGAACCCAGCCATACCTTGCGTCAGCATTGGGAAGAAGAGAAGATTCATACACACTAGAGAAGGCCAGAAGTGGAGGTGCCCGAGGAAATTATCCATGAAGCGCCCAGTCATCTTAGGATACCAGTGATAAACACCCGCAAAGAGACCAAAGAGGATTCCAGGAGCCACCACGTAGTGGAAGTGACCAATCACGTAATAAGTGTCGTGCAGGTGAAGGTCAGCAAGATTAAAGGCCAATGGTAGACCGGTAAGGCCACCGATACCGAACATTGGGAGGAATGCCGCAGCCCAAATCATAGGCATCGTAAAGCGAATTGAACCACCCCACAGCGAAATGATCATCGAAGTAAGCAAGATAACAGAAGGCACCGAAATCAAAACCGTCGTCGTTTGGAAGAAAGTAGAGATCACAGGACCCATTCCGGTAAGATACATGTGGTGCGCCCAAACGATGAAGGACAGGAAACCAAGAACGATTAAAGCCCAAACCATGGGCTTATATCCCCAGAGAGGCTTGCGAGTGTTGCAAGGAATGATTTCGGCTACGCACGCAATCGCGGGGAGGAGGAGAACGTAAACTTCGGGGTGGCCTAGGAACCAGAAGAGGTGCTGGAAAAGAAGAGGGCTACCTGATCCCGAGAGATCCATCGCTCCTCCACTCGAAGCAGAGTAAAGACCAGAGGGCATGAAGAAGCTCGAACCTACGACCCGATCCATCAACTGCATAATCCCTGCGGCCTCGAGAGGCGGGAAAGCAAGCAAGAGGAGGAAACCAGTCACAAGCATCGCCCAGACAAAAAATGGGAGACGCATCCAAGTTAGACCCTTTGCGCGAAGTTGAATGATCGTGGTGACAAAATTTACCGAACCGAGGAGCGATGATGTAATCAACAAGACCAAACCGATTAACCATTGCGTCTGACCTGCGAGAAACTGGTTGACGATCTGCTTGTCGGCATAGCCGGCTAGAGGCGAGTAGTTTGTCCATCCAGATTTGGCGGCGCCAGATTCCATAAAAAAGCTCATGCACATCACAAGTCCGCCAGCAAGATATGCCCAAAAACTGGCCATATTGAGCTTCGGAAAAGCCATATCCGGAGCACCGATTTGTAGAGGTGTAACGTAGTTTCCAAAGGCCGCAAACCCCAAGGGAACGACCCCAAGGAATACCATAATTGTCCCGTGCATAGCACCGAACATATTATAAGTCTCTCCGGTAACCTTCCCGTCATCCAACCAACGAGCTTTCCATCCATCGGTGAACATCCAACTCATGTAACCAGGAAGAGGCTCATGAGGATAAGCGATGCTCCAACGCATCACGATCATTAAAAAGAACCCAAAAAGCAGGAAGGCACCAGCCGACAGCCCATATTGAATCCCGATCGTCTTGTGGTCGGTTGAAAAGAAATATTTCTTCCACCAAGGAAGAACGTGATGGTGATCGTCGTGATGGTCGTGGGCGTCCGCACTCATGGTGAAATCGATGGTCGGTGTTAAAATTATTCCTCGGTTGCAATTGGCTCCCAAGTTTCGGGGTCCAACATAGTGTCCGGTGCCAAGATGTCACCGGGAAGCATCTTGTCATGTGATTTTTTAAGATCTTCGGCGCTTGTTTGACTGCCGTCACGCTTCTTGGAAATCTCAAGGGCGTTGGCTGCCATAGATGGAGAGACGATACTTGCATCGTTGCCCCAAGAAGTGCGGATGTATGTCATCAGGGCAGCGAGCTCTTTGGCGTTCAAATTAGCACCAAATGCACTCATATTCCCGTTGTATTGAGTCCCCGCAACCTCGATCTTGCCCGCCACTCCGTTGTGAATGATCATTGAAAGGGCCTCGGTGTTTCCGAGAACCCACTCGGAGCCGGCTAGAGGTGGGAACTGGCCAGTCTGTCCAAGTCCGCTATTTTGGTGACAAGCCACACAAGCGCCATAGATCTTTTCACCTTCCTTCTGAAACAATGAGAGAGCTGCAATTGGCAGTTTGGGCGCATCCTGCGGCACCGGAGATGGCGTCCTCATATAGCCCTCCTTGACCAACTCGCTATATCCAAAAAACGAACCACCTTGGCCCATCACTGCTCCGGCAGCCAGAACCACAATCGCAGAGATTAAGACAAGCCATAGAGAAACAGCTTCCATGCCGTTTTCACGAACTGTCTTTTCCCGACCGGCAGCCAGATCGGCTCTGAGAGCGCCGTGAGCATCCTTAACGTTGATCGATTCGTCCAAGTCTGGACGAAGGTCACTTGATGATGATGGATCAGACATGACTATTCTTCGGATTGAGGGGCCTTTGGATTAAAGTTAAGAGCATCGGGAAGCGGGTTCCCAAGAGTGTCCTTTTTGAGGGAAACCAAATAGCTTGCAAGAGCCCGGGCCCGGTCAGTGGGCCTAATGCCCATCCCCTCACCGATATCAACTGGCAAGTTACCGTGTCCTGCACCATTCACTTGGACCTCGTCAAACAGGCCCGACTTTGGCGGGCAAGCTGATTTCCATGCCGTGATAATCTGCCTGCCAGTCTCTGGAACCTCATAGCGAGGGACGGCTTTCGGATTATAGAGGTGCATCAAAGACCATTGTTCCGGAGTCCGACTACTCTTATTAAGCTTAAGATAGTGTTCGAGGCGGCGTCCAAAGTTCGAAAGATCAGGTCCAACTCTAGTTTGACCGATGTGAGCAACATCTTCCTGCTGGAAGTCTTGGGCGATGGTTTCACGGCGAGTGTCCTCATCCACACTACTGCTCTTTCGAAGCCCAGCCCACTCACCACGGTGGACATCATTCCCAGCGTAGGTTGGGCGGATGACTTGGGTGTGACAGAGAGCACACCCTTCCTGACCAAAAATTCTGGAGCCCTCTTTAATACGACCATCGCGCTTTGGCACGAAAGCCCCGGTAAACTCGGAATTCTTACCATACTCGACAGGGTCAAGACTCCGCATTGTTGAATACGGAACCACCACCAAGAGCAGCCAAGGAATACCAAAGGTTGCTAGGAGACCGATAATGAACGCTTTAAAAGTCATGGTTGATTGGAAGCTTGGTATTTAGGCAGAAGCGGAACTGTAATTATCAACCTCACCCTCTGGTCCATGCGGGCTAGTCGGGTGATGTGCATCGAGAAGTGTTGGATGTGAAGATCGGCGACCAAGACGAGCCCACATCAGGAGCAAGTGCAGGCAGAAAAAGAGGTTAGCGAAAAGAAGAAAGGCCCAGGCTAGCGTGACTCCCCAACCGATCTGGCTGGCCCGCTCGGCCATGGTTCCGAAGGGCTGACTGAGGTCCTCGATTCCCTGACCCTGAGACAGCCCACCCGCAACAGCACAAATAACAACGGAAGAAATACCGTAAAGAGAACAGAAAAAGTGCCACTTGATGAAGCGGCGGGAAAGCCACTCACGACGGGTGATACGTGGAACGATGAAGTAGATCGCTCCAAAAGCGCAAAGTGAGAACACCCCGTAAAGTCCAAGAACATCGAATCCATAGCCGGTGTAGCTGAACTGGGTCAGCTTCAAGGCTGGAACAGTGTGAAGAAAGACAGATAGGGCGCCAAAAACGACAAACAGGACGATTCCAGCAGCAGTGAACCGAAGAGACGGACTTTCCGCTACAAGCTCGCTATTCCCAATCACAGTTTTAATAATATTGTAACCTACTGCGATCGCCGGAATGAGAATCAAAATCATCGAAGCCGCTCCTGCGTATGGAAGGAACTGAGGAATCGGAGCACCGACAAGTTTTTGCATCCCAGCCCATGGTCCGAAGACTGCAAGAGACCAGAATCCGAAGAGAGCAATATTGTAACTGTAAACTGGACGCCCCGTCACTTTGGGAGCCAGATAGTATGCACTACCAAGAGCGACTGGGAGGAAGAAGAGGGTGAACAAGGTCCCTTTGAACCAAGCTGCTACGCCGGCAATCATCAGCGGATGGCCGTCCATAAGAAAAACAAAAACCCAGGCGGTCACTGCAATCCAAGGAAACCATAGAAGACCAGCGAGGAGATACCACTGACTCACATAAACATGACCGGCGTCACGGACCTGAAACTGAATCAGGGACCAAATTGTGATGATGGTATAGCAAACCAACAAAAGTGGCCAAACTTCGCTTGGAAATTCCATATATGTTACACCCGAACCCTCACCCATCATGATCCGAATAACTCCATATAGGACTACCGCATTCCAGACATGGGCTGCCCAGAGAATGACCCCAGAGGCAGTGCACTCTTTACGGGAAAGTCTCGCCATCAACCAGATGATGATTCCAAAAGCAGCCTGCGACCCCCATCCATAAATCATCGCACTCATGTGAGCGGCGTCCACCTTCCCCGCGTCCAGCCATGAAAAGCAGGTCAGGAATTCGGGGTTATGCTTCTTGGCGGAAGCCACCAGCCCAAGAACGATGGAGAGCACGAGCCAGAGGGCGCCACTCGCGAAGAGAAACATCACAGGATGACGAAGCGATCGATCAATCGACGAGCGTAAAACGACGTCCTCGGAATCTGGGGTAGAATTGGTCTCAGCCATGAAAGTGTGCGGGTTGGAGCCTTGAAAAATTGTTATTCAGCGGGTTTTTCGGCAGAAGCAGGTGCGGCACTCGGAATCGGCATACTCCCTTTGCTTTCCGTATTCTTATCAAAGGACTTTGCCTGTGCCTGAAGGGCATCAGCGAGAGCTGCTTCGTTGAGAGCGTCATTCTGGGCACGGTCAATCTCCTCTTTAATCTCGAGCCGGCCTTCACCCACCATTTCATAAGCCTTGTCGGTCTTGTCCGGTGCAAAGGGCTGGGTGATAATGAGAGCAATACCGAAAGAGGTCGACAACAAAATGGCGATCCAGAAGGCACTGAAGCGTTTGAGAGGATTGTCGCGGGTATGATCCATGA
>Ga0315322_10000447_pt1 | contig 30824 bp, 27 predicted proteins | sample M110021515metaG_FD_203461 | JGI IMG/M metagenome (GOLD analysis project Ga0315322, IMG submission 203461) | Ammonia-oxidizing marine archaeal communities from Monterey Bay, California, United States - M1 100m 21515 | ecosystem: Environmental > Aquatic > Marine > Intertidal zone | place: USA...
TCAAGTCATCAGTAGCAATCAACTGCTTTCTGATTTTGTATTCTTGTTTAGTGCCAAGATGCTGGTGTCATCCGCTGTCAGATCCGTTTTGCAGGATAAATCTAGGCAAATTGAATTAGGGATAAGAGTAAAGTGCCAGAGAACACTCGCGAAATTCAAACAGCTTTTCGGCCGGAATTGATCGCTGACGATGTTTTCGTTGCAGCGAATGCGACGATACGAGGCTCAGTGGCGATCGGTGAGAAGTCAAGTGTCTGGTTTGGAGCGGTGGTTCGCGGAGACACTGAAGCGGTTGAGATTGGTTGCCGATCTAATGTGCAGGATCTGGCTGTGTTGCACGCCGACCCTGGTTACCCATGCCATTTAGGAGATGATGTGACGGTAGGGCATGCAGCCGTCGTACACGGGGCCATCGTCGAGTCAGGCGCCTTGATCGGAATTCGAGCGGTGGTGCTCAATGGCGCAAAAGTTGGTGCGGGTGCGATCGTCGGCGCGGGTGCGGTGGTGACGGAGGGGATGGAAATTCCTGCGGGGCATCTTGCAGTTGGGGTGCCTGCCAGGGTGATGCGGGAACTTGATCCAAATGATTCAGAGCGTCTCAGGCAAACAGCGGGGCATTATGTGATGGCGGCGAAGGCTTATCGTGAATCCAAATAATGGGGCCGAACCGGAGAGTTGTTGCCAGAGCCAGACACCAGAAACAAACCAGGCACCAGAGACACGGGGTGTGTTTGAGTGCCGCGTGTGTGTGGTTACAGGTCGGGGCGTTGCTAGGCTTTATTGCATGCGTTTGCGACAGCACATCCACTGCATCCGCTCGCGCATCCACCTTCTTTTTCACCACAGTTGGGGCCACAGCCATCTCTGAGTAGCTTGGCAAAGTGGCGTGTTCGAACGATCGATTCGTAACGTTCGGTAATTTCGCGGGTAATGGATTCCGCAGTGGCATCAACGGTCCCCAGGAAATGCATCACTAGCGTTCCGCCATCAAAAAGTTGGTCCACGTCAAGCAAAACAGACCGTGACTCAGATTCAGCGAGCGCGGTTTGGCAGGCTTCCACTGCTTCTCGTTTGTGGCGATCGAGTCGTCGGAGCAGGAGTTCGTCTTCGTCAGTGGTGGGTCGCAAAACGGACACGGTTGGCTGGCGGTTTGCCGGTTGGTCTGCAGGATTTTGGGACGAAGGATCGGGTTTTGCGGCTGGATTGGGCAGGCAGCGGATGATTTCGGCGAGTTCTGTCCCGCGAGCGGATCGCACGATCACACGCCTGCCACGGGGCAAAACCAGCGGGCAATCGGCTAGATGGACTTCGCTGAGAGCCCCAATTCGGACGTAGGAATACGACATGCGGTGGGTTGTTCAAAAGTAGACGACTTGCCGATCTTGGGCGACGCGTTCACCATGGTGGCTGATTGGTGCGGGATTTGCAATTCTTGTGAGCGGTCCCGTTGTTGAAACTTGCTCTTTTCGTTTGAGATTATACGAATATCATGTCGCTGAACCTTGAGACCGAGCCACTAAGCCGAGTTGCAGCCGATCGCTATCAGGAAATGGCAGATCAGGTTCTCGGTGGAGAGTCACTGACGCGTGAACAAGCCCTTTCTATTTTGGAGGCTCCGGACAGTGATGTCCTGTCGATCCTTTCGGCGGGCTTCCGGATTCGGCATCAGCATTTTGGCAAGTCAGTGCAGTTGTACTTTTTGATGAGTGCCAAGAGCGGGCTATGTCCCGAGGATTGCCACTACTGCAGCCAGTCAAAGGTTTCAGATGCTCCTGTGCCGAAATACAACATTTTGAAGCGGGATGATTTGATGGAGGCAGCCCGGCTCGCTTCCGAACGTGGGGCCAAGACTTACTGCTTGGTGATTTCGGCTCGCGGTCCAAACGAACGTGAACTCAATGCAGTTGAGCAAATTGTTCCTGAGATCAAGGATAAGTACGGGCTTGATATTTGTGCCTGTCTCGGTCTGCTGTCAAAGGAGCAAGCAGATCGACTGAAAGCTTGCGGAGTGGATCGTGTGAATCACAACTTGAACACGAGTGAGGATCACTACGCTGATATCTGCACGACCCACACGTATGCGGATCGAGTCCAAACGCTGCAGCATGTGAAGGATGCGGGGATGGAGATGTGCAGCGGCGGGATCATCGGAATGGGAGAGAAGCACGAAGACGTTGTCTCGATGGCTTTCGATCTTCGAGATCTCGGTGTGCAGTCGATTCCCTTGAATTTCCTCAATGCCATCGAAGGGACTCCTCTTCAGACCAAGAACGAATTGACGGCCAATGATTGCTTGCGCGCATTGGCGATGTTTCGGTTTGTGAATCCCGATCGCGAATTGCGTATCTCTGGTGGTCGTGAGATTCACTTGCGGTCACTGCAACCGCTAGGGTTGTATGTAGCCAACAGCCTGTTTGTCGGCGACTATCTGACGACGAAAGGGCAGGCACCGCAGGCAGATTACGACATGATTCGTGATTTGGGCTTTGAAGTGACTGAGTCGGCTTGCGATTCCTGATTTCAGGTAAAAAAACAGGGCCGCTGAAATTACAGCGACCCTGTTGCGAGATGACATTGCTTGGGTTGAACGCGGGACCTCATGTCCAGCAACGAATGACGCGGCGTGCGTTATTCCGTTGCACGCTGATTTTGCGGGCAGCGATCACTTGACAGCATTGACGGTAACGCCGGGCCAATCGTCGGTGCGGAACGGAGTCATTTGCAGACCTTCGCTACTTTGCACATTGCAAACAGGGTTGGTGGCCCAAGCATAGCGAACGGCCACTGGATTCTTTACCTCGTCGCTCCAGACTTCGATCGTGTCTTTGCCTGTGATTTTCGCGTTCGCATTGACAAAAGTTTTATCTTTGCCTGCGATCGCAAATCCAATCGGTTCTCGCACATCAAAGGTGTCCAACTTACCCCCAACGTGATCGAATTTCAGTTTTGCTTTGGAACCACCAATCGTCATGGATTGGTAGGTTGGGCTGCGAAACGGAATGTCGTAACCATAATCTTTGGCGAGCGCCCAGCGTGCAAGACGTTTTGCAACGTCCTGTTTGTTTCGGGGGTGGATGTCGGCTGCTTCTCCTAGCTCAATGATGACAGCTTCGCCGGTATTGGGCAGCTTTTCCATGGTCATGGTTTGTGCCTCGCGAAGTTCAGCCCATGGGCTGTCAGCGGGAGCGTCGACTTCTGCTTGAAAGTCCGCGAGTTGTACCCAGTAGAATGGGAAGTCACCTTGCCCCCACTCTTTTCGCCAGTTGTCAATCATCAGTGGGAATAGGTGGCGATATTGGTAGGCGCGATTGGCATTCGATTCTCCCTGATACCAAATTGCACCACGAATGGTGTAACCGATGGTTGGGTGCAACACACCGTTGTAGATGTTTGAGGGGCGGTGGTTGCCGGTGAGTTGGTTACGGGGTGGTCGGGGGCGATTGCCTTTCTTGGTCTTTTCCCAGTTTGCCACTCGTTTGCGATGATTCTCCATCGCTGCTTCGTGGTCGTAGCTGTTGGCCATGGTGTCCCACTTTTCGAGTAGTTCATCGTATTGACCAGCTTCTTCGAGGACGTCGCGGTTGACCCATGCTTCGGCAGCTGAACCACCCCATGCATTGTCGATGAGTCCGATCGGAACATTGAGCGTCTGGTAAAGCTGGCGTCCAAAGAAGTAGCCAACCGCAGAGAAGTTCTTCGCTGTCGTCGGGGTGCAGGCTTCCCATTTTCCTTCGAAGCTGTTTTGAGGTTCTTGGACACCCACCTGCGGCACCGAGATCAGTCGAATGTTGGGGTAGTTGGCAGTCAATGTCTCAAGGTCGGGATCATTCGCGCTTCCGACTGGCCATTGCATGTTGGATTGGCCTGAGCAGATCCAGACTTCGCCGACGAGTACATCCTTGAAGGTTTTGGTTTCGTCAGCTTTGATCACCAATTCATGGGGGCCACCCGCAGGCAGAGGATCCAGTTTGACATCGAATCGGCCGGCCTTGTCTGATTTTGTGTCAGCTTCATGTCCAGCCATCTCAACGTGGACGTCTGTGTTGGGCTTGGTCCAGCCCCAGACATGCACCGGCATGTCGCGTTGAATCACCATCGAATCACCGAAAATGGGAGACGTGGTCACCTCAGCAACGCAGAGTTGCGTCATCAGCGTCACAACGGCAAAAAGAGTCAAAAAACGGGCCATGCAGAGATCCTGTAAAGGTAGGAATTGAAGGGGGGAATCGCTCTGGCTAGATGATACTAGGGACACCACGTGAATGCCGCCCCTGAGAAAATTTGTGTGATGGATTCCGGTAATTTTTTGACCTCGAAGCGGGCTATGTCGGCAGTGGTAACACTAGTGTCGCTTTTTGCCAGCGGATCACTGATTGGCTGTGGGTAGAAGTGAGAGTGGATTGAATGATCCAGTGAATAGGGCATCGATGCCAGATTATCTGTTTGCATGGCATTGGCCTGGGTGCGATTGGCATTGGCCTGGGTGCGATTGGCATTGGCCTGGGTGGTGGGTGTACTCGGTGGGTGTGTCCGGTCCGAAGTGCGGGGAAAAACGGTAGACTAATGCTCAGGCGTGTTTTGCTACTCCGTTTTGCTCTGCTGGACTCTCTCATGCAACGAATGATTTGTGCGACCCTGCTTGTTTATGGTGGAATTTTCGGAACGGTGAATCTGTTCTGTTGTGATCTTGTGGTGGGGGCAGGACGACCCAATATTTTGATTGCGATCGCAGATGATCAGTCGTATCCGCATACCTCCGCGTATGGTGATCCCGTGATCAAGACGCCGGCGTTTGATCGTGTTGCCAGAAACGGTGTTTTGTTTCGTAATGCGTTCACGCCCGCACCAGGTTGCAGTCCCATGCGTGCCGCGTTTTTGACGGGTCGCGAAATCTGGCAGAATCGTGAAGCAGGGACACACGCCAGTACCTTCCCTCGTGACTTGCCAGTTTTCACTGAGCAACTTGCATCGGCGGGGTATCACGTTGGTATGACGGGCAAAGGCTGGTCACCAGGTAAGGCGATTGATTGGCCGCATAACCCTGCTGGCAAGGCATACACCAGCAGAAAAGTTAAAGCCGCTGACAGAATCAAAGGGATATCGAGCAATGACTACTCAGGGAATTTTGAAGAGTTTCTGAAGGAACGATCTGATGACCAGCCATTCTGTTTTTGGTTTGGTGCCAGTGAACCTCACCGTACTTATCAAGAGGGTGTGGGGGCGAAGCATGGACTTGATCCCGCCAAAATACGCATGCCAGGTTTTTTGCCCGGCAGCATGCAAGTGCGCTCCGATGTGGCGGATTACCTGTTTGAAATTCAATGGTTTGATCAGCACCTTGGGCGAATGCTCGATCAGCTTGCTGATTCAGGTGAGCTTGAAAACACATTGGTGATTGTGACCAGCGACAATGGCATGCCATTCCCTCGTGCAAAAGCAAACCTCTATGAATTCGGTATCCATATGCCGTTGGCAATCGCGTGGCCAGCTAGGGTGTCTGCTGGGCAGGATACTGATGAGCTGGTCAGTTTGATTGACGTCACACGTTCTATTTTTGCTGCCGCCGGTGTGGAGCCTGCGCAATCTGAGCAATTGTCCGGACGAAACCTGCTGTCGAGAATCGTTAAAGATGCAGATAAAGTTCAGCCGGCCCGTGAGTTTGTCTTCAGCGGTCGTGAGCGGCATTCATCATCGCGATTTAATTCGCTTAGTTATCCCTGCAGGTGCGTTCGTTCCAAGACACACTTGTACATCAGGAATTTCACTCCAGAGCGTTGGCCGGCAGGGACACCTCAGAAATATCTAGGCGCTAAGTACGACCAGGAAGGCAAGCTCGTGGAGTCAAGGCTCTCGCCAGAGCATGGGGGATACCATGACATTGACAACGGGCCAACGCTGGTGTGGATGATTGCCAATCAGTCAGACCCTGCTGTGGGAAACCTATTGCAAGCTGCTGTTGCTAAGCGTCCAGCAGAAGAACTGTTCGATATCCGTGAAGACCCGGACTGTCTGAGCAATCTTGCCGGGGACCCCAAGTTTGCTCGGGTGCAAACGAAACTGTCGGATAAGTTGACCGAGTACCTGACCGAAACGGGGGATTTGCGTCAAACCGATCCAGTGGCGGGGCAGGTGTGGGAAACGTACCCACGGGTTAGCTCGCTCAGGTGGTTTCCCGTTCCAGATTGGTATAAAGAGGATCCAAAGGCTGCACCGGAGCAACCATGGTTGGAGAAACGGCGGCCTCGGCAGTGAACTGTTCGGCGATGGGCAGAAACGGTGTCATTGACTTTGAGCAGACTTGTTTCAAGGCCGTGGGCATACGGCTGAACATTTCAGCATCTGATCGAATTCGAAACAGATGAACTGTGGAGCATCGGGTTGCGTACTGCCCAACTTAATGCCGCTGTTAAGAAGTGCCCCGATTAAGAAGGGGCACCCCGTTGCTCTCGTTGGAGCACCGTCTCTGCCTCTTTTGAATCCGGAATCGTCTTAAGGCCACGCAGTGAGTCATTCTGTGTTCAGGCTGGTGATGCTGTTTTGGACGACTCGCGGCGGTCGCTGACTGCCGGAAGTGAGCCTTTTTCGATTTGACACTGGGCAAAGCGATCCCAATAGGCAAAGTCAGATTACGAAAAAAGCGGATCTTCAGTACCATGCGTGCCACGCTGTATCGCGTGATGGGATTCATTTGTGATTAGAATCAGAAATCATAGGTGGGTGGTTCGTAACCCCATCCCGACTTGTTGACCACGTTTTCGTAATCGTTTTTCATCATTACAGGGCGGCCATCTTTTGGACAATGTTTCGCAATGGTTGGTTTGGCTTTTGGCGGTGACCATCCTGCCGCCGATGTTGTGTTGCATGTTGGTGCTTTATCCAATTCGACGCTACGCGCACCGTCTGGGACTGCTTGATCGTCCCGGTGGTCACAGTACCCACACGGAAGTGACACCGCTGGGTGGTGGGATCGGAATTTGGCTGGGAATCATGCTTACGTTCTTGTCCGGGACGATAGCAGTATTGGTCGCACGTGATTCGGTTTGGCTTCAACAGTACCTGCCTGATTCGGTGCTGCCTTATCTGGATGGTGTTTGGTCGCGTGTTGCGCAACTCTGGTATCTGCTTGGTGCCGGAACAGTGCTGTTTGCTCTTGGCCTGGCGGATGACCGTTATGGTGTGAATGAATGGATTCGCTTGGCAGTCGAATTCGCGATTGCGGCGTTCGTTGTTTATGTTTTAGGGTTCGGATTGACTGCGCACATTGGCATTTCATGGCTAACTAATGTGTTATCGATGATCTGGATTGTTGGTGTCATCAATTCGTTCAACATGCTGGATAATATGGATGGATTGAGTGGTGGTGTTGCAGCGATCATTGCCGCAGCGATGGCAATGGTCATGCTGTCGACCCCTGACCCGGGAACGGCTCGTCCTCAATTATTGGTTGCCGCGCTACTGCTGGTGGTGTTTGGTGCTCTGCTAGGTTTTCTTTGGCACAATCGACCGCCGGCACGGATCTTCATGGGTGATGGTGGCAGCTATCTGATTGGGTTCCTGATTGCGGTGTCGATGCTGATGGCAACGTTCGCTGGAAATGGAGATCGTCCGCACGCCGTATTCGCTCCTTTGTGTGTCATGGCGGTTCCCCTTTATGACATGACCACGGTTTTGTGGATTCGTATTCGCGAGGGACGCAGTCCGTTCGTGGGTGATCGCAGTCATTTTTCACACCGGCTGGTTGATTTGGGATTGGGGCGAACGCAAGCGGTGTTGACGATCTATTTGGTCACAGCGACCTGTGGGCTTGCTGCGGTATTGTTGACGCAGGTTTCTCTGATGCAGGCAGTGATGGTGCTAGGCATTGTGCTGTGCATGCTTTTTTTGATTGTCATTTTGGAATCTACCGGATGGCGAAAAAAAGACGACTGAATAAACGATCGAGCCAAGTCGGGACCTCGGCGGGAACGAAGCGTCAACAGGAATTGGGTGCGCCGGGCATGTTGACACAGAACAGTCAGGGCGAGGTCGCGGGTGCTAAAACTACCGTGCGAACAGACCGCGAGTTGATGTCGCGATTGATCGATCCGATGAATTGCGGGATCGGTTTACTGGCGTGTGCGGTTGTTCATTTGGCTTACTACCCAAGTGATAGTGTTGCTGTTGAACAGGGCGATGCACTTTGGTTTGGCTTGCTTGCTGTTTCAATCGCTACGGTGACTTGGGCTGGCTGGTTCTGGCAGCACAGTGTTCAGTACAATCTTCAGCACACTGGTGACTCAGGTGTGGTTGCTTCGGCCGAGTTATCGGGTCACTTGGCGGATGGTTGGTCGGCACGGGTGTTGAATTGGGCACCATGGCTGCTGGCTGCATGGATGGTATGTGCGGCTTTCGTGACTTGCCCGCCCGGTAATTTGCGAATGGCGACCAATGAATCTTGGTTGTGGGTGTCTGCTGCAGCCATCTTCTCTGCGACACGACTGTTGACGAGCAGTTTAGGAACAAGGCGAGCTTTGTTGACTTTGTTTGTCATTTGCACGGTGGGGCTATCGGTTCACGGTTTGCATCAATACTTCATCACTTTGCCGGCCAACAGATTGATGTTTCAGCAGGATCCGGACAAGGTGCTTGCGCTTGCCGGAATTAATGCGCCGCCGGGATCGTCTGAGCGGATGGTGTTTGCTAATCGCTTGATCGATGGTGGGCCCACTGCGACATTTGCATTGGCCAATTCTCTCGCAGCGATCTTGTTGTTTGGTGTGGTTCTGGCTGCTGGGGTTCTACGGTATCGATTTCGTGTATTGGGAACCGCGGGGCTTGTGCTGTGGGTTTCGATCGCCCTGTTATGTTTGGGCAGCCTATTGGCAGCACGCAGTCGATCCGCGACTTTGGCGATGGTGGTCGCGATTGGCTTGCTGTGGTTATCGTCGGGGCGTTTGCGACGCTTTCGATCCAGGGCACTGATTGGTGGGTTGGGTTTGTTGGTAGCGGTTTCTGTTGGTGGTGCATTGTTTCTCGGGTTCTATGGGAATCGCGAGTGGTTCGAGCAGGCACCTGCTTCACTGGCATTCCGTTTCCAGTATTGGCGTGCAAGCTGGCAGATGGTGCTGGAGTATCCATGGTTCGGTGTTGGTCCGGGGAATTTTCAATCGTTGTATGAACGATTCCGTGAACTGAGCACAACTGAGCAAATTGCCGAGCCCCACAACTTGTTCATTGAAACTCTGGCAAGCGGCGGTTTCGTCGCGTTGGGTTTGTTGATCAGTATTCTCGGCGCAGGAGTTTTTTACTGTGTCTGCCAAATGCGTGGTTCAGATGTGGTGCAAGCAGGAACGAAAGTCGAGCCAGCGGTTGATTCAAAGGGAGATAAATGGATAGTTTTTGGGGGGGCGTTTGCGTTCATTCTGGTTTGGTGGTTGGGGCTTGCGTCTCCGTCTTTGCTTGATGTGGAAGCGAGTATGTTGGTGGTGCCAGTGGTGTTAGTCACGGCGTTTGCTATTTGGCCTTTCATGCGTAATCTTGGCAGTCGAGAGATCGATTCCATCGTCCTGAGTGGTTGCGTTGGAGTTGGGATTCACCTTTTGGTTGCGGGTGGTTGGACAGTGCCAGGAGTCGCATTGTTGCTGTGGGTAGGAGGCGGGTTATTGACGAGGTATTCGGTCGCTCCCGTGGCTCGGGATGAAAACAGCACGAAGGAGTTGAGTTTTGCGTGTCGGCATGGAAGGGCTTGTTCCGTTGTGATTGCGTTTGTTGGTTCATTGGCTTGTGTGAATCTCTTTCATTACTCAATTGAGCCAGTGGCGGCACGCAAAGGGGCGATGGCCAGGGCTGCAGGATTGCTGCAGGATGGTCGGGTGCAGCAGGCCAGGAGGGAGTTGTTGATCGCTGCATCTGCCGACACGTGGTCTCCCGAAGCGATGTTGTGGTTAGCGAATCTCGAGCAGCTGCAATTGACCCGTCGGGGTGAGTCGGCCGACTTGCGTCGATCGTGGGACGCAGCGTTGGTAGAGGCGTTGGAACGTGCAGGGGAAGATCCCGCGGCTTATCGGTTGGTTGCCAGTCAGAGGCTTCATCTGTACCAGCTTTATGGTCAGGCAGCGGATTTAGAGGCAGCGACCGAGATTTTTGAACAGGTCGCTCGATGGAGTCCTGCAGATGAATGGGTGATGGCCCAGATGAGCGTCCTTGAGACAGTCCGAGAACGGCCAGTCGAGGCTGCCCAGTACGCTGACAAGGCGAGAGAATTGGCGGTTTTAGGGGGGAATATTGAGCGATCCCTTTCACGTCAGTTGATTTTTGTTCCGCAAAAGGTGGGCACGCCAGCCCAGGCGGGGCCGGTTCGCCGCCCCGCGGATCAATTGCTGAACCTACAAGCGGCCGATACGTCGTCTGATCAACAAGTAATTGCCGAACCGATTACCGAGCAGTAGCGTAACACGGAAGTCACTTCACCTCGAAACCGTCTTTTTGCCTCACAATTATTCCATGACAAAATTTATACCGGGTCTCGTTGTCGCCGTCGTGCTTGGAACGACTGCTGGGTGGGCCATCAATTACGTTAAGTATGCTCGTTTTGTCGGGCACTTTGGACCCTTCACAACTGACAATGGGTTTCAGGCAAGTGATTTGGTTTCCGCGTCGCCAGCGGATAAGGCTGATTCCAGCGCTAAAGTGAAAATGATCACTCCCCAGGGGCATGACTTTGGCATGATGAAGCCGGGAGACGAGGGAGAGCACGTTTTCCGAATTCAGAATGTGGGAACCGATAATCTTCTGCTGAGGCTCGGTGCTACCACCTGTAAATGCACGCTCGGGGACTTGGAACGCGAATCGTTGGCCCCCGGTGAGAGTACGAATGTCACGCTGAGTTGGACCGTGAAAGCTTCGGGAGATCCACATTTCACCCAGTCGGCTCAGATCCTGACCAATGACCCGTCAAAGGTCGCGGTTTCTCTGGAAATCACCGGACGGGTTGTGAGCGATGTTGATATGGTGCCCGAAACCTGGAGTTTCGGGGAAGTGGGAACCGGAGAGGCCTTGGAAATTACCGGTAAGATTTACAACTTCATGGACGAGAAAATACGACCGGGTGATCCCTCATTCAGTAGTGATGAGTTGACGGATTTGTCGACGTTTGAAATTGAAGAATTCACACCGACGGAGGAAGCTGACGGCATTCGTGGGACTGCGCTGCAGGGTTTCAATGTCTCGGTGCAGGTAAAACCCGGGATGCGGCAGGGGGCTGTTTCACAGAACTTTCAGATGCCGTTTGAACGGTTGGATAAGAATGGAACTGTCATTCCCCTCACAGAGGAAGCGACTGCACTGGGTGGAGAAGTGATCCTCGTGAGAACAACGGGGAAAATTGTAGGCCTGCTCGGTATGATCGGGGCCCGACTGTCCGGTGTGGAGGGTGGCGGTTATCTCTATGATCTGACGAAACTGGGGAAAGATGGCAACTTCAAAGCGAAAGCATTCGTCGTTCTGCGCGGCGACGAGCGGAAAACGACGAAGTTGAAGATTGCCGACAGAGTGGTCCCCGAGGGTGTGCTCAAAGCAACGCTCGGAGAGCCAAATGATCGCGGCACAATGACGCTCTTTCCCGTCGAGATTGAGCTGATTCCTGGAAAAGATCGGATCGAACGTCTCGGTACCACCAAGGATGACTACGGTTCGATCTGGATTGAGTCCGATAACAGCAAGATAACGCCGATGCGAATCGCAATTAAATTCGCGATTGACGGTGAGTAAGCACTCGAAAATAAGCGTTCCAAGGACTGGCACTGAACCATGAAGCTCGCACCAATACCCCCGCGTAGCCAAAGTCTGCAGCCGATCGAGTTGCTAAGGATGCTCCCTTTGGGCACGGCACTCGTTGCTTTGCTAGCTATCTCTGTTGTGGGATGTTCCTCCGAGGATCGTGTTGCTGAAACGCTGTCGCCCATCGATCGTGAGGGTGATTTGAGCAACCCACCACTCCAACCGCCCTATTTGACTGACTTGAAAGAGGGAAGTGATCAGGGGGTGGCAATGCGATTTGGTGAACCCGGTGACGCTGCCGCCAGCCAGACCGGCACAGATCAGATTGGTGCGAGCCGAGCTGATGCAAACCAGAGTGGCACTCAGGCTGTCAGCGAGACACCTTCGGATAACGCGTCAGCTGGTACGGCGGTGGCTGACAAAGATTCTGATTCGACAAAAGGCATCATTGGCCCCGAGGATTACAAAACGTGGGCGGCTCCGGACCTGACGTTGGTTGTCACAGGGCAGCAGCATGGTTACATCGAGCCGTGTGGGTGCACTGGTCTGGATCGTCAGAAAGGCGGGGTCGCAAGACGTTTCACTTTGATGAAACAGTTGCGTGCGCTTGGATGGACATTGATGCCGTTGGACGCTGGCAATTTGGTTCGGCGATTTGGCCGGCAAGCGGAAGTTAAGTTGCAGCAGTCGGTCAAAGCGTTGAAGCTGATGGGATACGATGCGGTTGGTTTTGGCAGTGACGATCTGCGTCTTGGCGTAGGTGAATTGTTAGCGGTCGCTGCTGCGGAGGATACACCGGAGGATACGCTCTACGCGTCAGGGAACGTCGTTGTGATTGATCCTTCTTTGATGCTGCAAAGCAAGGTTGTTGAAAAAGGTGGGCTGAGGGTTGGTGTGACCAGTATTCTGGATGAAAAGTCCATGGAAGTGAAACCCGGTGGTGATCTTGGTATCGAGCCCGCTATCGAATCCACCCGTAAAGTATTGGCTGCACTGAATGAGGCGAAACCAGATTTCAAAGTGTTGATGTTCTTTGGGAAAGAGGATGCTGCCCGGGAATTGGCGCGGGCGGTGCCTGGTTTTGACTTGATCGTTGTTGGTGGTGGCGGGGGTGAACCCACCTATCAGGCTGAGCAGATTGAGGGCACCCAAACAAGGATGATTCTGACTGGGAATAAAGCCATGTATGCCGGTCTTGTGGGTTTGTATTCCAAGGGACAGCTAAAGTACGCGAGGGTACCGCTGACACATGAGTTTAAAGATGCACCTGAGATGCGTCAGTTGATGAAGGAGTATCAGGAACAGCTCAAGGACATCGGGCTGGATGGCTTGGGGCTGAAACCCATTCGGCACTCCTCTGGTGAACAATTTGCGGGCACCGAGGCTTGTGGTAAATGTCATACGACGGCTTACGATATCTGGCAGGGAACTCCGCATGCGGAGGCGACGGATCACATTGTCAGTCCGCCCGCAGAACGCGGTGACGTTGCCAGGCATTTCGATCCCGAATGCATCAGTTGTCACGTGACCGGCTGGAATGCTCAGGAGTATTATCCTTACGTCTCAGGTTATCTTTCATTAGACAAGACGCCGCATTTGACGGGAAATGGTTGCGAAAACTGTCATGGTCCGGGAGCGAGTCACGCAGCGGCGGAGGCTGAGGGATCGACTGTTGCAAATGAAGTAAAACTGCAACTCAGGGAATCAATGAAGTTGCCGCTCTCCAAGGCTCGCGACAAGTGCATGACGTGTCATGATTTGGATAACAGTCCGGATTTCCATGAGGATGGAGCCTTCGAAGATATCTACTGGCCGGAAGTCGAGCACTACGGCAAAGACTAGAAAACGCTGCGGCCCGCGTGTTGTGGGATGGGCCGCCCTGTTCGCTTGATGTAGCGAGCCGTGGTTGCCATCAGGGTGCACCGCATGCGTGCGTCTTGCTGCATCAGAGGGTGCAAAAAAAAGGCGAAGCCGATCTCGGAAGACCGACTCCGCCTCGCACGGGGGGACGCTTAATATCTTGATGTCGTACTCGCTGTCAGTTGCGATCCCCTTACGAAAGAAACATAGTACTAATGCATTCGGGACAGCGGAATTCTGATGAGTTCAATTCCGTAATTTGGCGAAAGCAGGTCGGCTAACATACGCTTGTGATGATTGTTTGGATTGTGTCGATTAGCTATTTCGACACCGCTGCAACCGGTCCTCGCATACGCCGACGTGGGGTATCATTACGCGACAAACCGCAGTATTTACCAGTGTGAAATCGATGAATCAGTCAAACCAAGAGTTGCCCGAACCTTTGGATGTAATTGCGGTCGGTGCGCACCCGGATGACGTAGAAATCGCCTGTGGTGGGACCTTGGCCAAACTTGTCTCGCAGGGCTATCGAGTTGGAATCATCGATTTGACAGATGGGGAACCAACGCCCAACTCTCCAGGCCCGGAAACACGTCTCGCCGAAGCACAGGCGGCAGCGAAGACGCTCGGTGTGCAAGAACGAATACAGCTTGATCTACCTAACCGCAGGCTGTTTGATTGTTTCGAGACACGCGTAGCCTTGGCGACAGAATTTCGACGCTGGCGGCCGCAAATGGTGCTTGGGTTTGGGGCTAAAACCCCCATGGCCTCGCCTGATCACTGGCAGGCCATGCAGATCACCGACGCTGCGATCTTTTACAGCCGATTGACGAAGTGGGATCAGTACTTCGGTAGGCTACCGGTGCACATCATCGTACGGCATCTGTATTACCGGCTTGCGGTCGAACCGGATACCATTTCGGGGTACACGCATCACCTGACTGTGGACGTGACGGGAACAATCGATGCAAAGCTGGCATCGATCGAGTGCTATCAGACGCAGTTCTCTCACAAGCCCGGAATTCTGGAGCGTGTGCGGGCAGCAGCAACAGTGACTGGCGCCGCAGCAGGGTGTGCGGCGGGCGAATCTTTTGCAGTGGCCAAGCCATTTGCTGTAAACGACTTGATTGCAACCGTGATGGGAAAGTGATTCGTTGGTTGCTGCCCGTCTGTAGGATAGCTTTCCCGTGATCATTCTTCTCATGCTGATGTGCATGAGAAGAACAACGTGAAGAGTTACGGTCGGTTCACCGCGTTACCGCATCAAGGTAGCGAATGCATCGAGGTACTTCTGTATGCTCTCAGCATCGGTTTCAGTCCAGCCAGCAGTCTTGTGGCGAAGCACGGCAAGTTTCAATGCTTCAAAGGCGTCAGCGACATCATCTGGAAGTTCCGGCAGTCCAGCGAATGGTTGGACCATCGGCTCATCAGTTTGGTCTGACGATACACTTCCAGCATTTGCGGCGACCGTATCGCCACCTCCAAGCGTGCTCAATTCCTCACCTTCACCGAAGTCAGGTGATTCGTGCAATGGTCCGGAAGCGACACCGGAATCATCACCATATTCTTTCGTGCGTCCACCGCCTTGGGCGGGTAGCACAACGTCCTCGTCGGTGCTGACTTCAACAATCTCGCTACTGGTGGGACGTTTTGATTCCACGGCACCTTCGGCTTCCCAGCGTTTATTCCGCATTTGCGAAACGCTCCAGGATCCACCCGCAGCACCTTCAAGCCACATGGGGGCGTCATCCCAATCAAGGGCTGCCAAGAAGTGGCTCCAGTAGAGTCCCGAGTACGTCTGGTAGGTCGAGGCAAAGCGATCATGAACACGGCGCAAACGACCTACATGGGGTGCGGTCACTCCCCCCACACGTTTGGCCCATGCTTCGTCAGAGTACTGGTGGGAATCGACTCCGGACTCAATCAATGCTTCTCGCCATTGGCTGATGATACGTCCTTTTTCCCAGTTGGTGGTGCTGATCAGGCTATTCCAAAGGCCCACAAATGGCTGGGCGAGTTCGGCAAGTTCACCTTCTTCCTCATCACTGAGTTCCGAGCCTGCGTCTGAGTTCGAGCCTGCGTCTGAGTTCGACCCTGCGTCGTTCCACGCGTCCTGGGCGGCGTCCGCTTCAGCCACATCCTCAGGATGTGCGAGGCCTTCAGTTGCTGTGCCTTCAGGTTCGGTGTCTGAGCTCGTCTCGTTGGCTTGAGGAGCCTTATCTGCTTGAGTTTCGCTGTCAGTTGGAAAAGGAGTTTCGTAGCTGTCGTCAGGGGTCATGTGCGTCCGTCGCGGAATAAGGGCATCTATTTAGGAGACACGTACGCTACCCAAAGCAGCCTGCACAAGTGAAGTCACTGAACTGTTTTTGCGCTCAGTTACGCAAATAACGGGTTGGATCGTTCCAGCTGGGGAATCTTTGGCGTGTGGATAACCTGTTCGGTTTTGAGATGCTGGCTGACTGAACCCCCCAGTTTGAAAATAAACGCTCAGCGTGGTACGACATTGAGGCGAACCTGTCTGAAGGCAGGCATGATCTGTTTGGCTGTTTACTTCTCGAGAAACATAATGGGGCTGGTATCACGATGATGTTCTCACACGAGCCGTTGCATTGGCTGCGAACGCGACGATTTCAGGCTAATCAATTATCGAATCAAGTGGCAGTGAAACAGTGTTCTGTGTTCATCTTGGTTGCGGGTGCCTTGTTGTGCGGATGCGATGCGAAGCCAGTGGGCTCGCCAACGCCCACTGGTGGAGCCGACAGCGGTGTCGCAAAGCCAGTTGTCACGACCGAACCGGTTGGGGGCCAGCCAGCCGAGATTGCCAAGGAGTCAGCCATGGAAGATGCGAATGGAAAACTGTTGCGACACGCCGTGTTCTTTTCATTCAACGAAGAATCGAATGAACAGGAAATTGCGGGCGTCACCAAGGCGTTTGCCGCTTTGCCAGAAAAAATTGGCTCGATCATTGATTTTCAGTGGGGAACGAACAACAGTCCTGAAAAACTCGATGATGGGTTCACGCATGGGTTCCTCTTGACGTTCAAGGATGAAGCAGGTCGAGACGTCTATCTCCCGCACCCTGCTCACACAGGTGAGTTTGCCGATACGCTCAGACCGCACATGAAAGATGTGTTCGTTATCGATTATTGGGGCACTCCTCATCAGAGTGAAATCAAGAAGGAATTAAAACACGCGGTCTTTTTTAAGTTCAAAGATGACGCTGATCCTGCAGACGTTGCGAAGGTCGAGCAGGCCTTTGCTGCGTTGCCCGGAAAAATTGATTCCATCAAGGCTTTCGAGTGGGGCACCAACAATAGTCCCGAGAGCCATGATGATGGTTTTACCCATTGCTTCATGGTGACGTTTGATTCAGAGCAGGGACGCGATGTGTACTTGCCGCATCCCGATCATCTGGCGTTTGTTGATGTGCTCAAGCCAGTGTTGGACAAAGCCAGGGTGATCGATTTTTGGGAGCAATGAATCAGAGGATTACACGGCAATGTCTTGGTCGGGGCATGGACGTTTCAGTACGCCCAGATTTCGAGCGTCCTGAAATCCGATTTTGCGACTCGTGGTGTTCACTTGAATCGCTGGATTGCGAATGGCTCAATGTCAAACGGAATGTCTTTGCCCAGTGCAAGGTTGCTGGCGATTTCGCCCAAGACGCTGGCGAATTTGAAGCCATGCCCCGAAAGACCTGCGACAACACTGACGTTGTCATGATCGGGTAATTGATCGATCACAAAGTGCTCATCGGGTGTCGAAGTGTAGTAGCATTTAGCACTCTTGACTAACCTTGATCCGAGTCCGGGCAAATGGTCATTGGCATAGTCGATGACAAGTTTCCGGTCCTCATCGTCCATCGTGTTTCCATCCAGCGTGTTCCCGTTTGAAGAATCAAGATCGGGCGCATCGATCGGTTGTCCACCACTATGACGGGCGATCTTCACGCCAGTGCCATTGAAGCAGGGGAAACCGTAGAAGAAACCGTTGGCTGTTTCGTGAAAGAAGCACGGGAACCCATCCTTCTCTCGAAAACCATTGCTTTCGGGTTGAAACCAGTGCAAGTGTTTTCTCAAGAGTTTCAAGCGTGTGGATAGTTCTGGTATCAATGAACGAGTCCAAGGGCCGCCAGCGATCACAAGATGTGCCGCTACCTCAACGCCATGATCAGTGACAACTCTGACCTCACCTAAATCGCTGCTCCATTGATGCACGCCGCAGTTGTGTACTAAATCGCACCCATGGTGAGTGGCCATCTCAAGGTGTGCTTCAACGCATTGCTCGACCTTCAGGAAACCTGCGTTTTGTTCGATTACAGCTTCCCAGTCGTCGTTGCCGTGAATGCCTGGCCATCGTTCCCGGATGTCTGCGGGGGTTAGTCTCTCGATCGGCAGATCGTGAGTACTGGCGCTCCGCAGCACTCCCGGAATGACGATTCCATCGGTAGGGCCAATTTCAACAAGGCCGGTACGATGGAATAACTTTTGGTTGGTGTGCTGTTCCAGTTCGCCCCAGAGATCATAAGCTCGCTTGAGCAAAGGCACATAACAGGGATGCTCAAAATAAGCTTGTCGAATAATGCGTGTCTGACCGTGGGAACTGCCTCGGGCATGTGCCGGAGGGAACTGGTCAATCCCAAGAGTACGGGCACCGGTTTTGGCAAGATGCATGGCTGTAGCGCTGCCAACACCACCTGCTCCAATCACAATGACATCCCAAACTGCCAAGGTATTTCCCACTCATTGCTGAAGTTCTATTGGTCTGGTCTTCACCACCAAATCAGAGATCTTTGATTAGTGGGTGCGTCCACAATACCGATCGATGTGGGGGAGCGATACTGACAGGACCAATGAGTGGCAAATGATTCAGTCGGCGGCTTTCGGCTTTGTGGTGGGAACTCCGCTTGTTGCAGGCTATTTCGCTCAAACGCATGATTGCTGCGCCCGGATTCGCCTCGTTCGATGCCTGAAAATTGGCGATTGCGCTTCTGGGGGTATTTGTCAAAGAAATTTGACTTCATCACGATTCGGTGAATTTCGCGTGTTTTGCGGTGCGGGGGGCAACGTCGACATGTTCGTCTCGCGATGTGCAAACCCGTCTTGAATGTGCCAAGCAGGCAAGAGCAACTTGAGAACGCTATAATCGACCCCGAAAGACGGAACAAAATCCATGTCAAACGATGAAAAAAAATCACCCAAGCCTTCCGCTAACGCGACCCCTGCTGCGGGCAGTTCCCCATTCTTGTTGGCCGTGTTGGGGGCATCGGTGATCGCTTTGGTGACATTCCTTGGGGCCAAGGCTTGGCTGCCTGATGTCGTTGTTGTGATTCCTGAGGTGCCTCCGCACGAACCGGTTCTAGTGGATGAAGTACCTGTTGTTGCCTCGGCTGATCGTGTCGTTGCTCGCGCTAGATTTTTCGACAGCGAGGTCGAGCCGGAAATTGAAAAAACAGATCAGTTGAACCGTGAGGCTGCAGAGCGATGTGTACGTCGCTTGCGTGGAATCGTCACGGAATATCGATATCGGGTAGAACCATTTGTTGAGGATCTGACAAGTATATCGACTCGCTTCGGCATCATTAGCAGAATGCCAGGTGGTTGGTGGTCCGAAGATGGCCGTGTTGAGGACTATGTTGCAGAAAAATTTGAGAAGCATCTTTTCTCGGAGAAAAAACTGCTTGCGGATGTGGCGGGAGTTTTGGAGCAGTTTCGAAGTGAGGTTGATGCAAATCAAAAACGGATGCTGGTCAATGTGCAGGCGTGCCTTGACACCGCAGACCTGCCCGAGGTGGATGTGCAGGAATATGAAACGTTCTATCAATCGGTTGCGCAGCGATTGAGTGAATATTCTGCCAAGCAGGGTAGTGCCAGCGTCTACAACGCTCTGACCGTTTTGGTGATCAGTGAAGCAGGAAGCTACGCGGCAGTGACTCTTGTGTCAGGGGTGTTGGTACGGTTCGGGGCAATGGCGGCCACAACGGCCGCTACTGCCGGAGGCGCCACCGCTGGTGCGAGTGCTACGGGGGCCGGTGGCGGCAGTCTTGCGGGCCCAGTGGGAACTGCGGTTGGGCTGGGAGTCGGGCTGGTGATCGGATTGGCGATTGACTGGTGGATGACTGAACAGTTTGAAGAGGAAATGGAGATCCAGTTGAAAGACTATTTGTCCTCCCTTGAACGGGCGATTCTGTATGGTGCTGAGCGTCCTGATGTCTCCGCAGGCAGCCCCGGGGAGACTGCAGGTGGTGAAGGTGTTAGTGAAGCAGGCAGTGGTGGAATTGCTGACGCTTTACCGAAGGTATGTAATCGCCTTGAGGCGGCCTATCGTGAACGATTCTACGAACAAATTGTGACAGTGGAGAATTGAGATGAGACGCATCGCCTTGGTGTTCATGTTTTGCATGGGACTCAGCACGTTCCAGATACAGACCACGCATGCTTCTGTGCCCGCGGTTGCCGCTTCTGTCGGTAAGGCACTCCTGAAATACTTTGGAAAGCAGGGTGGCGAGGAGGCAACCGAATATCTGTCACGCAAGGGAGGCAAGGAGATCATGGAGCGGGTCGTTACCACCGCAACGCGGCAAGGTGGTGATGAGGCAGTGGAACAGGTTGCCAAGCTAACCGGGAAATATGGGCCTGATGCTCTGGCTGCGCTCGATAATGCTCCCGCGCTGTTACCATTGATACGAACGCTTGATGAATTACCAGCCGCCCAAGTCAAAATGGCTTTGACGCGGTTAGCTGCCGGAAAGTCCGGTCGTGAGTTGGCCGAAGCGATTGCTGTTCATGGAGGCGCTGCATTGAGAATGGAATTGCAACATCCTGGTGTTGGGCTGTTCTTTGTGCGAGGTTTTGGTGATGAAGGTGTGGAACTTGCCTCGAAAATGACAACCGATCAAGCAATTGTTGTTGCGCGGCATGCGGATGACATCGGAAAACTTCCAGCAGCCCAAAAAGCAGGACTGGTTGGGATGCTCAAAGGCAACACGGAACAGATGGTTGGTTTCGTCGGGCGCTTTGTTGAGGCGAATCCCGGCAAAACGCTGTTCACGGTTGCAGCGACCACGGTGATCCTCGCCGAGCCGGATCGGATTCTCGGTGGTGATGAGATTGTGTTTGACGCTGAGGGGAACCCGGTGCTCATCAGCAAAAGTGGGTTTGCAGATCGAGCGATGGAGGCTGGCGGTGAAGTGGCATCCCATGTGTCGACGAATTACTTGCGGCCCGTTTATCTCACCGTCATGGCGTTTGTCGGTGTCTTTGCGGTCATTTGGGGAAGCCTCAAATACTGGGCGTTCCGAAAAATGAAAGCGATCGCCAAAATCGCGAAGTAACGATTCGCATCGAGCTCAACAGAGATTTTCATGCGTTCTTGAGGTTGCACGCTACTGCTGCGTGATTGCGATTTTCAACGCGACGCGCTGGATGCCAGGATTGAGCATTGGCTGTTGGTCATCGCAGAACTCACTTTGTAAGGACCAAACGCCCGCCACGAGTCAACGTCAGGCGGTAATACTGGTCCCCCATTCGGATGTGGACCATTTTTTCACTACCAGCGAGATCTTTAAAATTCAGCACTTTGATGTTCCCGATCATCTCCGAGCCTTCCGCCTCCGTTTCTGGAGATGGATCGGCTGATTGTGTTTGATCGATCGATTTATGGTCGGAAGACATTTCAATATCCTCCGCCTGTCACAAGGAGTGAATCAGTGCGGACGTCACCGGACCCGCGGCGCTGCCAATTCAGTGGGGTGGTTTGCCGAACGAGGTGGGCTGGCGTTCGTGACTCGGGAATCTGGCTGCCAAAATGGTCCGCCGGTTCGGGACACAGTATGTGAAATGGATCGACAAGGCTTTGGAACCCTGTGGCCGCAGGGCGCCTTCCACCTGATGCCCGGTGGATGGAGGTGGTGATTTTGATTTTCAGCATGAATGGACCAGCTTGCGCGGAAGGCATTGGTGAGAGACCATGAAGGGCTCGTGAATTTGCTGGCTGTTGAGCGTGAGGCGAGGCCTGCTTGGCCAAGCGCTGCGACACCGTTTGCTTGCGATAATTAACGCGTCTATTGCGAACCGTTCTCAACAAGATCGTTCGATTGGCGGTTGGATGCAAGGGTGTTTCGTGGTTCCAGCCGGAAAATTTCATATTTGTTCAGCTGGTTGGTTAGGAGTCGCTTCTTGTTGGCAGCCTTTCAGGGGGCTTTTCAGTTCTCCTGGTTGGAAGTGCGGACGTCACGCGGCCATTTTGGTTTCATGTTGAAACGCAAATTTTCCATTGGCCCGGGTGTTGACTCACACGGATCTAATAGTAATATCCTAATTGAGAATCGTTCTCAACTAGAAGGCCAGCTAATGGTTTTGCTCCCTCTAGCTAGGTGAGTTTTTCCAGTTCCGCCCGCTTCTAGAGTCATTCAGGCTCCTGCGATGCATTCGTTGGGGCTGATTTAGCAAGCCGTTTGCATTCATTTGTGGGGCTGCTGCATCCAAGAGAAAGGAACTGGATACGATGGTTTTTTCACCAATCACACCGGAGGGCAGCGACGGCAGGAATTGTCGTCGCGTGTCCTTGGGGGTCCGCGAAAACCAATTCTGCCTTGAGTCAAGTCTCGGCTCTGAACCTTTGGCTGAGAAGCGACTTGCCGAGGCCGAGGCGGTAGCCCGTGCAGAAGCGGTGGCCGATGAAATTGAGCAGCGGTACCGAGAGCGGCTCGAGATTGCATCACGCGTTAAGCAAGCAGGCGATTTGGATGATGCCAGGCAGCGGTTACTTGTGATGTTATTTGATCCCAGTTTGCCGACCGGGGTGATGCTGGAGTTGGCGGCTGCTTTGAGTAAAGTTGATCTTGCCCGTTTTTCGTTAACTCTTTGCGAGCGTCTGATGGAATCAGATTGGGAAAACGCCCAGATTGCGTATGATTTAGCGGTCTATTCCAGCATGTGTGGTAAGCCGCAGTACGTGACCGAGATGTATCTGTTGAAGGCATGTGAGCATGCTCCAAAGGATGCCCGCTACCGACTGGCGTTTATCTGCTGGTTGTTTGGCAGCCAAAGGGGCGAGGAGGCGATCGTTCACTCTGGTTCACCCGAGCAGTTTGACTCGAACGTCACTGTTTGCAGCGATTGTCTGTCGTGGGTCGTCCGCAAATTTACAGAGCAAGGCAATGCAGCGTTAGCAAATGCTTGGAGCAATTACGTCTCGGTCAGTATTCGCAAGGATGCGTCTGATTGTTGTCGTGATTTTCGAGTCCCCGACGAGTTAAGGAGGGCTTGGTGATGAGCGCGCTTGGTTTGTTTTTTTTACACGTTGGATTCATGGTTGGTACTTTTGTGCTGTCGCTCGTCGTGGGAACGTTGGTGTTCTATTTTCGAAAAGAGGAACCCTCGTTCGTTGGGTGTGGGACGCGATTCATCGGGCACACTTCAGGTGACCAGTACAGCATTGGCCCAGCAATCAGTGCAAAAGCCGATCACGAGCCAGACTGCGACACCCGGGTGATCGGCACTGCGAATAAGGAATTCGAGGATATCAAAATTGTGTTTCCTCTCAGGCAAACGCAGTGGGCATCAGAGCACGTTCTCTGTAACAGCCCTGCTTCATAGAGGATGAATCATGATGAGCGACGAAAGACTGTTAGCGGAGCTTGAATATGAGTCCGGTAATTATTTGCTGGCTGCACAGTTCGCCGGATATTGGCTTGCCAAAGATCAGAACGCATTCGTTGCATGGGATTTGTTGGGACATGCTTCACTGAAGCTTGGGCGGCTCGAGCAGGGGATCGATGCGCTGGAACAGGCAGCTTTGCTCAAGCCGCTGTCGAATGCATCGCGGATTGAACTTGCCATTGCATACGGAGTCCTGGGACGCAGCGAATTATCTTGCGACTTGCTGATGTTTCTGGTGGTATCGGGAAACTGCTCTTCACGTGATTTGTTGCGAATTGCGACCGGTTTAGATGTGGCGGGGCAGCCCAGATTAGCAGTGGAGGCATGTCGAGACGCGGGACGCAAATAACCCGGCGCGGCAGAAATCCAGCACCAAATGGCTGCTTACCTTTTGAAGAGCAGGCAACCAGTCAATCTCGCGGAGACTCTGCTTTACTCCGCTGTCAAGCTGGAACCAGCGAATATTCAATACCGGATCTCCTTGGTTCCGCTGCTGAGCGGGCTCGGTCGCAGGACCGAAGCAATTGAATGTTTGCGTCAGGCCAACTGCGATCAACTGGCAGCAGTTTGTTGCACTTGTTGCCTGACTCGTCTTTCAAATCTGTTTTTTGATGCTCGAGAACTCGAACTGGCGAAGCAGTGCGCAGCACAAGCAGCATCGCTACAAGACGCATGATAATACTCCAGCGAAGTTTGCGTGCTTTGCTACCAGACGCATGGCTGAGGCAAAGTGTAATCCTCGTTCGTCCGAGGTTCTGAAAGTAGCGAACAGTAGTGTTTTCCGAGAGAGTTTTTGATGCGCAGACGTTGATTCTGTTGAACAAGAGCTGTTGGGTTGTTTGGATAAATCAGTTCGTTGAGCGATTGAAATCTGAATGAGGCATGAGAGGCAAGTCGGGACATCAGAGATAATTCTCATTCCAGCGCAAAGGTCATTGTTGAGTTTGCGGGTAAGTCGGATAGTTTGCACTCCGTACAATTTATCCAAGCAAAGCAGAACGCTAGGAATCACAGATGCGTTTCCTGTGATTCAATGCTGGACGAAGACCCAAGCCGTTCGCATTCGTCGTGATTGCTTGTGGTTAGAAAAAACGAGGATTCAGGTGAGGCAGCATGGGTTACACCAGCAGCGTCTGCACGATAGCGAAGTGCCCGCTGTGAGGTTTCGCGGACGACGAACTCGGGTCATCTCTGTTTTCCTGAGCGTCAAAATCGGTAGCTGAGTGGCCCCTGCCCCAAGGCGTTAACACAGAGAGCGAATTTGCCGATTGAATTGAGCCCCAGTGGCTCAACACCAAAATTGAACGCCAGCTAGACCGTTGCGGGCGGACGGGGTGGCCGCTGAATTGCCGAAGTCAGGTACCGGAAAACGATCCAGCAGATACGGGCAAACTCGAACGCCATCAAGAAAGCCCCCGTGCAGTAACCCAACCAGAGTATCAACGTCCAGCTATGGTCGTACCAGTAAACTTCTTCCGGGGCAAAGTCCATCATCGCGATCCCAACCGCCACCACCACAAACCCAAGTGTCAAGAACAACATCACTGCGGACCACCATTTCAGTTCTCTCCACTGTCCCAACAGCAACATCCGCACCACCGAGTAGATGAACACGACGGGTGGCAGCAAGGCCACCAGACCCACACCCAGTGCCGTCAAGCGAAACGTGAGTGCGTCAGGAATTGGCCCCTTATCCGAAAAAAACAACATCTCCAGGGCTGCTAAGGCAATCAATAGCAACAAAGATCGAATCGTGAATTGACGTCGCCGAATGATCTGTTTGAACCAGAACCATGGAAAGATAACAAAGACTGACAACAACGGCAGAACAATCAGCAATTCAAAGATTTGTTTCAACGCCTCGGTGGCAGGTTCCGTAGCGTGCCAGAAAGGTATTCCTTGAACCCACGGGAGATACCGACGATTTCGCGGATCATTTTGGGCCATTCGCTCCAACGGCACGGGCAACATTTCGCCATTGGACTTAGAAATGTTGGAACGACTCGTGACACAAACGGTTTCCTTGTCGTTTAAAAACAGGACACGTGGGGCGCCGTCTTCGCAATCCAAAAGGTAAATATCCTCTCGAGGAAATTGTTCCTTGTGAGAGGTTTTGTCCGAAGCGATCCAGTCCGTGGTGCCGTTAGAAAGATCGATGCCGAATACCTCACGGTCCGAACTGACCACCCCGATTGCCGATTCCATGGGGCGTTCACGTTTAGCATGCAATCGTAAATCCAAAGATTGCGGGGGTTCCCAGTACCAGACACGTTCCTTGCTGAACGGGTTGATGGCCGTGAGCCCGGCATGGTCCAGAAATATCAGTTCATCGATACCGTCCTGATTCGTGTCATGGCTCCACAGTCGCTGCCGACCAAGGTGGAACTTATTCCCTCGAATCAGAGGGAGCGCAAAACGAGTGACGATTTTGCCTTGGGCATCCATCACGAGGACTTCTTCCAAAGGCCCTCGTTCCAGTTCTCTTCCATTCCAATCCGTCGCAACCGCTGGGTTGCTTGTCCAGACGCTACACGCAAAAAAGTGCTCGCCTTTGTTGCGGTTTTTGATCACAACCGGCCACGGCAACTGCTTTCCGTTGATATTTGGATTGGGCATCGGTTCAGTCCACTCCAGTGGATGACCAATGTTCTGTCCGGTCGCACCATGGATGACCCGCAAACTTGCGTTGGTTCCGTACCGATTCAGCTGGCGTCGTCTGGTGAATCGGTGGTCGTAGAACGCGACGACGACGCCATCTGAATCGGTGTCGACGACGGTAAGTGTTGGAAAGGAGTCTATTTGATGGTCGGCCAGCTGAACCACTGGAACTTCCCAAATCAATGAACCGTCACGTCCATCGTACGCTCGCAGTTGCAACCTGCCGGTTTTCACCACGCCCGCAGAATCAGTTTTCGCAGCGCTCGGAGCTAGAATATCCTGAATTCCATCGTTGTTGAAATCTTTGTGAACCAATTTGAAATGAGAATTGAGAACTGCATCTGCAAAAAGAGGAACTTTCCATTTCGTCTCTCCTGTATTTCCCTTCAACCGAACCAGCCATGTGTGCCCAATCTCATTCATTTGTGACTCCCTAACAATCCCTGTTATCTCAACTTTGCCAGCTGAGTCCATTTCGCTCTGTACGTGCGTCAAGGTGGAACTGAACGTCATCTTGTTTGAAGCACTTGGCAACGCTTTCCATAACACTGTTCCGTCGTCGCCCGACAACAGCCCAACCAAATACGATTGGCCCACCATTCCACTGCTGAGAAAAGACTCGCCGCCGGCCAAAACTTCTTTAAAGCCATCGTTGTTGATATCGTGCTCGAGGAGATGCATCTGTACGGTCGGCATCTGATTCATTGGCAGATTGGGAGCGTCGCCCAAGAGGGGCATGCCACCCCTTGGAAATGACCAACGCTTTTTTCCGCTGCCTCCAGAAATCAGTTTTTCCCCAACCGCAAAGTCATTGATTCCGTCAGAGTCGACATCTGCTGAACGAGAGAGTTCAATCGGTGAACGCATCCAATTGATCTGAGGCCGACCGCGGTAGGAAACAATGTTTCCTTTTCGTAAGAAAAACAGATCATCTAGGCCGTCACCATCGCCATCGGCAACCAAGGTGGAATCGATATGATGACCGATTCCGGTCACTGCTCCCGTCCTTGGCGAGAAAGCAAAAATGTCAAAATTGAATCCTGCCAGTAGCGTTGGCCAACCGTCGTTTCCGTTGTTCCACCAACGCAGCGTCTCTTCTCCTTCAATTGATGATCCCTCATCGGATTCGAGAACTTGTCGATTCCACCACAATTTCTGACCGTCGCGTCCGGAAATTGCATCGACGATGATTGCGTTATTGTTCCGATCAAACCGAGTCTTCATCGCTTCATCGGTGATAACAAACATATCCCGCCAGCCATCATCATTGACGTCAGGGCCGGCGACGAACCGGTCCAATTGTTCTCGCATCGAAATCAACTCCCGTTCCCAAATCAGCTTTCCGGCAGCGTCAAACGCGCTCAAACCACCGTAGGGTTTAGGGGCAGAGGAATCGCCGAATGTCGTCGAGTCTGGGACAATGATTTCCGCCTGCCCGTCTCCGTTCAAATCCACCACGTAGGGCCAAGACGCGATTTCCATTCCTTGCTTTCGGACCGCACCCCAAGTTGAACGCAGCTTTTTGCTCCACGCTACCTTGTCCGTGAGTGTCGACCAGACAATCAGTTCGGTCGGATGCGTCTTCACATTACCATTGACCAAAAACAGGAGTTCGTCATTGCCGTCGTTGTCCAAGTCGGCAACCTCCGGTGATTTGATCGGCGCAAACCCTAGTGAAATCGCTTCGATCTTCCCCGTTTCCACTTGCACGCGAACGAGCCGGTCTCCTGCAAGCAGCTGGATTTCATCAGGGTTCCTTTTACCGCCTCTCAATACAGGCGAAGTCGAGTAATAACTGCTGCCGGATTGAAATGACTGAACTCGCTTAACAGAGTACTGCCGGTTTACCCGACTTGCCGACTTGGACTTCGCTGAAATCCCAGATCCCGAATGCAGCCATCGAAGGTCCAGCGGCACCTTTGATTCATCAAACCATGCGCCATTGAGGTCCGCCGTCCAGATCTGTTCACCCGTCTTGCCCGACGTTAATTCCAGCCAGCGACGTGGAGGCGTCTGTTTGTCACCGCCGCAATCAAAAACCGTTGTCAACAATTCCTCGACACCATCCTGATCGACATCGGCCAACGCCACCGGTTGGTGTACAACCGCGCTGCGGAGGGTCGATGAACCGGATCGCCACTTTTTCGGTGGCTCTTCCGCCAACACACGGAACCACAATGCCTTCCCGCTCTTACCCGAAAACGCCATCAGCCAGGCTTGTTCACTGCCCGAAAAAACGAGATCGCGGATGCCGTCATGATCCAAGTCTACAGCCGGCTGAAGCAATTTGGGACATCTGCGCAATTGCCGCCGACCATTGCTGAAGTTTCGGAAACCCGTCCACCAGCGAAAATTTTCCACGCTGCCCAGTGTTTCACTCAACGTATCTACATTTGTTCGCCAGATTGTTTCGCCGGTTGTGCCGTCGAGACGGGTAATACTTTGATCATCCACCAGGATCGCATCCGCCCCTCTCTCCAGCTCCAAAAACTCAATGTTCCCTTCATGTTGGATCGCTGGCCACAGTTGGGAACCCTTCAATGAAAGTAGACGGGAAGTGGGATTGCTAGGTGAGCCACGGCGCACCTCCAACTGCATATCCTTACTCATCGTGCGGGCACCCGACAAGCGAACCCGATAGCTGCCTGCGGGCAGTTCGATAGGTACCTGAGTGGGTAACGTTTGACGGTCGACTTGCTGTTGGTGCTCGTCAAAAATCGTAGCGACGAGGTAGCCTTCGTCTTCACTGGTTTGAAGGTTAACGTAACCGAGTAGCGATTGTTGATACGCAAAACGCCCGATCAGACCGATGACAAGGAAGATCGTGACGGCGACACCGGTAAGGGTAGCGGCCCACAATGGTTGGCTTCGGTTCTGTATCCAACGCGTGGCTCGCTCGAACTTGGACGTAGGGCGGGCCAGAATCGGCTGGTTGTTTTGAAATCGTTTTATATCGTCCCCCAGCTCCTCAGCCGATTGATACCGACGATAGCGTTCTTTTTCCAGACACTTCAAGCAGATCGTTTCCAGATCCCGCGGGATCTCAGGGACCAAAGCACGCGGGAGCACTGGCTCTTGTTCAATCACCTGTGTGAGCGTTGCCAGAGGAGTTGCCGCTTGAAACGGCGGTCGGGCCGTTAATAGGCAGTATAAAATCGCGCCTATCGAATAAACGTCTGAAGTCTCATCAACCATCGAGGACATGCCGGACGCCTGTTCCGGGGGCATGTAGGCTGGCGTCCCCATGATTTGCCCTGTTGCGGTCAGGCTCGTTTCCAAATGGGTTTGTTTGGCCAATCCAAAATCGGTGACCTTGACTCGACCGTTTTCATCCAACAGTACGTTGGCTGGTTTGAGATCGCGATGAATGATGTTTTTTTCGTGGGCGTACGAAATAGCGTTAGCGATTTGATTCACGTAGTTGGCCGCCCGATCCGCTGTCAAAGGGCCTTGTTGCAGCACCTTGGCCAAGCTTTTCCCTTCCACATACGCCATCGAAAAAAAGTGCTGGTTACCTAGTTGTCCCACCTCATAGATGGGAACAATTCCAGGATGTTCAAGACCGGCTGCTGATTCGGCTTCGGCATGGAAGCGTTGGATGTCCTGCTCGCTGGCCAATTGCCCTGCGAGAATCATCTTGAGAGCAACGGTGCGTTTCAGTTTTATCTGCTGCGCTTTGTAGACGATCCCCATCCCGCCGCGAGCGATTTCTTCAATCAATTGGTATTCGCCAAACTGCTGATTGACAGTCTCTTCTAAAGGCAAAGCTGAGTTCGCGGCGCTGTTCTCCAGGGCGGAGATGGTTGATGCAAGGATTGGATTCGACTGTTGGACACCGGTCGCAGACGAATCAATGTCTGGTGATAGTGAAATTGGCAGTTCGTCTCCAGACTCAGTTTCGTCAATGAACCCTTTGGCAAACTCAAATGCCTTTGTGCCCAACGCTCGATAATCCTCAACAGAGACGGAAACTTCTGAGCGTTGACGACATTTGATATCCAGCGTGATGAGACGCGTGATGAGTTCATCACGGAGATGTTCATCTACCCGACCGCTAAATTCGCTGATTGATGGCTGGTCACCAGTTGACCATGTCAATTCGAATTCTTCACAGAAGTGATTTAACAAATTTGCCGACTCGCTTGCTGACATGAAATCGAACTTTCGTTTCGTGTGACATGGTTCAAGGACGATGGATAAAGTCTAAAGCATGCTGCCGGTGCGCATGCAAGAATTCACAAGTCAGTGGTGAGAGAACGGGCCTGGTGCCCAGAGACAGATCGACCTTCTGGTTCGTTGCTTGCTGAGAGTTTGCACGTGCGATCGCTAGTTCTCAAATCCCTCGGTGCTGGGACTCAGCGTTCCTTGTCCACCGTCAAGACCGCAATATTTTGCCTGAGGATTTTTCAACAGAGGATGGAGGTTACTCAATTGCATGTTTGTGACTTCGCGGTGTGGGCGCATAAAAAAACTCCCTTACTGTAAACAGCAAGGGAGTTTTAAAAATCCGGCAATACCTACTTTCACGCTGGTATGCACTATCATCGGCTCGGAAAGCTTGACTTCTGTGTTCGGGATGGGAACAGGTAGGACCTTTACGATATGGTCGCCGGAAAGACCTTCCAGCGGGTATTTCGCCGCTGAAAGGCCAGATTGTTTGGTAGTGGTTATTTGAAAGAGTTTTACTCGCAGTATGTTCGTCTGAGCCATGAATTCCGCGGACTCTGAGTGCGGGATATCGATGACCAATCCTTCGCCCGTTAGTACTGGTTAGCTTAACACGTTACCGTGCTTACACGCCCAGCCTATCAACCTGGTCGTCTTCCAGGGGGCTTTCGTCAAATGACAAACGAATCCTTATCTCGGGTTGGGCTTCACGCTTAGATG
>Ga0315322_10000449_pt1 | contig 30772 bp, 28 predicted proteins | sample M110021515metaG_FD_203461 | JGI IMG/M metagenome (GOLD analysis project Ga0315322, IMG submission 203461) | Ammonia-oxidizing marine archaeal communities from Monterey Bay, California, United States - M1 100m 21515 | ecosystem: Environmental > Aquatic > Marine > Intertidal zone | place: USA...
TGTAAGCATAACAGATAACATGAACGTATTGGATGCTAGATGGATGCGACGTCAGCTGGTTAATCCTTCTAATAAACTAGAGATTGTTGATGCTGTTCAAATGAAGCACAAACTACCATCTGAACAAATAAAGAATCTTAAGGTAACTATTGGATCCAGGGAAGGTGTGACAATAGGGGAGGTGATGGACTTGTATCATAAGACAACGAATGCTCGTATAGCTAATAAATTCTTTGGCCGCGTTAATCTTGTGTTTACTATGGAAACAGCTATACGTGAAATAGGTAAGAGTAAGGAGCTAGGAGAAGCCAGTGTCAATCTGTTAACGTTTATGGATTATGCTGTAAATAGTCTTCAGACAGCAAAAGCAAAGACGCAGATGTTATCCTTTTTTGGGACTGAAAACGGCAGGCCTCTGTTTAATTTAAATAACCCTATTACAGAAAAAAAGTTTGAAGGGCTCTTTCTTAATTTCTTTAGTAAAGGCGTTTTAGCAGAAAGACAAACAGGAATATCTGTAGCGTTGGCATCATCGTTTGGTCACAAACTAGTAAAGAAGGTGGCGGAATTAGATGAAAATGGCCAACCTAAAAGATGGGATGTTATCAGGTCCGATGTATGGGAAGCTATGAAAACCAGAAACCCTAATCTTAAAGTTCAACATAAAGACTTCTCTAACGAAGAGGAACAACTTTTTAACCCAACGGCTATGAAAGTTGGTGATTATTATCTAGACGTACTACGTCATGATGTTATGGAGTATGACAGCAAAGGGAAAGAAACAGGGATTAAGTATAGTGAGTTTATTGGAACTTCTCATTTCAGAGAGTTGGATGAGTGGTTACTAAAGAATGATGGAGTAATTCCACCAGAGATGGCAAAAGCTTATGGTATAAGAATACCATCTCAAGATGATCATTCTGCTATTAATCTTAGGATGGTGGATACACTTCCTGCTTTTTATGGCTCAACAGCAATGTTCTCTGATAGATTAATCGAAATATCAGGGGCTGACTTTGATATTGATAAGCTCTACATGCAGCTAGCAGAGTTTTATTATAAAAAAGGAAAGTTCCATGAGTTTGGTAAAGCGGCAACGCTAAAAGGTCAGTACAAAGATTACATTAGATACACTATTAAAGAGTACGGCAATAGAAAAAGTAATATTTTTATGGCAACAGAAAAGTGGTCAGCTGTTGGTGAGAATGTGCCTGCTCTATCAGAACGAACTATTGAATCTTTTAATAAGAAATCAGGAGAGGAGTATACTGTTGACGAGATATTGGCAAGTGACAAGATGATAAAGGTGGTAATGGTGCATCAGATGCTAGAAGAACATGATGAGCTAAGTGAAGAACAAATAAACAATTTGTTTAAACGCTCAGAAGATCTTAGAGGCGGTATGGAGATATTAGGGTTACCTGTGACGTACAATGAATATAAAAAGCAGAGAGCTGATAAGGAGCTTAAGCTAGATAGTACGTGGAAGGAGAAGCAGGGGTATACACCATACAGTGAACCTTATACAGGCGCACACGGCAATGCTATTCTCGATTACAAAATGGCTTTGTTAGGTAACTCAGGTAAAACAGAACCGGCAGAAGGTGATCACGTAGCCTCAGGATATCAAGCCGCTGACCTAGTACCCTTAGATGAAGTATTACTTGCAATGGAAGAAGACTTGCCCGGTTTATTCCAAAGAAAGATGCCTCAAAACCACGATCCTTTCGGTATGCTAGGTATGGGTACCTATTTTAAAGAGGGTAAAGAATTTTCTAGAGGTATTGGTGCTATTGTAGCTCCTAATCTTAAGATAAATGTTTTAGCCGAACACGGTATTTCACTAATATCACGAGTAGATAATAAAGGAAATGAAACGTCAAAAGGCCTTATGATCAATGGTACTGAGTATAAAAACTTTGTACAAAAATATGCACTTTTCCACAATGGAGGTGCCGAGGCTCTAGAAAATAATAAAGAATTTAGAAAGCAGTATGTCATATCAGCAGTGATCACAGCAATGACTGATAATGGAACAAACCCAATAGCAGGTCGCTTGGGAATAGTTAAAGACGCTCTCCCAACTCTTGCTACAATGGTAGCTATGGGTGTAGATATAAAGACGGCAATCTATATGATTAACCACCCCTCTATAGAATTACTGTATGCTGAAGTAGGTAGAAAGCGTAAAAATGAGGCGGGCTTTGATAGAAGAATAAAAAAACGTATTGACTTTATAAGAAAAGAAGTTATTAGTGAAGAAGAACAGGCTGAGCTTGGAACTCCTGCTGTTACTACACAGCTTTTAATTGACCATATAAATAAAGTTGGTCAATTAAATCCCACTGAGTCAAGTATAGATGCGGGTTACAATGATCCGGCAACCGGGTCTTCCTTTAAGAAGATGGACGTTCTTGATGCAATAATTGATTTGGCTGTGCTTGAGGTTTATCAAAAGGCTCGTAAGTATACTGCGTTTTTGCGTAATGCAAGCACTATAATTAACATTACTAAGGGGTTAGGTGAAGATACCGGAACTATGGAAGATGTTATGATGGCTGCAGAGGAGCTCGGCTTAGAGCTGAATGACAAAGATATGAAAAGTAAAACCCTTCCTTCTTCTACTACTAAGGAAAAAAGACCTTTTGATCTACGAGGTATTTTTAAAAATACAAACACAATACAAGGGTACTCGTATGAAATAGTAAAAGAATTTCAAAATATATTGCTACCTAAAGCTCTTCTTAATCAGACAGATAGGTTTATGCGACTAAGAGATGGTTTGATCAATAACATAAACCAGCGCCGTGTCTTAAGAGGAGAAGACAAAAGAAAATTATCAAGTGAAGTAACTAAGTATCTTAATATTAAAGCCTATATTCAATGGTTAAAAACTGACAGTAAAAATCAAAAATACCTTTCGTCTCTAAACAATGGTTTTATTTATGATGTCATGGGAAGTGAGTTTACTATTCAAAAAGTAATGGATGAAGTAACAGACTACCTAAAAGACAAAGAGATAGAAAACAGTTTTATAAATCATGTTATCTTATTAAACACAGAGTTTGAGGATAACAGGTTTGGTATAAGTAGATTATTCACTAATTCATGGACAACACTACCTGATTCGGAGCTAATAAGACTACAAAACTCTATGGTAGATTTATATAAGGATCCAAAGACTAGAGAAAACGTAATGCATATTATTCACTACCTTCTTGTTAAAGATGGTATGCAGTATTCTAATGACAGTTTCTTAAATGTTGTTCCTTCGTCACTAGTTCAAAATCAGCTAAACTCTATTGATAAAGTACACGATCTCTTTTTAGAAGACCAGGGAGAAGAAAGCAGTGGCAGCGAGAGATATGATATAATATTTGGTGCGACATTTGAAGAGTTACAGTTTGATTTACTTAAAGGATACACGACGAATGTGACAAACAGTAGTATGAATCATCAAATAAGAGCGGGGAAAGATAATGTTGCGTCTGAATTAATTGTTGAGGAACTTGCGCTTGGGGAGGGAGAGATGAACATAGACTACGAGCAAGAAGAGACCGACACTAGTGTACAAGTATTGTCTAACAGAGCAAAACGCTCTTTTCCTTTCAAGAAGTATAATACTAATCACAGATATAAAAGTGTTTTACATGCATACGAAGTGTTAAAAGGAGGATCTTTTAATAAGAAGTTGTTTGATAAGTATAGAAAAGACGGAGGCTGGGGTGTGCACTATAAAACAAAAGGAAAAAAGGAAAACATACCTCTTCTGAAGCAAATAATATTTCAGTCCATTAGAAGTAATGTGGCGGATATTGATTTAATAAATGCGTTAATAGAAAACAGCACGTTTACAATAACAGAAAAAAGTGTTTTGAACGACGCTACTATTGAAATCTTAGAACAAGCGCGTGAGCTAATTGTATGGGACGATATTAATAGTCAATATGCATCACGTGCTGAAGTAGCAAGACGGAGTAAACAAAAGAATGAGCTTAGAAAAGATGCTGTTAGAGCGGAATTCCTAGATGACGAACGAATGCATTTTGACTTTATAGGACCTAGAAAAAAGAATGCAAAATCTTATCATTTTGTAAGCGACGGTAAACTAACTGATAAAGAGAGGGAGCATAATATCAAAGTAGATGAGGAATTATTTATAACAGGACTAAGACATGAGAAGGGCAGAAACAAGGGAGAAGAAAAGATTAAGGTTCATTTTCCTTATGTAATAACTGTTAAGGCAGTGGATCCCTTTTTTGGAAAAACTGAATTTAGATCATATGAATTACAAACTTTAACAAAATCAGGAGAAAGTGAGGGAAGTCGTGTTTCACCAGAGTTAATGAATAGGCAAGGTGAGTTTTGGGGTTTAAAGGCAACATACAAAAGAATGAAGCATGCAGGGTCAAGACAACAAAGGGCACCCGGTTATGCGTTTGCTGGTGTAAGACCTCCATTTGAACACCTTCGTGAACTTGAAGCGATTAAGGATGTGGAAAGAGGTAACTTCGGAATAGGAAATGTCACGAATATGGGAGCATTTGGTAGTTTTAGTAACAAACAATTGGAGGCGCTTGTTGATCAGAAAAAAGCTAAGGAACTCGCGTTTGCTGAGACTGCTGATATTAAGGCGACCGATAGGGGGTATACTGTAGAACAGCAAGCAGCAATGGCAAAGGCAGGCTTCGCAACTCTTACAACAGAGGAGGAAGATACAACAGAGGAAAAAGGTACGACCAAAAGAATGGCCGTTGGTTGGGATGAGTTTGATGATACAACAGAAGAAGAGGTATCAGATGTTGATAGAAATAATATGGATTTCTTGAAAAAAACTACAGGTGAAGAACAGAGCGATGATAGTGAACCAACGTCAGAGGACGCAGAAGAAATTAGAGCGTATCTAAACTCCATAGGGTCCATTGAGTTAACAAGGAGGTTAATTAAGTTCAACCGTGACGACATAGAAGGTTTAATTGGTATCTTTGAAGATCCCCGTTACCAGGGTGATGCTGCGGAGTTTATAGCTGCATTAAAACAAATGTGTAAATAGATAAATCATGGGAAAGTGTTTTAATAGAAATCTACCGGAATATAAAGCTCTTGAAGAAGAGTACGGGCACGTTTTAATTGTTGATAGTATAATTAACAATTTTCAGCGGGTAGCAGAGAATGATATGATACCTACAGTTCAAGAAGCAAAAGATCTTGCAGCTGATATGGCTACTGTTTATTCTTTAAAACAGGAACAGTTTGGTAAAGCCTTACTAGCAAATCTATCTAGAGAGAGAATTATAGCTAATAGGAAGGGGGTGTACTATGTACAACACTCTAACCCTATAACGCGAAGGCATGAACCTGTTATCTTACGTCATAATATCAATAGACTTCGTTCTTATATAAAGCACAATAAGCTAGATTCTGATATTGTTACGTTACATAAGTTAAGAACTAAACCTACATATAGAGTTGGTTTAAATATTAACCTCTTGACCAAAAGGGATCTCATAGTTAACAATGACAAAGAGAGTTATACATATATAAAGCAACTGATGGATCACCTGACCACTGTTATCCCGGGGGTTAATGTAGAGTGGTTATCCGTGGCGGATGCTAAAAGAGTACATAAAGCTGTTGGTGGGACCGTAAACTTCAACAAAGTAAAAAGTTTCTATCATAACGGCACCGCTGTTCTCATAAAGGGAAGGGTAACAGCAGAGACGGCTATTGAGGAGGTGCTACATCCTTTTGTGTCATCACTTAAGGAAGGTAACGCTACTCTCTATAACTCTTTATTGGAAGAAGGTATGGAAAGTTTCCCCGAGTTAATACAGCACATTAAAAATAAATACACAACTACGGAGGGTTTTACTAAAGCGGATAGAGAAATGGAGTTTGTAACTCAAGCTCTCTCAAAGCATTTCTTGCATGAGTTTAAAAATAATCCTACGCAAGGGTGGGCATCTAAGATCAAAGAGTTTCTGCAGTGGTTTAAGGATCTTATTAATTCATACCTGGTTAAAAACACGGGGAGGTCTCTATCTTTAAATCCTAATAAGCTTAATAAGATGTCTTTGTCTGAGGTGGCCAATCTTCTTAATACGTCTAATCTCTCGTTTGATATTACACTAAAGGAGAAGAACCGTGTTCAATACTCTTTAAGTAGTGAGACACAAAAGATGGTGGATGTAGCTAAAGGGCGAGGTAATAAGGTGCAGCGTATGATAATTGACAACCTTTTTCATAACGTCAAAGAGTTTAAGGGTAAGGAGGCAGATAATCTATCTACTTCACTTGTCATTTTAAAAAGAGACACTCACACCTATGTCAATCTAGATACTGCTGAAATTTATAACTCTACTACTGAACGTATTGGAGGAAAGTTTGATGACCAGGGGAAGTATGAACTCAGCAGAGAGTTGGGTAATGACTTTGATCATATACTTAATAGTATAGTAGAAGGTAAGTCATTTGATAGTATCAAGGATGATATGAATGTCGTTGACATAGACCAAGCTAAGTCAGCATATGAGATGTTGGAAATATATACAGATGGTCTACGTGCAGATGGAAGTGTACTTTTAGCTCAAGTTGTTGTATCAGATGACATCACCGCAACAGGAGGAACTATAGACATGTTAAGAATTCATCCAAATGGGAGCTTAACTATTATAGACTTAAAAACTAGTCGTCATCATTATTTAAGTGATTCATATAAGAATTTCCCTTGGCCTGTGAATGAAGGGAGTATTTGGTATGATGCCAACAAGAAACCTGGTGAGACCGACGAAGAGCATAGGGACAGGCAAGTTAAGCTTACTACTAAAGAGAAACACAGCTTACAGACTAATAGTTATGCTAGGATGCTTTCTAATCAAGGTTTCGAGGTAAATGATGCATCTCAAACATATCACGTTCTTGTTGACATAAACAAGAAGGATGGTGTTATGGAGTCCTTTAAACTACAAGGAGTAACTAATCATAAGCTATCTGATAACCTTAGGCGTGTGGATGAGCTTATCCCAGAAGAGGTTAATGTTGACAATAGTGAGAATCTTAAAGAGAAGTATAACGAAGAATACAACGTAGTAGAGTCTAACGATTTTTTATCTACAAACGAGATGCTTGCTGAAGATGAGTCCATTAGTGTTGATTTGTATGATGCATTGTTTAAGGCTTTAGAAAAGTTTAATACAAGCCTTGTTCACAGGGAAGATATGTTAAAGAAAGCAAAGGGCTATCTTTCAACTGATTACACAAGAAGAGAAGCTATGCGAGAGATCATTGATGCTCGAACCATACTTAACATAGCACTTAATGATGGAAGAGCTAGTGCCGCATATACAGAGTTTCTAGAATATAGTATTAAAGAAGTTCAAGCTTTTAGAGAGTACGCGATTGATCCGGATAACTTTGGTACTCGAGAGTATTTAAACAAGATACTCAATTGGAAAAAGATGAGCCGTAGTTACGATGGGCTTATTAACCTTGATCATTCTGACGGACTAAGTGCGGAACAACTAAAGCTTAAAGATAAATTAATGCACCTACTAAATAAGCTTAAGGGAACTAAAGATGATGGTGTAGTTGTTACGCAAGGTGTATTTGACATAGCTATTGAGGAATATGTAAAAGCTATAATTAAAGATACATCAAACAGGACGGACCTTACAAAAGAAACACTTGATGAGCTAATACACTATGCACAAGACATAGGTATAATGGAACATAGTGCCTCTGGTCTTTCTAATTCTTCAGACACTATACTTGCTGTAATGGACAAGATCTTTAAGACAGAAAAGCAGCGTATGCTAGACGAAGTTTCTTTTAAACTTACAAAAATTAACAGAGCTGTTGGTAAACTTCAAAAGTTATCTCCTAATGGTAAAGTAGACTATTCATTCTTTTTAGAGTATGGAGAAGATGGAAAGTTTAAAGGAGAGTATACTAAAGAAACAGGTTCTACTTATTATGATAAATTAAATGAAATAAGAAAAAATCTTTATGATGTTAATGGTAATTCTATTACTTATATAGAGATTGATAATCTGGCTGATGCTGATCCAAAGGCTATAGAGTTCAATAAAGAGTTACGTAAAAATAGAATGGCTCTTACAGAGTTTATGCGGGCTGAAGAAAGGACTGAAACAGGACCTGTAAGTGGTGAGTATCACCGATATAACACTGAGTTTCAGACCGAGCGTCAAAACTATGAGGTCTATATCAAGACGCATACAGGCGGTTATTGGGTCAGAAAAGAGGGAGTCGATGATAGAGATTTCACAGCTTATGAGACTAAGTATTATACTACAGTAAGTTATGATAAAGCTGAGCTAGATGAAGATAACAATTTTAATGGCATAACTCACAGAGAGGATGGGCTTAAAGTTGTACGTAAAGATTATGTAGAAGTTTTAAAAGCAAGAAAAAGTGATAATAAAAGTTTAGTAAACGATAAGTATACTAAGATAATGACAGGAACTAGTCAGTTAGAAATAGCTCAACGTGAGTTTTATACATTGTTTATTGATATGTATGAAAATGATTTACTAGAGAAGCTCCCTGAAACGTTACATAGAATAGGAAAAGTACCTACTATTGCAGCAAGTATACAAGAAGAGATGACGAATAAACCTAATATTATAGCTCATATGTGGGCTAGAACTATGGGGTCTATGCGAAAGTTACCTTCTGCAACAAGAAATATGTTTACGAAAAGTGTTAAAGTGCAGAGAGTAAACGTAGATGAATATGGGAATATATCAAATAACAATCTTCCTTTATTCTTTGTTAGTAATGCTTTAAATGAAAAAGACACCACGGATTTAGAGAATGAACTTGAAGTTACTATTACAAAGTTAAAAGAAGCCAAGTCTGAGGTTCTACGGAACAAGTACAAAAAACAGGTAGCTATTATAAGAAGTGAGATATATAGGGTTGAGCAAAGACCACTCAAAGAAGATGTAAGCCAGGATATGGGTGAAAGTCTTAAGATGATGGTGGGTATGACAGAAAATTATAATGTGCTTAATCAACTTGAAGACACGTATCACGCTTTTCTTAAAGTACTTGGGGACAGAGAACATACTGAAGAAGGTCTAGACTATGTAAATAGGGGTTTTAATTATATGGCAGATAAAGGAACACGTGCTTATGGAACTGTGGCTAGGGTTATAGGAAGAAAAAAAACAAGTGATACAGAAACAGAGGCCAATACAGTCAGACGCGCTAAAAAGTGGATGAAGATGGTCTTTTACGACAATGATGATACGAGTGCTGGGGCCTTTAAAAAATTCAGTAAAACACTCATATCAATGTCTTCTGCAACGTATGTGTCAATGAACGTATTTGGTAACCTAAATAACTACGTTATGGGTAGGGTAAACAATATGATTGAAAGCGGCGGTGAACGTTTTGTTGGACGAAATGCAATGCTTAGAGCCACGGGTGTGTACAATAAAGACGTTACAAGAGGAGTATTTCATAGTATAGGTGATCTAAGATCAAAAGATGTCGAAAGGCACCTGCCTAATAAACCTCTTGCTATGATAGATCAGTTCCGCTTTATGGACAAAAAAGAGGATATGCGTGAGCAAGGTAAAAGTGAAGAAGGACACGAGCCTCTTTGGAAAAAGCTTATAGGTTGGGGATATATTTTACAAGATGCGGGTGAGTTCAATCTTCAAACAAAAATAGGACTTGGTATTATGATGAGCTCTACAGCTTATAAAGTTGACGCTGATGGTAATCTTGGTGAGTCAGTTTCTTTGTATGATGCTTATACTTATAATAATAAAACGGGTGTTTTAGAAGTAAAAGAAGGTTTTGTAAAAGCTCAGATATATGGAAAGCCTGAGGTTAAAGATTTGAATAAAGACTTTCAATATGAAATCCGAAATTATATAAGAGAAGTAAATAAGCAAATTCACGGTAACTACGCATATGAAGATAGAATGGTAATTCAATCAACTTCATTAGGTCAACTTGCAGCACAGTTTCATAAATGGGTTATTCCTGCTGTGCAAGCAAGATTCAGAGGAGAATACTTTGACGAAAATTTAGGTTGGTTAGAGGGGCGTTATATAACGGCTATGAAGTTTGCGGCTCATTCAGCACGGACTGTGCGTAGTATAGAGGACTTTATGAACATGGGAGCAAACTATGCTGCGTTTAAAGACGTAGAATTTGAAGGGCAGAATAAAGGTAAAAACGCATTGCTAAACATTAAGCGTACTATGGCGGAGTTACTGTTAGTAAAACTCACGTTCTACTTAAAAGCACTGTTATTAAAGTTAGCTGATGATGATGATGATGAGGGCATACTACAAAGAAAGTTTGAAAACATAGCGCTTTATCAGTTAGATAGACTATATAAAGAGCAGGTGCTCATGATACCTCTTTTTGCTGAATCATACGAGCAAGTGACTGAAATGATGAAATCACCTATTGCAGGAACACGTACTTTAGGTGAATATGGAAAAGCTGTATCAATGACAGGATGGAGTCTTTGGTATCATCCGAAACCTTGGTTAGAAAACTATGATGCTGAGCTGAAACAGTTTAAAACAAACAAAGATTACTACTATCAACGCAGACCAAAAATAGGAGAAAGTAAAGTAAGAATGCAGTGGGGTAGAACTTTACCTGGGTGGTATAGTTGGATAAAGTGGGATACTTTTGATGAACGTAAAGATTATTATATTAAGTAGGTAACTAGAAAATAGAACTATGAGATACACAAAAGAACAAATACAAAGAGCTGTAGAAGCACAAGGTTATAAGTTTTTTAAAGCAGGCGAGTATAATGTCAATATAGTAGGGATAAGAAACTCTGAGACTGCTGGCAAGGTCACAAATAAATTTGATGATCTGATAACGGTGTCATACAAGGTTGATGGAGAGTGGCAATATCATGAGTTTGAGTGTACTACAGATCCTGGAACTCATTGGGTAGAAAATGTATTAAACAAAAAAGGAGTTGCAATACTAAAGCCCGGCCAGTACTCTAAATCACATAAAATTAGAAAGCATCAAGGCAGATACGAAGCATTAGGTCAACAAAACCCTGTGACGGTCTATCGTGATAATAACAAAGACGGTAATTACGATCTAGTAAAAACTGACACAGGTTTATTTGGTATTAACATACATAGAGCAACTAAATACGCGGGTAGAAAATCTACACAAATAGATAAGTGGTCAGCAGGTTGCCAGGTTATAGCGTCTAATGACGATTGGGTTAAGTTTATGAAAATTATGCGAAAAGCTAGATCTACCTGGAGTAATAACTTTACCTATACGTTAATAGAAAGTAAAAACATTTTTAATGCTTCTTACTTATAATAAACCGTAGTATAATCTAGTGATCCAGTCGTCGGGTCTCATGTAATTTCACACGCTCCTCCTCCACAGGCCACTTCGCCTTTGAGGTCTGTATTGTCATCCGTTTCTATAACTTTTGTGAGATCTATGTCCATCATATGGGTTATCATCTCATCAAACTGTGCTTTAGTTATGTCTTCAAAAGGAGCTTGTTTATATGTTCCTCCGTTATAAGGTAACACAGACAAACCATTGTAAGAAGCACGGTTATCCCACATCCACTGCCCTGCTTTATCCCACTCGTTTTCTTTTAAGGAAATGGTGGCTGAAACATTGTGTGTATTAGAACCTTTTCTATGACCCGGGAGCACCCATTCCGTAGCTACTTTCTTTACACGTTCAAGCAGATCAAAAGCAGACTCTGTGCGAATAATTGAACCTTTTGGAGCTTTCTGAGGGATAGATACTATAGCAGTATCACCAGGCCTAAAGTAATCGTCTTCAATTAACTCTTTATGATTAGCGGCTAGGTAATTATATATTGCTTCATTTTTACCAACACGTAATCTACGAATGTAATATTTAGCATGCCAAGCATGAATACCACTAGAAGTACCTAAAGTAAGAGACGTCGTTCCTGCCGGTTTTACACAGGTTGCTCTTGCTGCTGAATTGATGCCCAGTAACTTAGCTACTCTTTTGTTTTCCTTCTTTACTATTGCTGCTGACTCAGTCATGTTATATTTAAAGACTTCACCGCTAGCAATACCTGTCATAGAAATTCCAATAAGAGCATCTTTTTCAGTCGTGGCTTTCCAAATTTCCCGTAAATAGTGAAAGTCTGTGTATCCTGCTTGTAGAGTACCTATAAAAGCTGCGGCTTTGACTCTATCATTAAGGTCTTCTTGAGATTCTATGTCAGAAACGTTGACCTCACATAAGTTACAGAATTGATAGGGTCTCAGAGCAATCTCACAACAAGGATTAGTTCCCCAATCTTTGTCGTTGTTAAAGTATATCCCGGGTTCTCCAGCACCTGATGCTTCCACACGTTTCCACAAGCTCGTGAAAAACTCTTTGGTTATTTTATGACGCATTAATACTGCAGAGTTGTTAGCTCTTCCACGCTGTGCGTTAAGCTCCCACCAGTTGCCTGACTTAGATCCTATCATAGCATCATCATCTGCAGAGAATAAAGAAATTAAAGCAGCACGTCTAATCCCACCTGCAAGAACTGAGTCTGCAATGTGACAAATAATGTCATGTGCTTCTAGTGTTGTTAGTTGTTCTCCTTCTTCTTTGTTACTAAGAACACCTTCTATCTTAAGTAGACACTCTTTAAGAGGTTGAGGGCCAGGCGCTTTACCACCTGATGTCACAAGACGAGCACCTTTCTGTCTAATGTCAGAGAAGTCAAAGAGTATACGAGACCCCTTACCGTTTAAATAGGATTTAATTAACATCTTTACTGAATCAGCCCAACCCTCTATGGAATCACTGATTAAGTAACGTTTAGTTCTATTCTTGTATGGTTTTTGAATACAAGGGAGTTTAGCTATGTGATGTTTCTGAACAGAGTACCCAACACCTGTACCACCGAGAAGAAGAAACATTGACTCACTAAATGAGTCTACATGGTCAATTGGCATATAAGCACAATTATATATTCTGTTTGGAGCAATTTCAATAGGTTTACCTCCAAATTGCATTGAGCGCATAGACGGTAAAACTTTTTTATCATATACCATTTTATATACCTCTTCAATCTCATCTTTAAGAAGCGGGTATTGTTTAGTGTGCATGTTTACGTTTCTAAGTACTATTTCTTCCCATGACTCGCGTCTGTTTGAGTCTGGTAGGTACTTTGCGTACTTCATGTGCACAGTGATGTCACTGAGTATTTTGTTATTTAATTCCATAGATTGTGATTACTAGTTTTAGTAAGAGGGTGATTATAATATAAGAATAAAATTTAGATTTTTGCATAGATATAAACGAGTTTAAAGAAAAATAAACCTATTGTTACCATATGACCTTCTAAAATAAAGTCCGACTCTTCGTCTTCAAGTTGGACAGCTGCGTATTGAATACCTAGTAAAAGAGTTCCATCAGCAGGAAATGCGAGGAACTTAAAGTTGTGCGTCTTCATAATTTTTTGTATATTATATGTGTAAAGATAATTACAAAAAGTACTAAATATTACTATTATGCAATTGAAACCCAGCACGCTTACAAATATTGTTTCTCCCTTTGGTGTAACAGGCGCTTTAACAGCAAAAACATTCTCACAACGGTTTAGAACCTTTTCTGTTCATAATGCATCTGGCGCGTGTAGCGTTACTGTTAACGGTGACGTTATGACTATCCCAGTAGGAGTGACTGTTAATTTTGATGCAGGCACACAACATGGCGTAACAAACAAGTTTAAACACAATTCTTTCACAGTTACTGCTGATGATTGTGTTATCATAGGAACATTGTAAACAATGTCTATAAGTACAACCAGTATAGGTGCGTGCTCTCAGAATCTCATGATGAAACGTGAGGATCTGGGTACTCAGCTTGTTTTAAATCCTGACTTTAAAGAGGAAAGTGCTGAGAAGATTTTAAACCCTGACTTCCAATCGTTAGATACAAACGTTCTTGATGATCCTAGTTTTGATTCTCCTACTGGTAATTGGACGGGTGGGGGAGGTTGGACAGCAAGTTCGGGTAATTGGTTTCAATCAGGAGGAACTGGGTTACTCTCGCAAGTGAATAGCACTCTAACGGCGGGATCGTATTATACGGTTACTCTTGAGATTGCAGTTAATACTGGAGGAGACGGAACTATTTATGTTGATTTAGGTTCTACAGGCTCAACACTTGAATTTACTACTGCATCTGGAACAGAAGTATTATCTGGTGTTTGTGCGGGTGATGGTGTGTTATCTATATATGGGACCGGCGCCTCAATAATAATAGGTGGCATTCAAGCTCAGCCTCTTGGTGGTGATTGGACAAAAGACGCAACTACAAGTGTAGCAACAACGGGTGCAATAATTGAAGGGCAAGGCTCTATAGCTAGTGACAAAGCAAATTGGTCAATATATCAACCTGTACCTGGTTTTGCTCTAGGGAAATCTTATAAAGTAACGTTTACGGCAAAACGATTAACGGGTACAAGTGCCCTCTTAGCTGGTATAGGTTTTACAGATACTTTTAATAGGTATATTTCGAACACTGATTATACTACGTATACTTTTTATCAAACTATTACAAATGACGCAACTGATTATGAGAATGTTGTTTTTGGTGGTTTACAAATAGTAGGTACGACTACATTTGACATTCAATCTGTATCAGTTAAGGAACTTGGATCATCATGGACAGTACCAACCGGATGGGCAATAGGTGACGAAGGAGCAACATGTGAAGTAGCAAATAGCTCTATGATACAGGATATAACTACTTATATTACTGCGGGAGCCTATTATAAAGTAATTTTTAATGTGAAGTCTATACCGGCAGGCAGATTAAATGTTAATATGGGGGGTGCTACAGTTCAACTTGTAGATTCAACAGGTATTAAAAAGCTTTATTTTGATCTTCTAACAACGGATGATTTAGAGTTTTATGGTACTGGTACATCTCCTGAATTTACTATTTCAGATGTTTCAGTACAACGAGTAGGGGCAGTTGCTTTGAAAAACCTTCCACCTCCTCCTTTTACTAATACTAAGTCATTAAAGTTTGATGGTGTTGATGATATATTTGACACTAACTACGATCCTAGTACAGTAATGCAAGACAGCTTTAGTCTAAGTTTTTGGATGAAAGCGCAAGATGGAAGACCGGCCAGTGCTGAAGCGGTTCTGACACTTATAAATTCTAGCTCACCCTCTGATGGAGTAAGCATTACCACCAACTCTACTGGTCAGATAGGGGTGTTTTTTACTAGTAACGGTGATTTTGCGATAGGGAATACAGATGCTACTCTTGATGACGGAGCAATGAGTGATTATATACACTTTGTATTCTCAGTTACAAAACATACCTCGGCGGACACATCATACGTCTTATATAAAGATGGCGTAGAGGATTCAATTACTTATTTGGGGGGTACTTTTTTCCAAGTATCAGCTGTAAATCACGCTCTTTTTGATGCGGATGATAATACGTTACGTTTTGGAGCAAGGAAATCCGATGGTGCGAGTGCAATATATCATTATGAGGGTTATCTAGACGAGGTTGCTTTGTTTGATACCGCTCTTAGTGAAGACGCTGCAATTGAAATTTTCAACGGTGGAGACCCTACTAATCTCGCTTCAGGAGGAACACATTTTTCAGCAAGTAATCTTGTAACGTATTACAGATTTGAAGATGATGCTACAGATACTGCTGGTACAAGCGACGGAACGGTAACCGGAGCTACATTTCATTCATCAGTACCTTCTTCATAATGGATAAATTTATAATACTTACAGTACCAGAGATGACAGAGTGGGGAATTGTCAATATTGTAGACAACCTATATACTATTGGTAATGATGGTACAGGTATGTTTGGTTTTACTACAGTACCCGCTGCTCTAAGTTCTAATACTGTATATGATAAATCAGAGATAGAATCTATGTTTAGAGATAATACAAATGCTTTTTATAAAAAAGGTTATTAATTAAAAAATCAGAATCATGGAATCAGCAGCATTACAATACTTAAGACTCCGCAATGAAGAGTTAGAGAATGAAAACAAGGCTTTAAAAGTAGAACTTGAAGAGGCTCAGCATATTGCACAAACAACATTTTCTTTTATAAAGGAGATAGAAGACTGATATTATCATGGCATCACAAAAAGACACATTTGAGCTACTAAAGATTGAAACCCGTTTAAATCAGATAGTTGATAATCAGGTTGATATGAAGGAAGACATCCGCAGTTTTCGTAAACAAATTCTTGATCCTGAAGAGGGTATCATAGTAAAACTAAATAAAAATACAGAATTTAGAGAGAAATGTGAACCAGATAGAGAAGCTGTACTAGAACAGTTTCAAGCAATATTAAGGTGGAAAGGAGTAATGGATAAAGCGTTATGGGTTCTCTTTTCTACTATGACGGGTGTTATTGTAAAATTAATCTTTTTTACATCATAGATAGAATGGGAAACGAGTTAGATGAAAATACAGGGTTTAATGTCAGCATTAAAACATTAGTTGGATTAGGATTTGCTATGGCAACTATAATTTCAATGTGGTTTGTGTTACAGGCGGATATAGAAGAAGCTAAAGAGTTGCCTATACCACCAGTGCCAGAGATTTCACGTATGGAATTTGACATGAAAGATCAACTAGTGCGCCAGACTATTATGACTACTCAAGAAGATGTGTCAGAATTGAAAGAAGATCTTGACCGTATTGAAGAGAAAATAGATAAACTAAAATGAAAGCGGTTTTATTTATAGCAAGCATCTTTTTTGCGGGAAGTTTATTTTCACAAATAGAAGCAATTGAGTTTAATGCTTCATTTAATAAAGCAAACAGTGTAGACTGGTTAAATGATCTAACAGATTGTTCTACTTCTGCTATAGACATTATGGTAAGCCCTGACCTACAAAAAAAATATAAAATAGTAGTAGTTCCTACAATTCTCATTCTAGATGACGGTGAAGAAATAGCAAGATTTCAAGCAAACATCATGATGATTATGGAGTCAACAAAGAAAGAAGTGCAAGAAACTATAGATGAATTATTAATGAGTAACTTTTAGAATGAAAAATATAACTACCATACTTCTTTGTTTAGCAAACCTTACTTTTTTTTCACAAGAAAGTTGGATTAAGGTAGAAGTTCAACCTGATAATTACCCATCTGAAACTTCATGGGAGATCATCAACTCTTCAGGAGAAGTAATAGCAACAAATCCTCCAATTATAGATATGTCCCTCCAGACAACTGTAATTCCTCTTGATTCAGAAGATTATAATTTTGTTATCTATGATGACTTTGGTGATGGAATTTGCTGTGCTTATGGAGAAGGGTGGTTTGGGTTAAGTAATGATTGTGGATTGGAAGAGTATGTCTATGATTTTGGAGGAGCAACCGCCACGGTATTCTTTACATTAGAACAGTGTGCTCAACCACCACCAGATATTATAGGATGTATGGATCCAACAGCGACTAACTATAATCCAGAAGCTGGACAAAACAGTTACACAGGTCCTGTAGTACCAACACCATGCAATTCATTTTACCCTAGTAACTACAACTATTTCGGTATAGACTTAGATTACTATAACGAAAATCAATCTGTATTTGCAATAGGTACTGAAATCTCTGTAGGAGGGTTTACTTATTACATAGATGGCACAAGTATTCCAAATAACTGCAATTTAGGTGTAGCAATGATATATGTAGTCTCTGATGAGTCTTTAGCTGACGGTAATCTGTTTGACACAATGCAAGTAGGCGCTTTAGTTAATGATCTTTACGAAGACGACGCATGGACGATTAATCCTTGTGAATATATCTATGGTTGTAATAACCCTTTAGCTATAAATTATGATCCTATAGCAACCTCAGATGACGGTAGTTGTGATATAATTTCTGGTTGTATGGACAACAGCGCAATAAACTATAATCCAGCAGCTGTTGTAGAACAACCTCCAGGAAATCCGGGTCCTCCTCCTTGTGAGTATTTTGTTTTAGACACAAGCTCATGTGGAGTAGATTCCGTAGAACTTATAGTAGAGATCACGATAGACCAATATCCAGAAGAGACAAGTTGGTATATTATGACCAATTGGAATGAGGATCAAATAGTTATGGAAGTTTTAGAAGGTGACTATAGTGGTTTAACTATGGGAACAACAATTACCCATACCGCATGTGTAGTTGATGATGCTAATTTTACTTTTAGAATATTTGATTCATATGGTGACGGCCTTGGAGGTGCTCAATGGGGAGGTATTGATGGAGAATGGATGGTTTATACTGCATGCGATACTATTGCTAGTGGCATAGGAGATTTTGGCTTTAATGCAATGGCAAACGGAAATACTGGAGATTGTGATGATTTACCAATTGAAGGTTGTATGGATAATAATTATGTGGAGTATGATCCGGAAGCTGTCTTAGACAATGGATCATGTTTAACAGCAAAAGTGTATGGATGTATTGATGAAGATTCTATAAATTATGATGTAGAAGCTAATACTGCAGAACAGTTTTCTACTTGTGTTCACACTTTAACTCTAACAGACTTAAGTGCTAACGGTTGGGGAGGTTCATTTTTAATAGTAACTCAAGGAGAAAATTACTATGGTCCATATACAGTAGCTTCGGGTGAAGCATTATTTACAATAGATTTGGATTTCAATTCTAATGAATTAATAAAAGCATTCTTTTATACAGATCCTTTATCTGCTTTTTTTGCTAATGAATGTGGTTTTGAAGTAACTGGACCATCAGGCGAAGTAGTAGTATTTGGGGGCGATAATCCAATACTTAGACCAATAAGGTTTTCACCATACATGTATTCTGGTCTTGGTCAGTGTTTAGAGACTTGTATTCCGATGGTACACGGATGTACTGATGTAGAGGCGTGTAACTATGATAGTGATGCAAACACTCTTTCATCATGTACGTATAACATAGAATATTATAATTGTAATAATCAGTGTAATAGTGATTCTGATGTTGATGGGATATGTGATGAATTAGAAGTAGTGGGATGTCAAGATCCGCTACAATACAATTTTAATCCTTTAGCCACTGATGCTGGAGAATGTGAGGCTTTTGTTTATGGATGTACAGACAACCTTATGTTTAACTTTAATCCAGAAGCTAATACAGAAAACAATTCATGTATTCCTATAGTCAATGGTTGTACTGATATAGCAGCTTTCAACTATAATATTTTAGCTAATATAGATAATAATACATGTATAGCATATGCTTATGGATGCATAGACATTACTGCGTTCAATTATGATATTTTAGCAAATACTGATGATGGTACTTGTATCCCATACTTATATGGATGCACAGATGCAGATGCACTAAACTTCAATCTATTAGCAAATACGGATGACAACTCGTGTATACCTTATCTATATGGCTGTACTGATGATACGGCTATGAACTACAATGATTTAGCGAATACAGACGATGATTCGTGTATACCCTTTATTTATGGCTGTACTGATCCTTCAATGTGGAATTATAGTTTGATTGCTAATACCGATGACGGTTCATGTATTCCATTTATATATGGTTGTATAGATCCGCTCATGTTTAATTTTGACATCAGTGCTAATACCGATAATGATACTTGTATTCCTTATATCTATGGATGCATGGACCCTACAATGTTTAACTATAATGCTGAAGCTAACTCAGACAATGACTCATGCGAGCCTTTTGTCTATGGTTGTACAAATGAAATGGCATTTAATTATAATCCCGCTGCAAATGCTGAATATGAACCTACTAACTGCGAACCTTTTGTTTATGGCTGCACTGATCCTTCTATGCTTAACTATAACTCAGAGGCTAACACAGAAGATTTTAGCTGCATCGATTACATTTATGGTTGTACTGATCCTCTTGCCTTTAATTATGATTCGTTGGCTAATACTGAAAATGGTTCTTGTATTGAGATTTTGGAGGGTTGCGCGGACCCGGAGGCCTACAACTATGAAGCATTAGTTAACATACCTGATCCGGAAGATTGTCTTTATGAAGCGGTAGGATGTGTTACTGGTTTAGGTGAGCCGTATGGTGATGGTTATTGGCTCAATGATGAGTGTTATTCATGGGTTATTGATGTTGATCCTTATTGTTGTACAACAGCTTGGGATGGTAGCTGCGTGGAGCTTTATGTCTATTGCGGAGGAGACGTTACTAGTGTGGGAGAAATAGATATTGCTTGTCGAGTTTTTCCTAATCCAACTCAAGGGGTATTAAACATAAAGTCACCATATGATGTGACAACAACTATATATGATATGTTGGGCAAACAAGTTCTACCCCCAACTACAGAAACGTTTCTAAGGTTAAATAGTTTATCTAACGGTATGTATGAAGTACGTGTAGAGTATAACGACCGTGTGATAAATACTAAAATTATAAAGCAATGAAGTTTTTAAATATATTTAAAGATGATAATGATTGGAATGAAAAAGCCATAGTAGGTTTTATTGCATTTATTATTATGTGTGTCATTATGGTAGCGGATCTTGTTACAGGATGGATAGGTAAAGATCTTATAATCAATGAGTTCGTATATGATTCATTTACGTTTGTTGTAATAGGGTGTTTTGGTATAGCGGGTATAGAAAAATTTGCAAACAAATGAAACATTTATTAACTCTAGTACTCCTATTTATTAGTGTAAGTGTAAGTTCTCAGACGCTAAAGAAGGCGTTTAAGTTTGCTACATTCTATACAGCGGTGAATGGAGGTAACTCTATAGCCGATCAAGATGTATGGTCAGTTACTCATGGCGGACTGCAAAATGAGATAATAACAACCCCTTTTGATTATTCAGTTACATTTGGTGTAAGAAAGATTGCGCGGTTTGGATATGAAAACCGTGCTAGTGTATTCTATAATGGAACAGAAAAATCTTATAGTGATGCAGCTACAATAGGTAAAATAAAGGGATTTGAATTTTTATTTGAAGCTGACTGGCGTCGTCAACAAGGACAGAACTTTGTAGATCAAAATCATTTTCTCAGGTATGTAGCCGAAGATTGGATAGCAAAAGTAGAATACGTACAGGATGGCTTTGCTGATGTGAGTTATTTTGAAGGATCTCAACGTGCAAGATTCAATATAAATAAACGTCTAAGTTTCAATTTAGGTATAGCACAGCGTATCTCTGAACCATATGGCTATGATGCGTTAGCTGAGTGGATGTTACCTAATGGAACGTTACATTATACAAATTTAGCATTGCAAGAAGGGTATGTAATAGAGTTTGATAGTCAAGGTGGAGTGGAGTATTGTGATCCCTTAGGGAGATGTGTTGCTACTAATACAGAAGTTTGGGAAGCTGTGGTAATCCCCGAGGTACTTAATAATTATATAGCAAGAAAGAGAAGTGAACTACCTGATCAATGGAACCATTCTGTAGTAGTAGGTTATGACTATTACAAGTATTCAAAAGAGTTTTGGATACATAGTTGGGGTAGTGTATTACCATACCATCTAAATACAGGTGGTGAGTATTCTTATCATGAATATACAGGTAAACAATGGGTAGATTATGCTGGAGGGTTAATTTTTGGATGGAGATTAAATAAGAGCCTTGGAATATTCTTAGAAGGGAAATATAATAAATATTGGAACAGAGAGTGGCATGATTTTTCTGTAGGGCTTAACTATGTTGTATTTTAAATAAAAAAAAATGAAAGAGAAAATTTGTAAATTACTTTGTAAAGTAACTTTTGGTAAAGCATGCTTAAAATGGTGTGGTGTAAACTGTTGTAAATTAAAACAAAGTGGGTGTTCTAAGTAAAATATTTAGTAGTGGAGCCACAGAACTCGTTAAGGGTGTAGGTGGTGTGCTAGATGGTTTAATTACATCTAAAGACGAAAAACTAGCGGCAGAGCATAAGATTAAAGAGCTAATTGCTAATTATGAGATTGAGATGGAGAAGACGGTTACAGACCGTTGGGAGGCTGATATGAATTCTGATTCGTGGTTATCTAAGAATGTTAGGCCATTAGTGCTTATCTTTCTAGTTGTAAGCACCGTGCTTATGATTTTTATTGATGCAGGAACCATAAACTTTACTGTTGAGTCTAAATGGACAGACCTGCTTCAATTAGTATTAATAACAGTAATAGGTGCATACTTCGGAGGAAGATCCCTAGAAAAAAGAAAAAAGTAATATGAAATTTACTAACGGATGGAAAGCAAGTAACAAGCAAACTGATAAATGTCAGCTTAAGTTACGTATAGGAAGTGTTGATGTTTTAAATATAGACATAGACGCATCTGATAAAAAGTATGAATTAACAATACTTAATTTAAAAATAAGCTTCTAGTGGCTAAAGCAAGAGACTATAAAAAGGAGTACGCCAAATTCCAAGCATCTAAAAAGCAAAAGCAAGATAGAGCTAAAAGGAATAAGGCGCGACGTGCTGCAACAAAAGCTGGTAGAGTTAAGAAAGGTGACAAAAAAGATGTGCACCACCCTAAAGGGGTTAACTCTAAACGTACTGTTGTTCTTCCACGGTCAAAAAACCGCGGGGTAAAAGAAAAATCTAGACTAAAAGGTAGTACTAGAAAGAAGCGTTAATCCTTTTGGTAGTTCTCTACCATATTATACAGTAAACAGATAATAATTAAACCGGCTATTTCATACATCTTCTTGCTCGCGTGCTTTCTTTTTAAGTACTTTTCCTAACCAGTCCATAGCATCTTCTACTGTGGGATGTGTTTTTGATTTAAAACCGGACCATCTACCGTCAAGATCTTGTTTAAAGGCTGTGGCATTCCATTTTTTTTGTGAAGAGGGTATTACAGAAAACCATAAACCTTTATCTAGCAAGTACTCGAGGGGATCCTTTTGTTCTTCGTTGTCATAACTCATAGTACAGGAGGTTGATTAAGTGTTTCATCCTTAATAGATATAGCACATTCTGTAGTTAATAACATTGAAGCTGCAGACACAGCGTTTGTTAGTGCTGTTATAACAACCTTAGTTGGGTCAATGATTCCCGAGATGAAAAGATCTTCCCACTTTTCTGTTTTAGTATTGTAACCATAGTTAGGATTTGCATGATTCACTTCACCTCGCTTTAGTTCAGCTTCAGCATCACCACCTGCGTTTTCTATTATTTGTAAGAAAGGTTTACTGACTGCATTGTGAACTATGTTACAACCCGCAAGTTGACCTTGACTTAAGAATTTTGACAAGGTATATACTCCAGGTCTAGCTTGTATAAGAGCGTAACCACTGCCTATAAGTATACCTTCTTCTATAGCGGCTTTAGTTGCTGAAAGGGCATCATCTATTCTATCTTTTTTTTCTTTCATTTCAACTTCAGTTGGAGCACCAACGTATAATGTTGCTACGCCGCCTGTTAGTTTACTATAGCGTGAAGAGAAAGTTTCTTTAAGAAAGTCTGTAGGAGCTTCATTCATCAGAGTCTTTATCATTTCAGCCCGTGCTTTAATAGCAGGAAGTGAACCTTTACCGTCTACAACCGTTGTCGAATCTTTTGTTACCTCTACTTTTTTGCATTGACCTAAAGACGAAAGCTCTGTTGTTTCTAGTGACATTCCTTTGTGAGGATCTATTACAGTACCTCCCGTTAGTATAGCAAGGTCCTCTAAAAGATCCCCTCGGCGCTCACCAAAACCTGGAGCTTTTATAATGCATACTTTAAGTGAACCTCGTAATTTGTTAACTGTAAGTGCATTAAGTGCTGCGCCGTCAACATCATCTGCTATTATTAATAATGGTTTTTGTGTGTTAGCTATCTGTTCCAACAAGGGAAGCAGCGGTTCCATCTCTACAATTTTCTCATTGCAAATTAAGATGTAGGGATCATCAAGGATAGCTTTCATATCCTCAGTAGTTGTAAAGTAAGGAGAAATATAACCTCTATCAAGGTTCATTCCTTCTGTCACTTCTATGTATGTAGTTAAACCCGTTGCTTCTTCTACGGTTATAACGCCTGCGTTACCTACTTTTAACATAGCTTCAGCAATAAGCATTCCTATTTCAGAATCATTGTTAGCAGAGATAGAAGCAATCTGTTCAATTTGTGTATTAGACTCAATAGGCTTGGAGACTTTTTTTAGGTTGTCAATGATGGCCTCACAGTAAGCATCCATGCCTTTCTTAAGCTCCACCGGATTAAACCCTTCTTCTAGTGCATTAAAGCCCTCGTTTACTAGCGCTTGTGTTAGCACAGTTGCAGTAGTTGTTCCGTCACCTGCAATATCAGCAGCGTTACTTGCAACTTCTTTAATCATCTGAGCACCCATATTTTCAATTGGGTCATCAAGTTTTATATATTTAGCAACAGTGACACCGTCTTTAGTTATGTGTGGTCCACCATAAGGAGTATCAAGAATTACATTTCTTCCTAAAGGCCCCAGTGTAACTTTTACTGCGTCTGCTAATGTATCAACTCCTTTTCTTAACGATTCTCTAGCGTCAGTATTAAATGATATTTTTTTCATTTTTGGTTATATCTAATATGCAATCCATAACATTGTCATATATGTATTCTACTTCTTCAAGGTCGTAACCTTTTACTTCTTTATATACAGCCTTTTCGTAAGCTTGAGCCGCCTGCATTAAATTATTAAATTTTTGCTTTACCTGGTGTTTATGTTCAAACTTCAGCAGGTGCATCTCTTCATCTACACATTTGATTAAAGAGAGTAACAGATTAATGTTATTTATTGTGGACATCGTCAACTACTAGTTTAATTGTAGAAATGTGATCGTGTAGTTGATCGGGTAGTAACTTTTTGTTAAGCTTACTTTGTTTTTTAATAATAGTCTTTATCATTTTTTTTCTATTGGGTATGTTACCCTCATCATGATAAATTTCATATTTATCTAACAACGCGCTGTTTGAAAGGTTGTTCAGTATAATTAACTGAAGTCTTTCTAGTTCTTTTACTAGTGTACTACTCCCCATTTTAGTTTAGTTCTCTATACAAATATAAACCTTTTACCTCTTTTTTCTATAGGTCTTGTTTATTTTTATCTTGTATTTCCCGCCATTCAATTGGATAGTCATCAATTAGTATGCGTTTAAGCGATTGTAGCTCGCTCCATACTTCTTTAATTACTGTAGCTTGATTTTTAATAACTCTATCTTTATCTATTATTATTTCTTCATTACTCATGAAATAAGCGCTGTTATTATTATTATAAGTATTATTATTAATGAGCTAATTCCTGTAACATTTAATGCAAATTCTTTATTTTCCATCTGTTTAATGATTAAAAGCATTATAGTTTAACTTATAATAATCAAACCAGTGCTGTACTATTGGTGCAACAAAGGTTTCTTTCTTTTTTATAGTCTTCTTAGGACTTTTTTTCTTTTTCATGTGTTTATTTTTTACAAGTACACTTGGCAATTGCTTCTAGGTTAGCGTTCTTTAACTTCTCATTTGAAAGTTGAGCTGTTAACATTATTATAGTCTCTTCTTGGGCAGCTAGAGCAGCTTTTAATGCAGGAATGGTATCTAATTCGTATTTGAATTGACCCCATTGATTATCTTTAGTCATTTAAATAGTTTTATAGGTGGCCCATAAAAGGGGATGTCTTTCCATCAGTCAGTCTTGAAATAGATTTGGAAAGAATATCATGAACAAGACCAATCAATCTTGCCGAAGGCACTTCCCTTTGAATCACTCATCTATACGTCGCACTGGAAGACATCCCAGTGGTTTTTCTTGCCTTCTGTCTACAATCACAATGCAAAACCGTCTATACTATCCATAGTCATTTGACGTTTCATTATTTCAGCGCTTAAATCAATCTCTTCTAACAAGACATCTTCTACAGGGGGAGAGTCTTTAGGAAAATCCACGTGTGCACTAATTATTTCTGACTCCATAAACTTATGGAACTTACCCTGGTTATGCATCCAATTTCTAGGGTGTGTCTTCTTCAAAGCATGTGTGACGTTATTATAAAACATCCATGCTGTATCAGGATCAACACCATAGTTATAGGATGGTTTTTCCATCTCATTCTTAACAACAGATAGTTGTTGTGAATCCAGTAACTTTTCTTCTACAAACAATCTACCTAGAAGTTCTGCCTGCTTTGTAGTAGAAAGAGACAAGTTTTTCATTAGGTTCTTGTGAGCAACAAGTTGTTGAAACTTATGGTTAGCTAATCCTATTTGGGCAGTAATGTGAGATGCTATGTCTGCATCAGCATTACCTGTATGTTTACGACCGTAAGAAGAAAGATCACCGTGGATTAAACCATTGCTGCATACAAAAACGTGTGCACCTATACCACACTGAAACCGGGTACTCTTATCATAAGAGTTGGTCCAGGCAAACATCATCCCCATTTCTGGATCATTATCTGCTGTATCATGTATGATGTGATAAATACCCTGTGCTACGTTAGCCCCTTTATTAGACCTATATAGTTCACGTGCTATAGTAAAGCCTAGATCGCTAAGCTTCTGTTTTGTATTTGTAATTACACTTTTATGTGAAACTACAGTATATGTTTTACCGTGTTGAGGTAAGTTCGCATTTTCTAAATATTCTCTAGTTGTATCTGTGGCTCTTGTATGTCCCATTAAAATAAACTCATTTGATTTCTGGAAAATCCCAGTATGTTATTAATTTCTTTTTCTATGGCTTGAAGATAGTACTTTTCATTGACATCATAGTCATTCCAAGCATCTTTTAATTCCATTTTATTATATACAGTTTGCATCCAACGCCCGGATTCCAGTTGTATCTCTCGACCATCTGATTTGTTGCGTTTGATTAACTTTACCCCTTTAGAGGTTATAAAATATCTATTGATCTTTTGAAGATTTTCTTGTTTCAGTTCATCATTTTCTATACTATCGGCGACTACCTGCCAAGCTCCATTTGTTTTAGAACCTATACAGTAGTCAAGGATGTTAGTATTACGTTTTAGATATTCTTCTGGTAGTACACCGTTAACGAAGTACTCAAATATACCTTTAGGTATTACTAATTTAGATTTATTCTTATGTAAAGCTAAGTTAGTGAACTCAAAGCGCCCCTTGCATTTAACAGGAGCGTATTGACAAACACCATCTTTAATACGATAAGAATAGTGAGGGACCTTAACCTTCATTTTCTTCCATGTAGCAGGGTCTGTGTCAACGTGTTCAAACACACCTATATAATTATTTACATCAGCAAACACTAATTTTTGGTATGTGTCATGTTCAAGATTAAGGTCAGTTATTTTTTCCCATTCTTTACATATACTTAAGTACAACTCTTTTTTATCTTTAGGTATGATGGTCTCTACGCCGTCTGTGTTTTGCATGATTGCAACAGCTTCGGGGATAGCTTCCATAATCATTTCATATAACATCATAAGACTGAGTTGTCCGTTAATTGTTATACGCATAGTGAACTCAGGATCATAAAGAAAAGAATTCTTATCATTAGATAAACCATATGTACTATTAAGTATGATCTTATATACATAGTTCATAGGGTTACTCTTAGGGATTTTCTTTCTTTCTTCAAAGAACCATTCATACAAGGTACAAAAAGATTTACTATTTAAATGAGCAGGAGCCCACCCATTCCTTATAGCCAAGTTAGGATAGAATGAAGTTACATCAGAAGACATTATTATAGTGTCTTCTGTCTTTTCATATATACCTGCCCTGTTAGCACCATGAGCACCACCTAAACCAAAGTCAGTTTTAACTCCCTTATACATAACAGAGTGCTTAAAGGCACCCTTTATGTTTTGCGGGTCAAGAGACACAGTCTTAAACCTTTCCAACAGATTGTTAAATTCGAGTGTCTCGAACTTAATGTAAGGTAATATGATCTTATCTATGTTAATAACTCTCCTGAACGTTCTAAGTTTCTTTAACTCTTTCTTGTCCATGTTAAGATCACGACTCAAGTAATAACTAAATAACTCCTTACTTATGCGCGGTTCTGAGGCATTATAGAGGTTGATGTCATAAGTATTACTTAATGTCTTACGAAGAGCAATCAAGTCGGTAGACCTATTATAGATAGCCTTAGTGGCATTAACATCATTAATACAGTAGTTAACTATTGTATCGACGTCCTCTTGGTTGTGTATCTCTTCATCATGAGCAAGAGGCATGTCAAGTATGTTTTCCCAGTCCATTGTGTACTCTATCCACTTTAGGCTTGAAAGTTTTGCCATGTTGTCCCAATGGTTTAATTTAAATAAATCAATCTGACCTATCTTCATTTGCCATTCAGGAAATTTTTGGAACTCACGGTTAGAACTCCTATCTATAACGGCTTGTGCTTCATTATAAAGCATGTTAGCTACAGCTGTAGGACCTAATGTTTTTAATGTTTTATGTTCTTTTAGAATATAGTGTGTGATTTGAGCATCAAACGCTAAACCATTAAAGGATATATGCCATTCTTTATCTTTCTTATTTTTTCTTAGGAATGCTATGAAGTCATCATAATCATTTTGTAATTCATGAATCACAAAGATCTTAGTTTCGTCCGTCTTGTAGTGTGTAAACACACCACAGAAGAAGTTCTTCATAGTCTCATAGTCCATAACCCAATGATTTTTCATTGTACTATAGTTTAGAGATAAAAAAAGGGAGCTCTAAGGCCCCCTTTTCTATCTTGGTTAATAAATTTTATACCATTTGCATGTTAGTAGCTTTAGCTGATGGCATCGCATTAGGATCATCTTTCAGCTCTTCAAAGTACACATTATAATCAAAGCTATCTGCGTTGATTGCAAACCCTTTAATAAGGCTCTCTATGTCTGCTTTATCGCTTATATAGTATTCTGCATTAGTTTGCATTAAAGAACGTTGCTCTTTAAAGTCTTTACCATTAGAACGTTTTCCTATTTTAACTTTAATAGGGTCACCGTTGTCATCCAATTTAGGAATCATATGAAAGGATTGTTTAGATACTTTAGATATAACAGCAAGAATTTTGCTAGTTGGATCAAAAATAGCCTCTACATAAGGACAATCCGGTGTCACAGGAATTAGTTTAAAAGTCTTGTGAGGACCCCAGTTTGATGATGTAAGCATCATACTTTGTTCAATCTTTAGTTTCGACATTTATATTTTTATTAATGATTTCATTAGCCAAAGGTAGTTCATTATCTCTAATCTTTTGAGGAACTATTTTTAATAATAAAGTTTCTTTGGTTAAATCCGGTTTACTACAGGTTTCGTGTACTTCCTGTAGCATTTCAATATCAACCTTTAGCTTTGCAGCGTAATCGTCATGATAATATTCAGGATATAAATAACTTTCTACAGTTTCCGCTAAGATACCTTCATTACCAAAGAAGGTTTGAAGACTATCTTTTTCATCTATGTAGATTTTAGAATATTTACCTTCTAAAAAGGCCGCCCATGTTTGAGGATATATTCCAAAATCAAATACATAGAGATGGTAACCGGGTTTAAGTTTATAGTAGCTAACAAAGTGCGCGTTACCTAATAAGAATTCATATTCAAACTCTTCATAGGCCCGCGTGCTTTTCTCTTTGTATAAACAAAATAGAAGCATGCTATTTATAGAATATTCATCCTTCCATGATACATAAGTTTCATAAGGAATAAAGGCTGCACCTTTCTTTATACCCAGTAAAGGATAAAGAAAGATTTTACTTTTTTGAAAATATTCTGAAAATAACTTCATTTATATAGTTACTGTCTGTGTTAGGAATTTGTAAGGTAAGTCATATCTGTTATTAATACAATGATAATCGGCCACATCTAATATAACATTAAGTCCATTTTCCCATTTTGTCATTGTTTTATCAGTAACACGGAATACATATACTTGATTGTACTTATCAATAACTACAAATCTATAGGTTAATTCATAGTGTTTAGCTGTAGAAGACATCTCATTGAGAACAAGCCGTTTATATATAGCGGCTTGCATCCAGTAGTTATAAAACTCGACGGTGTCTTCAAAGTCAGCAATTGATTTACCTGTAGTTTTTAAGTCTATAATATTGATCTCTTCTTTTTTGTGGTCAACTGTATACCTATCAATATAACCCTTAAGGCCAAATTTATAGTTTTTAGTTTTACAACTTAAGAATTGCTCATTATATATTTCAACGTCATCTAATTCAAAGTCTGTTGATACAGCATCATTAAAGAGTGCCATAACATCTTCATTATCCTTGATCAATTGAACTCTAACTTCACACCTGTCATATGCTTCTTGATCTATAACTGTTCTATCAGATGTAGATATAAAATCATAGAAGGTTTGATTCTCTACAGTAATCACTTTCGCTAGTTTTTTTCCATCATCCTTGACAGATTGATAAAGGTTAACCGTAGCTAAAGCAGATAGAATATCATCATCGTAGTCTGCAAGTTTACCTGCACCTTTGGTGTTCATCACAATTTTTAGAGCCGTCTGTAATGCAGCAGAAGGCGTCTTAGAAGGTGATATAATATAAACATCATCAAATTTCTGGGGCTCTAACAACAATAAATGTGTTAGGGACCCTTCAATTAAGTGTTTCTCCATCCGGATTTCTCTTTCTTTTAGGATATATTCCTTATAGAAGAGTTGCGGAGAGAATAGCAGCCTGTTAAGGGAAGAGTAACTAAACTCAAAATCTCCTTTATTGAAGATCTTGAGAAATAGTTGTTCTTTTGTTTTATCTGTATACATTAGAAGGGTAATGCGTAAGTAGGTGAAGTAATTAACATATCGTAAGGTTCTTTAATTTTAACCTTGCATTTGTCAACTAT
>Ga0315322_10000451_pt1 | contig 30735 bp, 34 predicted proteins | sample M110021515metaG_FD_203461 | JGI IMG/M metagenome (GOLD analysis project Ga0315322, IMG submission 203461) | Ammonia-oxidizing marine archaeal communities from Monterey Bay, California, United States - M1 100m 21515 | ecosystem: Environmental > Aquatic > Marine > Intertidal zone | place: USA...
AAGCAACATCTGACACCCCCTTATCTAGCCCTGTGTCGAGACTACCTGGGCGGATCGATGGGAATCTGAAAGCTTGAACGGTCTGCTGTGATCTGAACCAAAACCCTCGGTCAGGCAAAAAGTTCACGGAGATCACCTGCGACAAGGAAAAGGAGGAGCAGGGTCACCGAAATGTTGATCACCGCCATTGGCACTTTCCAACGACGATTACCCGACCAGAACCGTCTAACGCTCAGAACGTTAGCTGCGATCGCTACCGATCCGAGGGTGAGGCCCAGCCAGGGTCCGACACCTGAACTGATGCCGATCAAGGGGGCCAAAAAGGGCAGGATCACATAGGTCAGGCCGCACCGAACTCCAGATACGAGCATTGAGATGCTGAACTGGCGAGTTTCGGCTTCCGTCGTGTAGGCAGGAACAGTTTTAGTCATTCGTCTTTTTCTGCAGCCTCTTCAGCGTTTGGGGCTAGTGGAGACAAGCCCGCGACACGCAGTCCTCCCCTGACAACCGTAACCGTTTGCGGTAGCGAACCCACGTCTTCTCCGTCTGATCGCAAACGACAATTCTCTCTGCTGTCATGATGGTTCAAGGCAACGCTGATTTTCGCTCCCCGAGAGATCTCGACTGCCGGGTGCTCCGTATGTCCCCCACTGAAAGTTTTTGGCAACATACGTAAGAGGTTGAAAGCCGATGTGTCGCGGATCAACACAATCTCGGCGATCCCATCACAAGGGCTCGCTTGTGGTGCAATCTGCATTCCTCCCCCGAAGGCTCGGGTATTGGCAATAGCGATCATCAAGCACCGGCCCTCTGTCTCGACGCCATCAACGTTTAGTTCGAAGTCGTATCTCTTTAGCTTCGCCAATTCCCGAAGCGTCGCGACGGTATACCTACTTGATCCTCTTGGCCATGACATCTTCTCCGCGCGAAGGTTCACGACCGCCGAAAATCCCGCAGTGGCTATCGTGGCTCCATAACACGCTGGCCGGTTGGTGTCTTCGAATTTCAGAAGGTCGATGCCTTGGGTCGGCGCCAACGCTGCCCGGGTTGAGTCGCGGAGCCCAACGGGCAGATCAAGCCCGAACGCGAAATCATTTCCGGTACCGGCAGCAACGATTCCCAGCGTTGCGCGAGTTTCGGCACAGATCTGGGTCAAGTGGTGCAGGAGGCCGTCGCCGCCGACGGCGACGAGGTGACGCTCCTCGTCTATCGCGTCTCGGGCAACTTGCTTGGTCTCATCGATGCTGGCCGGTTGGTGATGCTCCACCTCGCAGCCATATGAGCGCAAGAGGTCCGCAACTTTTGTTCCTTTGGCGGCGGCGCGACCTCGATTTGCCTTTTTATTGGTGATGACAGTGATTCGTTGATGGATTTCTGAGGGAGTCTGGTTCATTGGTCAATAATCGATTGTTAAGGTGTCCTCATTGTTGTCAGGTAAGTCCACGTGTTGGGCCTCTACCTTCTACCCGATGAGAGGTTGCAGTGTCAGGCGCTTTAGACGGTATCCGAGTTCTCGATTTATCAACTCTTGTGCAAGGCCCACAAGCGGCCGCAATGTTGCACGACTTGGGAGCGGAAGTAATCAAAATAGAACTACCCGACGTCGGTGACATGGGCCGGCATGTTGGTGTTATAGAAGATCTGGGGACGTCCGTGTTCTGGGAAGCCTGCAATCGAGGCAAGCGATCCGTCACCTTAGACCTACGAACCGAGGCCGGTCACGAGGCCTTCTTGAAACTTGTGCAGATATCAGATGTTGTTCTATCCAACTTTCAACCAGGCACTCTTGACGGTTGGAACTTAGGTTACGACGATCTCGCTGCGGTTAATCCCCGCATTATTTGGGCTGCAGGAAGCTTTTTGGGTCCTTCGGGGCCCGATGCACTGCGCGAAGGCGCCGATATCGTGGGTGAAGCAGCTGGGGGCGTGATAGCAGGAATCGGCAATGACGACGAGCCTGCTACGACCGTAGCCTCATTACTCGCCGACCATTGCGGGTCCCAGAATCTCCAAACGGGTGTCTTAGCGGCTCTGTTCGCCCGCGAGCGAACAGGCCGTGGTCAACGAATCGATGTGAGCCTTCTGGGCGGTCAGATTTGGATGCAGGCGCCTGAATATACGCACTATTTCCTGACTGGTGAACTAGCTGGTCGGTCTAACGGTGGCCACCCACTCGTCCACGCGTTATATGGCGTGTTTCCAACCTCAGATGGGGCTCTTGCTATGGCTGGCTGCCCTGAACACCTCTGGGAAGGGATGTGTAGAGCTATCGAGAAGCCTGAATGGTCCGATCACCCAACCTACAACCAGTACTTCGTGACAAAGGAGATTGCTCGCGAAATGAGACAGGATTTCATTGAAATCTTCAGTCAACGTCCTACTGCTGAGTGGGTGGAGCGTCTTAGTGCCGAAGAACAAAGATTTTCCCCCGTCCGCTCACATGACGAAGTTGCTGCTGACCCACAGTCGTTTGCCAACGGCTACATCGTCGAAGTCGATCACCCGCAGTTTGGAAAAGTGAATATGGTGGGCTGCCCGATTCAGATGTCTGACACCCCGACGCGATTTGGAGTTGAGGCACAACAGCTCGGACAAGACACTGAGATGGTCTTAGTGGAGGCCGGCTACGACTGGGATGAGCTCGAATCTCTGAGAGAGCGTGGAGCCTGGTAGCACTTGACCTTTCACCCCAAGGGGCCGAAAGGCAAGTGAAGCGCGCAGATAACGGCCGCTTGTTGCTGGAGTAAATCACTGTCTGCCTCTATCCGCAGGTAACTCCAAATTCCGAGGCTGATCAGCACCGCGACCGTTGAAACGGCGGCGCCGACGGTTTTACGGGCCCTCCACAGCCGGGAAAGAGTCCCAGTGTTTCGCCCTGCTACCTGGTCATACGGGTCTTCGCTTATGAAGAGGTGGATTGCCGCGGCGCATAGACCGAGCACGGCGGCCAACCACCAGTATCCGGAGTACGAGCCATACGCGTCCCGATAGACACCGGCCCCGTAGCTTCCGATAAAGGCGCCAATTTGGTGACTGAGAAAGACAAAGCCAAAGAGGAGCCCCGCACGCTCAGGGCCAAACTGCTTTAAGACAATTGCCGAAGTCAGTGGCACTGTTGACAACCAGACCAAACCCATAATTGCACTGCTGAATAAGGCAAACTGTGGCGTCATTGGTATTAACACCATGCAAGCGAAGATGATGCCGCGTGCTCCGTAAAGAATCGCTAACAACCTTGTATTGCTATAACGGCTTCCGAGCCAGCCGATGGCCATAGTTCCACCTATGTTGAATAACCCGATTGTTGCAAGTGCTAAAGCCGCTATACGAGTCGTTTGGCCAAGGTCTTCTAGGTATTTTGGTAAGTGAAGTCCGATGAACGTCACGTGAAAGCCGCAGACGAAAAAGCCTATTAGGAGCAGCACATAACTCTGATGTCTGAAGGCGATTCGAAGGATATGTGGACCGGATCCTCTATCTGGGCGGGTCGTTGGAGCTACGTCCAGCGACCGCAATGGCCCAACAGCGCTGGTGGCCAACGCAATGAGAGCGACACCCAAGATTAGGCTCTTGCGCCACCCGAACGTATCGATAGCACTTTGTGTAAGGGGCACGAGGATGAACTGACCCAAGGAACCAAAGGCCGTGGTGGTTGCGAGCACAGCGGTACGGCGGGACTCATCAACTAGCCGACCGACGGAAGCCAAGATGACAGCAAAGCTGAGGCCGGCGAGGCCCAGGCCAGTGACCACGCCCAAACTGATAGTCAACCCTGCAGATGTGTTGGCTACCCCTGCCGTCGAAAGACCGACAATGTATAGAAGTCCTCCAACCACCAACACTCTTGCCGAACCGTAACGATCAGCTACGGCTCCAGCTACGGGCTGGCCGAGGCCCCAGATCAGATTTTGGATAGCGATAGCAAATCCGAAGGATCCGGTAGATATCCCTAAGTCGACGACAACCGGGTCGAGATAGACGCCCATCGTGGAACGCACACCCATTGACACGGCCGTCGCAAAGCCGCCGGCTGCGAGAATGGCGGTTACCGGCGATATTCGTCGTTTTCCTTTCACTGACAGACGTTCTTCATTGTCCCGATTCCTTCGATGCTTGTCGTCACGACATCACCAGGTTTCAAGAAACGGCCGTCGGCCATGCCAACGCCGGCCGGAGTGCCGGTAAAGATTAAATCACCGGGTACAAGAGTTAATACCGAAGAGAGATAGCTCACGAGAAAAGAAACGTCAAAGATAAGGCTGCTTGTGCGAGCATCTTGTCGCCGCTCGCCATTGACATCGCAGGTAATGCCCAGATTGTCAGCGTCGGCGAAACTGTCAGGCGAAACGAGCACCGGACCGATAGGCCCGTATGTGTCTCGCGACTTACCGAGACCAAACTGTGGCGGTCGTGCCCCCAGCTGCAGTTCTCTATCGGAGATGTCTTGCCCAACCATAAGGCCGGCCACATACGACCAACTATCTTCTGCGGCTACATCCCGAGCAGTTCGCCCAATCGCAACCACCAACTCGGCTTCGTAATCACCTTGGGTGGCACGCAAGTCGACCTGATCGAATGGGCCCGAAATACAAGATGGGTATTTAGAGAACACCACCGGTATAGCCGGTAGATCCATTTTTGATTCTTCTGCATGGTCTTTGTAGTTCAGGCCGATACCAAACGAGTTCCGGGGACGTGGCACGGGGGCTCCCAATGCAGCCTCATTCAGAGGGCCATCGTCATCGTGGTCATTGAGGTTGGCGGCAAGTTCGCGGAGCTCATCGAGTTGACCAATCGCAATCATCGGATCTGAACTCACTGACTCGTGAGAAATCCGGCCAATATCGTAAACGCGACCGCCGGCAAGGAACGAGGCCCTTCCGTTAACGTTGGCAAAGGAAAATGACATAGTTCTCCTCATTAAGAAAAGTTTGATTACCAGGTGTTCTTGGGACCATAGAGCGTCGAGCAAAGCCGCATCAACTCCCTGAGGGTTCGGCTGCAGCTCAGGTCTAAAGCAAAGTTCGATCGGCAACCACAAGCTTGCCCCGGCAGATGGTGTGGCGAACGCGGCCTGCGAGTGTCTTTCCAATCCAAGGGTTATTCGCACTCTTGCTTTGAAGGCTGCTCTGATTGGGCGTCCATTCCTCCTGTGGGTCAAACACCGCGATATTGGCCGTCTTGCCAACTTCCAGTTGCTGTCCCTGAGAGACAAGTCCAGCCACGTTGGCCGGTTGCGTAGACAAAAGGGCCACAAACCGGTCGAGTGTCATTAGCCCTGCGGCAACGAACTCTGTCCAGATAACTGACGCCATCGTCTCCACTCCAAGCATCCCGGGCGGAGCAGCCGACAGACTCACGTTTTTCGACTCTCTCGAGTGTGGTGCGTGGTCGGTTGCGATGGCATCGACTGTTCCGTCGAAGATGCATGCCCTCAAGGCCTCTACATCGGTGTCCGTCCGAAGTGGCGGGTTCATCTTTCCTGAAGTGCCCAGTCGTTCGACGTCTTCCTCGGTGAGGATCAGGTGCTGAGGTGTGACTTCAGCAGTAACCCGAATTCCAGACGCCTTGGCCTCTCGTACTAGATCGGCAGCTAGAGACGTGGACATGTGCAACACGTGATAGCGACCATTCGTTTCCGCAGCCAACTGGATGTCGCGATCGACTATCACTGCCTCAGCTTCACGCGGTCGACCTTTAAGACCGAGCCGCGCCGAAACTACGCCCTCATTGATAACGCCACCGTCAACCATCCCAGACTCCTCAGCATGTTGACTGATAACACAACCAGGTAATCGCGCTGAAGCGAGCAGCGCTTCTCGCATTAAGCCGGCATCGTCCACGACTGTGCCGTCATCGGTGAAGATTCGAACCCCGGCGGCGTAGAGAGAGTCGAAATCAACTAATCGCTCTCCTTCTCGTGCCTGGGTGATTGCGGCAGACGTGTAGATGTCGCAGTGACTGCTTCGACCGATGGCGAGAACTTCGTTAACTAACGTCGGGTTGTCGATAGTGGGAACTGTGTTGGGCATCATGACGCAAGCTGTGACACCGCCAAGCGCTGCACCTGCGGCACCTGACGCTATGTCTTCGCTGTCTTCGCCTCCAGGTGTTCTGAAGTGCACCTGGATATCGACGAAGCCTGGCATCACTAGCGCGTCCGTGGCATCTACGACTTGGCCCTCACCGGCTAACGAGCCCTGCGGGCCAATCTCTGCGATAACACCATCGACAATCATTAGATCCAACGGCTGCCCACCCGAATGGCCGGCGAGCATGCCGCCGGTAATGACTAGGGATTCGCTCATTCCTCAACCATATTGGAGAAACCCCGTATCGGACGCACCAATGTGTTCCGAGATAGGATTCGAATGTGAAGTCTCAGGAGGCAGAACGGGCCGTGCTTTCAGTGGAACAAGGACAGTCCTACGATGATTACGGTTATCTTCACCTGGAACGTTTCGTCGTCGGTGAAGTGTTACAGGAGCTTCGGGATGCTGCTGAGGAGTTTGTTGAGATAAGTCGACAAATGACAGTTTCCGACAAAGCACTCGATTTAGAGCCTGGACACAGCGCGAGTAATCCGAGAATCCGACGCTTGAACTCCCCTGTCGACCAGCACGAGGCCTTTCGCCACTTCGCTTTAGAGGGTCCCGCCGCGCAACTCGCCTGCTCTCTGTTGGGTGGCCCTGTTCGATACCACCACTCGAAACTTAACTACAAGTGGTCAGATGGTGGCGAAGAGGTTAAGTGGCATCAGGACATCCAGTTCTGGCCACATACTGATTTCAGCCCCTTGACCATTGGGGTCTATCTCGATGACGTTGATCCCTCGATGGGCCCTATGGGAGTGATCCCCGCGAGTCACACCGGAAACCTCTATGACCAGTACACAGCCGATGGTCAGTGGGCTGGGTCTCTAAGCGCGACGGATACCCTCGAACTTGATTTAGATGAGGTGGTCTGGTTGACGGGACTAGCGGGCTCAGTAACCGTCCACAACTGTTGCATGGTCCATGGGTCGGTACCCAATGACTCACCAAAACCCCGTCCATTGCTTCTGCAGACGTACTCGAGAGCCGACTCGTACCCGATCGCGAATATCGGAGCTAACGGTGTGACTGGCCGGCTCAGCGGCACGGTGATTGGAGGTGCCTCAAACCAATCTGTCGTGGTCGAAGGCCGAATAATCCTTGGCGCGCCTGATTGGTCTCAGAGCGGTGCGCCAACCATATTTGGCTCCCAGCATGACGAGGGGTAGACGACATGGCACCGGAACCTGAATTTTTCGAGCCGTTGAAGGTCACCTTGGCCCGAGAGTTCGACGACTTTCGCGATCTCGTCGCTGTGGACCGGCTGTCAGGCGGGGCCAGCATGGAGACTTACCGGATAAGTATCCAGACGTCGTCTGGACCACAACTCCTGTGCATGAGGCGAGGCGCGGGAGGTATTGATCGTGAGAGCGTCAGCGCGGTGGGTCTGAGGACAGAAGCTCTTTTGATGCGAACTGCTAAAGAAAGCGGCGTCGTCGAACCCGATATCTATTACGAGCTTGAACCAGACGACGGGGTCGGGGTCGGCTTCATAATGGAATGGCTAGGTGGCGAAACGCTCGGATCTCGGATTGTACGTTCTAACGATTTCGATTCAGTTCGACCGCTTTTGGCTTCGCAATGCGGCCGGGAGCTCGCGAAGATTCATGCAATTGACTTGGACACAACGGGCCTGAGAGGGGCTTTGCCTGTCCTCAGTCCGGAAGAGTACTTGGACCAAACTTGGGAGCGTTACAAGGCTTGGGACACGCCCCAACCAATGATTGATTTCACCGGGCGATGGCTCCAGGACAATCTCCCTGAGGGGTCTGAGCACAGGCTCGTCCATAACGACTTCCGAAACGGCAACCTAATGGTTGACGCGCAGACTGGATTACAGGCAGTGTTGGACTGGGAGACGTCCCACATCGGCGACCCCATGAGAGACATCGGGTGGATATGCACTAACTCCTGGCGCTTTGGTCAAAGGGAGAAGCAGGTTGGTGGCTTCGGTGATCTGGACGACCTGATCTCCGGGTATGAACAGGAATCAGGGCGACCAGTCAATCGGGATCACGTCAAGTTTTGGGAGGTCTTTGGCAGCTTCTGGTGGGCGATTGGATGCCTTGGGATGACAGACCAATATCGCTCAGGTCCAGACGCCACAGTTGAACGGCCCGCTATAGGCCGTCGGACATCGGAATGCCAGATTGACTGCGTGAATCTACTTATTCCCGGGCCCACTACCCTCTTGTCAGCCAGCTCACCCGATCGCCAATCAGACATGCCAAGACTTGACGAACTATTGGTTAGCGTGCGCGAATTTCTACATGGAGACGTTATGTCTGCAACCACGGGACGCACCAACTTTCTGGCTCGAGTCGCCGGGAACAGCCTTGACATCATTGGCCGCGAGTTGACGATTGGCCCGGCTTTGGCAAGGCACGAAACCGCCGTCCTTAGCGAAATGCTCGGTCTCAATGGGAACATTGACCAACTGCGGTGGCATCTAGTTCGCTTGCTGCGTGACGGGAGCATGGAGCTTGACTCGTCCCTCTTGCAGAGCTATCTGAGGGATTCGGTGGTGAATCAGGTGGCAATTGACCAGCCGAAATATTCGGGCTTCCAATTTGCGACATCTGAAGCGTTCTACAGCTAGCGTTCCTGTATGACAGTTCACGACATGCATCTTGAGATATCTAAAGAAATAAAGGCTTCAGCAGCGTCCGTATACGCCCTTGTGAGCGATCTGCCTCGCATGGGCGAGTGGAGCACCGAAAATATCGGCGGCGAGTGGACAACCGGCAATCCCGGAGAAGTGGGTTCACGATTCACCGGTACCAACCGAATCAAGAGTTTCGAGTGGTCCGTTCCGGTTGAGGTAACAATCGCCGAACCCGCTCAGTGCTTCGAATTCGTGGCCGCGCCCGACGACGGACCATTTGTTCGATGGACCTACCAAATCGAAGCTACTGAGAGCGGGTGCACTCTTACCGAGATATGGGACGTAATGGACCTCCCTCCATCGCTAGCGAAGCTCGACGCCGAAGGCCTAGCTGGTCGCAAAGAGGCGGTTAGAGGAACGATCGAAGCAACCCTCGACGGGATACAGGCAAGCGCCGAACAGTGACCACTACGGCTATCAAGCAGGCAAGAGAGTGGTTACAAGCGCATCCTCCGTCCGGTCAGCGGGCAGAATGGCTAGAGAGTCTCGTCGATTCGGGATGGGCTGCGCCTTCTTGGCCGACGGAATGGTTCGGTCGTGGCCTACCCGCCGATGAGGCCCGCGCCACGGACACTGTATTTCGCTCGGCTCAGTTTCCCGTCGATATCGGACCCAGCGACCAGAAGGCTGACTCTGTGCTCGGAGGCGACGACGTCCAAGGCTGGGGTCAGGACGTCATAAACCTCTGGGCTGCTACGGTCGCTTCTCACGCCGGGGAGAACCTTAAGCGCGAAGTTTTACGCGATCTACTGCTCGGACGAACCGCCATGTGTTTGCTTTACAGCGAACCGGGTGCAGGATCAGATCTTGCTGGCGTGCGAACCACAGCTATTCGGGACGGCGACGAGTGGATCATCAACGGTCAAAAAGTTTGGACGTCAGGAGGTCGGCAAGCGGACTATGCCTTTCTCATTGCCCGGACCGACCTCGATCAGCCAAAACACAGAGGCCTTTCCTTTTTCTTCCTGCCCATGAAACAACCTGGTGTCGAGGTTCGGCCCTTGCGTCAAGCAACGGGTGACTCACGGTTCAATGAGGTGTTTCTCACAGATGCTCGCGTTCCCGCTTCGAATATGTTGGGTGCCTTGAACGAGGGTTGGTGGGTTCTGACTTCTGCTTTGGCTTACGAGCGGGCGGCTATGGGAGCGAGCCAACGTCGACGAGCCACTGACCGTTCACGAAAGGAGCGAGATGCTGAAAGTGAGGCTCCCGCTCCGATTCCTGACTTGGTTTTGGTAGATCTCGCGCAAAGCAAAGGTCGCTCCCAAGAGCCGGAAATCCGCCAAGAGCTAATGAAGCTGCACGAATGGCGGACAGTCAACGAGTGGAATAACCGGAGAGCCAAATCCGCAATCGAGCAGGGAACCAGCACCCCTATCGTTTCCCTCGGAAAGTTAGCTATGTCGCGTATGCTTCATTTCGCCGGCAGCCTGCAAGCCAGAATTCTGGGGACCGAAGCAACCCTCGCTGGAGCCTCTTATGGGGCGTCAGAAGACGCCACCTACGCAATGCTCAACGCTTACTTCACGTCGATCGGCGGAGGAACCGACCAAATCCAACGAAACATAATCGGAGAGCGAATTCTGGGACTGCCCAAGGAACCAGAAATAGACAAGGCCCGCCCGTTTCGCGAGGTCCTTAACCTGAACCTGTAACCCGGCCGTGCCCCGAGAAGTTGGCAATTTAGGCGACCCAACCCGCCCGGCTTCGGGTACCGTTCGCTACGTGCCGGACAAGTACTTTGACGTAAACGGGATAGCGACTCTCGTACATCATCGCGGCCTCACGACACTACCGAGGTCTGCCCCGGATCTTGATTCCGGGCAGCCCGTGCTTTTCCTCCATGACGCTGGGGTCAATGGCAACACTTTCGCCGAGGCCATGGACCAGTTAATGGATGATCATTCGCCTGTAAGTCTTGACCTCCCGGGTCATGGTCGGAGCGCTTCATTAGATAGCCTGCCGACCGTCGAAGCCATGGCCTCGCACATCGAGTCGTTGATGGCCCCTTGGGGGTTGCACTCATTAACTGTGGTGGGCGACGGTCTAGGGGCCGCCATCGGCGTTGAGTTAGCCGCGAACGGTTCCTTGCCAGTGTCGGCTCTCGTTTGCGTCGGCTCGGTCGGGCCCTTCATATCACTTACCTCGCAGATAGATGAGCTGACCCAGATCACAACCGGTAAAGCACGACGACAGTTTGATACCACAGGCTATGCACCCGAGCCCGATGAGAAAATGATGAGGAAGGCCTTCAGCCACTGGGTCACAACGGATCCAAGGGCCACCTTAGGCGCCAGGCAAGCCCAGGCTGACTGGAATGGTCGAGTCGACCTAGCCAGGGTCGCGTGCAGAACAATCGTCGTCATCGGGGCCCACACAGAAGATGGCTCAAAGGCCAAGAGTGTGAGCTTCGCGGACCAGATGAAACTCGGCCAAATCGTTATGATTGAAGGTACTGGGACGCACTCCGCACAAGAAGCCCCCTCTGACTTCTGTGCCGTAATCCGCAACACCATTACTGAAAGCGGTACAGCGACATGAGCAGCAGCAACTTTCCTCGCGGTGCTGCGATCGCCGGTGTGTACGAACATCCCAGCCGGTTTTCACCTGACAAGACCGAATTCCAGATAATGGCCGAATGCGCCAAGGGCGCCCTCGATGATGCCGGCTTACAACGCACGGATGTAGATGGTCTGTTTGGAGCCTCAATGACCATGGGGTTGATGGGGATCGTAGATCTGGCCGAATACCTCGATCTGTATCCCGACTATCTCGATGGGACCAACATCGGAGGCTCTTCATTCGTCGCTCACGTTTCTCACGCTGCGGCAGCAGTCCACGCTGGCTTGTGCAACGTGGCGCTGGTGCTCTACGGCTCCACCGCCGCTTCGAACTCGATGGCAATCGGGACAGGCGGGTCAGGCGGGTCAAGAAACCCTGACACTGCATTCGCCGCTCCGTATGGGATGACGACTGTTGGCAGTTACGCGACTTACGCCAACCTACACATGAAGACTTACGGCACGACAAGTGAACAACTAGCTGAGATCGCTGTAACCATGCGCCAGCACGCTGGGCTCAACCCATTAGCGAAGATGCGCAACCCGATAACGGTTGACGACGTGTTAGAGAGCAGAATGATTTCACGACCGCTCCACCTTCTTGACTGTTGCATTATCAGCGATGGCGGAGGCGCAGTGATCGTGACTTCCTTAGATCGAGCTCGAGACCTACCGAAAAGGCCAGTTCAGGTTCTGGGGTGCGGCGAGGCTGTCCAACATCAAGGAGTTGGCTATTCCGACATTCTCTCCATAGCGGCAAAGCAATCCGGAGCCAAGGCCCTAGAGATGGCAGGCGTACAGCACTCCGATATAGACCTCGCCATGATCTACGACTCATTCACCATTACGGTCTTAGCTACCTTGGAGAACCTCGGGTTCTGTCCCGTCGGGGAAGGCGGCGACTTCGTAGCCAATGGCGGCATCAGCCTTCAGGGGTCCCTTCCGGTCAATCCGGACGGCGGTGGCCTATCCTCCAATCACCCCGGGATGCGCGGCATATTCCTTGTAATTGAGGCCGTAAAGCAATTGAGAAATGAATGCGATGCCCGGCAAGTAGCAGACGCAGAGATCGCTTTGGCCCATGGCACTGGGGGCACGATTGGTGACAAACACAGCGGAGCGACATTAATTCTTGGACGGGACCGATGAAGCCGATTGATCACCCCCTCCCCCACGCGAGTTGGGAATCGCGGGGCTTTTGGGAGGGAGCAGGCCGAAAAGAACTGGTCCTGCAACGATGCACTCAATGTGGTTTGGTGCAACATCGGCCGCGCGGATTGTGCGCCCACTGTCTCGACGGCGCGAGCTTGGAACATTTCGTTGCATCCGGGGCCGGTACGATCTACAGCTTCACCGTCACCGAGCAAAACCAAGCCAAAGGCTTCGCCGAATCGTGCCCATATGTGATGACCTACATCACTTTGGATGAAGGGCCCCGATTGTTGAGTGTAATTGTGGATTGCGAACCCGACGACGTAGCTGTCGGCGGTCGCGTTCAAGTCGGTTTCGTAACTCAGAGTCGCGACGACCGTGAACCATTCGCCATACCTGTATTTCACCTCGTCTGACCGTCAGACCCCATGCTGTTAGATCTACACACTCACTCTGTCCAGTCGGACGACGGAAGGGCAAAGGTAGAGAACTACTGCAAGTGGATTCGCAAAAAGGAGCTCCCCTTGGACGGCTTCGTTCTCACTGAGCACCGGCAATTCGATTCGGCCTCGGACTACCGACACCTCGAAGACGAGTACGGTTTGGTGATCTTGAAGGCCAGCGAAGTGGAAAGTGACTTTGGGCACGTTCTGGTGTTTGGGGTCAACGAGGACCTCGAAGCAGCGATCGACTTCACAGACGTTCGATTACCCATCGAGCAAGTCCTTTATCAGAGCCACAAGACGGGAGCCTTTGCTGCGCCCTGCCACCCTGGCCGTAAACGGGTCGGTTTGTTCTCGCACTATGCGGAAAAGGGACAAGTAGAGGGCGTCCACACCGTTGAAGTGTTGAATGGTGGATCAATCCCTGGAGAGGACGAGCTTTCTGTAGAGATGGCAGCTAAATATGGCTACAAAGGGTTCGGAGGCAGCGACAGTCATGTGGTCAGCCGAATCGGATTTTGTGCGACAAATTTCCCTGAACAAGAAATTCAGAATATCGACGACCTAGTCAACGCGCTGGAAGGCGGGAACTTCGAAGCAGTCTCACTGCGGCCAACAGAAGTCGACTAACCAGCCAAGGTCACGGTGCGTTTCGCCAGCTCGTCAAGGGTCGTGTCACCGCACCCCACCACACTTGTCTGGATCCTCCCCTTCCATTGATCAACCCAATGCCGCGGAATCTCGGCACCACTTAAACCCCAGAGCCCGCCGACGGTTGCGCCGTTGCAATCCGTGTCCCATCCGGCAGCCACCGTGTCCCCAATCGCAGCACCGAAATCCGCATGGTGGCGAGTGAGGCCCCACGTAACCAAAGCCAGATTGTTTACCGTATGGACTGGCGACATTCCGGTGTAATGATCTTGGAGTTTGTTTGGAAACGGGTCAGTAGCCGTCGACAAGCCCATCTCGATCGCCGTTGCACATTCAGAATCAGACGGAATATAGGAAGCAGCTTCTTCCATCACCCTGTTGAGGGGCACTCCTGACCCTATTAAGGCCCCCGCCGCTGCAACCACTATCGCGCCGTAAACGCCTTCGGTTCTATGGCTCAGGCTTGCGTCCGCTTCGGCCATACGTGCGGCGGCCTTCGGGTCACCCGGGCAAATCCAACCATATAAATCAGCCCTGATCTGAGCACCTATCCACTGGTTGTATGGGTTGTCACTGCATTCAGTTAGGTCGATATTCGGTTCAGAGCCGTAGGCAAATCGCATACCCGCGTGTCCAAGCAACTTTATGTACGCCTCGCGCTCGGCCGTGTACACGATTGCACCCGGCAAGTATCGAAGCCACATCCGCCCTACGTCGGCGGTCGTAAAGTTTCGACCGTACTGCTCAACAAGCATGAGAGAGATCACTGTGTAGTTGATGTCGTCGTCGGGTATCGCTGCCGAGATCGATTCCAGGCACGCTTCCGGGTGTTCGACAGCTTGGTTCAAAGAAGGTTTGAAAGGCACATAGTTACGGAGGGGCAATGCCCCAGCGGAACCCAAGTAACTGTTGAGCTGTTCAAGGCCATACCTCATCGAGAGCATCTCAACCGGCTTGCCAAGCATGCAACCGCTGACCCGCCCGGCCCAAGCGTTTCGAATCCTGGTCTCGTAGTTAACTTCAGATTTCGTAGGCATGACCCCAATCATTGCCGAAATACGCAAACGTTGCGGTCAAGTGTTACCTTCGCAGCGGAACGCGGTATCGCTGCCGTCCCTACTCCCCGAATGGATACACGAAATGAGTCAAGCTAGTTCTCCGCCTGATCTGGCCTCGATCAGACAAGACTGGGTCGGCGTCGAATTCGACTGGGCGACCTTTGAAATGAAACCCGACGAGATGATCGCTTGGGCTGAAGCATGCGGCGAGAAAGACCCGCGCTTCATCGACCAAGAGCATTCCGATTTTCAGGCCCATCCAGGCTTCACGACACACTGTATGTCTGGCAGGGTTTTTCCCGAGAACTTTCCCCAGATCGGCGGAGGGTTCGGTATCGATGGCGGAAAGCGCGTCGAGGTTCACGCTCCGATTAGAGCTGGCGACACCTTGACCGCGACTACAACAATCGCTGACATTTTCGACAAGACCGGCCGCAGCGGAACCATGATCTTCATTGTGCAACGAATGGAGTTCCGGAACGTGGACTCTGAGCTGGTCTCAACCGTTGACTGGAAAATGATCAAGAGGGCGGAATGAGTATGTCCACTATCTCGGGTTTCGACGAGGTTGAGTTAGGTGACGAGCTTCCAACCGAGACGCCAGATGTATCCATGGAGCAAGTAACTCGTTTCTGTCACTCAGCCAAGCACCTGTTTGAGCGATTCACCGATCACGATGCAGCACGAAAGGAAGGGTTCCCCGGCGCGATCGTGCCCGGAATAATGAGCCAAGGCCTACTAGCAGCGATGATTCACAAGTGGGCACCTGGTTGCATCATCAAAAGCATTGACACCGTCTTTCGTGGATCTTTGCTCGTCGACTCCACCATTACGATGACAGGAGCGGTCACTGACACCGACGACGACGACAAAACTGTCGAACTTGACTTGACCATCTCCGCCGAAGACGGACGAACGGGAGTTATAGGAACAGCAATGGTTCAGTTCCTCAACTGACCTTCATGAAAGCGAGGACCACAATATGCTCGAGCTAACTGCGGACGAGGTGCTCTCGACCACCCGGTCGGTGCGACGTCGCTTAGATATGGAAAAGGAAGTCGGAGAAGCAGTGCTGCGCGACTGCCTAGCTTTAGCCCTGCAAGCTCCAACCGGTTCACTCAGACAAGATTGGCATTTCGTGATCTCCAACGATCGAGATCAATGCAGAGAAGTCGGCCGCATATACCAGCAGGTGTGGACCAGCATGGTTACTGAAGAATACATGAGTTCCTCTGCCCCCCTCCAAGGTGACGCAGATGACCAACAGTCATGGCTCAGCATGATGGGTTCAGCCCGCCATCTAGCCGAGACATTTCCTGAAGTTCCAGCCATCTTTGTTCCCTGTATAACTGGCCGCCTAGATGGAGCGGACGCGACGACGCAAGCCCTCAAATGGGGTTCGGTCATACAAGCAGCTTGGAGTTTTATGCTCGCGGCTCGCAACAGAGGGCTTGGTACCTGTTGGACCACGGTGCATCTCCGACGTGAAAGAGATGTTGCAGAGGTACTAGGGATCCCGTTCGCCGATGTACAGCAAGTCGCGCTCAGCCCAGTTGCCTACACGATAGGAACAGACTTCAAAGCAGGTCGAAGGAAACCCGACTCCTCATTTATTCACTTCAATGGCTGGTAAGACCTCTACAGCGAGGCGCTTCGCAGCCGCTGCTGAGCCTCTACATTCCTGTTGCTACTACGCACCGGAAATCAACGAATTCACGTCCATTGGTTATAAAGGCTGGTGGCACGCTTACTTTGCATATCGATCTGCACCGCTCGGTAACGCCTCATCTCAACTTGTGACAGACGTCTTCTACAACTTCGCCCCTCGAATGGTCGAACGGTCGGTCCCTGGTTGCTGGGAGATAATGCCCGCCGAGGAAGTTAGACGCCAACAGCTCTCGATTGTTGGAAGGGCTTTATCCCGAATCTTCGACGGTTACCCGTGGGGACCGGAACTCAGTTCGACGGTGGAGATCCTTTCGTCCGCGTTGCCTGAGTTGGACGGTGACCAGCGTCCCCTGTTCGCGGCTTGGGCAGCCCAGCCCTGGCCACAGGACGCTGTCCTCGGCCTCTGGCACGCAACGACCCTACTTCGTGAATACAGATTCGATGGCCACAACTTGGCTCTTCGCGAAGCTGGTGTCTCCGGGTTGGGAGCGCATCTATTGATGGTTGCAGATGGAAGAGGAAGCCCGGAGGTCATTCAGAAGATCCGCGGCTGGACGCCCGATGAATGGCGCGTTGAGGAGGCATCCCTGCAAGAAGCCGGTTGGTTGGACTCATCTGGACTACATACTCCCCGAGGTCGCTCAGCGCGCAAGGAGATAGAACTTCAGACAGACCGGTATGCCGCCTCAATTGCGTCAACTCTTGGGACAGACAACAACGATCTGGCGCTTGGTTTACTAGAACGCGTTTCTCATTTTCTACTCAACGAGGGCGTTGTCCCCGGAAAATGGCCTCCGAGTCATTTAGGCCGAATAGACCCTTCCTCTTAGCAATCAGCGAGGTAGCGTTGAACCAGGCGTGAACCGACTTTGTTGTCCGAGAAAATGAGAGTGCCTTGACAGAAACCGACACAGATGCCTCTGCGCTCAAGAGTAATTTCGTTCGGGATCTCATAAGCGCCGACCTAGCTTCGGGCCGTTTTGACGGCAGAGTACAGACGCGTTTTCCGCCTGAACCCAACGGATTTCTGCACATCGGCCATGCCAAAGCGATTTGTCTTGATTTTTCGCTGGCAGCAGAAAATGGAGGTGTATGTAACCTCCGGTTCGATGACACCAACCCCAATACTGAGGATGTCAGCTACGTCGACGCAATAGTTGAGGACTTAGCGTGGCTTGGCTTTACTCCCGACGCGACCTTTCATAGTTCTGATTACTTCGAGCAGCTTTACGAGTGGGCAGAGCTTCTCATCACGAAGGACCTCGCCTATGTAGATGATCAAGGTCCCGAGGTCATCGCTGAACAACGAGGGGGTTTCGGGCGACCTGGTATTGAGAGCCCTTTTCGCTCGCGCTCGACAATCGAGAACTTGGACCTCTTTCGAAGGATGCGCTCTGGTGAATTCGATGAGGGCAGCCGCGTTTTGCGTGCCCGCATCGACATGCAACACGAAAATATGCAGATGCGGGATCCCGTGATGTACCGCATCAGGCAGGGTACGCACCACCGAACGGGTGACACTTGGGCGATCTACCCGACATATGACTGGGCCCACGGCCAAGGCGACGCCATAGAAGGCGTCACACACTCGCTCTGTAGTTTAGAGTTTTCTGATAACCGGGAGCTCTATGAGTGGTACCTGAACCAGCTGCCGCTTGATGGGCCGACGCCCTACCAAACGGAATTCGCTCGCCTTGAACTTACACATACCATCACTTCTAAGCGCCAACTCAAGGAACTCGTAACAGCGGGTGTAGTGGACGGGTGGGATGACCCCCGACTGCCAACGCTTCGGGCCTTACGAAGGCGTGGGTATCCAGCGAAATCGATTCGAGAGTTTTGCAATTTCATCGGCGTGGCAAGGACCAATGCTCGCCACGATATTGAGCTTCTCGAATCCTTCGTTCGCACAGATCTGAACCGCTCCTCACTGCGACGAATGGCCATTCTTAGGCCGTTGAAACTAGTCATTACTAATTGGCCCACGAACGCCACCGGAGAACCGGATCCAGATTCCCGAACGTTGGCCAACAACCCCGAAAACGAGGGAGACGGTACGAGGGCCGTGCCATTCAGTAACGAGCTTTGGATCGAACAGGATGATTTCAAAATGGAGCCTCCCCCGAAGTACTTCCGGCTCTCCCCAGGTCGGGAGGTTCGCCTACGGGGCGGCTATCTGATCACATGCACCGGCGCCATATGCGACGACAATGGCATTCCCGTAGAAGTTCACTGCACCTACGATCCAGCGACTGCCGGAGGTGCCGCGCCCGACGGCCGCAAGGTCAAGGCAACAATTCATTGGGTGGAAGCGAGGAGTGCGATTGACGCGAGAGTTGCCCTCTACGACCGACTCTTTGACGCGAAGGCACCCGGTGACCAAGGCGGTGACCCTCTGGACGAGGTGAACCAAAACTCTCGTGAGTTATTGGAAGGATGCAAGATGGAGCCCGCGCTGCACGAGGTTGAGGCGGGGCAGGTCGTCCAGTTTGAGCGACTTGGCTATTTCGCCAAGGACCCTCACCAAGAAATGCTTTTCCATAGGACCGTAGGTCTGAGAGACGAGTGGGCGAAACTCGAAAAACAAAACAAAGGGAAGTGATATGACAACCAAGGACGAAAACCGGGTCGCCATTATCACAGGTGGTGGGACCGGCGTCGGAGCCGCTACGGCTCTGGCCCTGGACGAGCACGGTTGGTCGGTCGTCATTTGCGGCCGCCGCCCCGAACTGTTAGAGGCAGTTGGAGGGCAGCTTCAGAACCCATACCTAGCTATCGCACTCGACGTATCGCAACCCGAGGATGTCGAAAAGTTATTCTCAACCACAATTGAGACATTTGGTCGCGTTGACCTGCTTTTCAATAACGCCGGGATCGGAGCTCCGCCCGTCCCTATTGACGATCTTCCGGTCTCATCTTGGCTCGAAGTCGTCCAAATCAACCTAACGGCTACTTGGCTATGCTCGCGGGCAGCGTTCAGGCAAATGAAGAACCAAATGCCGCCCGGAGGGCGAATTATCAACAATGGTTCCGTATCGGCACAGACACCTCGCCCGTTTTCAAGTCCCTACACCGCGACCAAACACGCGGTAACAGGACTGACGAAGTCGCTATCGTTAGAAGGTCGAGACTGCGGCATCACCGTTGGCCAGATAGATATCGGAAATGCCCTAACGCCGTTAACCGGTCAGATATCGGAAGGCGCCTTACAGGCGGACGGTACGATCCGTGGGGAGCCGACCATGGATGTCGAACACGTGGCCGAAGCGATAGTTCTTCTTGCCCAGCTACCCAACGACGTCAACGTTCCGCAAATGACAATAATGGCGAACGAGATGCCGCTGATAGGTCGAGGTTAACCCTCGGCCCTCAACCGTCGACTATGTACAGGGCTCCGTCGCTTGCCGCCTGCCGCATTGGGCGAGCCGCGACGTATTCGGCACTGTTGTACCAGTCCCTAGCCGCGTCGACTGAAGCGAATTGAATAATGACGGTCCTCGACGCGGGCTCGGCGCCTTCGAGAGCAGTCCATGCGCCCCCACGCACCACGTAGGTGCCCCCATGCGCAGCGACGGTCGCGGCCGCCATCTCTTTGTACTGCTCGTACACTGCTTCGCTTGAGACATCTCCTTGAAATATGACGTACGCACTCATGCCGCTCCCTAGCGATCAAGGGGACCAGTAATTGCAGAAACCGCAAAGGACTGGCTACCGGTGGCCAGAAGTTGGCCCGCTTGAGAATATATCTCTACCCGCCCATGTCCGACGCTGTTTCTGATTGCGTCCGCTTCGATTCGTATGAGAACCCACTCACTCACCTCTACGGACGTTATTCGTACCGCATGATCCAAACTGGAACCCCTGAATCCCTTGCCCAAACTGACCCTCATGCCACTAGGAATTAAGTCAGCCAAGGCGATCAGCCCAACAGTCGACGAAGCTGCACCGCCGTTTAGTCTCGCCCAGTAGAACACCACCGGGTCGCCAGACCTCTGTCCAGCGAGACGGATATCTGCGTAATCGGTAAAAGAATGCCCACTTTCGGAAGTCGGCCGTCTACTCGGACAGTCTTCCGGTGGCGGGACGTCAGGTATCTTCCGCCAGCTGCGATCGATGTCTAGATCGTGACCTCCTAGAGCGGCCGCGGCGCGGAGAACGACACCTGTATCACTCCGAACCAACGCCGCTGCTTGCGTCACGCGGTTACCCACGGCTAGTTCCTCAACCTCAACGGTTACGTCCGAACCAACAGGCGCTCGCGCAAGATACTGGCCGGATATGAAGAGCGCTGGCCGCTTGGTTGCTGCCTCCAAGGCGGCCGCAGATGCCGCCAAACCACACCCACCATGAAGAGTCCCTGTTGCGCCGGCGATCTCTGGAGTCACTCTCAACCTCCAGCGGAGCCGATCCCCGGTGGGACTCAGGTCAATAAAGCTTTCAGCTTTGTCGCCCATTTCAGATGCTTTACTCACCGAACGTTAATCCCTCTACCTTTTCGGACGAATTCTCATCCCAGGATCATTACGACGACCAGGGACCCTCTTGGCCAGCTTCGTAGTGATCCGGTCGAATTCCGAATGCCTCGATCATTCGTTGCCATCCGCTACCTACAGCCAGCAGAGCACCCAACCTCAGGATCTCATTCGAGGTGAAGTGATTAAGTAAGTTTTCATGCAAGTCCTCTGAAATTGGGCCCTTCGGGCTACCTGCGAGGTGCTCGCTAAAGACCAGCGCCGCTTTCCAGGCGTCAGGAAGATCGGAGTTCGGATAATCGTCCAGTTGCCGAATCACGTGATCAGTTAAACCGGTGCGCACCAACGATGCGCTCTTCACCATGCTTCAGTGAAAACACTCATTGACATTGGCCATCCGGATCCGACAGAGCTCGATCATCTGTTTATCCAGACCAGAGGAACCGCCGTACATTAGACCTACCCAGCTCAGGAACATATCCAATGTCATCTCGTCGGAAGCGAGGGTGCGGAATAGGTTGTCGTCCTCGTAAGCCTTTTCGTACCAAGTGTCTAAACGAGTCGAGTCAGCCTTCGACAGTTCATCTACTTTGGGCAAGTGCCCCAAATTGTTTGCCATCGCTCCCCCAGACTCAACAGGCCACTGGTTGGCCACACTTTAGGACGAAACGTCAAGAAGGTTCCGCATTAGTCACCTGTCGAACAACGTTTACAGAAGTGATGATAGAAGATCAATGCGACGCAGGCTTCGGTTGAACTGCATAGTCTCTTACCAGATCGCCCCAACGAAGAGTGAAGAGGAGCCATGAAGGCAGCAGTTTTATGCGAACAACCAGGTGACCTAGTCATCGAAGACTTAGTCATAGATAAGCCAGGCCCTCAGGAAGTGCTGATACAAACCGTCGGCGCCGGGTTATGTCACTCCGATCTGCACTTCATGGAAGGCCTGTTTCGGAGCAAACTTCCATCAGTAATGGGCCACGAGTCCGCTGGCATTGTTCAAGCGGTAGGCCGAGACGTCACCTACGTGGCGCCAGGAGATCCCGTAGTGGCGTGTCTCTCCATTTTTTGTGGTCAATGCCGCCAATGCCTTTCCGGCAATCCACACCGCTGCACAAACGCACGCGCCACCTCACGGGCTCGCGAAGATGCTCCACGGCTCCAGCGAGCGGACGGTACACCTGTTGACCAAATGGCGCGTTTAGGTGGGTTCGCGGAAGAGATGCTGGTCCACCAAAACGGAGTCGTGAAAGTCACTCCGGATATGCCACTTGAAAAGGCGTGTCTAATTGGTTGCGGCGTGACAACCGGTTTCGGGGCAGCTGTACGAACTGCTGCGGTACCTGTGGGCGCCACCGTCTGCGTGATCGGATGCGGCGGAATCGGTCTTTCGGCCATACAGGGCTCTCGTGTTGCAGGGGCAGGACGAATAATCGCAGTTGACACCAACTCAGAGAGCCTCGACGCAGCGCGGCTCATGGGAGCTACCGACACCATAAACGCCCGAGAAGTAGACAGCGTTGTAGATGCGGTGCGAGAGGTCACCAAGGGTGGGGTTGAATACAGCTTTGAGGCCATTGGCCTTAAAGAAACGGCCGAACAAGCTTTCGAAATGCTTGAAGTTGGTGGGACAGCAACGGTCATCGGAATGGTCCCTTCGAGTACCAAGGTTGAGATCCGAGGTATCGACCTCTTAAGCGAAAAGAAACTCCAAGGTTCGATGATGGGCTCAAACCAGTTTCGGACAGATATTCCGCAAATGATTGACCTCTATCTGAATGGACGCCTATTGCTGGATGAGATGGTCTCAGCAACTATCTCCCTGGAAGACGTCAACGAGGGCTACAACTGGATGCGAGAGGGCACAGTGGCCCGCACTGTCATCACCTTTTAAGGGTCGCCGAAGTTACCCAAACATCTCTCTCACAGCGCTTTCGGAGACGCCAGCTCGTTGAGCACTATTTCGGAGTTGGTCGACTGTGACTGGATCGACTTCGAACCCTTCGGCCCGTTGCTCTCGCGCCAAGTCTTCCGGCTGTCCGGGCACAAGGATCTGATCGCAGTCAGCTCGAAGCTTCGACTCGAGAACAAAATCTCTAAATGCTTCGATCTCATCCAGGTAGGCCTCTGCGTTACCCATGGCTCCTGGGTCAATTACTACCGAGAGCATGTTGTTAATGATGCGGCCATCACGAGCGTTCTTAGGATGCGCCGTCTCGCCACCTAAAAGAGCCGCTCCGAGAAGCTCACACATGATCGCCAAACCAGAGCCTTTGTGGTCACCAAACGCAACCAATGCTCCGCCACGTCTCCCAGACGGATCCGTGTACCAAAACGCATTTGGGTCGTCCGTGAGGTTGCCTTCAGCGTCGATGATGGTGTCGGGTGGAACCTTGACTCCTTTGTTGGCGGCAACTCGAGCCTTACCTCCGGCAATGATGCTTGTCGCCATATCGAGCAGGAACCCTGGCCGCCCATTTCGACCCGGCACTGCGGCACAAAACGGATTGGTCCCAAAACGCGCCTCAGCGCCGCCATACGCCGCCACTAGTGGTGGATGCCCAATGACGTTCACTAGATGCAGCGAGGCATACCCGCTGGCAGCACACTGCTCGGCCCAATGACCGATACGGCCAATGTGGTAGCTGTTGCGCAAGCCGACTACAGCAACGCCATACTCACCGGCTCTCTCGGTCGCGGCCTGCATGGCCTCAAACCCATTGACTTGCCCGTACCCTGCGTTTCCATCGAAGGTAATCAGGGCGCCATTGTCGACGACAACTGTTGGGTGGCTGTTTATTTGTAAGCGCCCGTTCAGGACGCCGTCGACATAAGACGGAAGCATCCCCACGCCGTGGGAGTCGTGGCCAGCCAAATTGGCTTCAACTAGCTGATCAGCGACCAAAGTTGCTTCGCGTTGCGCACTTCCCATTGCCTCGCAAGTTTGGGTAATAAATTCATGTATCTGAGTGGAGTGAAATTTCGGCACGTCACGACTTTACTCCGCACCGGCGCGCCCTTGGCCGCTGTCGACATCGTTACCTCGCTTGGGCGCTTCAACGTTCGCAATTGGCGGGGGGTCCTGGGGGTCAGACTGGGGGTGCAATCTTCTAAACGATGCCCTTATTCGTCCTCAACTGATCTAGCCCTCGCCGAACGGCTCTGGAGCCAAGGTATGACAGCACAAAGCGCAACGGCCAGGACTACTAAGGCGAAGAAAGACGTTTGCACTTGTGGACTCCCAGGCTTCTTTCCGCAATCTACAGCAAATTTCTGAACAGCCTCTAACCAAGGATGCGTGTACCTTCCAAATAGCCTGGTTCGATAATTTCGATGCCAGGGTGGACTGCTTGGACTGCATCGTTGATCGGTGCGGTGTTTGTAGGGATTGAGAATCCTGGCAGCCAATTATCATGGTGTCCGTAAACCAGCTTCTTCGGCTTCATTACATCAACCTGACCCGCCACGAATTGGGCAAGTGACCCTTGGATCGGTTCGCCGTCGATATTGCCGCGCCCGGCTGCCGCCAAGATGGCGACATCGGGCTGCAGGGCAGGGATCGTGCCCGAATAATAACCACTTGTGTCCTGAAACAAGATAGAGCCTTCTGGTGTCTCAATCAGATAAAGAAGGGCGCCTCCATCACCTCGATCGCTATGCCCAGGTTGCGAATTATGTAGGTGTGCCTGTGTCGACTCAGTCGTCTCAGTAGCCAAATATTGCATCAGGTCGACGAAACGTTCCTGCTGCTCATGCCAATGAACGCCGAGGTCGCCTAGACACACAACATCCGCTTCATCCATTTGTGCATGCGACCATACACACGAGTGTTGACTTGGATGAACAGACACGGATACTCCGTCCGCAAGGTCAATCGTCTCTCCACCGGAAACACAAATCATCCGATCCAACGGGATGCCGAGAGTCTCCATGACTCGAACCGACTCATAGGAACCAATCATCGTTGCTTCAGTATTCTGAAGAATACGTTCCGCTCCCCACAGATGGTCAAAGTGGCTGTGACCTACCAAAATGTAGTCAGCCTCGGTAATGTCCGAAGCAGTTAACCCAGTTCCTTCAGCATCGTCGGCACGGTCAATGTAAGCATCCAGAAAAATCGTCAACCCAGAGGTGCGCAAAGAAAAGGTAGCGCAGCCATACCAGTCTAAATAAGTGGCCATACATGAAACCTATAGCAACGTCGAATTCCCAGTGATACCAACAAGCAATAATAGGACGCGGGACGGTTGGCGCGTTACTAGGAGTTTATTGTCAATCGCCTTAGGAGCCTGCATGCTGGCAACAGCGTGTGGACGGAACGACCATGCCCTGCGGGTATTCGCCGCCTCTTCCATGACGGACTTCATGGGGGAGATCCTTGCAGGAGACAACGATGAGGGCGGCGCCCACAGCGTCGAGCTGAACCTCGCTGGGAGCGGCACGCTTCTACTCCAGATGAGCGAGGGTGCTAGGGCCGACTTAGTTATTTTGGCTGGATCGGAACACATGGATCAACTCATGAAGAGCGGTGATTTTTTGCCAGCGACGGAGTTCGCGGTCACTTACCTGTCTGTCATCGTTTCACCGAAGTTGAAAGGACAGCCCCTGTCTGTGGAGGACCTTTGGTCGGAACGATTTCAGGGTGCAATGTGCATCATTTCCGCGCCTTGTGGCGCCTTGGCTATGAGGTTCGGCAACTCGCGAAGCCTCGACATGAAAGGGCTCTCGCGCGAACCAAACGTCAGGGCTGTCTTAGCTAAGGTCGAACGCGGAGATGTTGATTTTGGTCTTGTCTACGAAACAGATTTTCTCGCAAGTCGGGCCCGTGTCGGAGAAATCCCGGGTAGCGGAGCTAGCCAGTTCTCGACGGCCTATTCTTTTGCTATCTCGAAAGATGCGAAAGCCGCTGCGCGGGTTAAGACCTTGGTTGATTCAATAACCGGTGAAGCCGGCCAGCTCACACTGAGCGAACTCGGTTTCAAGCAGCCATGACTAGTCGACTACCAGCGAGCGTTCGGGTCTTGGCGGCTCTTGCGTTTAGCTTCGTGGCGCTGCCCCTTGTTTCTTTGTTATGGCGGGTTCCCTGGGCACGGCTTGTAACTTTGCTCACCAGTGACGCTGTCACGGACGCTCTTTTGCTCTCTGTCACGACGAGTGTCGTCGCTGCGCTTATTTCCTTGGCACTTGGGGTGCCCTTGGCGTTGCAACTCTCCAGAATGACGGGTTTGGCGGTGTCGGCGGCACGGGCAGTAATTGTTCTTCCTATGATCTTGCCGCCGGTTGTAGGAGGCGCGGCGTTACTTTTCGCTTTTGGGCGGAATGGATTAGTTGGCTCGCTTCTGGCCGACATAACTGGCGTCGTCTTTCCGTACACCGTCAGTGGCGTCGTCCTAGCCAACACCTTCGTTGCCCTTCCCTTCGTGGTGATAACGGTTGAGGGTGCCTTAAGAGCAATTGACCCGAGGTACGAATTAGCTGCCTCAACCCTTGGCGCAAATCGCTCCCGGTTAACGTTCAAAGTGGTCCTTCCAATGGTGCGACCTGCTCTGATAGCTGGCGGGTTCATCGCCTGGGCGCGCGCCTTAGGGGAATTTGGGGCAACCATAACGTTTGCAGGCAACATTCAAGGTAAGACCCAGACCCTGCCCTTAGCGGTCTTCGTAGCTTTGGAATCCGACAGAGACGCAGCCCTTGTTATGAGCGTGTTGCTCGTTTCTGTTTCCCTAATAGTTCTCGTGTCGCTTCGAGATCGATGGTGGCCTGTTCGATGACGAAGTCACCGCCACCTCTTTTGAACGCTCGCGTTGTTCTGCAGCGCGGCGATCTCAGTCTTGATGTTGAGATAGTCGTTGAGAGGGGAGAAACAGTCGCGATCATGGGACCGAACGGGGCTGGCAAGACCACGTTCCTATATGCCCTTCTCGGGTGGTTACCCCTTCAGTCGGGTTGGGTTCTTCTTGATAACGAAATTTTTGAGGCTCCGGGTCAGGACCACGTGACGCCTACGCAGGACCGCAAGCTGGGCATGGTCTTCCAGGACGGACTTTTATTCCCTCACCTGAATGTCGCGGAGAACATCAGCTTTGGCGCCGGAAGAAACGCTGACAACCACGACCTCATCGAGAGATTAGACGTCCTCCCTTTATCCGACAAATATCCATCTGAGCTGTCCGCAGGACAGACACAAAGGGTGGCGTTGGCACGAACGCTGGCAGCCAGACCCAAGATGGTCCTTCTCGATGAGCCCTTGGCATCACTTGATCTCACCGCACGTATAGGCGCACGGAATTCGATTCGTTCAGCCTTGGAACAAAGTCTCGCTGGAGCTTTGTTGGTAACTCACGACCCTACTGATGCATTTGCTCTAGCCCAGAAGGTCCTGATTTTGGAGGACGGTAAAGTCACCCAGTTTGGTACCCCTGATCAGATTCGGTCCCAGCCCAAGTCCCGTTGGGTTGCCGACCTGATGGGATGGAATGTCTTCCATGGCGTAGGACATGGATCTTCGGTGACGCTCGCCGACGGAACGCAGTTAGCAACCTCAGAGTCTGAACTTTCGGGCGAAACGATGGTCATGATCAGTCCCTCTTCCGTGGCCCTCTTTTTGGAACGCCCGGGTGGTAGCCCGCGCAACAGTTGGCTGTGTCGAATTCAGCGAGTTGAACATCTCGATTCTCTTGCCCGCGTCTCGCTCTCAGGGCCGTTGGATCTCTACGCCGACATAACCTCCGATGCTGCGCATGAGCTTGACTTAACTCCAGGCAGAGAGCTTTGGGTCAGCGTAAAGGCCACTGAAGTTCGCGCTAATGCCATTCCGGGCAGGCGGCACTGAGAGCCAATCCTCACACGGAGTTTGCTAGGCAAGCGGACCCCGTAAAGCTTTACTACGGTCCTAGGCATGGAAATATCGGACTTGTTTGATGTCAGTGGGAAAACAGCGATAGTGACCGGGGGTAGCCGAGGTATCGGCTACATGATTGCCGAAGGGCTTTTGCGGAACGGCTGCTCGGTCTACATCACCTCTCGAAAGGCTGAGGAATGCGAGCGGGCAGCTGCTGAGCTAAGCAGTCATGGCGAGTGTCACGCCATCCCATCGGATTTAAGCGACGACTCCGATCGTGCGCGCTTTGTTGACCGGTTCCGCGACCAGGAAGATCAACTCGATGTCCTCGTCAATAACGCAGGCGCAGCATGGGGCGCGCCTATTGGAGATTTTCCGTCGAGTGGTTTCGACAAGGTCATGGATGTAAATGTCAAAGCGCCCTTTATGTTGACCCAGGAGTTGCTACCTGAGTTGCGCAGCGCGGCGACCCAAGATGATCCCGCGCGGGTGATCATGATCGGTTCAGTCGATGGTATTCGGGTTCCATTTGGTGACAACTATTCGTATTCGGCTTCAAAGGCCGGAATACACATGTTGACGCGCCACTTGGCGCACCACCTAGTCAAAGAGCGCGTCAACGTGAATTGCATCGCTCCAGGCCCATTTGAATCCAAGATGATGAGCTACATGCTGGACGATCCTGAGCGAAGAGCTGGCGTCGTCGCTTCGACGCCGCTCGGGCGAATCGGAAGCCCTGAAGATATAACCGGCGCTGTCATCTTTTTTGCAAGCCGAGCGGGGTCATGGCTGACCGGGGTGACGATTCCAGTGGATGGCGGAATTTCTACGCATGGCTAACCGCGAGGGTGTCACCATGTTGGTCGGTAGTTTACGAGAGGACTCAGTAAATCGAGCCGCAGCCAAACAAGCCGCTCAGCTCCTTGGCCAAGACTTTACGATTCACCAACCCGACCTCAGCGAGATACCTCTCTTTGATCAGGATCTCGAACACGCAGGGGACCCTGAGTCAGTTCTCGGCCTAAAGGGTGCGGTGGCCGAAAGCGCTGTCGTCATCTGCTTTACTCCCGAATACAACTACAGCACGTCTGGTGTTCTCAAGAATGCGATCGATTGGTTGTCTCGGCCATTTCGCTCTGGGAGTCTTATTGGCCGTGTCGTGGCAATCGCCAGCGCAACTCCAGGCTCAAAGGGCGGTGAAAACGCGAGAGAACACCTTCTACAAACATGTGGGGTGTTAACGGATCGGCTCTACAGCGTGACGCTCGGCATTCCTAACGTCACTCACCTCGAAGGGGGCGCCTTGCCTCACCACGCTGCGGACCTAATCCCCCCTTGGTTAGATGGTCTAATGAACTTCCACCGTGCGATTTTGGAATTAACCCACACAGACCAAACGTAACTCCACAAACGCAGGGGATCATCGTCCCGAACCCTGAACGCCACTACTTTTTGACGGTGGTCCACCCAGTACGTTTACTGTCATCGAACGAGGCTGAGTACCTATCAGGAGTACCGGCGTCGACGTCGACTGCCACCTTTGACACGTCTCGCATTGCATCAGCCCAGACTTCGATGAGTCGGTCTTCACCGTCATAGTCAAATAGGTCAGAGAGTGACCGCTCCTCAGGTCCGCCTGGTTCTAAAGGGTGTTCGGCTAAGTGATGGGCAGTAAGAGCCAAGCCGTCAACTGGATCTACTAGGTCTCGATAGCCCAGCTCAAACATCGCTTTTTCACACGAGGTCACTCGATGATGCGGTGTGCCGCGTACCGTCAACCTTTGCGCAAGAGTCGCGTATTCCCAAGGCATGCTCACGATCTCAAATTGGTGACCCAACGCACTGGCAATAATTTCAACCCACTGCAACAAAGTTGGCGTCCATTCGTCTGACGCGTTGTACACCTCGCCTGCAGCGATTTCAGGATTATCCACGATTGTCAGAAGCAGGTGTGCTGCGTTTATCGAATAGGCGCGTGATTGCAGGCTCATACCGCCGTCAGGCAGGATTAGATGTTTACGACCATCCAGGACGCGACGGACAATTGAATGTTCGAGACTCGCGACCTGGCCGGGTCCGTAGATCCATGGGTACCGCAGGTGCGATGCTGTTGGATGACTTTCAAATACCGCAACTTCGGTCCGTCCGATGTTGGCGACCTTTCGGTTAACGGGAAATTCGGGTCCCTCGTTCACGACCAATCGGGATGTTTCACGGGTTGGCACCCTCATCCCTGCGGGCCAGAGCGCGTCGGCGTCACCCCACCCCGTATAAGCCGGAACTCCCCCGACACTCACGAACTGTCCTGCCCGTCCGGCTAAGAGCTGTGCCAATTCGCGGAGCCGGCCGTACATGACGACCACAAGGTCATAGTTTGAGCCCTGAAGTGCGACCTTTACCTTTTCAATATCAAAGGGATCAGTATGAATGTGCTTAACGCTGGCAGGTATCTGAGGGGATTCGTGGGCCCCGGTATGCAGGATGGATACGGTGTAGCCCCGTTCAATTAGGCCATTGACTACATGAGGTCCTGTCGGACCGGTTCCCCCAACGACCAACGCTCGTGACATCCAGGATCCTTTCAACTGCGACGCAGAGCTTAGGGTCCGCGTCTAAGAGCCGCTGATATTGTTGTCATAGTTCTCAAAGGAACTCGACTAGGGACTCCCTAATTCATCTCTGGGTCACTAAATCACGTTATAAGTGTCATCTACTCAACTTCTAGGTCTACGATCTGACCTATGGCACCTGAAAGCTCAGCCCTCAAGAAGGGCGCTCGAGTAATTGTGATAGACGACCTCCCCGGAGTCACTGCCGGAACCGCCGGCCGAGTGGGCAGAGCTATCGGAATCAAGACGGTGAGGTATCGGGTTCAGTTCGAGAACGGGATCAACGCCTTGTCTGTCGCGGAGAGCAAATTAGTGTCTCCGGCCGCCTGGGAGTTCATCAAAGAGCAGCAAATTGCTCCAGCTCAAGCGGTGCCGACTACTCCGTCAGCGCCTGCCGTGCCGGTAGCTGCAGCACCCGCTCCCGCCACCACACCCGACGCCCCCGCGGCCGCACCCGAGACGAGCGCTCCGAGCCCTCAGCAGTCATCTCCCCCCTCCTCCGCTTCAGGTTCGGAGGATCCGC
>Ga0315322_10000456_pt1 | contig 30643 bp, 23 predicted proteins | sample M110021515metaG_FD_203461 | JGI IMG/M metagenome (GOLD analysis project Ga0315322, IMG submission 203461) | Ammonia-oxidizing marine archaeal communities from Monterey Bay, California, United States - M1 100m 21515 | ecosystem: Environmental > Aquatic > Marine > Intertidal zone | place: USA...
CGAGGGCGGACACCGGGAACCGTTCGTGGCCCGCTGGCCAGGCAAGATCAAGCCCGGTTCCTCAAGCGACCAAGTGATTTGCCTGAACGATCTTTTCGCAACCTGTGCCGATATCCTAGGGAAGGATTTGCCTCCCGATGCGGCAGAGGACAGCGTAAGCGTATTGCCCGCATTAGTAAGCAAGAACGAGGGACCGATCCGCGAAGCAACCGTTCACCAGGCCCCTGCGGGTTTGGCAATCCGCCAAGGGGACTGGAAATTGATCGCCCTGCGCAACGGAACGAAAGAACTCTACAACCTCAAGGAAGACCTCAGCGAAACACGCAACCTGATCGATTCAAAGCAGGCAGAAGCTCAAAAGCTGGAAGAACTCCTCGAAAACTACATAGCCAAGGGGCGCAGCACGCCCGGGCCTGCTCAAAAGAACGAATTCGATTTTTCATGGGACAAAGAGAGGAAGCCAGGAAAGAATAAAAGAGAAAAGCGGGAAAAGAAGGAAGACAAAAAAAAGAAATAAGTCTTACTCCTCCTCAGTTTCTTCTTCGGGCGGGGGGGCTCCGATACGGTTCGTAATGCCTCGCAAGGAAATGCGTTTGCGAACCGGGTCCTCGAAGATGAAGATCAATGTGTTTACCCGCGTATCCATACTCCACCTCGTACTGCTGAGGAGACGCCACTCACCTGCTTGTTCTGCATGAATCTGTACGGGGACCCGAACAGCCGTGACGGTTTTCGCGTCCGGAAGGAAAGTGTTGGAAGATCTTCCGGAGACAATAACTTTTTGCTTGCCGATCGTTGCCGAGACGTCGGAACCGGTCAGGTTTAAAAAGTGGCGTCCTCCTCCGGGAAACTTGGTCTGGTCGGAATCAATGTGCAAAACTTGAAAACGTCGTCCCGTAAGAGCTTCCTTACGCGAGGCGGCGAGGAAGACAAAGATCACATTTTTCAAGCCTTTTGGAACAACCGTACTGGCAACGGGGTAAAACTCCTCAACGCCCTCAGGATTCAATTTCTTACCGTAGAATATTGTTGGAATCGTACCCTCATATTTCATTTCTCTTGAAAAATTCCTGGAAGGCAGTCTCAGCATGTCCTTGTCTTCTCCAAAATAGATTTCCTCTAGCCCTGGAATGCGTGAAAAGGAAATAGCCTTAAATTTATATTTCTGCTTTTCTTCAGGCTCTTTCGGCTGAGAATGAAGAAATGGGATAATAATAAATAAAGTACATATATATGCAGTTATAGTACGGCCTATTCGTTGCTTCATAGTTGGGATTCTCTCATCCATCGAAAACGTAGGATTTTAAAGCGTCTTCCAAAAGATTGATTGACCGGAGAAAGTTCGGTTCCCCGATCGGAAGGCGCATTGTCCGCATCCACGTATTCCGGCAGGCGTTGAACGATAAGCTCGCAATAAGCCCCTTTCTCCCTGCCCGAAGCGTCATCGGAAAAGCCCAGGTTGCCATATGCTCGTACCCTGTAGGTATCGGATCGGACGGAAAGAAGCGAGGAGATGGGCGCGAGCAGATCGGCTTGAGTGATAAAGCCGGGAGCACCTTCACCGCTCAACCCCTCAGCTGCTTTTGGGTTCCGATATTTGTACGGGCCTACGTCGCTTTCGAATATCGGGACGGAGGTGGGTTCGAAAACTTCATTAATCCCAAGCTCGACGTCGTCAACGGCCGCTTGTACCGCTCCACGGTGGGCAAGGTCACTGCTTGATACGCGACGGTTAATGAATTCCCCAAGGGAAAGAAAGGGGCCGCGAATCTTTATCTGTTCTACGATTTTTTCCGACAATTCCCGAATTTTGTACCTGTCCAGAGAACGGAATCCTGACCAAAGCGACTGGTCGGCCCCAAATTCCGTCGATTCGCCAGTTTTTCCTGCGTTCGGCATGGAGAAACGGGACACCGGGTAGGGCACGTTCTTGATCACGGATATGTCCTCACCTGGCTTTCTGACGGGCATGTCGGCTCCGTTGTTCGCCCCAAGAAGAGAAGCCCATGCCTGCGGGGAAACTGAGTTGACGTTAAACCCACCTTCCAGCAACAGGTTCGAGGATACTTTTCGATAGGCGTCCTCTTGGATCACCCCGGAATCACCAACCCCGGAAAACAATTGTCCGAATACTTGCGAGGATTCCAACCCCCTTTGTTTCCAAAATTTTATTCGGGAATTGGGCAAGGCATCCCCTTTTTGAAAATCCTCGAAAACTTCTGTGATTATCCTTCTTTGGGAATATTGCCTGGAGATTTGTGGCGCAAGAGAGGAGAAGAAGTACTCATCCCACAAGCGGTCATTTGCATGGTAGGAATGATCGATCAGAAAATCCGGGCCCCAACGGTCTCTTCCATCCCCATGTTTCTGCCCGCGATGCCCGGTAGGAATCCAGACTCCATTGGCAGGCAAGAGAGGATGGGCATAGGAATTTCCCACAACATATGAAACCAGCGGCTGGTTGTGGCTCTTGGCCACATTGGCATGACGAAGGGAGCCCATTGAAATCGGTGCCGTCAATGGCAGTTCGGCATGGGTAACATAGTTGAGGCCCTTGTCGGCGTATAGTCCTGGCCCGAAGTACCCATGCTTGTTGTCGTAGGCGACCTCTACGGTCGGGATGTCGTCAAAACTGCTCATGGGCAGCATTTCCATTTCGTACTGCATGTTTACCATGTGCTCCTCATCCAAGTCGTAGGCATGGAACAATTGATTGATCGGACTGTTGTGGATCCAGCTCAGCGACGGATAGCGGGAATCGCCCTCCGTTTTCAGAACCACGTTGAGCATCATGAACGGTTGTTTGAAATTATGAACCTCATGAAAGCTCCGTTCGGGCGTATCCAGCCCTGCCCTCAACTGAGGCAGCCAATTGGTTTCATCCGCCCTGAACTGTATACGGTGACCACCGATGAAGCCTCCCCCCCCATCCGGCCTCGTGCAAAAGAGGTTGACGTAAAGATCTCCCATGCCTCCGGCAAAACGGGATCGTTGACCTTTCACCTGAACACCGATCCAGTCATTTGGGCTACCATAGATAACGTCCCGTCCTTGGGCCAGCCAGTCCGTGTAATACCCACCGAGAATATGCCAGCCCGGCTTGTATTCAAGGCGAGCGCTCAGACGGCCATGCCAGTCATCGTGCTTACCATGTACCTTTATGAACTCGGCCAAGCTCGCCTCCCCGTCCGAATAGGTCACGACTTCCCCGGGTTGAAGCGTGATCAAGTCTTCCCCCGCAGGTGGCTTGATACGGACATCGAAACCCTTGCGCTTGTTTCGGCTCACTTGCCAGATCTGCGAATAATGCCTCCATCCCGGCCCCACCTCATTGCCATTCCTGAACCACCGCAGCGAAACCGGTATTTGCATTACGTTTACCCGGAATTCCTTAAACGAAAGAGGGGCCCCGAAGGGGTTCCACAAGGTGATCACCGGTTCGATTACGCAATGGATAAGGTATTTGTTTTTTTGAGGTTTTTTCTTGTTCCAATACTTTCTTTTCCAGGGCCCGTGGATGTCACGAGCCCAGTAGGAAAAAACAATTTGCAATTTGGCCACCACGGGAAGGCGTTGAGTATTGGAAGAATAGCTGCCCGTAACGCCAAAGGAAACCCCGTCTTCGCTATTCCTGACAACAGCTTCCTTGTATTGCCTGTAGAAGCCCCGCACGTCTTCCCATCTTGGCTCCGTCTTGTTGCCCCCGGAACGTTTCGTGCGGATTTTTTGTCGGAGTCCAGCCAATCCGGAAGACTCGTTTTCATAAAGGTAACTGTTATCGTCCCTACCGTAACCCGAAGGTGCCCGGTCAAGTTCCAGCAGCAGGTTCAGGTCTTTCTTCAAGCCACCTCCCCGGGCATCGGCAAGGACACTTTTCGAAAAAGTGGTCAAATCATGAAAGTATTGCCCGCCGATGTCGTTCCTTTCCGAGGAAGACTCGTCTTTTGCGGAAAGCGCAAAGCCCAAGGAATTCAAATCAATTACCTTTTTCGCATCTTCGGCGACAGGAGGATACTGCTCCAGCCCATCCAGGCATTCAAGGGCGGCCCGTGGAGTTGCTTCCATGGCAGAACGAAGTTCATGTATTTCTTTCTCGGACTCGTTTTCGGGAAAAACGTTGGCCCGCGACTTGATCCCTTCGTCTCCGACCCACCATGCAATGTCAAAACCTTCGGATTCCTCACTGGAAATCCGGGCTATCGGCACCTGAACCGCTTTCCCTTGCCCGGCTTCCGAGACCAGCAACTTGCCAAGAGAACTGCCATATCTGGGCGTTTCCACATCCCTCGCCAAGCCCATAACCGTGTCGTTTCGGGGGGCCGCAATCAAGTCGTATCGATCTTCGTCAAAGGAAACCAGCCATTTGCGAAAAAAGTTTTTTCGGGCATCCTCATAGCTTGGCAACCCCTGTTTGTCCCAATGATAGGAATCCCAAACCCCAACCCAATTGGTTCGCTCCACACCGTCTACCACCAAGGTGCCCGGATCCTCGTCAAGAAGGTCGCTTGGCCCGGATATTCTCCTGTCAGGGCCAAGTTCTTCCTGTAAGTTTCCAAGCGCGATCTTGGCCGCATACATGGTATTGGCTCGAATGAGAATTTTTTCCTTTCTTAATTCCGTAAGCCGAAGATCCGTAGAAACCAATCCGATCAGGGAAAGCACAAGCAGGAAAACCAGACTCATCAAGGCCAAGCTCAAAACGAGGGCGAACCCTTTGCTCTTTTCATCTTTGTTCATTTCCAGACCAAAGGGGTTGCCACATGGCAAGACCAAGGAGAAGAGGAGGCTTGCTTGGACTGGACTTGCTTCTTCATCGAATCGACTCGACTGAATTAGTCGGGAAAAAATCGCTTATGCTTAAAGATTCCCCTTCCTTTGACCCGTGTCAAACGCCTATTGTGAAACGTTTCTTTTCTTGCCCCTTGATTTCAAACGATTTTGACTCAATTCCTTATGCTTTTTTACATGACGACTTCACGCGTTCGGAAATTTTTCGCATTGGCCGTTGCCGGTCTTCTGTGCCATGGCCTTTTCGCCGGCAAGCGGCCGAACTTTCTCTTCATCATCGTAGACGATCAGTCCCCGCTCGATCTCAAGATATACAACCCGCGCTCCATTCTCGACACGCCGAACGTCGACCGTCTCGCCAAGGAAGGCATGGTTCTGGACGGGGCCCACCACATGGGTGCCTGGGTGGGAGGAGTATGCACACCTTCCCGTCACATGGTCATGTCGGGCAGAACCGTCTGGCATGTTCCGGACAAGCCGGGGCGCGTCATGAACCCGCATGTGACGAACCCAAAAAAGGTACCGACCGATCTGGCTCAACATACTATACCGGCGGTCTTCAACCGGGCCGGTTACGACACAATGCGGACTTGCAAGAACGGAAACAGCTACGACGCGGCCAACAAGCTCTTCACGGTCCGCCACGATGGTACCAGGCGGGGTGGTACAGACGAAACGGGCAGCCATTGGCATGGGGAGCAGGTCATGAATTACCTGCAGGAGCGCGAGGCTTCCAAGGACAAGGATCCTTTCCTCATTTATTACGGGTTTTCTCATCCCCACGATGTACGTGACGGAAAGCCCGGGTTACTTAAGAAATATGGGGCCGTCAACCACACCGACCAGAATTCGCTGCCTCCGGCCAACCCGAAGCAACCGCCTTTGCCTGTCAACTGGTTGCCCAAACACCCCTTCGACCACGGCCATACCACCGTGCGGGACGAAGTGGGAGTGAAGGGCGTCTGGAACAAGCGGGACGAGCGTACCATCCGCAACGAGATGGGTCGAGAGTTCGCCTGCAGCGAGAACATCGATATCCAGATCGGTCGGGTACTTAAGAAGCTTGAGACGATGGGCGAACTGGACAACACCTACGTCGTCTACACCGCGGATCACGGCATGGCGATCGGGCGACATGGTCTGCAGGGCAAGCAGAACATCTACGAGCACACTTGGCGCATCCCGTTTATCGTAAAGGGTCCGGGGATAAAGGCAGGCTCGCGAACCACAGGCAACGTCTACCTGCTCGACGCCTTGGCCACCTTGTGCGACTTGGCCAAGATCGATACCCCCGCTACCTCGGAGGGAATCAGTTTCAAGCCGGTTCTCATGGGTGACAAGAAACAAGTGCGTGATGTATTGTTCGGTGTCTATTGCGGCGGAGGTCGCCCTGGTTCGCGATGCGTCAAGAAGGGCGACTGGAAATTGACCAAGTACGAGATCACCAAGACCGGGGTCAAGCACACCCAGCTTTTCAACCTGAAGGAAAACCCTTTCGAGTTCATGAAAGAACATCATGACCCCAAGGTCGCCGCCATGACTGGGGTGAAGCCAAGGAAAAATCAGGTCAACTTGGCCAAGGATCCCAAGTATGCCGACAAACTTAAAGAGATGGAAGGACTGCTTTTGGCGGAGATGCGCCGTCTGGACGATCCCTATCGTTTGTGGAACCAGCCTGACGACGGCCTCGAAGTGCCAGTGCTGAAGGATAGAATCAAGAAACCCAAGAAGCCTCGGAAGCCAAAGAACAAATAGAAAGGTTCTTCATGCCCCGAGTCGTTGCCTTTCTCCTTCTCCTCTGCTACGGATGCTTACCGGCATTCGCAGTTTTGCAGCCAACCAAGATCTTTTCCGACCATATGGTGCTACAGCGGGATACGGAAGTCCCGGTTTGGGGGAAGGCGGATGCGGGCGCGACCGTGACAGTGGCCTTTGCGGGGCAGTCGGTAAAAGCCAAGGCGGACAAGCAAGGCCGTTGGAAACTGAAACTGGATGCCATGAAGGCATCAACCGAAGGCCGCTCCCTTGACATAAGCTCCGGTGGCCAGCGCATGCTGATCAAGGACGTTTTGGTCGGCGACGTATGGTTTGCCGGAGGTCAGTCCAATATGGATTACAAGGTAAAGGGCATGGCCCGACGTCTACCCGAGGGCAAGACATTGGCGGATAGGGCCAACTATCCCGCCATCCGCCACCGCAAGGTAGCTGAGCCCCACGCCTCGGCTCCTCAAACCGACCTGACGGGAGGAAGTTGGGTGGTATGCACGCCCAAGAGCGTTCACGGGTTCTCAGGGGTGGCCTTTGTATTTGCCCGGCGTTTGCACTTGGAGCTTAAGATTCCCATCGGGGTGATCGACTGCGCCTGGGGCGGTACGCCGATCGAGCCTTACGTTCCCGCAAATGCTTTCAAGGGACATCCTACGCTGGTCAAACTTGCCAAGTACGCCAAAGCCGGTGACTCCGAGGCAATCAAGCAAATGGACGGGGGCACCTACGTCCGTAGCCCGGCTTGGTTGGCGGGGGCAATCTACAACGGACGTATCGCTCCTGTTGCGCCCTACGGCATACGTGGCGCGATTTGGTATCAGGCCGAGTCCAATTGCGGAAAAGGGGAAGATCCGCGCGATTACAGGTTTAAGCAAAGAGCTCTTGTCGAGGGCTGGAGAAAATCATTTGAAAAGCCGCATCTGCCTTTCTACTTCGTACAGTTGCCCCAATGGAAAAGCTACGCATGGACCTATGCCCGGGAAGAACAGTTGCAAGCCATGGAAGTCGACGGCACGGGGATGGCAGTCACCATTGACCTCGACAATGCCAACGACATCCATCCGCCCAACAAGATCGACGTCGGGGAGCGCCTGGCACTTTGGCCCCTGGCCAAGGTATATGGCAAAAAGATACCTTTCAGCGGACCCTTGTTTCGGAAAGCCGAGTTTCGCGGTAGGGAGGCGGTGGTTCATTTCGATTATGCCAAGGAAGGCCTCATGATTGGACGAATTGAGGGCGTGGGAAAAATCATCGAGGACAAAGACGGTACCTTGAACGGGTTCGAACTGGTAGGGGAGGATGGCGTTTGGCATCCGGCCAAGGCCAAGGTGGAGGGACAGTCCGTGCTGGTGAAGAGTTTGTCGGTGAAAAAACCCGTGGCGGTGCGTTATGCTTGCCATCCGGAAGCCCCCAAGGCTCACCCATGGAACCTCTACAGCAAGGCAGGCTTGCCAGCTTCGCCCTTCTGTTCAGATTGGAATCTCATGCCTTATGACCCGGCAGAGAATCCGATGCACTGAATTATTTAAATAAATATGAAAAGAATCCCCAGCTTGATATCCGTTCTATCCATTGCTTGGCTAGCCATCTGCCAGAGCCCTTCTTCCAAGGGCGATCCGCGCCCGGGCAGTCCGCTCTTTCGTTTCGGAGCAGTGGCCGATTGCCAGTACTGCGAAAAGACAAGTTCGAAAAGAAAGTACAACCTGTCTCCCAAGAAACTCACCGCCTGCGTGGAGCATTACAACAAGCTGGATCTTTCCTTCGTAGTGCATCTCGGGGATTTCATTGACCGTGATTTTGAAAGTTTCGACAAAGTCGTTCCGATCTACAACCGCTTGAAGGCGCCGCACTATCACGTGCTGGGCAACCATGACTTTGAGGTGGCCGATGACAAGAAGGCCTTGGTGCCTGCCAAGCTCGGTCTCAAGGAGCGCTACTACGAATTCTCCCGCAAGGGCTGGCGGTTCATTGCAATCGACGGCAACGACGTCAGCTTGTACGCTTGGTCCAAGAATGACCCCCGGACCAAAGCGGCCACCGAATATCACAAGTCCCTGAAGCCGCGCCCGCCGAGCTGGAACGGGGCCGTGGGGGACGAGCAATTGAAGTGGATCGAGGCCAAGTTGCAGGCCGCCGAAAAGGCCAAGGAACGGGTCATGCTCTTTTGTCATTTCCCCGTTTACCCGAAGAACGGCCACAACTTATGGAATGATACGGTTCTGACCGATCTGCTGGCTCGCTATCCCTGCGTAGCGGCTTATGTCAACGGGCACAACCACGCCGGCAACTTCGGCCAGCGCGACGGGATACACTATCTCACGCTGAAAGGCATGGTGGACACCGAGGAAAGCTCATATTCGGTCATCGAGGTCTATGCAGACCGGCTCGTTGTGAAAGGGTTCGGTCGGGAAACGGACCGCGACCTGCCATTGCTCAAGCGGCTTCGGTAGGCTTATTTCCAGCTCTGTACAGACTGATCCAACTGTTTGTCCGTGAGCCCGAACGCTTTTGCAACGCCTCGGGCCATCATGATATTGCCGGCCTTGTTCATATGGACGCCATCGCTGGTCAATTGCTTTCCCTTGGGGGCATCGGCTGGAAATTTTTTCAATCCTGCCTGCATGTCCTCGTTGAGGTCGGCCAAAAGGCATTTCTTCTCCTTGGCCAAGGCCCTGATGAATTCATTGTAAGGAGCCAGCTTTTGATTCAGGTCGTTGCTTTGATCTTCCCTAATCATGGTGGAGGTGAGCAGCATGACCTTGACCCCGGCCGCTTGGGCTTGGTCGACAATCGCGGTAATGTTCTTCTTGTAGGAAGGGAGGTCGACTCCGCGCTTGCCATGCCAGACGTCGTTGACGCCACAGCTCAGGGTCATCCAGTCAGGCTTGTGCTTAAGAACGTCCTTTTCCAGTCGGGCCAGCATCTGGTTGGACTTATGACCACCAATTCCGGCAAATACGGGAGTGGTTTCAATGCCCTGACCCTTCAAGGCGGAGAGCACCAGTTGGCAGTAACCGCCGGGTCGTTTGCCCGCCGCGGTGATGGAATCACCCAGGAAGGCAATTTTTTCTCCCTTTTTTACGGCGATTTTGCCGAACTCGGCTGCCTCGGCATTGTTTACTGTGACAGTCATGCACAAGGCTATTATGATGACCTGAGCGGATAGTTTGATGAAAAAGTTTCTTGTTGGACTCGACATTGTTATTTCCTGTTTGGTTGTTTGGTAATTCGGGTTTTGTTCGTCACAATCGTTACGAATTCGTTGGGTTGAGTGATGGTTACTGCTTTTGAATCAGGTCGTGCATTGCACTGGCGAATGCGTCGCCGAGATGAACGAAGATCTTGTTCAAAATTGCATTTTTCATGATGAGGGCATTGTCTGGGGGGATTTGTCGGGGCGTACGCCGGTCGCCGTCATGGCGTCGGAAATTGATATAAAGAATAAGCTGCAGTTGATAATCCGCTTCAAGCACTAATCTGCCCATGGCAACTTAATTTGTTCGCAGGAGCGATGGGTTTGGCATTGCCCTAAATTCTATCCCTTCCATTTGACGCGCCTTCGGGAGCATGCGAAGTTACAAACTACTTCACGAGATATGATTGCTGCCATGATTCGCATCCTGCTCTGCCCCTTCTTCCTGATAAGTAGTTGCGCATTGTCTCTGGTTGCGGAGGAATTGCGCGTTTGGAAAGACCGCGATGGCGTGGAAATTCAGGCCATCTTGCTAACAGTGGAAAGTGACAAGGTCCGCCTGCTGAAGAATGGCAAAGAATATTTTTTCGCCATTTCGTTATTGAGTGACGAGGACCAGGCCTATATCCGGAATCGGGCATCCAGCGGCATACGAGCTGTCGAGGCATTGATTGCCATGTATGATTTTGGTTCGAACGAGGGATCCATCGTGAAGGACGTTTCCGGCGTGGAGCCGGCTCTCGACTTGCGGATCGCAAACGACAAGGCAGTGAAGCGGGCCAAGGGTTCCCTCGAGGTCCGTGGCCAGACGATGATCCAATCGATCAAGGCACCGACCAAGATCACCAAGACGGTGAAAGGCACGGGTCAGTTGACCGTGGAGGCGTGGGTCCAACCGGCTAACCTCAAGCAAGCCGGACCGGCCCGCATCCTGACAATTTCCAAAGACACCTCCAACCGCAACTTCACGCTCGGACAAGATGGGCATCGCTACGACCTTCGTTTGCGAACGGGCAAGACCAGTCACAACGGCATGCCCTCGCTTGCCTCGCCAGCCAAGAGCGTAACCACCCGATTGACCCATCTCGCTTACTCGCGGGAGCGTGGAGGCAAGGCTCGTTTTTTCATCAACGGCAAACAAGTGGTTGAAAAAATCGTGGCCGGTGACCTTGGAAATTGGGATGACGACTATCGCTTGGGATTGGGCAACGAGTTTTCCAACAACCGTGCTTGGTTGGGTGCGTACCACTTGGTGGCGATCTATGGGCGGGCCTTGTCAGCTCAGGAAGTAAAAATGCATTTCGAGGCCGGGGCGGATGCCGATACGGCGAACTTGGTCACGGTTCGCAAGCGCCAACAAGGTGGCCATCTCTTCGAGACTCAGGTTGCCCCCTTGCTGGCCAAGCACTGCTTGGAATGCCATGACTCCGCGACCCGCAAGGGAAAACTGGATCTTTCCAGGCGGGTGGCAACTTTTGCCGGAGGGAAAGAAGGCCCGCCCATTATGCCGGGCAAACCAGACGAGAGCCTTCTTTGGGAAGTGGTGGAAAACAACGACATGCCGAAGAAGCGGACGGCTTTGACTACGGATGAGAAGAAGGCGTTGCGAGATTGGATTTCCGCAGGAGCTCCCTGGCCCTTGGATTACGTCGATGCGGCTACCTACGTTCATGAGGGCGATGGGTCGGGCAACTGGGTTCGCCGACTGACCATCCCGGAGTACGTTGCCACGGTCAAGGCGGTCACCGGGGTGGAGATCGGGGACGAGGCCCGTGGCTTGCTACCTGCGGACATGCGAGCCGATGGTTTCAGCAACACGGCCTACAACCTCAAGGTCGACTTCAAGCACGTCGAGGCCTTCGCCAAGTTGGCCGAGATCATCGTCAGGCGAATGGATGTCTCTGCCTTCGCCAAACGTTTTCACAACAAGCTGACCCTCGACAAGCAAACTCGTATCTTGGTAGAAAAAATGGGCAAATGGATTTTGCGGGGCCCGTTGTCTGAGCGGGAGATTCTCCTTTACCGAGGCATCACAACCACGATGGCTTCGGCCGATGCCAGCTTCGATCAGGCTGTGGGCAGTGCCATCGAGGCCATGTTGCAATCGCCCCGGTTTCTTTACCGCATCGAAGATCAACGGGGCAGTGATTCCGCACAAGGCCATGAGATGGCTGTCCGAATGAGCTATCTCTTGTGGGGGGCTCCGCCCGACGAGGAACTGTACCGGGCGGCCGACAAGGGCGAACTTTCCGATGAGCCCAAAATCGAGGATCAGGTTCGCCGCATGCTGGACGATCCGCGTGCCATCGAGCAATCCCAGCGTTTTGTCTACGATTGGTTGGATCTGGGCAGAATGGACAACCTCGCACCCTCGAGGGACTTGTTCCCGGAATGGAATTCTGCGCTTGGAGCCGACATGCGGGCCGAGACGCTCGCTTTCTTCAGGGCGGTCGTCTGGGAAAAGAAGCGACCGATGAGTGAATTGCTCAATGCCCAGATCACCTTTCTGACCCCGCGCCTGGCCAAGCATTACGGCATGTTGCCCAAGGGACGGGAATTCGCCCGATACGATCTGACCGAGGTTCCGGGGAGGGGAGGCATCCTAACACAAGGTAGCGTACTGACAATGGGAGGCGACCAAGCATCCATGGTTACGCGCGGGCTCTTCGTCTTGCACGAATTGTTGCGCGGGGTGGTACGCGATCCACCGCCCGAGGTCGACACCACGCCTGTCCCGACCAAGCCGGGATTGACCCAGCGGGCAGTCTCGATGGCTCGTTTGGCCAAGTCTTCATGCAACGGATGCCACGCCAAATTCGAGCCCTTGGCCTTTGGTCTGGAGAAGTTCGACGGCCTTGGCACATACCGTCAGGCGGACAAGCATGGCAATCGATTGCGCGAGGACGGAAAAATCCTTGTTCCCGGGCAGTCCTCCCCCGTGGCATACAAGACTTCGGCCGAATTGATGAACTTATTGGCAAGCAGTCCGCGGGTTCACGAAACCTTTACCTGGAAAGTGGTTCAGTTCGCCATGGGTAGACCGCTCGGGGCAAAGGACGCCCGCAGCGTGGCGGAGATACACATGGCTTCGCAAAAAGCCGGAGGTACCTATCAAAGTCTTGTCACCGCGATCATATTGAGTGATCTTGTGAGATACAACCAGCCCACGAAAGACCCATGAGAAGATCCATACGACTCCAGCGCCGCACCTTTTTGCGTGGCATCGGGACAATCGGTATCGGATTGCCGTTTCTGGAGGAAATGCTTCCTTGTGCTTCTGCGGCGGCGGCGCGCAAGGCGATCCCTGCCCGTGCCTTTAATGTCTTTTTCGGTCTGGGCATCCCCAAACCAGTCCAAGAGGATGGTTTTGCCGGGGTGATGGAACCCTTGAAGCCTCTCAGCGATAAGTTGCTCATTCTGCGACAAGTCGACCAAGTGCGTTGCGACAAGAAAGGCATCAACGCTCATTTTGATGGCGCCACCGGCTCTTTCACTGCCATGCCTGCGGACGGCGGGGCCAAGGCGGGCGGACCCTCGATTGACCAGATCATTCGCCACGACCTTTATCCGCAAGGCCTTCCTGCCGGCATGGTGCCAAGCTTGGTCGCCGGCACCTATTTTCGCCGCAGCAGGGTAGGGCGCTATGTTCACAGCTACGGCCTCGACGGTACGGTGTCCGCGACTATGCAGGAGACCCCTCGTCAACTCTTTGACCGTGTCTTCGGATCCATTCCCGGTAACGAGGACTCTGATGCCCGCCGCGAAAGGCTGAAGCGCAGCGTGCTCGATTCTGTTCTGGACGAATACAAGCACTTTTTGGGACCGAATTCTCCCTTGGGCACAACTTCCAAGGGACGTATCTCCGACCACTTCGACCGCATACGCGAATACGAGCAACGAGCTTTCGGCGTCCACCAGGGTGGCAAGGGTGGACCCCGTATGCCGGCCCGTTCCCTCTTGCCCCACGGTGGCAAGGCCGATCCCGGAGGAGAGGGCATTGACATTACTTTGGAGCAACTCACTGCGGAATGGCGCCTTTTGGCTGATCTCTATGCCTTTGCCATTCAGACCGACCGAGCTCGCTTTGGCTCCATTACCTTCTTGGCCGCAGGCGAACGAATACGGCTAAAGGGGGCCTACCAGTACGGTGGCCGCAAAATCTTCGACTTCGACGATGCCGGACAACACCAGGCATCCGGATCCAAGGGATGCAGTCACGAGTGGTGGCACAAGTTCAACGAGAAGAAAGACAACGTGCAACTGCGAGCCCACGCCCACATGAAGATGCGTGAAGTAGCTTATTTCCTGAATTTGCTTGCCGGGCCCGAGGCCCGCGAAGCCAACGGCAAGACGATTCTGGAAAATAGTTTGTTCACTGTATCGACCGAGTCAGGAGACGGTCGACACAACGACACCAAACGTGAATTATCCGGCGTCTTTCATGCCATCACTTCAGCCGGGGGCCGCTTCAAGACAGGCCAAATCCTCGACCTCAAGGCCGAGGCCATCGACGTCTACAACACCATGCTCACGAGCCTCGGAGCAAAGCGTCAACTCGGAGACGGGAAGCACAAGGCCAACTTGGTGAACCAAATCCGGACCTAAAACCGAAACCGCAACCCTTTCCGGATTGGCAACAAGGTTTGGGATCGAGGAACTTTAACCTTATCCGTCCTTCGACCACTCGAGGTACCTGCTCGAGATTTCCGCATCCTTGGGGTTTCCAGCATGGAAAAGAAAACGGTAACGAAAGGTAACTTCTTCACCCTTTTTGAGAACCATGTTTCCCGCTCCCTTTGGTTTTCCCTCGAAATGACGCAGTCCAAACGGATTGGCCGCAACCAAGCCATAATCCCGGGCATGCCACCAAGTCGGATGGCGGGGATTGGAAGGATGATCGAAAATGGAAATACCGACCACCTTTTCCTCAAGTGGAGCCCAGTAGGAAACCCAAGATGCGCGCTTTCCCCAGACTGCTTTGCCCACAATGCCCTCGCTATTCAAGGCACTCCCTTTGGCGACTTCACCTTTTAGCCTGAACTGGGGAGCCATGCGGATCCCCATGCTACCTTCCTTCGTATCTCCAAAGGTAACGTCATCCACGGCAGCCTTCAGGCTAATGGCAATGTCAATGGCCCGGTCTTGCTCGTTGGGGGCATGAAAAGACAACTTTCGCTGGTCTTGCAGAAGGGTCTTCCCCTCGGCATTCTGCCAAAGGTTTAGAGCGGTGAAGGACGAGGCTTCCATGGAAAGAAAATCTTGATGAACGATTTTTCCCTTTCCCTTGCCCACTGCCCAAAAATCGACTCCGTTCACTTCCCCATGCGTATACCATAGGGATGCATGGTGAGGATGGTCCTTCGCTTCTCCCTTGGCCGCTTCCTCCATTGGGTATTTTCGGGTAAGAGATTGTCCCAAGGGCCCGACAATCGGATAGAAGATCGGTTTTGCTCTTTTGGCATCCTTGTAAATGTAACGGGTAAAGAGCTTGTCGTTTATGTTAACGACAACGGATCCGTTCTCTTTCTTGAGCGAGATCTTGTTCGCGCCATAGGCCAGTCCGTGGGAAAATACCGATAACAAGAAGATGGAAGCAGTGCATGCAAGTTTCATAAGGAGGGTGTGGTATTGATGCACAATGGGCATTCGTGGTCAATGAGAACTTGTTTTCGGGCCGTAATTCAACCGGGGAGATTGGGTTCTTCGCCGGTCTGACTTTGAGCACATCCGGCAAGTTTGTTCTCTTGATGCGATTTGAGGCAATTGCGCAAGTTGGTAAGTGCTTGAGCAATGAGGGACAATCGTTAGAAATCTTAGACCGAACCCATGCAGGAAAACATTGAAAATAACAAAGAAAGGGAAACGCCTTCTCCCAAGTGCCAATTTGAGAAATGCAAATTTCCCAAAACTTGCGATTGGAACCAACGATGCATGCAAGGCGGACTTGAAATCAGCATGAGAGGAAAGGGCTCTTTCCCCAAAAAAGACCCAAAGGAGAAAGGAAAGGGGAAATAGTGCTTCTTTGCGCCTTATCGGTTGGTCCGCAAGGAAACCGGTTTATCGAGAATTTCCTTCAGCACGAATGCCTTGCGAAGTGAATCTCTCGTCGTAAAAAGTTCCCGTCTCGCATTCCTCCTTGGGCTTTCTGCAGGAAGCGGTTCCTTCCCCATTTCATGGGCCAACGACGGAGCCGGAAGTGGGTCGGGCGAAGAGGGTGGTGGTGGATCGATTTCCTCAGGTTGCTCAAGTTGAATCTGATGAGGGGGAGCAACGATGTCTTCGTACTCGTCATCTTCCAAGCTTTCGGGTTTCCCAAAGGCTTTCTTGAGGACTTCTTCGAGGGAAGGCTCGGTCTCAGGCGGTTGGCTTGACGGGGCTTTGACCGGGCTTTTTTGCGGGTCTTGCTTTTTCTGAAAAATTCTTCCGATCAGGGAGGCCAAAACCAACCCGATTATAACCAAGGTATCTAATGGGATATCAGGCATGGTTTGACTTCAAAAGCAGAGGAAACTTAAGCAGGAGTTGAATCCTTGTCCTTTGAAATGCTTGAGCGCATCTCCGTATCCGCTTCGACGTTCCGCATTCGATAGTAATCCATAATGCCTAAGTTCCCATTGCGAAAAGCTTCCGCCATAGCCATTGGAACCTCTGCTTCGGCTTCCACTAGTTTAGCCTGCATCTCTTCTACCTTTGCCTTGTTTTCCTGTTCAAGAGCAACAGCGGCGGCTCTTCTGATTTCCGCTTGGGCTTGAGCAACTTCCTTGTCAGCGGAAGCCTGTGAGGAGCGCAGGGCGGCTCCACGGTTCTCACCCAAGTCAACATCCGCAATATCAATGGAGAGAATTTCGAAAGCCGTGCCTTGATCCAAACCGCGGTCCAAGACCTTTTCGGTAATGGCATTGGGGTTTTCCAAAACGATTTTGTAATTCTCCGAGGAGCCAATGGTAGACACAATGCTCTCGCCCACTCGAGCAATGACGGTTTCTTCTTGAGCACTCCCAACGTAACGGTCCAAGTTGCTTCGAACCGTGACCCGGGCTCGGACCTTGACCTGAATTCCGTCCTTGGCAACGCCATCAATGGTTTCCCTTCCCTCGATCACACAATCAATCACCTTTGGATTAATGGATGTTCGAACCGCTTCGAGAACCGATTTACTCGTTCCCCGGGTAGCCAAATCGATTGCGCAAGCCCGATCCCAAGAAAGTTCGATGTTCGCCTTGGCTGCGGCTATAATCGCCTGCACCGTTTGGACAACGTTACCCTCGGCAAGGTAGTGGGCTTCCAATTGATCGGTAGTCAACGGAAGGCTTGCTTTCACTGCCGTGACTCTTGCATCAACAATCAAACCGACAGGCACCCCCCTCAATCGCATCGCCAAAAGAGTGGGGAAACCAACACGGGCCTTGGCTAACAAAGCTTTAAGCCAGGTGGTGAAAAAAGAAAAGATGACCAGTGTGACGACTAGACCGACTACGACAAGCAACCCTATTAATATCCAATTTATTAAATCCATCATGATTTAGACTATATATTAGTAAGTTATAAGCAATAAGAGGTCTTGGTAGGTTCCGTTGAGTCCGTCAATTCATAACCGCCTGACGCGTATCCGAAAATCATCCAAGCCGGTCACCTTGACCTTGCAGCCCTTCGGCAGGTATCCATCTTCGCAAACAGCATCATAGTTCTTGCCCTCAAGGGAAACCATCCCCTCGGGGTGGTGGTCGGTCAGGGATTCTCCTTGCTTGCCCAGAACGTCGTCAGGGGAAATTTCCGGATTGCTCACCCCGTCGTCCGCACTGGCAAGGAACAAGCTCTTGCCGAGCCTGCTCTTGGCCAACCACTTGAACTCAAGAAAGACCATCAGGATCGCCCCCAGCGATCCGACGAGAAAGGTAACGCAGGGAGCAAACCAACCCCCGAATGCCTCGTGAGCCAGATACGCAGAGAAAACAATGCAGAAAAAACCGAGGACTCCAAGAACACCACCCGGAACAATCGCTTCCAGGCCGATAAGCAGGAAACCGAACAACATGGCTGCGATAACTTCCGTCATTCCACTCTTTCCACGATCAGCTCAAGGCCATTTTTTTCAACCACCCTTATCTTTTCGCCCCTGTGGATCTGGCCAAGCCTGGATCTGGCCTCGAAGCGCTCCCCGTCAATGATGACATGACCGGTCGGGTATAGCTCGGATACCGTCACGCCCTGTGAACCAGATGCAATGCCGGAATGCACGGTAATCCCGGATCCTTGAGGGCCACCTACGGTCTCACTCAAGACCATCCAGTTCCAAAACGGTGTCTTCGGCAATATTCGCGACAGGGCAAAGCACACCACCAAGGCCAATGCGATTGCCTGCATGAATTCCACGGCAGGATCGCGAAACAACTCCGGCGACCAAACGATATCGGAATTTGGCCAAACGTCGACCATCGCCCAGAAAACCGATCCGACAATCAATAACAGCCCCAAGATACCGGGTATCAAAAAGCCCGGGAGGACAAAGACTTCAACGGCCACCAGACACAATCCCAAGAGGAATACCAGCAGCTCTTCTTGCCCAGCTAGGCCGGCAACGTATTTCGAACCGAAAAATACCAGAAGCAGAATCAATCCAAGCGTGCCGAAAATACCAAAGCCAGGGGTCTTGAACTCGATGAACAAACTAACAAGGCCAAGGCCGAGAAGAATGGGAGCTATTCCATTAAGCCACAGCCCGGTTTTCTCAGCCCAATTTACCTCCATCTTGATCACACGATATTCGCCTTTTTTCCATCGCTCGTCCAATAGTTCTTCCACTGATTGATAAACCCCGATTCCCAAGAGCGGTTCGGGAGGATTGCCGTAAAGCTTGCAGGCTTCTTCGCCCGTCAAGGTCAAGAGCTCCCCTTCCTTTTGAATGCGCGAACCATCTTCGGCCAGCAAGGGTTTGCCATCCACAAACAAGGATTCGTTGGCGTCCATCATGGCCGCCATGACCCGGGACCGATAGGCATGGCTGCCGGAATAGCTGCGGATCTTTGCCTTTAGGTATGAATTGACCTTCCGTTTCATCGAGGAATCAATGTTGCCTCCCCCTCCGCTGACGGCCTCGGCCGCCCCTATTTGCGACATGGGAGCAAAGGCAATTTCGTTGGTCGCGATAGCAATGTAAGCGCCTGCCGAAATCGCTTCTCTATTCACATAGGTAATGATCGTTCCGTCGAAGCGTTCAAGGGTGGAAATGATTTCCTGCATGATTTCGAGGGTAACCCCCAGTTCTCCACCGGGCGTCTCCATGTCGAGAATGACGATACTTGCATTTTCCTCCAAGGCCGCCTTCATGCCTCTTCTGAGAATATCGAGTACGGGAGGTCCTATCTGGTCTCGAATCGGAATGACATAGGCGAGCTTGTTCAAGGAATCGACCGGTTCCGACGAACCGATCTTTGCTCCCGAACTTTGATTGGCATCATTGTGAGAAAGCGATGCCTCGCTTGCCGGATTTTTCGGATCGGCTCCCTTGGCAACGACAATAAAAAGGACCGAGGTCAAAAGCAGGGAAATTCTGTGGAATAGTGTCATGGGGGGAGAACTTTTGTATTCTAAATACTAAATGACATTGCGCAAACAGGAAAGACAAGGCAGTTCATACAACATGGAAAAGGTAAGCTACCAAAATATTGAAATCAACAGGTGGGACGTCGGGCCCTCGACTTTTTTGGCATCACCGGAAAAAGGGGCTAGGTTATTGAACTGGCACGTCAACATGAGTGATGGTTCCGTGCGCGACGTAATTCACTGGCCTGAAAACAACGTGAACCCATTGCTGCAAGAAGTTCACGGGGGAATTCCCATCTTGTTTCCCTTCGCCGGGGCTTGCTTGCACGAAGGGAAGGAAAATCATTGGAAATGCCCCGACGGGACCGTACGACCAATGCCCCAGCACGGCTTTGCCCGCGATTCGGAATTTGTCGTACGCTCCATTGACAGTGCAGGGTTCGAGGTCGAATTGGCCCAAAAGCAATCCGACAAGGAATTCTATCCTTTCGAGTATACGTTCACGGTCATTTACCATTTTTTGGCATTGTCCCTGCAAATAAGCCTAATTCTGGAAAATGAAGGCAGAACGCCCATCCCCTGGTCCGCCGGACTCCACCCATATTTTCAGGTTCCTTGGCGAAAGGACCTGGGCCGCAAGGAACATCAATTGTCGATTGAGGCAAAGAAGGTCTTTCAATACCATAAGGGTGGCCTGATGACAAAGAAGGCACCCATCCCCTCGCCAGTTGGCTTGGACAATCCGGATCTGATCAATTCCGTTCATTACGAGCTCACCAAGCCATCAGCGGAAATCTCCTTGTTGAACGGAGAAGAAAAAATCAGGATAAGCGAAGTGGGTGGAGCGGAGGCAGGCAGTCGAACCGCTTTCGTAACTTGGAGCAAGGAAGATACTCCCTACTACTGTGTGGAGCCATGGATGTCCCCGCCGAATGCCCCTGAAAACAAAACCATGAAAATGGTCCCCCCGGCGGCACGGGACGAGTTCACGGTGGAAATCGAATTGGCTTAAATCGAGGCTACGAACGAAGAGTCGGACAATCGGACTTGATCCAGTCCATGCAAAACTTCGTCCCAAAAGGAAATCCTTGCCTCTATGCTGATCTTGGCTTGGGCAAGCACTTCCGCCTCCTTTTGAGGATCGCTGGCGCATAATTCCTCCAAGATTCGCTTGGCCATCGGGCCGTGGTGGTCTCCGTCCAGCTCGGCGTGTCTTTCCAAATAATAGTGAAAGACAGGTGCGTCCTCCTTGGATACCTTGGTCAGTTTGAGAATTCTTTTGAACATTAGTGGGATGACGCTTTCCCGGGCCAGGGCGAAGGAAGCCGTAATTTCATGCGGTTGGCCAGAGTCAATCACCTCAAAGGTATGCTGCATGAATTTACGGGAAGGGGAGGGGAGGTCTTCCGAATTCAATCCATCCTCCAGTCCACGATCCCGGATCTTTGCCACAAAACTCAAAACCTCGCCAACGGGGCACTGCACTTCCTTCATGGATTCGAGGTAAATCTCAAAGTGGCTGGAATAATTCTCGGTTTCCGAACCGAAGGAAAGATCGGATTCCTCCTCCATGACAATCTCATTGATAAAACGAATCAGTCTGCCATTTTCGGAACTTGGAACCCATGGGGACCCATGCGGCGCATAGGTTTGTTGAAGTTTCTTGAGCAACGACATGAAATCCCATACCGCGTAAACATGATGCCGCATGAAGAAACGCAAGTCATCGAGTGAATCAATCCTCGAAAACAGGGGGTGATTCTCAAGTTTCTCGGAAAGGGCGCCTATGGTGGACAGGTTCATTCAAATAAATCTTATGAAAATGAAGGGGGGTTGCAATTCACGGAAAGCATGGCACTCCCGCTGGGAGTCGAACCCAGATCTTCGGTTCCGGAGACCAATGTTCTATCCATTGAACTACAGGAGCTGCTGTCGGGCGATGAAACATATAAACTGATTGAGGGTCAAACCCATTGATTCCCGTTGATTTCGATTGAGCAAAGAATTGGGAGTTCGAGTTCGTTTGCCGAGGGCAAGTGGATCGCCACGGGCATTTCTCTACGCCCTCGCGATAACAGGGGAGGGAGGAGAAGGGTGGTGGATCAACCGTCTTAAGTTTTTTATCTTTGGGGGTTGACAAACAAACCGCTAAGTGAGATTGAGTCTCATTACCAACACTAAGCCGCCCCGACTACTTGCGGCATTGAATTGAGAATGCGTCTCAATCTCAATTGGGTCTCACTCAAACAAAAACACAAACTACAAACTACAAACGATGAAAACAAGTTTTGCTCTCAATGCTTGCCTATTGGCCGCGACAGCAATGTCGCTTGCCTCATACGGGCAGGAAGCAGAAGAAAAGAATGTGGACCGGTCTGACAAGGCTAGCCCAGAACTACTGACTCCTTTTAACGTTATCGGCAGCAAGTCCGACGTTCCCAGCCTCAAGGGTTCGGGAACCGTTCTCGACTCGACTGATTTGAAACCGTTTTTTCACACGGATATCAATGAAATCCTTAGGCAAGTGCCTGGCGTATATGTTCGCCCGGAATCCGGATACGGTTTGTTTCCGAACATCAGTTTGCGCGGAGTGGACCCAGAGCGTTCGAACAAGGTCACCATCATGGAAGACGGAATCCCTTCGGCTCCCGCTCCATATGCCGATCCGGCTGCCTATTATGCACCAACTGCCGGTCGCATGTCGGGGTTTGAAATTCTCAAGGGGTCAAGTTCTCTCAAATACGGTCCGAACACCACTGGCGGTATAATCAACTACCTGTCTACCCCAATCCCGAACGAGCAGAGGTCTCATTTGCAGGCCAGCTACGGAAGCCACAATGAACGGGTCACCCACGCTTTTTCCGGCGGCAAAACGGACTTCGGTAGTGGAAAGTTGGGGTATTTGCTCGAGGTTTTTGATCATCGTTCGGATGGCTGGCAAGAAATCGGATCCATTGCCGGAGAACCCAAGAAGGACGCACCCATTGCCAAGACGGATCTGATGCTCAAGCTAAGCTACGAATTCGGGGAAGGCGATTATTTGGAATTCAAGGCAGGAAGAACCGATTTGGACGCTGACATAAGCTATCAGGGGTTGTCGAAGGCCGACTTTCTCAGCAATCCTTATCACAGGTATGTCGGAACGGCTCAAGACAACATGGATTCCGATCAGCAACGTTATTACTTGAGATACAAGAAGGATTTTTCCGACGTTCTCGCCATGACCACTACTTTGTACTACAATGAATTCAATAGAAATTGGTACAAGTTGGCAGGAGGAAACACCGAGTTTGACGATGCGGACGGAGTGGGCAGCGACTTCGACATATTGAGGGGCTATAGCTCGGGCACCTACACGGTAAAGGCAAACAACAGAAGTTACGTCACCAAGGGAATTCAGGCCAATTTCGACTATGAAATGGGTACTCATGACTTCGACTTGGGTTTCAGGTACCAAGACGACCACTACGTCAAGAATCCTTGGAGTCAGGACACTTACACCGTCGTTGCCAACACATCGATAACGAACGCCCCAAGTGCAAAAGCTGCAGTTGATCCCTATAAAGACGCAGAGGCTTTCGAAGCGTATCTCGTGGACAATGTTGATCTTGGGAACCTGAGCGTTTCTCCCGGCCTTCGCTACACAAGCATAGATTACAAGTACAAAGGCGGGGATCTTCGTACGCTGGACGACGTCCTTCTTGGAATTGGCGCCGGATACAAGATGTCCGACAACCTCAGTTTCTTCGGTGGGGTTCATCAGGGGCACTCTTTCCCTGATGCAGAAGCCGCCTCCAGTCATTCGTCCAAGGGCTTGCGCGGTATCGAGGAGTCGCTTAGCTTCGAACTCGGTGCCCGAGGAAGCGCTTCGGAGGTTTTCTACGAAGTGGCTTACTTCAATACCGGTTTGGAAAATATGTTGGTCTTGTCATCCCTTTCCGGAGGAACCGCCGACTCTGCAAACATAGGAGAAGCGTCCACCCAGGGCCTTGAGGTTCTTGTCGGTACCGATTTCGGGGGTGATGCCGGTTTCGGCATACCGGTCTCATTGTCGGCAACCTTCACGGAAACGGAGTTCGAATCGTCAACCTCTCCTACAGATGGATACCTCTCGGGCGCATCGAAGGGAAACGAATTTCCCTTCATCCCCGATTTTCAAATCAATGCACGAGTCGGCCTTGTTTTTGACAAAACCAGCACCTACCTTAACTATCATTATCAGGATCAGGTATTTGCCAACGGCGATAACACGAGATCGCTTGAAGCCTACGGCATTCTTGATTGGTCGGCTTTCCATAACCTGGGCAAGGGCGTAACCGTTTTCACCAAGGTTACCAATCTCACCGACGAAGTTTACGCGCACAGTGTTTTGCCAGATGGTTATCGCGTAGGTGCACCACGCATTTGGAGCGTTGGCATGTCGTTCGATTTTTAAGGTCTGGTTTGTTTGTTTCAGGTTAATCGATGATGAGAATTTCATTAACTTGTTCATGGCGTTGGGCAACGCCTTGAGACCTTAGGCCTGCCTCGACCAACTTGTTGTGCTCGGGGCAGGTTCACTTTTACATTCAAACGGATTGAAAATGCATAGGGAGACCCTCACTAGAGGGTCTTTTTTTTCATAACCAAGAAAGAAACAATCGGTACTCGTCATGATTGACACTCAGGCCCCAATTATGCATAATGCGGGTTTGTTGCTCGGTAGCTCAGTGGCAGAGCAGGTGACTGTTAATCACTTGGTCGCTGGTTCGAATCCAGCCCGAGCAGCCATTTTTTTATTGGACGTCCAATTCTGGCCATCTTGATAATTTGCGATGGAGCGTTCTTCGGCTAATGCCCATTAACTCCGCTGCCTTTGTGCGATTCCCGTTGGCTCTCACCAGAGCATTTCTCAACAGCCTTTTCTCATTCTCCTCAACGGACAGGGTGTGTGCGGTTACTTGTTCGGAGGCTTCTTGATCACCTCCTAGCATCGTAAAACGGGGATCAAGATCGTAAGGCGTTATTTCGTCACCTCTTTTCAGCACGACCAAATTCTCACAAAAGTTCCTCAACTCACGGATATTTCCGGGCCAAGAATAGTTTTTGAGAATGGCAAAGGCTTCTTTCGATAGCTTGGGGCGGTCAAATTGGTTTTCTTCGGCATAGATGCCCAAAAAATGATCAATCAAAAGGAGTATGTCCTCACCGCGCTCTCGAAGGGGAGGCAATTCTACGGTAACGACGTTAAGGCGATAAAACAAATCTTCCCTAAATTCTTCCCTCTTGATCATGGAGATCAGGTCACGATTGGTGGCGCATACGAGACGCGTATCGATTTCAATGGTTTTGGAACTGCCCAAACGCTCTATGGTTTTGGATTCGAGAAAGCGAAGAAGCTTAACCTGGGTCGATGCATCGATTTCTCCGATCTCATCAAGGAACAAGGTTCCTCCGTGAGCTGATTCAAATCTTCCGATTCTCTTTTCATTGGCTCCGGTGAAAGCGCCCTTTTCATGTCCAAAGAGTTCACTTTCGAGGAGATTGGCGGGAAGGGCAGCGCAATGCACAGCAACAAAGGGCCCCCTGGCGCGATCACTGTTCTGGTGTATGGACTGAGCGACCAATTCCTTTCCCGTCCCTGTTTCCCCAGTAAGCAGTACGGTAGCTTTGGTCGGTGCGACCAATTGTATCCGTTCCAATACTTTTTCAAGAGCAGGAGATTTCCCAAGTATTCCTTGAAATGTAAACTTTTTGTCCAATCTTTGATGAAGTTGGGAATTTTCGTTCTTCAAGGTTTTGCCCTCCAAGCCCCTTTTGATCAAAAGTTCAAGTTTTTCAAGGTTCACTGGTTTGGAAAGAAAGTCAAAGGCTCCCCTCTTCATTGCCTCGACGGCTATGTCCACCTCTCCATAAGCGGTCATCATTATGCAAATGGGAGCCGTAGGGTGCTGAATGGAAAAATCAATTACGCTCATGCCGGATTGGCCGGACATTCTGAGGTCAGTCAATACGACCTCAAATTTTTCCGCTTCGATGGCATTGAATGCCTCGTCGGGACTGGATGCCAAAAAAACCTCGAATTTGTCTTCCAACGCCAATTCCAAACCTTCGCGGGTGTGCTGTTCGTCGTCAACGATAAGTAAATTGGGTTTCATTCAGTTCATTTTTCTCCGTGAAGTTCGTTTGCCTCAAGCAATTTGTGCTGTGGTGATTTCCGGGGGAATCGAAGAGATACGATTGTTCCGGCATCTTGTTTGCTGTCAATCCCGACATCTCCTCCGTGATCCCGAACAATCCTATGAACAATCATCATGCCGATTCCATGACCTTCCTTTTTTGTGGTAAAGTACGGTTCGAATACATGGGGGAGATCTTCCTTTCGAATGCCAGTGCCTTGATCAACGATCTGAGCGAATACGTGATCCGTATCTATACCTGTAATTATTCGGATTTCCGAATTTTCAGGAACTGCATCGATAGCATTGCCAATTATGTTAAAAAACGCCTGTTTAAGCTGTTCGACGTCCCCGTTTACAAAGGGCTCCCTAACCCCAGCCTCCATTCTGATATTAATATTCTTAGCGTTCAGTTCCCGTTCTTTTAGGTGCACGGTTTCCTCTATCACTTCGAGGAGATTAATTTTCTTGAAATCTGGCGTGGTAGGCCTGATTGCTTTCAGAAAATGTGAAATAATACCATCCAATCTCTCCACTTCCTTCAAGCAGGTAGTCAATGATTTTTGTGATTTGCTGGATATTTCGCTGCAATCTTTCAAACTGCGTTGCAATACCTGCAAATGAATATGAATGGAGTTCAGCGGGTTGCCAAGTTCATGCGCGACACCGGCGGCCAAATCCATGATGCTGGAAACACGTTCGCTTTCCAGTCTGGCCTCCAAGTTCACTTTTTCTTCGGTAATGTCGGTGATGACTATCGTAAGTCCAACCTTATCTTCCTTTGCCTTGACGGAGCTATCCTCTATTGGAACGGCGTAAATCCTGACATGCCGATGTTCGGGATAAGAAATTTTCATCTCCCTTACCACCACTTCGTCCAAAGATTGCTTTGTGTTGCGGTCTAGGCCGAGCGCCCGAGCTATCTCCGGGGCCGCCCGCCGAAGAGAAACTTTTCCCGTCTGCTCTTCCTTCAAGCCGATAAGCAGCCTTCCCTGACGATTGGAGTAGCTAAGAATTCCCTCCTCATCCAAAACCAGAATTCCGTCTCTAATTACATCGAAGACGGTTTCGAGCAGTTTTCTTTCCCGGGCAAGCCGCTGAACCAGAATTCCCAAGTTTACCTGATCCAGGTCGTCGAGTCTGCCCAGCACTTTGTCCAGAGGGCTCTTGCTTGCTTTTATGGCCATACTCGATCTAAGATTTTCTGTGCTGTTTTCTTTTTCGTCTCCCTTCCCAAGGCAATAGTTTCTCCCGCACTGGAAAGCAAGGTAACGTCGTTGAAGTCGGATGCAAAACCAATTCCTTTTCGAGATACGTCGTTCAGGGCAATCCAGTCCAATCCTTTTGATACGAGTTTTTCGGCTGCATGGGCCATTGCGTCCGTCGTTTCTGCCGCAAACCCGATTATCTTCTGGCCGTTTTTTCGAGCCGCAGAAAGTCCTCTGACAATGTCATTGTTCTTTACCCATTCAAAATTCTTAGGAAAATCTTCCTTGCTTAGTTTTTCGCTCCACTGCTTTTTCGGTCGATGATCACAAACTGCCGCAGTCATGATAACAAGATGGGCTCTGCCCAAAAGCTCCTTCATGGTTTTTTCCATTTCATCGGCAGTGACTACGCGATGCAGGCGTACTCCTTGTGGGGCGGGCAACGAAACAGGTCCGCTGACCAAATCAACCTCGAACCCTCGCTCCACAGCTTCTTGTGCCAAAGCATAACCCATCTTTCCCGAAGAGGGGTTTGATATGAACCGTACGGGATCAATCCATTCGCGGGTCGGCCCGGCTGAAATCAGGCATTGTGTTTTCTTGGTCATCTAACGAATAAGAGCGACATTATCTTATGTTGATGTTTGGTTGATCTGCCAATGAAAGAAACGTCATCTCAACCATCTGTTCCCAGAAGGGAAAATATGTTGATTAACCTGAGTTTCAATCTCCTCCTGCCCATTCTGATCCTTCGCAAGGGAGACGATTGGCTTGGCCCCGGGCTGAGAGAATTACTTGGTGGCGTCCCTTCCGATTCCATGGAGGTTGCCTCCTGTCTCCTGCTTCTTGCCATCCTTTTTCCCGTAAGTTACGGCGCATACGACTTTTTTCGCAGGCGCAAATGGAACTTCCTTTCCATACTTGGCGCACTGAGTGCCCTCCTGACCGGCGGAATCGGACTCATTCCCGAATTAACGGTCACGCATTTCGCCATCAAGGAAGCGGCACTGCCCGGGATTTTGGGTATTCTCACCGTTTTGACCCTCAAAACGAAAAAGCCTCTCATTAAACTCTTTCTTTACAACCCGGAAGTCATCCGGGTTGATTTGGTTGACCAAGCATTGGCCCAACGCGGTACCCAAAAGGAGTTTGAGCACATGATGGTAAAGTGTACTTGGCTAATTGCCTCTTCCTTTGTTCTCAGCGCAATCCTGAATTATATCCTTTCGGACCAGATCGTCGTGACGGAGCCTGAGCAACCCGTCGCATCCAAGGCCATCATCGAGATCAAGAGTGATAGCTTGGCCGTCATGGACCAACTCCTTATCCCAATCAAAGGTGAAGAGGATCGTGAGATCGTTCTTACGGCAATTTCAACTCTAGCGGACTCTGATCAAACATCGGATGTTTTCCGGATTGACGGACCACCTGAGGAGACGGCATCCCTTCTTGCAGGCTGCATCAACGACAGGGTGATTAAGGATGAGGAGGGAAAAAGTGGGCTTTTCGCCTCCCATCAAGGAAGCAAGATAACGATCACTCAGCTTTCAGGCGGAACCTTTGACGATGCGATCATGAGAAAAAACTCCAGCAAGAAGGAAGTCGAGTTCAGCAAATTCGAAGGCGGAACGTCCTTCAATGATGAGGTTGGCAAAATGATGGGATGGAGCTTTCCCATCATCAGTATCCCGTGTATCCTTGTCAGTGGTTACGCCTTTTGGATACTGATCAAGGGAATCAAAGAATTTGCCGGCATGCCCTTGGAGGAAATTCTGGCCAATGCCCCGCCAGCTCCAAAGAAATAGTTGCTTTCGGTCTTCTAGCGATCTTCTACCGGAAGATAAGGTCTGAGGGTTTCCCCTTGGTAGATCTGTCTGGGCCTGTGAATTTTCTTTCCATTCTCGGCAATTTCCTTCCAGTGGGAAAGCCAACCCGGGGTTCTCCCTATTGCAAAAAGGACCGTAAACATATTTGTGGGAAAGCCCAGTGCTTGCAATATAATGCCACTGTAGAAATCTACATTGGGGTATAGTTTTCTTTGAATGAAATAGGGGTCTTCCAAGGCAACTTCCTCGAGCCTACGAGCTATATCCAAAATAGGACTGGTGACCCCAAGGGCTTCCAGTGCCTGATCGCTTGCATTTTTTAATATCTTGGCCCGAGGGTCGTAATTGCGGTAAACGCGATGGCCAAAACCCATCAATCTTGTTTTTCCCTGTTTGGCGGATTCGATAAAGCCACTTCCGTCATCTCCGGATTCATGGATCTCATTTAGCATTTTGATAACGGCCATATTGGCACCGCCATGCAATGGTCCCCACAAAGCCGAAACTCCACCAGCCAGTGAGGCAAAGGGATTGGCTCCCCCGGACGCAATCATCCGGCAAGTCGACGTAGAGCAATTCTGCTCATGATCGGCATGGAGTAAGAAAATCTGATCCAAAGCGTTTTGAACCGGTTCGGGAATTTCGTCGGACCCATCGTCTTCGGCAAACATCATGGATAAGAAGTTACCGCAGTAACTCTTAGATGTATCCGGTTGTGGCAATTCCTTATCTTGAGAATTTCTGTGATGGGCCGCTGCGATGGTGCGTATCGTAGAAATGATTAGTGCCGCAACTTGGTCGAACGTTTCAAGGTCCTTTTCCCGGTCGTTTGTCGAAAACTCAGGATAAGCCCCCCCGAGAGCTTGTAATCCAGATGCCAAAACAGCCATCGGGTGAGCGTTTTTAGGCATGGAATTAACTGCCGTCAGGACCTCTGGCGGAAGTTCGCAATAATCCGATACTCTTTTCCTAAACTCCTGCAAGGCGACATCAGATGGAAGGTTTCCGTAAAGCAAAAGATAGGCGGATTCCAAGAAGGTCGACTTCTCGGCAAGCTCGGCTATATCATAGCCGCGATATCTCAAAATGCCTTTGTCGCCGTCTATAAAGGTAACGGAGCTTTCGCAAGAACCGGTGTTTCCATATCCATCGTCAAAAGTAATCATCTTACTCTCTTTGCGAAGACGGCTAATATCGACGGCCTGTTCTTGTTCGGTTCCGGTAATTACATTCAGGGAATATTTTTGGTCACCTATTTCTAGGTTTGCAGTATCTGCCATAACGAAGGGGGTAAAAAGGGGGTAAAAAACAGTTCTGCCATCACTGGGAGATTTTTTCAAGAAAGTTCCTGTATATTTGCAAACCTTTCGACTGACTTTTTTCGGGATGAAATTGGGTAGCAAAACAATTATTGTAGGAAATGCCACTTGTGAAAGGATACCCGTACTGTGTTTTCATCACCGCAAGCCTCTTGTCCTCGTCGACCACATGGTAACTGTGGACAAAATAAAACTGGTCTCCATCAGCCAAATCACGAAGCATAGGGTCCTGAGCCGATAGCTTCCAGTCTACCCCGTTCCAGCCCATATGTGGAATTTTTATTCCTTCGGGAAGCGAAAACCGCTTCACCCGACCGGAAAAAAGATGCAACCCGGAATGCTTCCCTTCTTCGGATCCTTCGAACAACACTTGCAACCCGAGACAAATCCCGAAGTACGGCCTGTCTTCCTGAATCCATTTGGTGATCGCAGCGTCAAGACCAGTATCTCGGAGGGCTCGAATGCATTGATCAAAAGTTCCTTGTCCCGGAAAGACCAAAGCGTCCAAGTTTTTCATCCTAGAGGGCTTGTTGACGATCCGGGCATCGGTACCAAGAAACTCAAACGCCTTGACTACGCTCCTGAGGTTTCCCGTCCCGTAATCAACAACTCCGACTTTGCGGGGTGATTTCACTCGAAGACGAGCATTAAGAGGATAAGGTTCCTTTGGTCGAAGGAATCGTCCCTTCCAGCCTGGGCTCGATTTGCGTAGCAAGGTCCAAGGCTTTGGCAAAGCCCTTGAACATCGCCTCCGCGACATGGTGAGGCTCGGTTCCATGCTCTAGGCGGATATGAAGGTTACAGGCCACTTCATTTGCAAAAGCCTGAAAGAATTCCTTGA